>ENA-ORIJ01000746-ORIJ01000746.1-human-gut-metagenome-genome-assembly--contig:-NODE-746-length-17136-cov-7.5238_pt1 | contig 17136 bp, 10 predicted proteins | sample MGYA00243030_ERZ508746 | MGnify/ENA primary metagenome ERZ508746 (study PRJEB26277, sample SAMN04329826) | human gut metagenome | biome: human-associated habitat | host: Homo sapiens | place: USA... | reverse complement strand
GGGGTATTTATCAATCCGGTTATTCCTCCGGCATGTGCACCGCAAGATACTTTGGTACGTGTGGCATTAATGGCTACTCATACAAAAGATCAAATAGACCGTGCTGTAGAAAAGCTAGTTAAAGCATTTAAAGCATTGGATCTTTTATAATCTACGAGAAATATATCACTCTTATCGGGTGAATAAAATAAAAGTCTGACACAAATCAATGTGCCGGACTTTTATTTTATCTTATTCACCCTTAAGTACTTCCGCCGGATTTTGCTGGGCGGCTTTCCATACACGCCAGATGATGCTTAGGAAAATGACAAATCCCATTCCTATGAATATGACTGCATAGAGCCACCATTCTATCGGTGTTTGCTTTATATAATTTTCTAGCCAATGTTTCATCATGACATATCCCAACGGAAAAGCAAAGAACGATGAAAACACAAGTAAAAGTAAATATTCTCTAAAGAATAGATTCAGGATTATTCCTATATTGGCTCCATTTACCTTGCGTATAGCTATTTCTTTACGCCGTTGCTGGCAGGATAAAGTCACCAATGAAAATATGCCGAATACGGCAATCGCTATACATATAAAAGAAACTATGCTCAACAATTGACACAAAGTTCTCTCTGATTTCATATAAGTGTCATAAACCTCTTCCATATTAGACAACATCAATTCTGCATTTGGATTAACTTTATTCACTTCCGCTTTTATCTTTTCTGAAACAACGTTCCAAGTCCCTTCTTTCACTTTGAATATAATACCTCCTCTGCCTGTATTATCCGGCAAAAAAAACATAGCAGGGGCTACCGGGTGTATTGGGGCATTATATGAAATATTTTTAATAACCCCTTTCACTATATAATGCCTTCCTAATTTATCAATTTTCTTTCCAACCGGTTGTGTCCATCCGAAAGCTTTCACAGCAGCTTCATTTATAACAACCATATTTTTTCCATCCTTTTCATCCAGCATGCTTCCCTCCAGCACCTCAACTCCAAAGAAATCGGCATATTCTTGATTGATCGTCTCATCTTCTAGATCTATATATTGCTCACTATCAGTTGTCTTTCCTTCCCACTCCTTTATCCTGAATGTTGAAAAATACATTTTGGGAATAGGTGTCTGAAAGCCACTCAAATACTTTGTAACATCGGGCATCTGTTCTAATATTTCTTTAAAAGGAACATTTTCAGAGCAATAAACAACAGCTCCCACATTATGCCGTTCTATTCCAAGTTCTTTGGTATTCAACAAGAAGTTAAGTTGCTTCATCATCACCAAAGTACAAAAAACAAAGGCTATACCAATAAACAACTGAAATAAAATGCTACTCTTATAAAACCAACCGGAGAGATGAAGATTAGATTTTTTGTTTATATTACTAAGTAGAGTTCGCTTGCTAATGTATCGTATAAGCAGAGATGCAAAACCAACTGTCACGGCAATCAATGATAGTATATAAACAAATACTTCGATATAAAAAAATGAAACACCCTCATTGATTTGTGACAAACGTTTAAAAGTCGGCAGGATGAGTTCTATCAATACCAGCCCTATTCCTGAAGATAAAATTAGTAACAAGACAAGTTCTGTAAGAAGTAAAGTGAGTAACCCACCATTTGATGAACCATTGACTTTCCTCAACGCTAACTCACGTTTACGCATCCAGATACGAGTTATCAACATTGTTAAATAATTACATATTCCACAAATTATAACCAAACCGCTAATACATGCAAAAAGACGAATATGATTCAACTTCACATTCACATCTTCCCTCGGATGACTACTCCGCAATGTGGATAATGGAGCAATAAGCGTAGAATTTGGATATTTATGACCATCTTGTTGTACTTCATATTCTGACAATCTCTGTTTCAATGCTTCTATATCACAGTTGGGATAAATACGAAAAAGCGTTTGACATCGTTGGTTCCCCCAATTGGGGTTTGTATCATGAAATGGCAATAATATATCAAATGAAAACAAAGAGTGTCCTTCCCATGACTTTACAACTGCAACGATTATTTTTTCTTCGTTACTTTCCTCTAAAATCAAGTGTTTACCTATCGGAGATTCTTTCCCAAATATTCGCTTTGCCGTATTTTCTGTTATAGCAATTTCATCCTTTTTTAGCTGTAGATGGTTATCTCCATCCAATACTTTAATATTAAACATTGAAATGAAATTTGAATCTACCTCTATACGTCGTACCACAAACTCAACATCCTCATTCTTAATCTTTTTTTCATTCCAGTCATAAAATATACGACATACTTTCTCTATCTCCGGACAATTCTTTGCCAAATAATCAGCTAGAAAACTAGATGAATTATAGGTAAATCCGTCTCCATAAAGACGAAAGCTACTGCCTGCCAGATAAATGCGATCGGCTCCCTCATGAAAATTATCATACGTCATTTCATAACGTATCCATAATACCGACAGCGCAAAACAGGTAAAGCCGACTGCTAATCCAATAATACTAACAAGACTTTGTGTTTTATACTTTATCAGATTACGAAAGGCTACTTTCAGATAGTGTTTTATCATGATATTGTTATTTTATTATTCATTTTTGATAACTTCCGCCGGATTCTGTCGGGCAGCTTTCCATATGCGCCAGATGATGCAGAATAGAATAATAATCGCCATTACAGCGAAAATCCCTACATATACCCAACCGTTAATCGCAGTTTGTCTCACATACGTTTCAATCCATTGCCTCATAACCACATATCCCATTGGAAAGGCTATGACAGCAGCAATAATCAGCAATAGGAAGTATTCACGGAAAAACATCTGCAAGATATGACGAATTTGCGCCCCGTTCACTTTACGTATGGCAATCTCCTTTTGACGTTGCTCACACGATAGAGTGACCAATGAAAAGATTCCGAATACGGAGATGAGTACACAGACCAATGACACGAAGCTCAATAGCTTCATCAGTGCATCTTCGGAACGAAGATATTTACCATATTCCTCCTCCTCGCTAAACAACCGTAAGTAAGCATTGGGAAATTCTTCTTTGTGGAGTTTTTCTATAGCTTCACGACATTCATTCCAAGTCCCCTCTTTGAATTTAAAAAGGATACTGGCACGATTCAGGAGATACTCTTGTGCTTCGGGACGCTGGAACGCAATAAGTCCCGGTTTGCTGGTAGGAGAACGATAACTAAAATTCTTCACCACTCCGACAACTTTGTATGCAATATCCTGACGACCGTTGATGTTATTGCCGAAAGTCTTTCCCAAAGCATGTTTCCATCCGAATTTCAGGCACGTACTTTCATCAACCACAACTTCATTCTGCAGGCTCTTTTCAGATATAAATTCACCTTCCAGTAATTTTAAATCATAAAACTTAAAGAATTCCTCCTTTGCCGGCATTATGCCAACAAGCAGTGTTTTTTCTGTCACTTTGGGTAGCCCATCCCAATTGGTTATTTCTACATACATCATCGGACCGACTGGAATAATTGGAAAGTACACAGGAGGTAAAGTTTCGGTTACCATAGGCAAAGCTTTTATTTTCTCCACCCATTGATTAATGTCTCCATTCCACAATGCCACATTAGCCACACGATGACGTTCCATACCTAAATCCGTATTTTTCAGGAAATATAGTTGCTTCATGATGACAACTGTGCAGAAGATAAAGGCAAGGCTGACAATCAACTGTACGATAATACCTATTCTGCGAAATAAGTACGGACGGGCAGTAGCAACACCTCCTTTGATTGTTTCCTGCAATGTTCGACGACGAAAATAGGATAATGGCATCAGTGCAAACAGAAACGACAGGATGATTACTGCCAGAAGATATACTAAGATTTCTCCATAATATGAGCTGGCTTCTATCTGCGTAAAATTCAAAAACTGGGACATACTCATCTCCACCAGCAGCAATCCGCCGATCAGAGCAATACATAAAAGCAGCAATAATTCAATGGCAAACTGTACAGACAAAGCTTTATTGCTTGCTCCATTCACCTTACGAAGTGCCATTTCACGGTTACGCATACAAAGCCGGCTGATAAAAAGCGTCAGATAATTGAATAACGAACAAATAATCACCAGTCCGCCCGCCAAGGAGAAATAGAATATATAACTGAAAGAGATAACAACATCTGCTTTATCTACATAATCCGAATAGCGCAAAGCTGACATCCGGGTAATCAACAAATCGGAAAGTTCGCTCTCTTTCTCAATATCGTTGATGCAAACAGTGCTCATTTTTGTTCGGAATGCGTCTATATCTGTTCTTTCACGTACACGAATAAATAGCTGCTCATTCGAACTTCCCCACCGAGGAGAATGTCTTGCCGGAGCCAGTATATTATATGGAATATTGGAATGGTTAGACCATCCACTCACAATTGCTCCTATTTTACATACGCGTCTGCCTACTTCCACCTCTTTCCCCAATGCATCCTCTTCTTTGCTGAAGAGCCGCTTCGCAAATTCTTTAGTGATAGCAACTTCCTGACCATCACATTTCAGGAAGTTGACAGTACCTTTCAATAATTGTATATCAAAGAAGTTCATGAAAACAGAATCTGCGGCAATCATTCCGATCTCCTGCTCAGTATCTTCCATACGGAATTTTACATGATGTGCGGTAAAAGCGGTTACAGCTTCTATCTCCGGCATTTTGTCTTGCAAATATTTCATTAAAGGATATGGAGTAAATTTGCTTGTACCGGGTTCATTGGCGTAATGCGCACGTGCCAGATAAATGCGATCGGCTCCCTCATGAAAATTATCATACGTCATTTCATAACGTATCCATAATACCGACAGCGCAAAACAGGTAAAGCCGACTGCTAATCCAATAATACTAACAAGACTTTGTGTTTTATACTTTATCAGATTACGAAAGGCTACTTTCAGATAATGTTTTATCATGATATACTTTTTATTGATAGCTTGTGCTTACATACTAACTTCGGTCACCACCTGTCCATCAAACAGGTTTATGATACGGTCGGCATAACCGGCATCGTGTTGTGAGTGGGTCACCATGACAATGGTGGTTCCCTCTTTATTCAGTTCGCTCAATAGCCCCATCACTTCTTTACCGTTTTTGGAGTCCAGGTTACCGGTTGGCTCATCGGCCAGAATCAGTTTAGGGTTGGCCACGACGGCACGGGCAATGGCAACACGTTGCTGCTGACCACCGGAAAGTTGTTGCGGAAAGTGTTTACTACGATGAGTAATGGCCATTCTCTCCATAGCTGACTCTACCCTCTTTTTCCGTTCGGCAGCGGAAATACCCATATAAAGCAAAGGAAGTTCGATATTTTCGTATACGTTCAACTCGTCTATCAGGTTAAAGCTCTGAAATACGAAGCCTATCACGCCTTTGCGAAGACTGGTACGTTGCGACTCGGTATACCGGGAGACTTCCGTTCCGTTCAGATAATACTCTCCTCCTGTCGGGTTATCAAGTAGCCCCAAAATGTTGAGCAATGTTGACTTGCCACAGCCGGAGGGACCCATGATGGCTACAAATTCACCTTGTTTCACTTCGATACTGACGTTATTCAACGCCCAAGTTTCTACTTCTTCCGTTTTGAAAATCTTCTGTAAGTCAATGGTCTTAATCATAACTGTATTGTTTTTAGAATTATTAATTTTATTCGTTTTTGATTACTTCTGCGGGATTGAGACGTGCAATCCGCAGTATTTTAAAGATAATGGTAATTACTGTCAATAAGGTTACTCCCCAAAATATGCTTCCCCAATATAATATTCCATCATTAAAAAATACGGTGTACATTTGTTTCCACAGTTGCAATACCACGTAAATGAGCGGAAAGGTGATGGCGGCAGTCACCATCAGCAAAATCAGGTACAAACGTGCAAACAGCCAGATGATGGAACGTATTCCGGCTCCGTTCACTTTGCGAATGGCAACCTCTTTCTGGCGGCGTTCTGTATCGAGCGTAATGCTGGAATACACTCCCAACAGGGTAATGATGATGCTTACAATTGCAAAAAACGAGATGATATCTTTCAGAATATATTCCACTGCCTGCACTTCGTACAAATCATCCTGAAATGTACGTACTTGGGAAGAAATATTCTCCGGCAGCACTTCACGACGGATGGTTTCCATCCATTTCATGACTTCTTTTTGCTGTTCAGGGTAACATTTCACATAGCAGTGACCTATGTATTCGGAAGAATCATAAAGTGTGAAAGCATATCCGCCATTATGGTTATGTACATCTGTTTGAAAGGGGGCACATACTCCACAAACGGTGAAATCACTGGTCTGGTCGTAAAAGTTCATTCCGATGATATCTTTCTTTTGTCTTTTCTGCCAGACTTCATCCATTACGAGATCCTTTTTTGTCCGGATCGTCCTGCCCTCCGTTATCGGAATATTCATAAAGGTGAAGAAATTCAATGGTACACACATTACATTAATATCAATCCAAGAGTTATCATTTCCTTTCTCCGTCATTAACAAGTTTCCGGATATTCCATGAGTATAAGATATATCAGATAACAAAATATCTTTCACACCGGCATGCTGCCTGAAACGTTCCACCATTTCCTGTTTTTCTTTATTCTCCAGAAATGGATAGTCCAGCGGGATACTTAGAATCGCTTCTTTATCTTCCTGACTTAACGTATGAAATAAAGTTTCAGTCACCTTTCCTGATTGCAAAAACAGGCTGACAGTCAGCGCTACGAATATCCAGCAAATAAAGAACTGGACGCCGAGCATAAAGTTACGTCCCCACTGTTTCCCGCGACGTTTTTGACCTCCATAGATACCTGTCTGTATGGAAGACCTGCGAATACGGACGGATACCAGCAGACAGACTGCCATGCAAAGCAATGCAAGAAAAACAATGTATTGCAGAATATGCTTTAATAGTGTTTCAGGAGGGAAAGTCATTGTGAGGCCTGGCAAAGAGAAATCCATTCTATCTCCAATTAGTTCGATACCCCATATCACCAAAAATGAGGATGCAAATACAATCATCAGTGACTGTGTTAATAACAGGCAGAACAGCCGTTTCCAATCAGAACCAAGCATTTTCATTATGGCGTATTCCTTAGTGCGATTCAGGAAAGAGCCGATGAGAAAATGAAAGAAATTAATCAATCCGACCAACAATATCAATATGCCGACAATTCCGGTGACCCATCCCAGAATATAAATACCTTTCTCCTGCGACCGATCTCCTATATAACGGGCAACAACGGTATAAGTCTCGTTATATAGACTATAAGTATAGTCGCGCTTGGAAAATTGTTTTTCCAAACCGGTAATGCCAACCTGCGGAGATAACAAAACGTATGTCCGGGCTCCCGTTATATCGCGACGTTTCGGACTCTGAAAAAGTCCCTCACTGTCGTTGATAACCAATGCGTCGGTATGACACATAAAATTAAAATCATTGTTCAGTGGAAGATCTTCCATCACTGCTTGGATTGTGTACACAATACCTCCTGTCTTTGGTGTACTGTCCGGAGAAGTATAAAGCCGTCTTGTAAGAGTCAGGTGTTTGCCAATGGCAGTCTCCACCTGACCAAATATCTTTATGGCAGTGGACCGGCTTATAATAACCGCGTTGGGCATCCGGCTTGCTGTCCGCCAGTTACCAACTACCATTTGCGGAGTAAAGACTTTATTGTATAGGGTATCGACTTCTATAATTTCAAGATCGTATGGCAATGATTTATCCGGAGACAGTTCAACCTGAAAAGAGCGTTCACGGGGATATGCCATACAAGAGATCGCTTCCACTTCACCCATAGCCCAAGTACGGAGTTCTTCGGATAATGCTACTTGTGTGCCGGAAAAATAGTCACCAGTCTGTTCATTATAGAGATTTAACTCGGCTATGCGGGAATAATTGTCAAAGCAATGATTGGTAGATTCTACAAAACGACTGCAATACATACATATACTAAAACACAGTAGTCCTACTGCCAATCCGATGGTGGAAATTATATTCTGTGCCTTGTACTTCCACAAGTTTCTAAATGCTACTTTGAAATAGTGTTTTATCATAATATCTTAGATTCATTCAGTTTTTATAATTTTAGCAGGATCAATATGCGCAATCTTGTTTATTTGCCAGAATAGAGTCCCTAAAGAAATACCACCAACCAATAACAAAGCTATCAAAAAGATTCCTATACCTATAGGAGCTTTCACTACAAAATCCTTTGTGTATTCATATATCAGATACCAGGATAATGGAAGAGCTACTGCAAAAGCCCCACCTAATATGACAAGATACTTGCGTCCTAGTAAAAGATATAAATCTTTCAGTGATGCTCCATTCACTTTGCGAATTGCAACCTCATGGGAACGCTGCCTAATGTCAAATAATGAAATACCAAACAAGCCAAGACAAACTATTACAATAGCTATACAAGCGAAAAGAGCATAAACAGAAGCTATCTGGCGATCATTTTTATAAAGTTCAGCCACATCGTCCTTCAACAAAGAATATTTAAAATCCTCTGTACCATACACTTTCTTTTGAATACTTTTCAAATAGTCAATAACTGCCTGTTCTTTGCCGGAGTGGCAATATATCTGATATAAATCACCGTCTAATTGACTACCAACCATAAAGACCATCGGATGGACACCTGTACTAATATGTCCGTCATAATAATCGTCTATTACAGCAACAATAGGTTGAGCCGGAAAATCCGGGACGTTTCTTTTCATCATTTCATCAACCAGCATAGCTCCCTCACATTGCGTATATCCTAAGGCTTTCAATGCCGCACGATTTACAACGGCCACTCTATTTCTTGAGTCTTCATCCATTTCCGGCAGACTTCCATCCACAAACGCAAGATTGAAAACTTTAAAGAAATCAGGAGTAACATAAGATTGCAACAACGCAACTGTTTCTCCTTTTACACTTTGAAAGTTTGTAGAATAATAGTCTCCCAAAATAGATGAATGTCCCGTCGTCCAATACTGAATATCCGGACAACTCTTCATGAGTTGGTCTATTTCAGTAATCCTCTCTTGCCGTTGTTTGATAGTCTCCATAGTGTAAACTGCGAAATCTCGTGATTCATATATCAAGTTTGCTTGAATTACAGACTCTACACGAAAACCAGGATCGGTATGTAACATAAAATTCAGTTGCTTGCTGAAATAGATTGATAATACCACTAACAGGAAAGTAATCATATATTGCAGAAAAAGAAAGATCATACGTGAACGAACCGAATGGTTATCTGTACCTACCTTCCGGATTGAAACAGCCAACAAAGAACGTTGGCACTGCACAAACGCATAAATAGATACTAACAGAGGCAAAAACAACAAAATAGAGAATGATAATATCCCATCAAATGCAGTATACATCAGCTGACTGCCAAACATGGATGATATAGGAATATTTGTCACCTCTACAATGAGCCAGGCTACTATCATGGAAGCAGCGATCAATAAAAAGTTTTCTATGAATATTTGCTTAAACAACGCTTTTCTATCAGCTCCAAAAACTTTCCGCAAGCTATACACCTTACCTCGTTTCACCATCAATACCAGATAAAGATTGATGAAATTCATCACACCTGCAAGTAATATCAACAGGCAAATTCCTCCTAAAATAAATAGTTGGGAACGGTTTCCGCTAACTAGCATATCTGGTCCGGATCGACCAATTAAAGCCCGATCCCAATACATATCACTTATAGGAACTAGAGAGAAAGTGTATTTCCGACTATCCCCGCTACGAGCATCCTGATTGATAAACCGGGGATAACTCCCGGCCTTATTGGCTTTCATTACTTCCGTTTCTGAAGTGAAACGGATAAAATCCAAAGGCATACGCTCCCATAATGATGATAGTTTTGAAGAGAGGACCAAGTCAAAATTAAACATCCGCTTATTAATTGGTTCCTCTAATATGCCTGTCACCCTAATCTCCTTTCCATTCGAATAAGTGAGAATCTTGCCAATAGGATTTTCTTTGCCGAAAAGTTTTTTAGCAAAACCCTCCATTAACAAAACTGACGCCGGATCTTCCAAGGACACTGAACCTTGTAACACACGGTAAGGGAAAAGTTCAAAATAAGCACTATCTGCTGCCATAGCTTGAACAGGTATACGATTTGACTGATAGGTCAAATAATCATTTTCGAGCAACACGATGCGTGAACGCGTCACTATGCCACTATTATCAATGTAAACACTATCCCGGCTCCCTATTTCAGCCACACTTAATACCCGATTTCCTTCAAACGTTGTCTGTACACCATACACTTGATTACGATCAATGCAATGTGTGTCTACTGTAAGCTCACGATGAATATAACGAAGCAAAATAATGCAACAAGCTAAACTAAAGGCTAACCCGAGCAAATTAATAATAGTATATGATTTTGTACGCAACAAAAAGCGTATCGCATAGTACAATGTTTTCATGTTTTATCTATTTGTTATTTTTCATTCATTTCAAGATCAATTCTTCCGCATCGCCAAAGGTATCATATCCGGTGGTAATTACCCAATCTCCCGGCTGTAAACCTTCTACTATTTCATATTGTTGCGGATTCTGGCGACCAATGTTCAATGGCACGCGAACTGCTTTTGTCTTTGATGCATTTACTTTATAAATCCATTGTCCGCCTGTAAACTGATAGAAGTTGCCTCGTGGAATAATATGTGCTTGCTCCGGCTGTCCCAATTCAATCTGTACCCGGAAGCTCTTGCCAACTCTTACATTATCGGGCATATCTCCGGTAAAAATAAGATCAATATCAAACATACGATCTTTCACTTCGGGAACCACTTTTGTTATTTTCAGCGGATATTTGTTTCCTTGATAGTTCACAGTAGCCGGTAGTCCGGTGGTGATCCGGTCGATATAATATTCGCTAAGTGAAGTATGGATTTTGTATTGATCGAGCACTTTTATTTCAGCAATGCTTTCACCGGAGGAAACCTGCTGCCCCGGAGTGACCTTTACGAAACTAAGCTGACCTTTCAGTGGAGCTGTGACCACCAGGCTATTCAGTCGTTCGCGAGTACGTTCGTACTTTTTCCGTTCCCGCTCCCGGTCGTTACGAATCAATTCCTTACGTATCATCGTGACAGCAGAATCATGTCGCAAGCTCTCTTGTTGCAGGGCTGCGTTTTTCTGTTTGTAACAATATTCATCTTCAGCTACCTGCAACTGCGCCTTACTCTTCACTCCCATCTGAAATTCTTCGCGGTCGAGAGCGATGCTTTTTTTCAGGCGTTCCAATTCGTAGCTATTTGTCAGGGCTTGCTGTTTCAAGTTCAGACTTTTTTGTTCCATTTCAATCTCCTGCTCCTGATAGGTAATCATTTGCTTTTCCCATTCGTCACGCTGGTCTTCAATATTGCGGAGCAAATCGGGATTGGAAAGAATAAGAATGGTGTCTCCCTGCTGAAGCAAACTTCCCTCTTCACCGACAATCCTTTCCACGCTTCCAGTTTCACGAGTATTGATCTTGATGGTCAGTATAGGCTGAATGAGCCCTTCCACATCTACATATTCCATGAAATCAGACTCTTTCACTTCTGCAATCTGTATATTTTCGGCATCTATCCGTAGTTTTCTGGGACCTAAAGACAAAGTAATCACATAAATCAAAAAGGCGGCAAATAAAAGCCCTCCTATCAGATAGTATCTGTAACGAATGTACCACGGTTTCTTTTCTAATTTTATATCCATGAGATTATCTGGTGTTTTACAAGTTTCTATTAATTAGGGTTCCATCACTATTCTTTACTGACTTTTCGTTGTTCTCTATTCAATCAGAAGATGGTAGTCTTCTGTCAGTATCGTATTTCGCTCAAAATCGTATAGTGTCATGCTACGGAGTGTATAATATAAACTCCAATAATTATATAAAGCCGAAATATAGTTACGGCGGGCACTATCTTTCTCTGAAATGGAAGCATTCAAGTCAAGAATGGTAGATTTACCTAATAGATAGAGTTTGCGGGCCACTTCACTTCTTCGTTGAGCTGTTTCATCTGTACGGGCAGCGATGCGGACACGTTGCGTTTGCAGATTGAATTGTTTGACGAGTTTGCGGACATTCAGTTCAAAGTCTGTCCGGCTCTGTTCGACTTGTGTGTACACCAGGTCACGATTGGAACGGGCTACTCGCACTTGTCCTTTTCCACGCCCCCAATCCAGGATAGGGAGAGAAATGCCGATACTTATGTATTGCTGGTCTAATAAATTTCGATAGGCGTCGGGTAGTTTGTCGGCAGTCTGCGTTAATCCGAAACGGAGATAGATATCTGCTTTCAGGCCGGCATTGGCACGGGCTTGCGCCACTGCACTCTCACTTTCCAGTTTCCGCCTTTCCATCGTCTGTATGTCCGGACTGTTTTCGTAAGCCAGTGCCAGTGCTTCATTCAGGTTCACACTGAAATCCGGAATTTGAGGACTGACAAGGACACGTAATTCCCGATCCTCGTGAATACCAAGATAGGAACGGAGTTCCTGCATACAATTATCCATTTCAATAAGGGCATTCATGCGGTTTGTCTCTTCCGTCAAACGGTTAAGTTCCAGTTGCAGCATTTCATTTTCTGTGATGGTACCTATGTTATAGCGGCCTTGCGCATAACGGTAAAGTGTATCGGCATTGGCGTAATTAAAGGAAGCAATATCGTAATCGCTCTGGGCGGTGGCCAAGGCAAAGAATTTATTAATCGCATTGGCTGATACGAGTTCAAGCGTCTCTACGTAGCTTTTCTTTGCCTCCTGATAGCGCACGGGCTCTATCCGTCTATCCCATTTCAAACTATTGTAGCCAAAAAGAGACTGGCGATAACCGATCATTATGGGGGAAGTCTGCCATGAGTATTTATGTTCGCTGAACAGATCCATGCGTTGAGCGGAGGTTTCGAGAAAGAAAGAGCCACCGGTCCAGGATAAGTTCTGTGAAAGATTCAGGGTTAAATCTGTATTCAATAGATTTTGTTCGACAAACTTTACCGAACCGTCTCCCATCGTTATCTTGTTAATGGCACGGTTCAGATTCGGATCGGATGTCAGGCTTAAAGACGGCAGATAATTGGCACGATAATATTTATAGTTCCAATACGCAGAACGGAAACTGTGGCGTGCCGTCTGTGCATCGGGAGATTCCATACGGGCAATCTCTATGACTTGCTTCAATGACAGCTCTGTGGTTTGATCTTGAGCAGTCAATAGTTCTGTCAACAATAGTCCGAGAGATATGAAGATTAATTTCAGATTCATTCGTTGGTTATATTTGTTATTTATCATTCAAAAGATGTGCCATTCAGATAAACAGTTATCATTCAATAATATAGTAATATTCCTTTCATTCATTCAGTGTGCATATACGCACAAAATTAGTGCGCAATCGCACACACAACACATGAGATTTATCCATATCTTTGCTCCCGGAGTTTAAATGGATAGAAGATATGGAAGAAGTCAACAAATTAGGAAAGATACTCATAGTAGATGATAACGAGGACGTGCTCTTTGCCCTCAACCTCCTACTGGAACCGTATACGGAGAAAATAAAGGTGGCTACTACCCCCGATCGGATCGAGCATTTCATGACCACCTTTCATCCCGATCTTATCTTATTGGACATGAATTTCAGCCGGGATGCCATCAGCGGACAAGAGGGATTTGAAAGTCTGAAGCAGATATTGCAGCTTGACCCACAAGCTATTGTTATTTTTATGACTGCCTATGCGGATACGGACAAGGCCGTCCGGGCCATCAAAGCCGGTGCTACCGATTTTATTCCCAAGCCTTGGGAAAAGGATAAATTGCTGGCTACGCTTACTTCGGGTATGCGACTGCGTCAGTCACAGCAGGAAGTCAACATGCTGAAAGAGCAAGTAGAAATTCTTAGCGGGCAAAATGCTTCGGAAAATGATATTATTGGAGAGTCACCGGCCATGCAGGAAGTGTTTGCCACGATAAATAAACTAAGTAATACGGATGCCAATATACTGATTCTCGGAGAAAACGGTACGGGAAAGGATGTGATTGCCCGACTATTATATCGTTGTTCTCCACGATACGGCAAACCTTTTGTCACGATTGACCTGGGAAGTATACCCGAACAATTGTTTGAGAGTGAACTGTTCGGTTTCGAAAAAGGCGCTTTCACCGATGCCAAGAAATCAAAAGCGGGACGAATGGAAGTGGCGACCAACGGGACTTTGTTTTTGGATGAAATTGGCAATCTTTCACTTCCTATGCAGTCTAAATTACTGACTGCTATCGAAAAAAGGCAAATCAGTCGTTTGGGAAGTACGCAAACCATTCCCATCGACGTCCGTTTAATATGTGCCACCAATGCTGATATCCGTCAGATGGTGGAAGACGGGAATTTCCGTCAGGACTTATTATATCGTATCAACACGATTGAAATACATATACCTCCACTCCGTGAACGCGGCAATGACATCATCCTGCTTGCCGAACACTTTCTGAACCATTATGCCCGCAAATATAAAAAAGAAATGCACGGACTGACACGGGAAGCCAAAAACAAACTGCTGAAATATGCATGGCCTGGAAATGTGAGAGAACTTCAACATACGATAGAACGTGCTGTAATCTTGGGAGACGGCTCCATGCTAAAACCTGAAAACTTCCTTTTTCATGCGACACCTAAACAGAAAAAGGACGAAGAAATGGGACTGAATCTCGAACAACTGGAACGGCAGGCCATTGAGAAAGCGCTCCGGATCAGCGACGGAAACATCTCCCGTGCTGCCGAATATTTAGGGATTACCCGTTTTGCATTGTATCGCAAACTTGAAAAATTAGGCTTATGAAACGATTTGAGTTCAAAGTAGCATTGCACATCTTAATTATTTTTCTGCTTTCTATCGGCAGTTGTCTGCTGTATCAAAGACAGTTATGGTTCAGCACTACCGTCTGTATTCTCTTTTTGATAGGTGCCGGTATGCATCTCTACCGAATACAGTTCAAGCAAATCACCTTGTTACGACGATTGACGGATGGACTTCGCTACAACGATATGACGCAGAATCTTCATCCGCCTTTCAAAAATAAGATGATGGATGAGTGGGCACAGGAGCTTTCTAATGCATTGAAGGACTTTCGGGGAAAGTTATTGGCAGAGGAAGTCAAGCATCAGTATTACGAGAGTTTATTAAATAAAGTAGATACTGTCGTACTCGTAACCGATGCTTCCGGGCACATTGAATGGATGAATCAGGCTGCAGTGGCCCATCTGGGGCAAATATCACAACTACCGGACGTACTTCAGGAGGCTTCTATCAGCAATGATATGTCCATGATCCGCATCGAGCAGAATGGTATCGTTCTGGAAATGGCTATTTCCTGCACCACATTTGCTACACAGGGGAAGAAACAGCGGTTAATCAGTCTGAAGAATATTCATTCTGTACTGGAACGTAATGAAATGGAGGCCTGGCAAAAGCTGATTCGTGTATTAACACACGAAATCATGAACTCCATCACTCCTATTATTTCTCTTTCGGAAACGTTAAGTGAAAGGGGAATCCCCGAATCACTCGGAGAAAAGGAGTATTCTGCTATGTTGCAAGCTATGCAGACTATTCACAGAAGAAGTAAGGGATTACTAGGATTTGTGGAGAATTACCGGCGACTGACACGAATTCCGATACCTGTCCGTACTAAAGTATCTGTTGCAGAATTGTTTATGGACTTAAAGAAATTATTCCCGGAAGAGTATATTCATTTCGAAATGCCTGCATCTGATTTATTTTTATATGTAGACCGGGCACAGATAGAGCAAGTGCTTATCAACTTGTTAAAAAACGCCCGCGAAACATGCGAGCGAAAAATAGATAAAGAGATACAGATAAAGTTTTTCTCTAAAGACAACCCGACATTAACAATATCTGATAATGGCGAGGGAATTCTAACAGATGTTTTGGACAAGATTTTCGTTCCTTTCTTCACCACCAAAACATCCGGTTCGGGCATCGGATTGAGCCTGTGCAAACAGATCATGACTTTGCATGACGGAAGTATTAACGTAAAATCAGAAATAGGGAAAGGAAGCTGTTTTATTCTTACTTTCCCTAAATGAGAACCACCGAAAGCCTCCCGAATCCTTTAATACGATGATTAGTCTGGGTAGTAGAGGAATTACTTATCCTCTACTACCCAGACTATTTGTATCGGGATTTAATTCCTTAACAGCCTCTTTGACCGCTTTATTAGTTGGCTTGCGATATGCTTCCGCTTGTTGAACGGGGACAATCTCATTCACCATTCTTTCATATCCTTTTTGCTCTAACAAGTGCACTTCTTTTTCACCTGTTTCTTTTTGTTTTCTTGTTTTCATAAGGCTTTTCATTTTAAAATTCTTATTTATAAAACAGAAAACATCGAAAGATAGTTCATACTCACAGATAATTTATGTACGGGGCAACCACCCCCAATATACCATTATGAGCTTGTTCACTCCGGTACAGTTATGAGCAATTTAATATTCTTTCTCTATAATAGGCACAATTCTTCCATCCCCTTCACTCTTCCTCTGTATCACCGATTAACAGGGAGTTTTCAGGTGAAGAGCCGTTCTTTCACCTTCTTTTCATCGTGAACAAAATCAAATAGCCGCTTACCCTGATTACATCATTGAGCAAGATTAGTCAAGCTATTTCGTTATTAGTTTCAACCCCATTTGAAACTAAAAGTTTCACGCCTTGAAACAAAGTGTTTCTCCTAATGAAACAAAGTGTTTCACACCGAGAAACGAAGTGTTTCAAGGATTGAAACTATTTTTGAAACCTAATCGCTTACAGGTGAAGAGGTGGTGAAGTTGTTGCCCTTCACCCGCAAACTCCCTATTCATCGAAGAGACAGAGAAAAGGTGAAAGAGGAGATGAAAAGATGAATTACGATGTCCGATGATACTTCTAATCTCTGACAAGAAAAAAAAGTGCGGTCGCAAAGTGATGAGATTCAAGGTATTGAGAAATAATAGGTAAAAAACATTCGTTTAGCTATTGTTAATTAAAAAATACTCCCTATCTTTGCACCGCTTTTGAAAAGAACAACCCTTCAAAAAAGTAGCGGGGTGTAGCGCAGTCCGGTTAGCGCACCTGCTTTGGGAGCAGGGGGTCGTGGG
>ENA-ORIJ01000739-ORIJ01000739.1-human-gut-metagenome-genome-assembly--contig:-NODE-739-length-17224-cov-3.07659_pt1 | contig 17224 bp, 7 predicted proteins | sample MGYA00243030_ERZ508746 | MGnify/ENA primary metagenome ERZ508746 (study PRJEB26277, sample SAMN04329826) | human gut metagenome | biome: human-associated habitat | host: Homo sapiens | place: USA... | reverse complement strand
CTAAAGGGCCTTTTAAAAACAATCCTTTAAAAGATGTGACCTATCAAGTGTTTGATGCCTTCCGTCAGAAAGACTTTATGATAGGTGCTTACTTCTCCAAGCCCGACTGGCATTGCAATGATTACTGGAGTAGAGACAGGGCAACGCCCACTCGGAATGTGAATTATGATATCAAGCTGAATCCGGATAAATGGAAACGTTTTCAAGAATATACGGCTAATCAGATCAATGAACTCATGACGCGTTATGGTCGGGTAGACCTTCTTTGGCTGGACGGAGGCTGGGTAAGAGCTCCCAAGGAAGACATCAAAATGGATCAAATCATAGATAAGGCACGCGAATATCAACCCGGATTGATAGCCGTAGACCGGACTGTGCCCGGACGGAACGAAAATTACCAAACACCGGAACTGACTATTCCCAAGCGGCAACTGGATCATCCTTGGGAAAGTTGCATCACACTGACCAATCATTGGGGATGGTGGAAAGACGCTCCTTACAAGTCGGCAGCTCAAGTAATCAATATTCTCACGGAGATTGTAGCCAAAGGCGGTTCTTTGGTTTTGGGCGTGGGACCTACACCGGAAGGTACTATCGAGGAAGAGGGAATACAGCGTTTGAAAGAGATAGGGCAATGGCTGAAAATAAATGGTGAAGCAATTTACAACACACGCACTACTCCTGTCTATCAAAGTGAGAATATCTGGTTCACGGCTAACAAAGATGGAAAGACGCTGTATGCTATCTATGCACTGCCGGACAATGTGGAATTGCCGCAGGAAATTGTATGGGAAGGAAATGAACCTGCCGGCAAGATGGTATTGCTTCAAAACGGTCGTAGCGTGAAGTATCGGACAAAAGACGGCAAAGTGACAGTAACTCTGCCGAAAGGATTGAAGAATGAATCGCTGGTTTTCAAATTTAAGCAGAAATTATAATGATGCTTTTTGTTTAACTATTTAATATAATCAAAGTATGAAAAACATCTTAACAGGTCGCATGCGGAAGGTTTTATTTATCGCCGTATGTATCAGGTCGTCTTTGTGGGGCGAGATTTGTTATTCCGCAGAGACGGGTAGGATTTTGTCGGGCAGTGACACCGGCAAAGAGTGGGTCAGTTCCGCTTTACAACAGAACAAAAGTATAATAGTTACAGGGGTTGTTACGAGTGAGGGTGGCGAACCTATTATTGGTGCTACTGTACAAGTGAAAGGGACTTCCACAGGAGTTATTACGGATATTGACGGCCGTTATACAATTACGGTACCTGATGGAAATTCAATTTTATCGGTTTCATTTATTGGCTTGCAGTCACAAGAAATAAAGGTGAACTCCCGAAGGGGGATTAATGTATGTTTGCAGGAAAATGTACAAAGTCTGGATGAAGTAATGGTTGTTGCATACGGTGTGCAGAAAAAAGCGACATTGACCGGTGCTATATCAAGTGTCGGCACGGAGGCTTTACTGAAATCACCTAGTGCCAGTGTCACTAACTCTTTGGCAGGGCAGTTGCCGGGAGTTTCTTCCATGCAGGCAAGTGGACAACCGGGAGCTGACAATGCGAAAATATTTGTACGTGGTGTAGGTTCATTGACGGAAGGGGGAGCTGCTCCGCTTATTCTTGTGGATGGTGTGGAGCGTTCTTTTTATCAAATGGATCCTAACGAGATAGAATCTATTAATGTATTAAAAGATGCTTCGGCTACGGCTGTATTTGGAGTGCGCGGTGCGAACGGAGTCATATTGGTCACTACCCGCCGGGGAGAAGAAGGAAAGGCCAAAATTTCGATTAGCTCGAATGTCGGCATTCAGATGCCTACCCGTATATTGGATGTGGCAGACAGCTATACAACGGCTTCTTTATTCAGAGAAGCTCAACGTAACGATGGAGCGGCAGATGACTTGCTGGCTTTCTCGGACTATGATATGGAACGTTTTCGTTTGGGGGATTCTCCTATTCTGTATCCCAATGTGAACTGGTATGATTATTTGATGAATAAGGCTGCTGTTCAAACCCAACATAATGTAAGTATTTCCGGAGGAACAAAAGATATCCGTTATTTTGTATCGTTAGGCTTTTTGTTTCAGAATGGTTTGTTTAAACAACTGGACGGGCTTGATTATGATAACAATTACAGCTATACCCGTTATAACTATCGTGCCAATCTCGATGTAAATCTCACACGCACCACTACGTTAAAGTTCGGCATGGGCGGAATTGTAGGCAACCAGCGTGACCCGGGAGGCAGTGGTAATGTATGGAAACAGCTTACGTGGTCGTTGCCATTCTCATCTCCGGGAATTATCGACGGAAAAAAAGTGGTGACACAGAGTACACGTTTTCCCGGAGTTAAAATGGAGAATCAAGTAATTAATGGATTTTATGGCTATGGTTATGACCGCAAAGTCTCGAATAATATGACATTCGATTTGAACTTGTCTCAAAATCTGGATTTTATAACCAAGGGGCTTTCCATCGAAGTGAAAGGGGCATATAATACGGATTATTCTTACATCAAAACCGTACGGGGACATGTGGAAACATATACTCCTTTTTATAAATCCGAAATAGACGGATCGGGACTTGATGTTGGAGACCCTGATTTTGATAAGAGTCTTGTGTATCGGATAACGGGGGAAAATATGATGAAAACGTATGGAACCGGAGATAAAAAACGTGCCCGTGACTGGTATGTGGAAGGAAGCATTCGTTATAATCGCAAATTCGGAGAACATAATGTCGGTGCCTTATTGCTGTACAACCAAAGTAAAAAGTATTATCCTAATTATCCTAACAAGTTTTGGGATGTCCCGACTGCTTATGTTGGCTTGGTAGGCCGTTTGACTTATGATTATAAGTCGAAATATATAGCAGAATTTAATATTGGCTATAATGGTTCCGAGAACTTTGCGCCGGACAAACGTTTTGGTACATTCCCTGCAGGTTCTATCGGCTATGTGATTACAGAAGAGAAATTCATTCCTAAAAATGACTTCTTAACCTATCTGAAAGTGCGTGCTTCTGTTGGATTGGTCGGTAATGACAACATGTCCAGTAATCGCTTCCTTTATTTGCCGGACTCTTATTCAATAAATAATTCCGACTGGCTGCAGAAAGCCTATCAGGATAAGAACGGGTATATTTTCGGATTGACAAATACGGTCTATCAGACAGCAGCGAAAGAACTTATGCTGGGAAATTCGAATGTAACCTGGGAAACTGCCTTAAAGCAGAATTACGGTATAGATGCTTATTTCTTCAGTGACCGTTTGAAGTTGACAGTCGATTATTTCCGGGAAAATCGTCGTGATATTCTGATACAACGCAGCACCGTTCCTTCCTTGATTGCAATGAATGGCATATTGCCTGTGGTTAACATGGGTAAAGTAAATAATCAAGGATATGAAGTTGATTTAAAATGGAATGATCGTATTAAGGACTTTTCATATTATATAAATGCAAATGTCTCTTATTCTAAAAATAAAATTATTTATCAAGATGAAGTAGAACCGAACGAACCTTATATGTGGCGTACCGGACACGAGGTGGGAGCCCGCTTCGGATATCTGGCACAAGGGTTCTATAATGAGAATGACTTTGAGGCGGATGGTAATGTTCGTGGGGATTTGCCGCAACCGCAAGGGAAAAAATATCCCGGTGATATTAAGTTTGCAGATTTGAACGGTGATAATATAATTGATAATGACGACCAGACCAAAATAGGGAACCCCAAACGCCCGGCTTATACGTTCGGTTTAAATTTGGGTGGAGAATATAAAGGTTTTTTTGCTTCCATGAACTGGACGGGAGTAGCACAGTGTGATATTGAGATGGCAAATGCTTATAAACGTCCTTTTTATGAGGGGCAGGTACTTTATCAATATATGGCTGACGGGCGTTGGACACCTGAAACAGCAGCAACGGCTGTGTATCCCCGTTTGTCCATCTCAAGTTCGACTAACCAAGAGACGTCGAGCGTATGGCTGAAAGATGCTTCATACATCAAATTGAAAAATCTGACGATTGGATATAATATCACTCAACAGAAGATTTTAAAAGCTATCGGCGCCTCTAAGTTGACGGTTCAATTTACCGGTTATAATCTCTTGACATTTGACAAACTGAAAGTTTTTGATCCCGAAGGAGAATTGACACGTGATACGAATACGTATCCAATTATGAAAATCTTCAGCTTGGGAGTGAATGTAACTTTTTAAAATGATTATTATGAAAAACAAAAGTTTAATTATTCTATGCGGACTTCTGGCTAGCTTATTCATCGGATGTGAAGACTTGAAGTTCGGTGATAATTTTTTGGAGAAACCCAATAGTGACGATGTATCTATTGATACGGTGTTTTCTTCCAAGAAATATGCAGACCAGGCCCTAAACCAGTTTTATAAGAGTTTGTGGGATTTTATGCCTACCTTGAGAGGGTGTCATCCGGAGGGGCTTATTTTGGATGGATATACTGATATAGGATATGCACAACCAATCTCATGGACACGCGGAGACTTTAATTCTTCTTCCAGTTGTATCAACTTTCCTTATTTTCCTTTTCATTCACAGATTACTGAAGTGACGGGAAATCCCTCTTTTGGTATAAGGAAGGCTTATATTTATATTGAAAATGTAGATAAAGTTCCCGATATGACTGATGACGAAAAGCGTATTCGAAAAGCGGAAGCTAAAGTAGTCATTGCTTTTCACTATACTCAAATGATTCGTTTCTATGGTGGTATGCCTTGGATAGACCACGCGTATGCGGCAGATGAGATTTTCCAGTTTCCTCGTCTGACGTTGGAGGAAACAGTCAATAAAACAGTTGCGTTGTTGGATGAGGCGGCAACCGATTTGCCTTGGTCTACCACCGCTGAAGAATATGGACATATGACAGCAGCCGCTGCTAAAGCGTTGAAGTTCCGTTTACTCTTATTTGTTGCCAGTCCATTATTTAATAATAAAGCACCCTATTATGACGGACAGGCGGCTACTGAACTTCTGACTTGGTATGGAAATCAGCAGGATAGCCGTTGGGAGGCTGCTTTGGAGGCAGGAAGAGAGTTCTTGCGTCTGAACATGCAGAATGGTGATTATTATGGGATTGAAAATACAGGGAATCCCAGAGAGGACTATGTAAACGGCTATTTTACGAAAGGCAATCAGGAGGTTGTGATGGCTTCTTTCCGTTGGGGAACTTATGATGGCGTAGATAAACCGTTCCGTATGTATGAATCCGGTTATGGTATCCCGCGTGGAAATTATGCGGATATGTTCCAATGGAAGGATGGTTCTACATTCGATTGGAATAATCAGACACACCGTGCGCATCCGTTTTTTGATGAAAAAGGACAGCCGAACCGTGATGTGCGTTTATATGAGAACTTGCTTGTAAATGGTGATAAATGGCAGGGACGGACAGCAGAAGTTTATCAAGGTGGACGCGAAGGATATGGTTCGGGAAGTTCTGTGCAGAAGAAAACTCAATTTGGCTATGGATTCCGCAAGTTTATTCGTGATAAGAAGAATGAGATGAAAGGTAAGCCTTACTCTTGTCCCATGATTCGTATGCCTGAGATTTATTTGAGTATAGCCGAAGCTATGAACCAATTGGGGAAGGCTAACGTGCCCGATGAATTTGAGAAGACCGCTTATGATTATCTGAACCTCGTGCACGAACGTGCAGGGTTGCCGGGGGTAACTTCCGCTAAGGTGCCGCAAGGTGATGCATTGTTGAACTACTTATTGGATGAACGTGCCCGTGAATTCGGACAGGAAGATGTTCGCTACTTTGATATGATGCGTCATAAAAAGGGTGCGGAATGGGCTACACGTCCCATGGAAATGCTGGAAACGACGAAGGTCGGAAGTGACTTCGAGTATGCAGTGAGTACGCGTGACGATATTAAATATTATTGGAATGAATATTGGTATTTATTGCCATTTCCTGTAAGCGAAATCAATAAGAAATATGGATTGATTCAAAATCCCGGCTGGTAATAAGGTTAATTAAACGATTTGATTATGAATAAATTATTATTTACGATAGGCATGTTATTCATCTCTTCGGTAAGTCTGGTGGCGCAGGAGATGATGAATGGCATTGTGAAAGATGGCTCCGGTAAACCTCTTTCGGGTGTAAAGGTATCAAAGGTAGGAGAATACAGAAATAACAATGTCACTGATGAAGACGGTTTGTTTTCACTCCTGTTGAAGAAAGGTGATTATATTGAACTGAATTATGCAGATGTAGCAACCAAGCGGATTAAAATCACAGGGGATACCCTGAATTTGGTGTTTGATATCAAGAAAGACGCGGTTGTTGATTTGGGATTTCTAAAGCGGACAGAAGACACCCAAACCCAGTCTGTGACTGCTATTTATGCTGACTTGCTGGAAAAGAACGCGACTTCTCCCGACCGGGTGAATAACGCGCTTTTTGGATTGATATCAGGGCTTCATCTCAGTCAAACGGTTGGTTGGGATGCTAATGCCGGCATGAATATACGTGGTCGTGGTGGTTTGGGTAGCGGAGCTCCCTTGGTTTTGGTGGATGGATTTGAACGGGGACTGACGAATATGACAATAGAAGAAATAGAGTCCGTTCAAGTCTTGAAAGATGGGGCTGCTACGGCTTTGATGGGTGCCAGAGGGGCTAACGGAGTCATTTTGGTGAATACCAAAAGAGGTATTTATAATTCGTTTGATGTGGATGTGAATTATCGTCATGGTTTCGATTTTCCTGTCAACCGGCCGGAAATGGCGGATGCTTATACGTATGCTATGGCGCAGAACGAAGCGCTGTATTATGATGGTTTGCCGTTACAATACACGAAAAGGGACTTGGAACGGTTTAAGGATGGTACGAATCCGAATTATTATCCGAACGTCAACTGGTATAAAGAGGGTACAAGGAATTTCAGCGAAAACAATCAGTTTAATGTAATGATGCGTGGTGGCGGAAAAAGAGTACGGTATATGGCGTTGTTGGATTATAAGAATAAGTTTGGTTTGTTGAATGAAGATTATACTCACTATTCGGATCGTTATAATTCTCAGATACGGACTTATGAGTTAGGACTGCGTATGAATTTGGATGTGGATATCACTTCCAGCACCCGAATGAAGTTTGGCTTAGGGGGCATTATTGGCGAAGATAAGCGACCGAATACGGATATTAATACCATCTTCCAGAATTTTTATAAAGTACCTGCCGCTGCATTTCCGGTGAAGACGCTGAATAATAATTGGGGGAGTAATACGCTTTTTAAGATGAATCCGATTGCGGCTATTGCAGATGTGGGATATGTACAGGAAAATCGTCGTATGTTGGAAACAGATATGCGGATTACTCAGGATTTCTCTATGTTCCTGAAGGGGTTGAGTGCGGAAGTGGCTGTCGCTTATGATAATACTGCCACTTTTCAGGATATAGGTAGTAAGACCTATAAGTATGAAGTCGGTTATCTGTCGGAAGAGGGACTCCCGGTAAGTGAAACTTATGGTACGGATAGCAAGGTGCAGATAACCAAGTCTGTATTGTCTGCCCAATTGATACGTGCCAGTGTTGAGGCTAAATTGAATTATGACTATACATCCGGTAAGCATCAATTGTCGGCTTCGGCTGTCTATCGGCAGGATATGAAAGAACCGTTAGAAAATAACGCCTCTTATTATCGGCAGAATATCATGGGATTTGTCGGTTATAATTATGGCAACCGTTATATGGTAGATGTTGTCGGCAACTATTATGGTACAAGTGTTCTGTTGAAAGGTGATAAGTTTCGTTTCTATCCGGCTGTTTCTGCTGGTTGGAATTTGGCTAACGAAGATTTCCTGAAAGGGGCTTCTAACCTGGACTTGTTGAAACTTCGGGCTTCTTGGGGACGTTCTGCGGTAGATGAACTTGATTATGGATTGGGGAATTATTTCTGGACAGGGGGGACAGGATATCCTTTTGGAGATGGTATGACAGTAGTCAATGGTTTGAAAGAACAAAGGTTACCTGTATATGGCTTGAATCTGGAGACTGCAGACAAATATAATGTGGGGGTAGACCTGCGTTTATGGAAGAACTTCACGGCAACGGCAGAGGTGTACTATGACCATCGTACTAATATTTTAGTTGCTAATAATAATGTGTCCGGCATACTAGGCATCGACCCGCCGAAAGCCTGCATAGGTGAAGTAAAGAGCCGTGGTGTAGAATTGAGTTTGGGATGGAGTGGACAACATAAGGATTTCAATTATTTTGTAAATGCGAATTGGGCATTGAATGATAGTGAGATTGTTGAAAACGGACAAGCCTATCAGCCTTACGACTATTTATATACACGTGGACATAAAGTCGGGCAACTGTTTGGATTGGAAGCCGTCGGTTATTTCCGTGTTGAAGAGGATATTGCCAAGAGCCCGGAACAAACATTTTCGGTGGTTCGTCCGGGAGATGTGAAATATAAAGACAAGAATGGAGATGGAAGGATAGATAGTGAGGATAGGATAGCAATCGGCAAGTCTACAACGGTGCCCGAAATGGTGTTCGGCTTGAATCTGGGCTTCGAATATAAAGGCTTTGGAATAGATATGGTCTTTAATGGAGTGAGTGGGCTGACCAAACAATTGAATGTGGCAAATGTACATCAGCCCTTACGTAATGGCAATACCAATATCGCGACTTGGTATTTGAAAGATAAGATTCGTTGGACGGAAGCTATGAAAGATGTCGCCAATGTACCCCGTCTTTCTACATTGTCGAATGAAAATAATTATCAGACTAGTACACAATGGATTGAAGATGGTTCATTCTTGAAATTACGTAATCTGAATGTCTATTATAATCTGCCGCAGAAATGGGTGAAAAAGATAAAATTGGATAAACTTCAGATTTATGCTAAAGCACAGAATGTATTTTCTATAGATAAGATTGACTATTTCAATTGTGAAGATCTGACATTGGGGTATCCGGATTTATTCTCTGTATGTCTGGGTCTGAATATTAACTTTTAAATAAAGATAGTTATGCGAAATATAAAGAACTATGTAGTAGCGGCTTTCGCTCTGTTTTTATTGGACGGATGTGATTTCCTCGATTACGATGAAACTAGCGGAAAAACCAAGGAAGAAGCCTACAGCTATTTTAATAATATGAACTCATCGGTAGCTTATATATATGGTTTCTTGCCGACTGATTTTGGGAGGGTGAGTGATGCGATGATGGAATCTGCTACCGATAACTCTGTTTATACTTGGGAAAATAATAGTATCTATTATATAACCAATGGTATTTGGAGCCCGCTAAAGCGTGTCGATGACGGTTGGGGCTTTTGGGACGGAGTGCGTAGCGCCAATTTATTCCTGGAGAACTTTGATCCGAAAGTGCTTGAACGTTTTCAGTACAATGAAGATTATGATGAAATGATAGACAAGGCTTCTAAATTTTCTTTGGAAGTCCGCTTCTTGCGCGCGTTCTATTTATTCGAACTGGCTAAACGCTATGGGGATATTCCTTTGATAACACGTACTTATACGCAGGAAGAGATTAATTCTGTACGAAAGACTTCATTTGCGGATGTGATAGATTTCATAGCAAAGGAATGTACGGAGATAACCCGGGAAGGAGGACTGCCGGAAGATGGTGTCAGAGGCGAGACAGGCAGGGTGACCAAAGGTGCGGCACTGGCTTTAAAATCAAGGGCTTTACTGTATGCGGCAAGTGATTTGCATAATCCTGCTCATGACTTGACAAAGTGGGAAGCGGCAGCTAAAGCAGCTTATGAGGTTATAAAAATGAATAAATATCAATTGCCTAACGTTTCTACTGACCCGTTGTATTCGGATTTGGGTGGTAATGAGGTCTTGAAGTCCAAACAGTTGATTTTTGAGCGTCGTGCCATTGCAACTACCAGTGATTTTGAATCACGCAATGAACCGATGGGATATGAAGGTGCGGAAGGAGGAAATACGCCTACACAGAATTTGGTAGATGCTTATGAAATGAAGGACGGGACTCCTTTTGACTGGAATAATCCTACTCATGTGGCAAATATGTATTATGATGCTTCCAATAAGGAAACACGTGATCCGCGTTTATACAAAAATGTACTGACCAATGGTTCTATATGGCAGAAACAAAAGGTGGAGATTTTCGAAGGTGGCAAAAACAAGATCTTGGATGGTTCAACGAAAACAGGATATTATCTGCGTAAATATATGAATCCGTCCGTATCACTCGACCCAGACAAACCGAATAAACTGTATCATCACTATGTCTTGTTCCGTTATGCCGAGATATTGTTGAATTATGCGGAGGCTATGAATGAGTGGAAAGGTCCGGATGCTACGGCAGAAGGATGTCCATTGACGGCACGTGCAGCCTTGAATCAGGTTCGTGATTGTGCCGATATGAAACATGTGACTGAAAATGGAGCGGCCTTTACAGCAAAGGTTCGCAATGAACGCCGCATTGAGCTGGCTTTTGAAGGGCATCGCTTCTATGATATTCGCCGTTGGAAGATAGCGGGGTTGGATGAAGTTAGGAATATCTATGGGGTAAAGATAACAAAGAGCGGCACTTCCCTCTCTTATGAAAAGGTGTTGTTACAGCAAATGTACTGGAATGATAAGATGTATTTATTCCCTTATCCCCAGAATGAAATTTATATGAATCCGGATTTGGGGCAAAACCCGGGATGGAGTAATGGTAATTAATTAAATTTGAAACAATATGAATTCAAAAATATTTAGTTTGCTTTTTTTGCTGGCTCTGTTCATGACTGCCTGCAATGATGATAAGATTATTTTCTTTGAGAATCATGTCAAGGAAGAGGATAATGGTGGAAGTGAAACAACAGTTCCGAGACTTTTTGAAGTAATCAATCTTGATTATCCCGGTTTGGAAAAAGTGAAAGCATATTATGATAAGAAAGATTACGTCTCGGCTACTTCCGAATTGTTGGAATACTACCGGAATAGAGAGGATGTTACCAATCCTAATATAAATCTGGGTCAGACCTCTATTGGCGATTTCAATAAAAATATTGCTGACCAAGCTTTAGAATATCGTTTTTATATAAAAGATAAATATGAGTCTAAAGATGCATCTGGGAAAGAAACGTATGTCCTGTTTAAACAAGATGATGAAATAAACTGGAATTATGTCCCTGACAAGTATAAGGGAGATGCGGAATTTGTTTATCAGTTGCATCGCCATCAGTGGATGATATACCAGGCTAATGCATATACGGTTACTCATGATGAAAAATATGTCAAATCATGGATAGAGGTTTATGGCGATTGGCTGAAAACGTTTCCTTGCCCTGAAGGGAAAGTCGATAAAAACAAAAATGTGGAATGGTATGGACTTCAACCTGCTCATCGAGTACAGGCACAACTTGATATAATGTCTTATTTTATTCAATCGGAGAACTTTACTCCTGAATGGCTTTCTACATTTCTCGTTGCCCTGTCGGATGGAGTGGAATGTATCCGTAAGAATTATTATAAAGAGACTAATATTCTTATTACTCAAGTGGAGAGTGTTGTTTCTGCCGGAATATTAATGCCGGAATTTAAGAAAGCAGGAGAATGGTTGAATGAAGGTACAGCAAAAATCACTGAACAGGTGGAAGCACAATTCTTAGGTGATGGGGTACATGTAGAACTGACTCCCGGTTATCATATAGAAGCTGTTTATGCTTGCAATAAGCTCTATAATATGGCACAAGTCAACAATAAAGTCGGATACTTCCCGACCAATTATGTCGGATTATTGAAGAAAGCTGCCCGTTTCGTAATGGATATTACGTATCCCGATTATTCTTTTGATAATTTTAATGATACAGGTGCCAGTTCATGGACTAAAAGTGTACTGTTAGGTAATTTCCGTCGATATATGGCCATGTTCCCTGATGATAAAGAAATCGCATGGATGGCAACCGAAGGGAAACAAGGTAAGACTCCTGAAGAATTAATCCAGCTCTATAAGGATGGCGGTTATTATATGTTGCGCAGTAAGTGGGCATCAGATGCAATAATGATGGTAGTGAAAAATAACAATAATCCCAAGAATTATGTGCACTGCCAGCCAGATAACGGAACTTTCAGTTTATATCGTGACGGACGTAATTTCTTACCGGATGCAGGTTTCTTTACTTATGGAGGAGATAAAGAAAGTGATAATCTGCGCAAATCATATCGGGCAACCACCATGCACAATACAATGACCAAGAACTCTGCCACTATAGCAGATGGTTATATGAATGGAAAATTCTTGTTGCAAGAAAGCAAAGGCAATATCGATGTGCTTGTAACGGAAAATAAGTCCTATGGTGACTTGACACATCGTCGTGCCATATTTTTTGTGAACAAGACATTCTTTGTTTTGGTGGACGAGGGCTATGATGCCGGTAAAACTACCCCGGTGGTGGATGTGACTTTCAATTTGGGTAATGCGCCTAAGGTTGTTGTTGATGAAGCTGATAAGGAGAACTTTCAGTATGGTGCTTACACAAAATTTGACGATAATAATAACATGCAGTTTAAGACATTTGTTGAAACTAATTCCGGATATGTAGCTAAATGGAGTACTAATTGGTCCTCTAGTAAGCAGAATGAGAAAACACTTCAACGCAAATGGTATCGAGTGAGTATAACCAAACCGATGGGAGGTGCGGCACGTTTTATTACGGTAATCCACCCGTTTACGAATGAGGCTGATCGTGCAAAATTGAATATTAGTGCTAAATTTACAGATAATACAGGTGCGACTCCTGGCACATTCCATGCCGATGGTGCTTCTGTAGAAGTTTCCGTAGGTGGTACAAAATACGATTTATCTTATAAATTAAAATAGATTTTTTTTATTTTGATATTTGTATCATAGGTAAAAGTTTTGATATAGAGATGAATTTGTAATTTGGCTCTTTTTTCAGGTAACTGAAATGGTATGGGATTGATTGTTTTTTGATGTAACTCCCATACCATTTCTTTTATGGTACGTAAAGTTATTAAAATTTTATTTTTTGTTAATTAAGTATTTTATTTAGTCTATCTTTGCTCATACATATAGCCCAAATAATCATATCATAATGAAAACACGAAGAATAAAAACAATCCTTCTTTTTTTATCAACAATGCCATTTATAGGCATTTATGCCCAATCGATATATTACGTTTCTCCTCATGCATCATCCGGTGGAGATGGCAGTCCGGCAACTCCTTTTCATATCATTCATGAAGCAGTGGAAAAAGCTCGAAAGGATAAGAACTGTACTACAATTTATTTGAGGGAAGGGGAATATATTTTAGATACCCCCTTGGTGCTGACCTCTGCTGATGGAAATGATTCGAAAGAATTAATAATAAGGAATTATCCAGGTGAGAAAGCTATAATATCGAGCGGAATTACCTTGGACTTGAAATGGGAAAAGTACAAGAATGGTATCATGCGGGCTGCTGTGAAAGGGAATCCGGTTATGGATATGCTTATTGTAAACGGAGATTTGAGGTCTATGGCACGTTATCCTGATTATGATAAAACAGCTGTTCGTTTTAATGGTACATCTGCTTTGGCAACAGCCCCGGAACGAGTGAAAAAATGGAAGAATCCGGAAGGTGGTTACTTTCATGCCATGCATAGTCATGATTGGGGTGATTTTCATTATCGTATTACAGGCAAGAATGAAAAGGGAGAGTTGCAACTGGAAGGTGGCTGGCAGAATAATCGTCCAATGGGAATCCATCCTGAAAACAGGATGGTAGAGAATATCTTTGAAGAACTGGATGCTCCGGGAGAATGGTACTATGATAAACAAGAAGGCTGGTTGTATTATTATCCTTTTTCTGATGAAAATATAAACGAGCAGGTGTTTGAAACCACGAGACTTAAAAACTTGATTGAAATTGCAGGAACTTCATCCCATCCGGTGAAAAACATAACTATTGAAGGAATAGAACTGACGCAAACGATACGGACATTTATGGAACATTATGAGCCTTTGCTCCGTTCGGACTGGACGATATATCGGGGAGGAGCCGTTATTTTCAGGGGAACGGAAAAATGTACCCTGCGTGATTGCTATATCCATCATGTAGGTGGAAACGGTGTCTTTTTTGATAAATATAATCGCAATTCTGCGGTGACCGGTTCTTACCTGACTTCTATTGGAGCCAGTGCCATCTGCTTTGTCGGAGATGTGGCGGGAGTACGTTCACCGAGTTTTAGGTACGGGGAATTTGTTCCTTTGGATAAAATGGATACTGCTAAAGGTTCGCAGAATGACAATCATCCAGCTTATTGTGAAGTCTACGATAATTTAATCTGTACTATCGGTTTGTTTGAAAAGCAGATTACAGGAGTGGAACTTTCCATGTGCCGTAATATTACAGTAAGTCATAACAGTATTTACGATACTCCCCGTGCCGGAATTAATATCAGTGAAGGTACTTGGGGAGGACATATTATCGAATACAACGATATTTTTAACACCGTGAAAGAAACAGGCGACCATGGAACTATCAACTCTTGGGGACGTGACCGTTTTTGGCATCCGAATTATAATGTAATGACACAAATTACGGATGAAAACCCTGCGTTGATTCTAGCAGATGTAGTTGAACCTATTATTATCCGTCATAATCGGTTGCGTTGTGATAGAGGATGGGATATTGATTTGGACGATGGTTCCAGTAATTATCAAATCTACAATAATCTTTGTTTGAATGGCGGCATAAAATTACGTGAAGGCTTTTATCGAACTGTTGAAAATAATATCATTGTCAATAACACGCTCCATCCGCATTTATGGTTTAAAAACAGCGGAGATGTTTTTTCACGTAATATTGTAATGACCAAATATAAACCTATAAGAGTGTATGGCTGGGGCAGGGAAGTAGACTATAATATCTTTACAGACAGTTTATCGTATCTTGCAGCTCGCCAACTTGGTGGAGATGCTCATTCTATAGTAGCTGCGATCAGGTTTATAGATGCTGCGAAAGGTGATTTTAATGTAGCGGACGATTCTGAAGCGATAATTAAAGGAGGTTTTCGTAATTTTCCGATGAATAATTTCGGAGTGTTGTCTTTTCATTTGAAACAGTTGGCTGAAAGTCCTGTTATGCCCGTTCCGCTTGTGGCAGGTCATGTTACGGATACCAAGACGATGCTTTGGAAAGGAGTGACGTTTAAGAATCTGGACACATTGGAAGAACGCTCCGCTACCGGTATGGATACGGAACGGGGAGTTTATGTTGTTTCAGTAGATGCCCTAGGCAGTCCTGTCAGAGATTTTATTGCTCCGAATGATGTTGTGCTTGGAATAAATAGAAAATCTGTCAATAAATTAAGTGATATGAAAGAGGCATTGAAACGCGCGGATACACAAAAAGAAGTCGAGTTCATTATTTTTAGAAACCAGAAGGAGCATAAAGTTGTTATTCCTCTTTGATTTTTATCTATGTCTCTCACTTGATACTGCTATCAACATTACATAATGAAATAAATATCTATCATTGATAAAACAGTCGAATAAAGGTTGCATGGGTGTGAGATGGCTTGTTTTTGTTGCAATGAACCCGTATGAATCCGACTATCATAGCTTAATAATCCGACTTGAATGGCGCTAATTTTATAGCCCACACATGTGTGCCGTACAGCCTACGTATGTGGGCTGTACGGTTTGCATACGTGGGCTGTCCAGCCTGCCTATGTGGGCTATAAAAAGACTGATATTCTAACTGGATTATTAAGTTGCCAAATACGGATTATCATCCTGTAAAGTGTGCATTCTTATGCCTTTAAATGGGCATTTTACCTATATGCTACGCCCAAATAGACAAAGTATAGGAATGATAGATGCCCATTTTTTGCAATAAAAGTATGATAGATACCTTTCTTTCAAGGCATCTATCATACTTATTCCACTGACAATTAGGATGATATGGGAATTGATGATAGTATGATAGATGTTTTTTTCTCTATGTAGTATTTAGTTCGGTTTTACTCCTTGGGAATGAAATTATTCTTGTATCGCTACGCTTTCATTTCCGTAACGGTCTACGGCCGTAACAGCGAAATGCTTTTTAGCATTCCAAGGCAGGATAGGGGCATAGATATAACTTGTCTCCCTGATATTCTGCGCTACGATATTTACCGGTCGGCTGGTGTCTACCGGATACTCATTGGAAGCATAAATAACATACATAGGTTTGTTACGTTCGTCATTATCCGTAGCAGCCTGCCATTTTAGTTCCGTATATCCATTCTCGATATTTGTTATTTTCAACTCCGACGGAGCCGTAGGCGGAACATTGTCCAGCCAAGGCATCGGGGGCTGTAAAGCTGGATATGCGTAGAAGTTTTCGGCTAGCTCATCATAAATGCCTTGTGTGTTCTCCATGAGATATTTCACCCGATAGTGCCCTTCACCTGCCATATCATGATTGCGGATGAAGTTTATTTGGCGGTCTATCTCGTCGCGTGTCCATTTGCCTTCATCGGGATGGAGAAAATAAATGCCGAGTCCCGGAATCACCTGCCGTCCGTTGCTCTGTTCCTGCCAGTCGAGGGCAAAAGGGTAGAAATTGTTTCCCTGGAAATACATCATCGGATAAATTTGATCCATAATACCTTCTCCCATCCAACCTTGCGGGTCCTGATAAACGGTAAAGAAAGCATTCCATCCCCGGGAGGGGTAACGAGAAGTATCACGGTATTTACCTACCGGGCAGGTACTAACTTTCACCCAAGGTTTCATAGCTTTTACACCTTTATATATATAACGTACAATCTCGGAGATATTATCCCGGCGCCACTGATCCAGTGTGCGTCCTTTATTGTATCGTCGGAAATCATATTTATCAGGAAAAAGAGGAGCATTCTCCGGATAACGCAGATAGTCGAAATGCACTCCGTCTACATCATAACCGCTAACGACTTCCCGCACCAGTTTCATCAAGTACTCCTTCGTTGCCGGATGTCCCGGGTTGAGGAAATATTCGCGCTTGTAAGGAACGCATATTTCTTTCATCCGCTTGGTGACAGACTGACTGCCGAGCGAAGCAACATGCTTCTTATTCCCTAGTGGGATAGTTACCATCCAGGCATGACATTCCATCCCTCGCTTATGACATTCTTCAACGGCAAAAGCCAGTGGATCATATCCCGGATTTCCTCCTGTCTTTCCGGTAGGATCGAATTGAAAGGTTCGATTGCCGAAGGATATC
>ENA-ORIJ01000721-ORIJ01000721.1-human-gut-metagenome-genome-assembly--contig:-NODE-721-length-17604-cov-6.61605_pt1 | contig 17604 bp, 13 predicted proteins | sample MGYA00243030_ERZ508746 | MGnify/ENA primary metagenome ERZ508746 (study PRJEB26277, sample SAMN04329826) | human gut metagenome | biome: human-associated habitat | host: Homo sapiens | place: USA... | reverse complement strand
ATTCTTCTGACAGCATCCGGAGGTCCGTTCAGAGGCAGAAAGCTCTCTGAGCTTGAGAGTATAAGGGTGGAGGACGCACTAAAGCATCCTAACTGGTCAATGGGTCAAAAAATCACTATTGATTCATCAACCATGGTCAATAAGGGGCTTGAGGTGATTGAAGCAAAATGGCTTTTTGATGTCGATTTGTCGCAGATTCAGGTTGTAGTGCATCCTCAGAGTGTCATTCACTCGGCTGTTGAGTATGCGGATGGAGCAGTTATAGCACAGCTTGGTACTCCTGATATGCGTATACCTATACAGTATGCACTGTATTATCCAAGCAGACCTGCGCTTTCCGGTGACAGGCTTGATCTCTTTAAGCTTAAGAATCTGACCTTTGAGGCACCGGATCTTGATACCTTTAAAGGGCTTGCTCTCGCCATGAAGGCTGCAAGGGCAGGAGGCAATATTCCTACGGCCTTCAATGCTGCAAACGAGAGAGCGGTGGCACTGTTTTTGAATAAAAAGATTAAATATCTGGAAATAATCGATATAATCGAGGCATGTATGGAGAATGCATCATTTATTGAAAATCCTTCAGTGGATGAGATACTTGATACAGAGCAGTGCGCATATGACTATATCAGTAAAAGGTGGTAATTTTGAACATTATTAGTATTATTATTGCAATCATATTATTCAGCATCATAGTAATTTTTCACGAGCTCGGACATTTCTGGCTTGCTAAAGCAAATGGCATAAAGGTCAATGAATTTTGTCTTGGACTTGGACCGACTCTTTTTGGAGTGCAGCGTGGAGAGACCAAATACTCCATAAAGCTGCTTCCGTTTGGCGGAGCCTGTATCATGGAGGGTGAGGATGAAAGCTCAGGTGATGACAGGGCGTTCAACAACAAATCAGTGTGGGCGCGCATAAGCGTTGTTTTCGCAGGGCCGTTTTTTAATTTTATCATGGCATTTATTTTTGCTCTCATTATCATCTGCTCTGTAGGCTATGACAGTCCGAAGCTTGCAGGTGTTATTGAGGGTTATGCGGCTGAGGAGGCCGGTATCAAGGCCGGTGATGAGATTGTAAAGCTGAACAATACGAATATACACTTTTACCGCGAGATAAGCCTCTACTCGATGCTTCACGAAGGTGAAACAGTTGATGTGACATACCTTAGGGATGGCAAAAAGCACACCACCACATTGAAGCCTAAATATGACGAGACAACAAAGAGGTATCTGTACGGCTTTAACGTGTCGGGAGAGCGTACAAAGCCCGGCTTTGGAAAGGCGCTGCTTTATAGCTGCTACGAGGTGAAATACAACATCTATACGACAATAGAGGGGCTTAAAATGCTCTGTACCGGGGCTGCCTCTGTAAATAACTTAAGCGGACCTGTCGGCATTGTAAAAAACATGGGAGACACCTATGAGCAGGCAGTTTCTATGTCCGGAGTATGGCTTGGCATATTAAATATGCTAAACTGGGGCGTGCTGATTTCTGCAAACCTCGGTGTGATGAACCTGCTGCCACTGCCGGCACTTGATGGTGGCAGACTTGTATTTTTGATAGTTGAAGCCATAAGAAGAAAGAGAGTAGACCCTGAGAAGGAGGGCTATGTGCATCTCGTTGGCATAGTGCTTTTACTTCTTCTGATGGTTGTTGTCATGTTCAATGATATCAGAAATCTAATAGTCTGATTTTATAACAGATTGGAGATATACACATGGAGACAAAAATAGTAAAAATCGGAAATAAAGTAATCGGTGGAGGAAACCCGATTCTCATACAGTCAATGACAAATACAAAGACTGAGAATGTAGCTGACACAGTTGCGCAGATAAACGCGCTGACAGACTTAGGCTGTGATATAATCCGATGTGCTGTGCCTACGATGGAGGCTGCAAGGGCACTTAAGGAGATTAAGAAACAAATCAGCATACCGCTTGTTGCGGATATACACTTTGATTACAAGCTTGCAATAGCTGCGATTGAAAACGGAGCCGACAAAATCCGAATCAATCCCGGCAACATAGGAAGCGCTGAAAGGGTAAAGGCTGTGGTAGATGTAGCAAAGGAGAGAAATATTCCTATCCGCGTCGGTGTAAACAGTGGCTCTCTTGAAAAAGACCTGGTAGAGAAATATCATGGTGTGACAGCAGAGGGACTTGTGGAGAGCGCTCTGGACAAGGTAAAGCTCATAGAGGATATGGGGTATGACAATCTTGTCATAAGCATCAAATCATCAGATGTCATGATGTGTGTTAAAGCACATGAGCTTATTTCAGATAAAACCAATCATCCGCTCCATGTGGGTATCACAGAGGCAGGCACAATAATAAGCGGCGATATAAAGTCTGCTATCGGACTCGGACTGATACTAAGCCAGGGCATAGGTGATACAATACGTGTATCTCTCACAGGAAGTCCTCTCGAGGAAATCAAGTCTGCCAAGCTCATTTTAAGAACTCTTGGTCTTAGAAAGGGTGGCATAGAGGTTGTTTCATGTCCTACCTGCGGCCGCACACAGATAGATCTTATCGGGCTTGCAAATCAGGTGGAGACAATGGTTTCAGGATATGACCTTGACATAAAGGTTGCTGTCATGGGCTGTGTGGTAAACGGACCGGGTGAAGCAAAGGAAGCAGATCTTGGCGTAGCCGGAGGAATCGGCGAGGGTCTTATCATAAAGCACGGTGAGGTATTTAAAAAGGTGCCTGAGAGCGAGCTTTTGGGCGCATTGAAATATGAGCTTGACCATTGGGGTGAATAATTTTGACAAAGACATTTAAGGAAGTTTTCCCTACACTTAAGCTGGACAAGGATATGGAGAATCTGCTGGAGAATGCTGATGTCACCAGAATTTCCGTAAACCATGCAAGAGATTTTTACAAAATATATGTAAAAGCAAAACGCCTTATTTTCAAAAAAAATATCTGGAAGCTAGAGGAAAGCATAAAAAAACAGATATTTAAAAGTAAAGATATTACAGTAAAAATTATAGAGTCTTACGAGTTGTCTTCGCAGTACACACCGAAGACTCTTTTTGATGTGTATTTTGACAGTATTCTTGACGAAATAAACAGTCACAGTGTGCTTTTGTACAATCTGCTGCGCACCTCAAAGTGGAGCTTTACCGACGATACACATGTCACAGTCACACTTGAGGAGACAATAATCGCAAAGACCAGAGGCAATTCGGTCATGGAATTTCTTGAGAAGGTGTTCTGCGAGCGCTGCGGGATGGATTTTATCGTTAATCTGCAGTACGAAAAACCAAAAATCAGCAAATACCGTCAGAATGCTGACAAGCAGATTGAGCAGGAGGTGCAAAATATTGTCGCCCGCACTAAATTTGCCATGGCAAAAGATGACGGTGATGAAGATGCTAAAGTGGCTGTCGATGACGGTGCAATGTTTGTAGGAGGCAGTGAAAATACATCTGATACAAAAAAGAGTGGCATATCCGATTCTCCTAAAGCCTCAGATAAGAAGAATGAAGCGAAGACAGGTGCTGATAAAAAGCCTGAGAAGAAGTTTGAAAAGAAGTTCGAGCGCAAGGGAGATTTCAGGCGTAAATATGACAATGACCCTGATATCGTGTACGGAAGAAGCTTTGATGATGAGGAGATGTCCATTGAAAAGATTGACGGTCCTATCGGTGAGGTTACAATAAAGGGCAAGATCCTTACGGTTGAATCCCGCGAAATCAGAAACGAAAAGACCATCATCATGTTTGCGGTCACTGATTTCACAGACACCATCATGCTCAAGCTTTTTGCCAGAAATGATGACGTATCAGATATTCTTGCATATATTGCCCCGGGCAACTTTGTTAAGGCAAAGGGAGTTGTGACTGTAGATAAATATGACAGTGATTTGTCAATAAGCTCAATAGTCGGACTTAAAAAGATACCTGATTTTACATCAAAGAGGGAGGATACAGCTGCCGAAAAACGTGTTGAGCTTCACTGTCACACCAAGATGAGTGACATGGATGGCGTGTCTGACGTAAAGGATATTGTGAAGTGTGCCATGCGCTGGGGGCACAAGGCCATTGCTATTACAGACCACGGTGATGTGCAGGCATTCCCTGACGCTAACCATACTGTGGATGACAAATTCAAGGTCATTTACGGTGTGGAAGCATATCTGGTCGATGATACAAAGGATATTGTGGAGAATGCAGCCGGTCAGTCGCTGGATGACAAGTACGTGGTATTTGATATAGAGACAACAGGCTTTTCTCCGGAAAAGAATAAAATTATAGAAATAGGTGCGGTGAAGGTCATCGGTGGCGAGATTGTAGACCGCTATTCCACATTTATAAACCCTGAGGTACCTATTCCGTTCAGGATTGAGGAACTCACCTCGATAAGGGATGACATGGTTATCACATCGCCAACAGTGGATGTCATACTGCCACAGTTTATGGAGTTTTGCAAGGACTGCATCATGGTCGCCCACAACGCTGACTTTGATATGAGCTTTATAAAGCGAAACTGCGCATTGCTTGGCATGGAGTGTAATCCTACAATTGTGGACACGGTGGCTCTTGCGAGAGTACTTCTGCCACAGCTAAACAGATTTAAGCTGGATACAGTGGCCAAGGCTCTAAACATCTCGCTTGATCATCATCACAGAGCGGTGGATGATGCCGCATGTACCGCAGAGATATTTGTCAAATTCATAGAAAAGCTAAAGGACAGGGGCATATCAAGCTTAGATGAGGTAAATGCCCTGGCAAAATCATCTGTTGAGATGATAAGGAAGATGCCTACATACCATGCCATCATTCTTGCAACCTGTGACCAGGGGCGTACCAATCTCTACAGGCTTATCTCACTGTCACACATCAAGTATTATAATAAGAGACCGAGAATACCAAAATCAGAGTTTAACAAGTATCGTGATGGGCTTTTAATAGGCTCAGCCTGTGAGGCAGGAGAGCTTTACAGGGCCATTTTAAACGGAAGACCACAGGAGGAAATCACAAGACTTGTGAATTTCTATGATTACCTGGAGATACAGCCTCTTGGCAACAACGCATTTATGATACGTGACGAGGATTCCGATATTGCTTCAAACGATGACCTTATCGATATAAATAAGCGAATCGTAAAGCTTGGAGAGGAATTTGGAAAGCTGGTTGTTGCAACCTGTGATGTACATTTCTTAAATCCCGAGGACGAGATATACCGTCGTATTATCATGGCCGGTAAGGGCTTTAAGGATGCAGATGAGCAGGCTCCGCTTTACTTAAGGACCACAGAGGAAATGCTAAAGGAGTTTGAATATCTCGGAAGCAAAAAGGCTGAGGAGGTAGTCATCACCAATACCAATAAGATAGCAGACATGTGTGAGCGTATCTCACCGGTCAGACCTGATAAATGTCCGCCGGTTATCGAAAACTCTGACGGCATGCTTCGTGAAATCTGCTATAACAAGGCAAACAGGATGTACGGTGATCCGCTGCCGCCTATAGTTAAGGAGCGTCTTGACAGAGAGCTTAACTCTATTATTTCAAACGGCTATGCCGTAATGTACATCATCGCACAGAAGCTTGTGTGGAAATCAAATGAGGATGGCTACCTGGTTGGCTCGCGAGGCTCCGTAGGAAGCTCGTTTGTCGCAACCATGTCAGGTATCACAGAGGTTAATCCGCTGCATGCTCACTATTTGTGTACACACTGCAAATACAGTGATTTTGATTCACCAGAGGTACAGGCATTTTCAGGCCGTGGTGGCTGTGATATGCCGGATAAGCTCTGTCCAAAGTGCGGCAGACCGTTAAGCAAGGAGGGCTTTGATATTCCATTTGAGACTTTCCTCGGTTTCAAGGGAAACAAGGAGCCGGATATCGATCTGAACTTCTCCGGTGAGTACCAGTCAAAGGCACACAAATATACCGAGGTTATTTTCGGTGAGGGCCAGACCTTTAAAGCCGGAACCATAGGTACACTTGCTGACAAGACCGCATTTGGATACATTAAAAACTATTATGAGGAGCGCGGTGTCAGAAAGCGAAACTGCGAGATAGACAGGATAGTGCAGGGCTGCGTTGGTGTTCGACGTACTACGGGACAGCATCCGGGTGGTATAGTCGTGCTGCCGATGGGTGAGGAGATTAATACCTTTACTCCTGTACAGCATCCTGCGAATGATATGACCGTTGACATCACGACAACGCATTTTGACTACCATTCAATCGACCACAACCTGTTAAAGCTCGATATACTTGGACACGATGATCCTACCATGATTCGTATGCTGCAGGATCTGACAGGTGTTGACCCGACAAAGATTCCGCTTGACGACAAAGCTGTCATGTCACTGTTTCAGAACACCTCCGCTTTGGGCATAGAGCCTGAGGATATCGATGGATGTCCGCTTGGAGCTTTAGGTATACCGGAGTTTGGTACCGATTTTGCCATGGGCATGCTCCTTGATACAAAGCCAAAGGAGTTTTCTGACCTCATTCGTATCGCCGGATTATCACACGGTACCGACGTATGGCTTGGCAATGCACAGACTCTTATCGAGGAAGGCACAGCTACCATTTCAACCTGTATCTGTACCAGAGATGATATTATGACATATCTGATTTCCATGGGACTTGAATCTGAGGAGGCCTTCAACATCATGGAGAAGGTGCGAAAGGGCATTATTGCCAAGGGCAAATGCCCTCAGTGGCCACAGTGGAAGGAGGATATGAAGGCACATGGTGTGCCTGACTGGTATATCTGGTCATGCGAGAAAATCAAGTACATGTTCCCTAAGGCGCATGCTGCGGCATACGTTATGATGGCATGGAGAATCGCCTACTGTAAGGTTTTCTATCCGCTTGCATACTACGCAGCATACTTTTCAATCCGTGCCACAGGCTTTTCATATGAGCTTATGTGTCAGGGAAAGGACCGACTCGAAAACTACATGAAGGACTATAAGAAAAGAAAAGACACGCTGTCAAACAAGGAGCAGGATGTATTTAAGGACATGCGTATCGTACAGGAGATGTATGCCAGAGGCTTTGATTTCATGCCTCTTGATATATACAGGGCTCACCCTAACCGTTTCCAGATAATTGACGGTAAGCTCATGCCGGCCATAAACAGTATTGACGGACTGGGCGACAATGCCGCTATTTATATTTCGGAAGCGGCAAAGGACGGACCATTCCTCTCAAAGGACGATTTCAGGGAGAGAACTCATGTATCGCGAACAGCCGTAGACCTCATGTCAGATTTGGGACTGCTTGGTTCACTGCCGGAATCAAACCAGCTTTCACTTTTCGATTTCGGAGCATAATCCGGCAGTTTAGCATAAAACATATACTTTAACAATAATAAAAATCCACTACTCATTGACAGACTCATAAATCTGTAAATAGGGTAGTGGATTTTGTGTATAATATGTATTGATTTTAAATATTAAATCTTATTTTAATTTTCTTCAATAAAATCTATCTGATACTCATCCATGTACTTGATACGTGCAAGTGAGTAAACCTCATAGCCCTGCTCGTTGATCTTTCTTCTGCCAGGCTGGAATGACTTCTCAATAAGGATTCCTATACCGGCAACTGTAGCGTGAGCCATGCGAAGAAGTCTGATGGCACCTGTAGCAGCCTCTCCGTCAGCCATGAAATCATCAATCAAAAGAATATTGTCATCCTCTGAGATTACATCGCGTGAGAGTGTAAGCTCATAGCTCTTCTCTGTTGTAAATGATGTAACCTGTGTCTGATATAAATCATTATGTAATGTCTTTGAAGGCTGCTTCTTTAAAATAACAAGCGGTACATTCATCTTGGCTGCTGCCATAAGTGCCGGAGCAATTCCTGAGCTCTCTATTGTGACAACCTTTGTGATTCCCTTATCGGCAAAGTGATTTGCGAAATCCTCACCGATGTGCTCCATAAGCACCGGATCTACCTGATGGTTGATAAATTTGTTGACCTTTAAGATGTTTGTGCCAATTACCTGGCCATCCTTGAGAATTCGATCTTGCAGTTCTTTCATTTTGTTCACCTCATAAAAAATAAATTGTTATTATTATAGCACTATTCTTCGACAATATCACTATAAATTTTAGAATAAATTTCTTCAACCATATGATCGAGGAAGCTTTCCTCAAGCAGGCTGTATTTTTCAGTAATGACTGATGTGATAAGCTCAGCTCTTTTGTAGTATAAATCACCTGAGCAGGCATCTCCTTTTTCACCAGATGACGCTAAAGTCATAAGCTCGTCCCTATGAGTGACGGTCACGTATTCCATGATTTCCTCTTCGAGGGAATTATTCCGGTCAATTTTTTTTGAAATGTCCTTTAGCTCCATAAATGACTTCATTCCTATGATAAAAAATATCAAGAAAACAAGCCCCATTACGATAGAAACCATAAGCTTGTTTACCGAGTCTAAAGCGGCAAGCTTTATAACTCCTGTATCAAGCAGCACAATAGCAATAAGCCCTATCGCACCGACTCCGGTGAAGCACTGTCCGGTTGCTTTTGTATCCTCGTATCGTTTTTGTTCATCAACGTATATTTTCATACGGCCTCCATATTGTTTAATTATAGTTATATGTTATAATGAAACGATGAAAATTACAATATTATGTGTAGGAAAAGTTAAAGAAAAATTTTACAGAGATGCGATTGCTGAGTACTCAAAGCGCCTAAGCCGTTACTGTAAGCTTGAGATCACTGAGGTTTCCGATGAAAAGACAAGCGAACAGGCCACACAGACAGAGATAGACATCGTAAAAAATAAAGAAGGTGAGAGGCTTCTTAAAAATATAAAAGACGATGCATATGTATTTTGTCTGGCGATAGATGGAAAACAGCTTGATTCGGTTGAGCTGTCACAGAAGATGGATAAGCTTATGACAGGAGGCAAAAGTCATCTTGTTTTTGTAATAGGAGGCTCTCTCGGGTTGTCCGATGATGTATTGAAGCGCGCTGACTATAAGCTTTCATTTTCTAAAATGACATTCCCCCATCAGCTCATGCGCGTAATTTTACTGGAGCAGATTTACAGGTCGTTTCGCATCAGCAATAATGAGCCGTACCACAAATAACCGGCATAATTCAGCCTAAATAAACATATGTTAATATATGAAGATGCAAAAAGTAACTGATTCGTTCGAGCTTCCAAAGGACATAGTGCTAGGGCTTCCAATTGTAACAGCATATGGTTATAATGAGTTGACTATAGAAAACCATAAGGGTATTCTGTCATTTTCGGACAAGGCCGTAACTGTAAGGGCAGCAGACAGTACCATAAAAATATCCGGCAGCCGCCTTGAAATCAAGGAATTTACAAAGGATTTAATAATAATAGCCGGTCATTTAAAGGGTGTTATATATGAGTATTAAAGCTTATGCAACCGTAAGGCTAACAGGCTGCAATATCAGGCGCTTCATAAATCTGTGCACGGCAAACCATATAAAAATATGGAACCTTAAATATGTAAGTCCAAAGGAATATGAGGCCTGCTGCAGTACAGAAGATATTTTTCTAATGAAGCCGCACCTGAAAAAGACGCATACAAGGCTTCTCGTGGTAAAAAGACAGGGATACTTTGCAATAAGAGCATTTCTATATAAAATACGTATTATTACGGCTGCAATTACCGGCGTTTTTTGTATACATGCACTCATCTGCACAAGAATCTGGCACATTGTGCCTGAAGGAAACCGTTTCACGTATGATGAGTCGGTCATCTCCTTTATGGAGAGTGAAAATGTAACAATAGGCAGCCACAAGAGAGCAGATTACAGCCTCCTTGAAAAGAAGCTTGAGGAAAAATATCCCGATATCACGTGGTGCAGTATATACATAGAAAAAAATACCATGAAAATTGATATATCAGAGGGAATAAATTATAGGTAAATTATGACAAATTTTATTTTTATGTTATAATGAAAAATATTTTGATTGAAAGGCACATGAGCTAATGAGTTTAAATGAAGTATCTATAAAAATACCGGGTGAATATATTCCAAATGTCTTTGGACAGTTTGATGCATTCGCCAAGAAAATAGAGCGCACACTGCACGTAACGCTTGTCTTAAGAGATGATTCCTTAAAGATTATCGGAGCGCAGGGGAATATTGATGGGGCAAAAGAGGTGTTCGAGCAGCTCATTGCGCTGGCTGAGAGGGGCAACGTCATTACAGAGCAGAACGTAAACTATGCACTTGCACTTTTAGAGGAGCATAGAGGCAGTGAGATTGTTGAGATTGACAAGGATATCATTTGTCACACAATAAATGGCAAGCCTGTAAAGCCAAAAACCATAGGCCAGAAGGAATATGTCGATGCAATCAGGAAAAAGATGATTGTGTTTGGCATGGGTCCTGCCGGAACAGGAAAGACCTATCTTGCCATGGCAATGGCTATAACAGCTTTTAAAAATGAGCAGGTGGGCCGTATTATTCTGACACGCCCTGCGATTGAAGCAGGCGAGAAGCTTGGCTTTCTGCCGGGAGATCTGCAGAGCAAGATTGACCCATATTTGAGACCGTTGTACGATGCTCTTTATCAGATAATGGGAGCTGAGAGCTTCCAGCGCAACATGGAAAAGGGCCTTATTGAGGTGGCTCCTCTTGCGTACATGAGAGGCCGTACACTTGACAATGCATTTATCATACTTGATGAGGCACAGAATACAACTCCTGCACAGATGAAGATGTTTCTTACACGAATCGGCTTTGGCTCAAAGGTTGTCGTGACAGGTGATGCGACACAAAAGGATCTTGCACCGGGAGCAAAATCAGGGCTTGATGTGGCACTTAGGGTGCTTAAAAAAATAGATGATATAGGCATATGCAATCTGACAAGCAAGGATGTCGTGCGTCATCCGCTTGTACAAAAAATCGTTCAGGCATATGATGATTATGAAAATAAGCAGACTGCAAAGACTGCAAGAAAGCAGAGGAAGAGCAATTGAGAAGGGTTGTATCACTAATATCAATTTTTATATCAATCTTAGCTCTTTCATTTGTGCTGTGTCTGCTTGGTGATGTATATCCGGATGAGTGGATATGCATGGGTTTTTTAGATATCATATTTTATATGCTGCTTTTATTTGAGCTTGAGTACGAGCGGAACACACTGCAGCTGTCGAACAACTCAAGAACTGATTATCTTAGGTTTACGTTTGCGTTTATCATTTGCTCTGTAGTGTGTATCATAAGCGGTTTTATGCCACTGTACAGCAGGCCGGTGATGATTTTTCCTATATTGCTTTGTCTGATTGGCAATGAGTTTCTGGCTTTTATAAGCGGTACTTATTTTTGTATATTGCTTTCAATCACTGTATCCGGCGACTTCTTTGAGCTCGTATGTGAGCTGCTTCTTGTAATCACAGGTGCTATCCTTGCAAAGATGCTAAAGGAGGATAAGCTTCAGATATGTATATATCTGATCACAATCAGTATGAGCATTGTGACACCGGGCATATTCTATTATATGTCAACAAAGGAGTTTTCTGTTTCCGTTATTATTGCCGGAGCTGTAAGCGGCATGATTGTTTCGCTTATCGGCATCATTTGTGCCAGGGTATTTAAGCCACTTAGCGCTGATGAAACAAATGACAGGCTTATAGCAATAATAGAGGAGGATTTTCCTGCTGTAAAGCAGCTTAAAAAGCACAATTTCTCTGAATACAATCATGGCAATTTCGTATCGACGATTGCCATAAAGGCTGCAAAGCAGAAGCATAAAAGCGTCATGGAAGGAGTGGAACAGGCATTAGCCATGCATTTTCCTGAAAAGCTTACCAATATACTCTATGAGTACTATGGCAAGCTAAGACACCCACAGACCCCTGAATCCGCACTCATCCATATGGTCGATGCTTTAATAGTAAGGCTTGATCATATCAAAAACGATGTGGCAGACAGTGAATGGAATCACGAGATACTTATTATCCAGACATTAAATGAGCTGTCAAGCTCAGGAATGTATGATGAATCAGGGCTTTCCATGAATCACTTTTTAAAAATACGAGACTATCTTACAAAGGAGGAGTTGCTTAAATGAGTTTTTTTATCGAAAAAGAAGTAGAATGCAATTTTAATTTTGATTATGAAAAGGTCGCAGAAGCTGTTGTTTCTGCTTCACTTGAGCACGAGAACTTTCCGTATGAGGCGGAGGTTAATTTGACGCTGACAGACAATGAAGGGATACATGCCATCAATAAGGAGTACAGACAGATAGACAGGCCTACAGATGTATTATCTTTTCCGATGCTTTCATATGAAACACCCGGAGATTTTTCTTTCCTTTCAGATGAGAATGAGGATGATTTCAATCCTGATACAGGAGAGGTCATGCTAGGCGACATTATCATATCCGTCGACAAAGTAAAGGAGCAGGCCTTAGAATACGGACACAGCGAAAAAAGAGAGTTTGCCTTTCTGATTACACACAGCATGCTTCATCTGTTCGGATATGACCACATGGAGGCTGATGAGGCTGCCGTAATGGAAGAGCACCAGAGAAAAATACTTGACGCTTTAGGTATAACACGCTAATATTTAAGCTGGTTATCAATTGAAACAGAGGATTTATAAATGGCTAAAAAAAATAACGGGGCAAGCAATGCCTTAGTACAGGGTTCTATACTTGCCGTAGCATCTATCATAAGCAGAATAATAGGACTCATATATCGCATACCGATGCAGCGTATATTGGGCGATATCGGAATCGGCTATTATTCCACAGCCTTTGAAATATATAATGTCATGCTGATTATATCATCATACAGCTTACCACTTGCCGTATCAAAGATGGTTTCAGCCCAGATGGCAAAAAAGAGGCGGACTGCGACGTATCAGATACTGAAGTGTGCTCTGCTTTTTGCAACCATCAGTGGCACAACAGTGGCACTCATACTGTTTTTTGGTGGCAATTTTTTTGCAACAACGCTTCTTAACACACCATACAGTATTTTTGCTTTAAGAGTACTGGCTCCGGGGCTTTTGGTAGTTGCAGTGCTCGGCGTCATCAGAGGCTTTTTCCAGGGACTGGGAACCATGATGCCGAGTGCCGTCTCACAAATAATAGAACAGATAGTAAATGCCATAGTCATAAATGCCATAGTCAGTGTATGGGCTGCATATGTGCTATACCGTACAGGTACAAGAATTGGTGCAGTACTTGGTGACAAGGATCACTATGCCGCAGCATATGGTGCAGCCGGTGGTACACTTGGAACAGTGCTTGGCTCTGTAGCGGCTCTTTTATTTGTAGTATTTATCTTTGCCATCTATATGAAGGTGTTCAAGAGGCAGATGAAAAGAGAACGAAATGTCAGGGTGAGCTCATTTGGCTACACTATGAAGATTCTTGTAATTACGGTTATTCCTGTGCTTTTAAGTACTACTATATACAATATCAGTGGTATTATCGATCAGGGTATTTTCAAGCAGGTTGCACTGCTTCAGGGATACACTCAGAATGATATAGACGTATGGTGGGGTGTATACACCGGAAAGTACAAGCTTTTAATCAATGTGCCTATATCCATAGCATCAGCTATGGCAGCATCCTTCGTGCCGGTGCTTACAGGCGCATATCACAGGGACGATATGGAGGCAGTGAGAGGACAGATTAATCTTTCCACACGCTTTATCATGGTTGTCGCATTCCCATGTGCAGTAGGGCTTGCCGTGTTTGGACTGCCAATATTTAATATACTGTTCTCAAGCACCCGTGCAACAAATGCTGAGGCATCACTTATGATGTATGTCGGTGCGGTTGCGGTAGTATTTTACTCGCTTTCCACTCTGTCCAACGGACTGCTGCAGGGAATTGACAGGCTCAAGATTCCTGTAATCAACGCTGCGATATCCATTGTAGCGCATGTCATAGTACTCATACTGCTTATGCTCATATTCAGGCTCAATATACATGCAGTTGTGCTTGCCAATACGTTTTTTGCATTGCTCATGTGCTTTATGAACAGCATGGCTTTAAAGAAGTACAGCGGCTTTAAGCAGGAAATAAAAAAGACCTTTATCATACCGGCCATCAGCTCGCTCATAATGGGAGTTATTTCGTATATAGTATACTTTATACTTTACAAGGCCTGTCATATTGAGATTATCGCCTTCATTCTTGCTGCAATCATTGCGGTTATCTCATATGCAGTTGCGCTGCTTTTACTCAAGGGACTGACTGAGGATGAGCTTAGACATTTTCCAAAGGGCACACTTATCATAAAAGTGGCAAAAAAATGTCATTTATTATAAAATTGAATAAATAACAAAAATTTACAGATACTGATTTTGAGGTGATAATATGAAAAGCAAAATCAGTATCTGTTTTTTAACTATTGTTGTAATTCTTCTTGCACTTGTTATGATAGAAAAAATCAATACGCAAAGAGCTGCAGACAAGGCTGCTATAATTGCACAAAGAAATGAAAATGATAAAGAAGAAAAAAATGAAAAAGAAAGCCTTCTGACATCAAATGAGGCTAAAAATGCAAAATACTGCATCAAAAATGACTCCGGAATGCTGTCTGTATACAACGCCACTGCAAGTGAAAAATACTTTGACACAGGCGTGTATTTTGAAGAACTGCCCGATGAAGCAAAAAATAAGGTTACAAACGGACTCTACTTTTTTAACGAAACTGATTTGTACGATTTTCTTGAAAGCTATTCAAGTTAATGTTAAAATAAATCAGTTAGGGGAAAGAATATGTACGATGTAATTATAATAGGTGCCGGTGCATCCGGGCTGATGGCGGCAGCAGCTGCTGCATCAAAGGGAGCACGTGTGGCACTTTTAGAGCACAAGGATGATATAGGAAAGAAAATACTTGCAACCGGAAACGGCAGATGTAATTTCACAAACACTGATATGTCTGTAAATAAGTTTCACGGCAGTAAAGCGCTGATTAAAAACGGGTTGTCGCAATTTAATTATGCAGACACAATACGTTTTTTTAAAGAACTTGGAATACCTGCATATGACAATGCAGGCTACATTTATCCAAATTCAAGACAGGCTGCATCTGTTGTGGCAGCCTTTCGCATGGAACTTATGAGACTTCATGTGGATGTGAAAACAGGCATAAGTATTACAGAAATCAAGGCTGCAGGGATTACGACTAAAGACACAAATTCTGCTGCTAATCCGGCAACTAATAAGAATACAGATGACCGGACCGTTTATTGCATCCAAACAGACAAGGGCAGCTTTAAGTCCAAAAGGCTTATTATAGCGTGTGGCCTTACGGCTTCCCCAAAGCTTGGAAGTGACGGAAGCCTGTTTCGACAGATAGAAGCTCTCGGACACCATATCCAAAAGCCATTACCAGCGCTTTGCGGCTTTAGCTGTGATGGCCTAAATTTCAAAAAAATCACAGGTGTCAGGTGCGATGCCACTGTCGCTTCCGTGATAGACGGTCAAATGACAGAGCAAAATACAGGGGAGCTGCAGTTAGCTGACTATGGCATCTCAGGCATCCCGGTTTTTCAGATTTCAAGTCTTATGTCAAGAGCCCTCGATAAAGGTCAAAGGGTCGAGGTGATAATTGACTTTTTGCCGGCTTTTAGTGATGATGAGCTTAATGGATACATAAAGGACAGAAGCATTACAACGACAGACAACCGCTCGTTAAATGAGATGCTTAACGGACTTTTAAACAATAAGCTTCTTCTTGAGCTGATACACAAATCAGGTGTATCTCCTGACAAAAAGGGAAGGCTGTTGACAGATGATGATTGTAAAAGTCTCACCCGCTCAATAAAGCATACAGCCGTTTCGGTAAAAAAGCCAAGAGGAGCCGAATTTGCACAGGTGTGTGCAGGCGGCATATATACAAAGGAAATAGATGTACGCACATTGGAGTCCAAAATCCATCCGGGGCTTTACTTTTGCGGCGAGTTGCTTGATGTGGACGGCATATGCGGTGGCTACAATCTGCAGTGGGCATGGACAAGTGGATATATAGCAGGAGAAATGCAGTAAATGATTAAAATTAACCAGATAAAGCTCCCCGTCACGCACAGTGATGAGGCATTAAAAAAGAAAATAATAAAAATGCTTAAGCTCAATGCCAAGACAGGCTTTACATACCGGATACTAAAGAAATCACTTGACGCGCGTAAAAAGCCTGAGCTGTTCTATACATATTCAGTTGCTGTAGAGCTAGATGATACAAAAAATAGCGAAGAATCAATTGTAAAAAGAGCAGCCAGCTCATCTGTGCTCATATATAAAGAAAAAGAGTGCATGCGGCCATATACCGCTGGACAGGCGACCTGTTATTGCAGGGGCAGGACCTGCCGGCTTGTTTTGTGCATATATACTGGCAGAGGCAGGTTTTCGCCCGATAGTTATCGAGCGTGGCAGCCGGGTTGAGAAAAGAACCTGCGATGTACAAAAATTCTGGGAGAGCGGCATACTTAATCCCAAAAGCAATGTACAGTTTGGTGAGGGCGGTGCCGGAACCTTTTCAGACGGCAAGCTGAATACATCCGTAAAGGATCCTTCGGGCAGAAATCGTCTTGTGCTTGAGACATTTGTGCGATTTGGGGCAGATCCGTCCATACTTTATGACAACAAGCCACATATTGGTACTGATGTGCTTTCAGAAGTAATTGTCAACATGCGTGAATTTTTGGTTGACAAAGGGGTTACATTTGTATTTGACACCTGTGTAAACAATCTTGACATAGTTTCCCAAAAGCTATTAAGTGTTTACACGGATTCTGACAGTAACAGTAATAGTGAGATAAAGACAGATGTATGCGTTCTGGCACTCGGACACAGCGCCAGAGATACATTTGATATGCTTTACAACAAAGGCTTTGATATGGAGTGCAAGAGCTTTGCAGTCGGCTTTCGCGTGGAGCATCCGCAGCGCATGATAGATGAATCACAGTATGGTATTCAAAAGAAAATCATACTTCCGCCAAGCCCATACAAGGTCACATCCAATTTTCCGAATGGCAGAGGAGTCTATTCATTCTGCATGTGTCCGGGAGGATATGTGGTCAACTCATCGTCAACCGAAAATCACACGGTGGTTAACGGCATGAGCTATCACGACAGAAACAGCAAAAATGCGAACAGTGCCATCATAGTATCTGTTTCGCCGAAGGATTTCGGAGCAGATGATGCCCTCGCCGGAGTGAGATATCAGGAAAAGCTTGAAACAGAAAATTATAAGCGAGGCAATGGTTTAATACCACAGCAGCTTTTCGGTGATTTCTGTGATAACAGATTAACAACAGCATACGGTGATTTTAGCTCCTGTACAAAGGGAAGCACAGTCTTTGCAAAGCTAAATGGACTGATGAACGCTGACATGGAGCAGTCGTTCAAGCTTGGAATGGAACATTTTGGTCATCTGATACATGGCTTTGACAGAAAAGATGCAATTTTGTCCGGTATGGAGACACGCACATCTTCTCCGCTTCGCATAAAAAGAGATGAATCCTTTGAGAGCAACATCTCGGGTGTATACCCTTGCGGTGAAGGCGCAGGCTATGCAGGAGGCATTACATCTGCGGCAATCGACGGCATAAAGGTCGCAGAAGCAATTATTAAAAAATATAGGCCGGATTTTAAATAATATTTATACACAT
>ENA-ORIJ01000719-ORIJ01000719.1-human-gut-metagenome-genome-assembly--contig:-NODE-719-length-17613-cov-5.91975_pt1 | contig 17613 bp, 16 predicted proteins | sample MGYA00243030_ERZ508746 | MGnify/ENA primary metagenome ERZ508746 (study PRJEB26277, sample SAMN04329826) | human gut metagenome | biome: human-associated habitat | host: Homo sapiens | place: USA... | reverse complement strand
AGATGAGGTTGAACTGGATAAGGTTATCGATGCTGCAATAGACAGGGTACTTGCCAAGAAAGCAAGCTAGGAAACAGAAAGGACAGATTATATATGGAAACATTTAATTTCTCGGTGCCACAGGACATCACAGTGGGAAAGGGCAGTCTCTCAAAGCTGCCGGAAATAGCTAAAAAGCTTGGAGGTAAGCATGCACTCATCATTTCAGGACCTCATCTTGAGAAGATGGGACTTGTAAAAAAGGCAGCAGATTATCTGGCATCAGTTGACATAAAAGCAGACACTTTTACAGATATAGAGGCAAATCCATCTGTCACAACAGTGGAGAAAGCCACAGCAAAATATCTGGAGTCGGGCGCAGACTTTATCGTGGCATTCGGAGGCGGCTCACCGATGGACGTGGCAAAAGCCGTGGGTGTGGTTGCCAAATATGGCGGAAGCGTCACAGACTATGAGGGAGCACACAAGGTGCCGGGACCAATCGTACCGCTCATTGCGATACCAACCACCGCAGGAACCGGCTCAGAGGTGACAGCATTCTCTGTAATCACAGATCATAGCAGAAACTATAAGCTCACAGTATTCAGCTACGAGATATTGCCAAAATATGCAATACTAGATGCAGAGCTCATCACAACAGCACCGGCAAGCGTGGCGGCAGCCTGCGGAATTGATGCATTTATCCATGCAGAGGAGGCGTATGTATCCACAGCAGCATCGCCATTTTCTGATGCACTGGCAGAAAAAGCGATGGCACTTATCGGTAAAAATATCCGCAGATTTGTAGCAAACAGAAACGATATCGAGGCTGCAGAAGCCATGATGACAGGCTCACTTTTTGCAGGAATAGCATTCTCATTTGCAAGGCTCGGAAATGTGCATGCGATGAGTCATCCGGTCAGCGCATTTTTCGATGTGCCTCACGGAGTGGCAAATGCAGTGCTGCTTCCTGTAATCGCAGAGTACAATGCACTTGCAGATCATGGCAATTATCTGACTATCTACAATGATATAAGCCCTATTCCTGCATATGCAGACGAATTTGAGCCGATGATGCTGGTAGATGCAATCAGGGAGCTTTGCGCAGACATCGGAATCCCTGAGAATCTGACCATCGCAATCAACAATGCCAGCAGAACCGGAACAGTCACAAAGGAAGAGATAGAAAGCAAGATAGAGCCGATGGCTGTCGATGCCATGAAGAGCGGCAACATTGCTGTCAATCCAAGGGCTTCACGCCAGTGCGATATCGAGATGCTGTATCGCAGGGCACTGTAAAACTTATAAAATGATATGAGGGTCAAAAGGTATTTTGCCCCTCATTTATGATTATCAACAGTATAGTTAGAGAATTAAAAGCAAACGGAGATATGAGTATGGATTATCTGTCACACAATGTATCTGAAAATTTAAAAAGAATACGTCAGTCAAAGGGCATGAGCTTAGACCAGGTAGCGGAACAGACCGGTGTGAGTAAAAGCATGCTTGCTCAGATAGAAAAGGGCACAGCAAATCCATCTATCGGAGTGCTTGGTAAAATCACAAGCGGTCTGAGAATTGAGTTTCAAAGACTTATAGATCCGCCAAGAGTGGACTATGCGCTCATATCTCCGGATGATCTGGTCCCGACAAAGGAGCTTTTGGGACAGTACAGGGTATGGACCTGCTTCCCATACGAGGACTCAAGGGAGGTCGAGGTATACCGTATCGACGTGGAGCCGGGCGGCGTGTATACAAGCGGTGGGCACGGCGAGAAAACACGCGAGTATCTTACAGTCACAGACGGTGTGCTGACGGTCGAGTGTCACGACCATGTGCAGGAAATCCATAGGGGACAGGTGTATAAGTTTGAGACCGATCAGCCTCATTTGTATCGCAATGATGGTGATAGGGTGGCAAGCTGCATGTGCTTCTTTTTGGATTATACTAATATTCGGTGAGATTTTTAGCCTCTCTTCACCACAGCACTTTTCCCTCTAAAAGCAATACCGATGCTTATAATTGAATTCACACCATTATCGCGCAGCTCTGTGTCGTATTTCTTTGCTTCTATTTGTTGTAGGGCGCTGTCGGCTAATGCAGATAAATCGGTATGTTCATCTTTAGTGTGTTTAAATTCAAAGATAAATCCGGGCATTCCCTTTGCCAAAGGCATAAGCTGAATATCAAATCGACCGAGGCCTGATTCGCGGTTTGAGCGTATCTTGTAGCGGTTTCCAAGTATGGCACAAAGACCAAGCATCATTCCGTGATAGAAGCCTTCATTAGCTCCATCAATAGAAGAAATGCTTTTTACCATAAAATCCTCCAGCAGAGCCTGGAGCTTTTGTGTGTCCTTGGAAAAGATAGCCTGACTGATAGATATGGCAAGGCTATTTTGGTTGGTGCGGTTTAGCACCTCCTTTTCGTAAACAAAAGTAATTTCTTTGTTCGGAATAGCAACGTCACACATGAAATTTCCATCGCTTTGCGGATAAATATTGGCAACCTTCAGGTATCCGGCTACCAGAAGAAAGCTGTATATACTATATGGATTATTCTGAACCTCGGGATAGATAACACCGGTATCAATATAGGCTGCGATTTTTTCACCACAGAGCAGCTTATAAAGGTCTTTGGTAATTTCAGGCGTAGCTGTCTGGATAATTTCTCCGATTATCTCATTGCTGCCGGTGGATTGCCAGAATGCTTTCGGAAAGCAGTTGTCAGAGATATAATTGATTACAGACCATGGATTAAAGATTTCTGTATTGCCAAAACGATATCCATCGTACCATTCGCTGAGCTCATTATATTTATCATCTTTTCCATAGTATCGCAGCATGTCTTTTACCTCTTTTTCAGTAAAACCAAAATAAGAGCTGTAGCCATCATCGAGAATAGAATAGGTTTTCAGATTGTTCATGCCGCTGAAGATACTTTCCTTTGCTACACGCAGTATTCCTGTAAGAAAGCCAAAGGCAAGGTGTGGATTGTCCTTGAGTCCTCCTGAGAAAAAATTGCGCATGAAATTTACTATTTCCGGATAGAAATTGCAGGTATGCCCCTGCTGGATGGGTGTGTCATATTCATCAATGATAATGATACATTCCCTTCCATAATGCTTATGAAGCAGTAATGATAAAAGCTGCAGACCCATCTGACAATCGACTTCATCCCCGCTGTCTCCGGCAAGAAGATGATATTGTTCTTTTTCGTAAGCGGTTAAAACAGAACTTGTCTCAAGCTCGTTATGTCGTATAAATTCTAGAGATATAAGCCTGCGGATTTTCTGAAAGGTTTCTTCCCAGGTCATGCTTTTGACATCTTTGAAGGTCAAAAAAATGACAGGATACTGTCCTTGGTGTTTAGTGTAGTAATCGCCGCATTGCCATATCTGTTTGTCTTTGAAATAAACAGATGTATTCTCGTTTGTTTTTTCAAAAAATACGCGCAGCATATCCATATTCAGAGTTTTTCCAAAACGCCTTGGGCGTGTGAAAAGAGATACCATCGGTTTTTTATCCAGAAAATCACGTATCATCAGAGTCTTATCTACATAATAATAGCCGGTGGTTGCAAGCTTAAAATCAGATACACCTATTGGCAGAGATTTATTTTTCGCGAAATGATTCATGTGTATGGTTTCGTCAGGGATTAACCATTTACGTCCTTCCTTTATTGCACCGGGCAATTCACCGTTTTTGCACATCTGCTGGATTCTTCGTACAGAAAATCCCATTGCTTTTGATGCATCTGAGCAAGATAAATATTCCATGTGGCACCTCCGCATAATAATTTAATAGCAATACTTTGATTATATTATATGTCATTATGCGAAATATAACAACTGTGATTTCACATGGATTTCGCATAACAATATGGAAATTTCGCATAGATTTCGTATACAGACGAAATCTATGTTATTTATCAGGTGTTATCCTGTGTTTTCATTGGTTATCCTATTGCATATATAGGTTTACCTATATATAATGATGTACGTTGAGAAACAAATTGTTTTAAAAAGAACATCCCAGGAGAACACCATGCAAACATTAAAGAAATTCATCAAATACTACAAACCCTACAAAGCAGTCTTTTTCATAGACCTGCTTTGCGCAACAATAATCAGTGCCATAGATCTGGCGTTTCCGCAGCTGCTTCGCACGCTGACCAAAACCCTTTTTGCAGGAGCACCGGGAAAAATTATTTCTGCGCTGATTCCTATTACAATAGGCCTTTTGGTGGCATATATCATACAGACTGCGTGCAGGTATTATGTGACATATGCGGGGCACATGATGGGAGCGAGGATGGAGCGCGACATGAGAAAGGAGCTTTTCGACCAATATGAAAAGCTTTCTTTTTCGTATTATGATCAGAATAATTCAGGACAGATGATGAGCAAGCTCGTATCCGATTTGTTTGATATATCGGAGCTTGCACATCACGGACCGGAGAATCTTTTTATATCGCTTATAAAGATAATCGGTTCGTTCATTTTTCTGTTTATGATAAACCGTATGCTTGCGGTTCCTATGCTTATTCTTGTGGTGCTTATGCTTGTATTTTCATATGGCCAGAATAAGAAAATGCAGGAAACCTTTATGGATAACAGGCGAAAAATCGGTGATATTAATTCGAGTCTTCAGGATACTCTGGCGGGCATAAGGGTGGTGCAGTCATTTGCCAATGAGCGTATCGAGCAGGAAAAATTTAACAGAAGTAATGAAAATTTCCTGATTTCAAAGGATGCAAATTACAGATGTATGGGAAGCTTTATGAGCGGAAATGCATTTTTCCAGGGGATGATGTATCTTGTTACGCTGGTATTTGGTGGTTTTTTGATAGCGCATGGAAGGATGGAGGCATCCGACCTTGCTATGTATGCACTGTATATAGGCATCTTTATCAGTCCTATCCAGATACTTGTAGAGCTGACTGAGATGATGCAGAAAGGGCTTTCGGGCTTTAGAAGATTCTTAGAGGTGGTGGAAACTGAGCCGGAGATAGTTGATGCTGCTGATGCAAAACCGCTTAAAAATGTAAAGGGAAATGTCTGTTACGAGGATGTTTCGTTCCACTATAGCGATGATGATACACCGGTGCTTTCGCATGTATCCTTTGAGATACCGGCAGGAAAATCAATTGCGCTTGTTGGACCGTCAGGAAGCGGAAAGACGACAATATGCTCACTGCTTCCGCGGTTTTATGACGTGACGGAGGGCAGAGTCACAATAGATGGAAATGATGTGAGAAAGCTCACGCTTGAGAGCCTTCGCTCGCAGATTGGACTGGTTTCGCAGGATGTTTATCTGTTTGGCGGAAGCATAAAGGATAATATCGCCTACGGAAAACCGGATGCGACGATGGATGAGATTGTAGATGCGGCCAAAAAGGCGAATATACACGATTTTATCATGGAGCTGCCGGATAAATACGATACGTTTGTCGGTGAGAGAGGCACCCGATTGTCAGGAGGGCAGAAACAGAGGATTTCCATTGCGAGGGTGTTCCTTAAAAATCCGCCTGTGCTAATACTTGATGAGGCAACCAGTGCCCTTGACAATGAGAGCGAGCGCTTTATCCAGAAAAGTCTTGAGGAGCTGGCAAAGGAAAGAACGACTATCACAATTGCCCACAGACTTTCGACAATCAGAAATGCGGACGAAATTCTCGTGGTAGCTGACTGTGGCATTGCTGAGAGAGGCACACACGAGGAACTTTTGGCATTGGATGGAATATATGCGCGCTATTATGATATGAGCAGGTAGGATTAAGGAAATTTCCACTGATTAATCATAAATGAGGGGCAAAATACCTTTTGACCCTTTAATCATGTTATTATAGCTGCATAAACTAACTATATAGGAGCAGACACTATGCAGGCAATGTTCATAGACGTAGACGGCACTTTAAGCAGTCCGTGCTACAAGGTAAACGGAAAATTTCAGATAGGAATGTCAGATGTGCAGTGGGCAGACTACTGCATTAAGCATGGTGAGGATACATATGAGTGGTGCCGTCCTGTGATGCAGGTAAAGGAGTATGCCATGAAGGCAAAGGAAAAAGGCACGAAGCTGTATGTGCTTACCACATCAGGCACAAAAATCGAGACAGCTGCAAAGCGCAGATTTTTAGACAGATACTATGCAGGTATGTTTGATGACATCTATGCGGTGGAGCATGATGATGACAAGGTCAGGTTCATTCTTAAAAAAGCAGCAGAGCTTGGGATTGAACCGTCGGACTGTGAGCTTGTGGAGGATACATACCGCATACTTTTGCAGACAGTGACAGAGGGGATTAAATCCACTCACATCACAACGATTCTCACAGGCGGATGCGAACGGTAACCAAAAATTTTCCACGGTCTATAAAGAAATAAAAAAAACATCCGATAAATATGTCAGGAAGCAAAATTTACATATTTCAAGGATGAAGTATAATAGAAAGGAGATCCTGTTATGCGTATAGATGCATATAATCAGATAGCCCAGTTGTATGGCGTATCAAGAACAACAAAGACAGCAAAGACACAAAGCGCGTCGAGGATGTCTGATCAGGTATCAATTTCGCAGGCCGGTAGAGATTACCAGATTGCGAAAAAAGCAGTATCAGAGGCTTCGGACATCAGGGAAGATAAAGTCGCTTTGCTTAAGAACATGGTAGACTCCGGACAGTATGAGGTCAGTGGAGATGATTTCGCCAGCAAGCTGTTAGAGAGGTACAACTCTCTATAATATGATAATCATATCATATATCAAAGGTAAAAGAGGATTTTATAGTGGCTAGTTTAGTGGAAGAGCTTATAAATGTGCTCACAGAGGAAGAAAAAGTATACAGAATACTCGCTGCAAATGGGGAGAAGAAACGTCAGATAATCATAGATGCCGATATCCCTGCGCTTGAAGCAATAACTGATTTGGATCAGCAGGCAGGCGATGAGCTTCTTATTATGAGCAATAAGCAGGTTTCACTTCTCACAGATATTGCCAATGTATTGGGCAAATCAGATGAGAAGATGACAGTCACAAGGCTGATTGGATATCTCGGCACACAGCCGGATATTCAGGCGAAGCTTACGGCAGCGCGCGACAGTCTGATTGAAGCAGCTGCACAGATGAAAGAAATCAACGATTTAAACTCACAATTACTTGCTCAGGCAATAGAGCTTACAGAGTTTGACATCACCCTGTTCAAGAGCATGAAACAGGCGCCGGAGACCGCCAATTATGACAGAAATGCATATAACACAGGCGATATCTTAGGCAGCAGCGGCTTTGATGCAAAGCAATAATCATTAACCGGGAGGACAGGGACATGGCAAATGGATTCGGAAGTTTTTACGTAGGCAGTTCCGGACTTAAAAACTCGCAGAATGCTCTTAATACAACAGCAAACAACATGGCCAATGTCAATACGACAGGCTATGTGCGCCAGCAGGTAAGATTTTCAGATAAACATTATATCACCAGAAATAACCCTACAGCGGGCACCAACATCCAGCAGAGCGGACTGGGTGTTTCCGTATCGGATGTGGCACATGTCAGGGATATTTTCTTAGATAAATCGTATAGGCAGGAGAATGGTCGAAAGGGCTTTTACTCGACACTTTACAGCACCACATCATATGTGGAGGATATCATGCAGGAGATGAACGGTGCTGAGTTTAAGGAGAGTATATCAGAGCTATGGCAGGCTTTTCAGGAGTATGGCAAGGCTCCGACGAATTCAACGAATCAGAACCTTATCATCCAAAAGAGCGAGCTTTTTCTGACCAGATGCAATACGGTTTATTCTGATCTTCAGAAATACCAGTCAAATATCAACTTACAAATTAAAGACCAGGTTGACAGAATCAACGAAATCGGCGACAAGATTTATGCGCTCAACCTTGAGATTCAAAAGACAGAGTCAGGCGGTGTAGAGACTGCCATGACAGCGCGCGATGCCAGGGACAGTCTGATTGATGAGCTCGCAGGTTACGCTAAGATAGAGGCTGAGGAGGATTCCACCGGCTACGTGCGTATCAAGCTCGAGGGACAGCAGTTTGTACAGGATAACAAGTGTAACCATATAGGCCTGACCGAGGAAAAGGGTACAGGCTTTTATACACCGTACTGGCCTCATATTACTACACAGGAGAGCTATATGCCGGTGTTTAGCGACGTTGCGCTGCCGTCAGCGCTGGCTGAAAGAGTCGGCTGCACGCAGACCACCAACATAGCAACCAGCCTGAATAATGATATAGGAAGCCTGAAGGCACTCCTTGTATCAAGAGGCTCAGAGTATGGCACCTATGATTTCATGAGCGAGGAGAATTACAGTAGGGTGGAGGACAATGTGGTCATGGAGACACAGGCCGAGATATCATATCTGGCGCGAAACATCATGATGGCCATGAACGATATATTTTGTCCGAATACCACATACACAGCGGCAGACGGTACCACATACACGGTTTTGGATACGGCAAACTGCTCGGTAGGAGCTGATGGCAGCCTGCCACCGCATGAGCTCTTTGCAAGAGAAGGATATGACCGTTACACGCAGATGGAAATAGATGGCAAACAGTTTTATGTATACAATGATGAGACAAAGGCTAACAACTCATCATGGTACAAGCTTGGAAATGTTTCAGTAAATCCAAAGCTTGCAGCGCAGGTGACACTGATGCCGTCATACAAGCAGGACGGATCCGCAAATTATGGTCTTGCAGACCAGATTACAAAGGCGTGGTCAGCAGAGAATCTATACATCAACCCAAAGGATACGTCGAAGTGCAATTTTGAGGGATATTATGACAAGATAATCTCGCATCTCGGAACAAACGGCAGCATATATAAGGCGTCATCAGACACTATGACATCGACAGCAGCTGCCATAGATAACCAGAGAAACCAGATAATGGGTGTGTCGAGTGACGAGGAGCTGACAAACATGATCAAGTATCAGTCAGCATACAACGCATCAAGCCGTTTTATCACTGTAATCAGTCAGATGACTGAGCTCATAGTACAGCTCATATAGTTTTAGGATACGACAAGAGAGTATGAACAGGAGGAGTCGATATGGCTTCAACATTTTTTGGATTACATATAGGGTCAAGCGCTCTGAGCTCATTTCAGGTAGCGACCAATACAACAGCCAACAACATAGCCAATGTCAAGACGACCGGATACACCAGGCAGGAGGCTACCCTGCAGGCAAAGGATGCGATAAATGTCACAGCCCGCTACGGAAGCGTTGGCACAGGTGTTACAGTCACCTCAATCAAACAGCAGCGTGACCTGTACTACGACAATAAATACTGGGAAAACAATTCCTGCTATGGACGCTATGAGCAGAAGCTGTATTACATGGAACAGATTCAGAACTACTTTAAGGATAACGGTTCATCGGTAAAGGGATTTTCAAGTGTTTTTTCACAGATGTTTTCAGACCTTGATACACTGCGCAGCAAGCCGTCCGACAAGACAGTGAGAAATCAGTTTATCAGCAGCGCGCAGAGTCTTTGTACATATTTCAACCAGATGAGTGACAATCTCTCAAAGCTGCAGGATGACTGCAACGAAGAAATCAGAAACAACGTAGACAAAATCAATTCAATCAGTGAGAAAATTTCACTGTTAAATAAGGAGATTAACCAGATAGAGACAGGAACCGGTGTCGAGGCCGGCTCACTTAGGGATGAGAGGGCGAATCTCATCGACAGCCTGTCCAAGATTGTTAATGTATCTTATAATGAGACAGAGGTGCAAAACACCAATGGAGACAACTTGGGCGGCACAAATTTCTCGCTCTATATAAATGGAGAGAAGGTTGTGGAGGGCAAGGATTACCGAAAGCTCATCTGTGAGTCGTCAAAGACGAAAAACAATCAGACAGACAACGACGATCTGTATAAAATATATTGGGAAGATACTAAGATGGAGTTTTCCGCGACAGCCGGAACCGCAGGGGGAAGCCTGAAAGCTCTCTTTGAGGTGAGAGACGGTGATAATCTGGAGAATTTCAAGGGTAAGGTCACAAAGGCTGATTCGTATTCGCTCACAGTGGAGAATATATCAATAGACAATATAAAATCACTCAATCTGCCGGACAAGGACGGCAAAATCACTGTAAATAATATCAGCTACAGCTATGACAGCTGGGAGGCACAGGTGGATGCGCAGGGCAATATCAAGTCTGTAACATTTAATCTGAGCAAGGACAAGGCCATAGCAGACCCTGAAAAGACTGTGGCAGAGGGATATCTTTTAAATGCGGGCTCTGCAATAAATGCGAGGGGAATCCCTTACTATATGACACAGCTCAACGAGTTTGTCAGAAATTTTTCAGAGATGTTCAATCAGATAGAGAGCAAAGGACAGAATCTGAATGGGGATACACCACCTACATTTTTTGAAGCAATCACAAACACAGCCAAGGTATATGATTTCTCGGAATCAGAGGCTTACAGCAAGCTGCCTGATGGACAGACTGCCACAATAAACAGCAGCTCCAACACGTATTACAGGATGACAGCGGCCAATTTCTCCGTAAACAAGGATGTGATGAACGATGTATCGCTTTTTGCGACTTCCACAGACTATGTCAAGACAGATTCATGTGATATAGTTGATGAGTTAAAGAAGCTGCAGTCGGAGAAAACAGTATACAGAGGCGATAAAGCGGAATCATTCCTTGAGACAATCATCTCCAATGTGTCAGTGGATACGGAAAAGGCAGAGACCTACAACAAGCTCTATAGCAATCTGGAGCAGACTATTGCAAACCAAAGAACATCGGTATCAGGTGTGGATGAGGATGAGGAGGCATTAAACCTCGTGAAGTTCCAGTATTCATACAATATGGCATCTAAAATCATATCGGTTATGAACCAGATGCTTGATAAGCTCATAAACGATACGGGCGTGGCATAGAAGCGGGAGGCATAATATGAGAATCACAAACAATATGATAATGGGAAATACCAAGACAAATATCAATTCAACAAAGGTTTTGGTGGACAAATACAATACCCAGATGACTACTCAAAAGAAGATATCCAAGGCATCAGAGGATCCGGTTATCGCAATCAGATCGCTTCGCTTGTCGACCAGCCTGTCGCATCTTGACCAGTACAAGGACAACAATATCCCGGATGCTTCTTCGTGGATGGATGTCACACAGACAGCCCTTAGCAACATGAAATCACTCCTCACAGATATCCGTACACAGTGTGTAAACGGCTCTACAGATACGCTCACAGCTGATGTCAGAAACACTATATTACAGCAGCTTACAGCGCTGTCAGAGCAGGTGTATACAGAGGGCAATGCAGACTACGCAGGAAGAACGGTATTTACGGGCTACCGCACATCATCAAAGCTCACATTCCAGAAGGACACAAAGAGCACATATCAGATAACACAGGAGTTTTCTGCCGCTGATTTGTCAGAGAAGCGGTATTATACAAATGGCGTGACTGTTCCAAATAGTATAAATGCGGCAACACCTGACTGTACCACAGATGTCACAGAGCACAGCTTCCAGAGAATCCGTCTGGGCTACGGTAATACGACAGATGATGTGAAGCTTTCTATCGATGGAAAAGAGCTGACACAGGGCACAGATTATACTGTATACAAGAGTGTGTCTGATTTTGACCCATCAAAGCTCTCTGCTGATGATACGGCATATATACAGGAAACCGGTGAATTTGTTTTTGGTAAAAATGTAGCTGCTTCAATTAAGAATAATGAAAAGAAGCTGTCTGTCACATATGTAAAGACAGGCTTTGACAGCAGTGATGCTAGACCTGAGTATTATTACAACTGCAAGGATATTACAAATGCTGTGACACTCGATGCAGGTGGCAATGTACCTCATGATGCAGCAGGAGATATCATATACTCCGATCCATCAAAGGTAGTGGATTTTAAGTTTTCAAGTCAGGAAATCAAATACACAGTGGCAAACAGCACCGATATCACTGTCAATACACAGGCGAAGGACGTCATGGATACAGGCATCAAGCGCGATGTGGATGAGTTGATTGATGTAGTGCAGAATGCTGTCAATGCTCACGACAAGGTCTCACAGATAAAGAAGATGATGCAGCAACAGCAGTACTCTGACAAGGATTCACAGGCAAAGCTTAAGACATATTTAGAGGCTGCAGAGCAGGAGGCTGACTATGCCGACAACAATTTGCAAAAGACCTACAGCCAGTACATCACACGCTTTGATGATCATTTGAATAAGGTAAATCTGGCACTCACCAATTCGGGAAGCACAAAGAGCCGCCTCACTCTCATCAAGAACAGAGTTGATGAGCAGCAGACGACCATAGAGGAGCTTAAATCGACCAATGAGGATAGGGATATTTCTGATATAATCATTGATTTTTACGCTATGTACAATGCATATCAGTCCAGTCTGACAGCGGCATCAAAGGCAAACTCACAGACATTGCTTGATTATCTGTAAGAATTTTAAAAACGGTACACAGCTACCGGGTTATATAACGCTCGCGGAGCGGGCGAAAAGGAGGAAGCCATGAGGGCAAAAACGAGAATATTTGGGGAAATTGACATCCCACAGGACAAAATCATCACAATGGAGAAGGGGATGATAGGCTTTTCGGAGCTGAAAAACTACACTCTGATATACAATTCGAGCGGAGCTGAAGAACTACGCTGCGATAAACGATGCGGAGAAGGAGAATGATAAGAAGTCTATCATGTGGCTTCAATCGATGGATGATGGAGACATTGCATTTCCTGTCATGACACCGGATATCATCATGCCGGACTACAAGCCGACGGTCAACGAGGAGCTTCTTGCGCCTCTTGGAGATCTGAATGAGGAGAATATGTATGTGATCGTCACTGTAAATGTGCCTAGCGACATCACAAAGATTGCCTGCAATTTAAAGGCTCCTATTGTGGTCAATACCGACAGCAACAAAGCAGCACAGCTTATAGTTGAGGATGACTACAAGGTGCACTTCCCGATTTATGACATCATAAAAGGGAAAAAAGAAAGGGCGGGTGAATAGTATGCTGGCTCTTACAAGAAAAAAGGGTGAATCTCTGGTGATTAATAATGACATCGAGATTACTATTCTGGAAATCAGAGGCGACCAGATTAAGCTCGGTGTAAGTGCACCGAAGGAGGTGCCGATTTACCGCAAGGAGGTTTATACGCAGATACAGCAGGAGAACAGGAAATCTGCGGATGCACAGAATGCACAGGCTCTCAAGGAGCTGTTTGGATAGCTTAAGACAGAGAGTTATATGTCGAAAGTTGCGACCGAAACCAATTGAATGAGAGTTCTATCAAGGCTATAATTGAACCAGTACAGCGATATAACTTTTTTCGCAGTGCTGGTTCTTTTCGATGTGCCAAAAGCGTATAGCGAATAAAATATAATTTCAGACAGGAGGACTTCAATTTGGAGAAAATACGTTACATGATTTCCGATGCGGCAGCTGCCGTGGATGTGGAGACTCATGTGTTGCGTTACTGGGAGGATGAGCTGGGACTTGATGTGCCTAGAAATGAACTTGGTCACAGATACTATACGAGAGACAATATAAAACAGTTTTTGAGGATAAAGGAGCTTAAGGAGAAGGGGTATCAGCTTCGCGCAATCCGTGATATGCTTCATTCGGATGCACCGGGTGAGCCATTAAATCCACCGAATCTTGCGGCTATGGAAAAATCCGTGCAACCTGTAAATTACACGAATATCACAAATCAGGCGGCAAAACAGGAGATGTCAGGGTATAATCCGGCATATCACGATGAACTGCCGGGATACAATCATACATATCGAAGCCGCACGGCAGATGAGCGTATGGATGAGTTTCGCGAGCTGATGAGCAATATCGTGGGGAGAGCCATAGCACTGGCAGATGAGCGTATGGATGAGTTTCGCGAGCTGATGAGCAATATCGTGGGGAGGGCCATAGCACTGAACAATGAGGAGCTGAGTCAGCAGATATCCACTGAGGTGCAGGAGCGGATATTAAAGGAAATGAACTATCTGATGCGCGAACAGGATATTGCGCAGGAGGAGAGATATAAAAAGCTGGACGCTGCCATACGAGGAAATCTGCGCAGAAAGGGGCTTTTTTCAAGGAAAAGGAACGCGGACATGCCTGCAGATACAAAAATAAGCGCTGCAGACACCAAGGGAAAGAAGGGACGCGACAAGACGCATACGCATGAGCTTAATCCGGTGAGACTGTAGAGCATGCATGACAACGCTTACACTATAAAAATAATTACTGCAAAAAAACGCTTACAGCATAAAAATGATTACAATACAAAGACGATTACAACACAAAAAAAGACGACCCATAACAGGTCGTCTTTATTTCTTACAGTATGCTAAAAATTAGCCCTGGCTGATTGCTCCAGTTGGGCAAACACCAGCACATGTACCACAATCGAGACAAGAATCTGCATCGATTACGTACTGTGAATCACCAGCAGAGATAGCTCCTACTGGGCACTCACCAGCACATGTACCACAGCTAACGCATGAATCAGAAATTACGTATGCCATAATGAAATCCTCCTTATAAAATAATGATCATTATTCGCCGTTATTGGCTTATCTGCATTGTAGTACAAAACACAGAATAATGCAATGCCAAATAAAATTGTACTTACTTTTACACAATCTTATATAAAAATTACTAAATATTGAGTAAAACTTGAAATGCTATTGTTACTATTGTATAATAAATAGAAAACAATTCAGAACCTCCGGGAACAAAAGCTGATACGTCATGTTTACATGTAAGCAGCAGATTTTCCTGCTCTCGAGGTAGCTCTGAAGTGTTACAATAAAAACACATGATTATTTAGAAAAACTGGTGTTTGCACATGGTATATTACTGTAGTATGTGCGGTGAGGATATAAAATGGAAACAAAAATTATAAAAATAGATCAGGACAATTTAGACCATAAGCTCATGCAGGAGGCAGGTGATTTGATTGCAGCCGGTGAGCTTGTAGCGTTTCCGACAGAGACAGTGTATGGGCTTGGCGGTGATGCTTTAGATCCGGAGGCATCAAAGAAGATATACAGTGCAAAGGGGCGTCCGTCGGACAATCCGCTTATTGTACACATATCAGATTTTTCGGATTTGGAGCGCATCGCAAAGACAGTGCCGGAGGATGCAAGGAAGCTTTCGGATGCTTTCTGGCCGGGACCTCTTACAATGATAGTGGAGAAGGGCGATGCAGTGCCTTATGCCACAACAGGCGGCATGGACACAGTGGCTGTGCGTATGCCGAATCATCCTATAGCACTAGATCTCATAAGAAGAAGCGGCTGTCTTATCGCGGCGCCAAGCGCCAATACATCCGGCAGACCGAGCCCTACAGAGGCTGCACATGTGGCTGAGGATCTAAGCGGCAAAATAGCCATGATTATAGACGGAGGACCGGTTGGCATAGGAATAGAGTCCACCATCATTGACCTGACAGAGGATACACCTATGGTGCTGCGCCCGGGCTATATCACACCACAGATGCTTTCAAAGGTATTAGGCAAGGAGGTCGTCATCGATCCGGGAATCATAGCGGCAGATGATACTAGAAAGCCAAAGGCACCCGGCATGAAGTACAAGCACTATGCGCCAAAGGCTGACATGGTCATCGTGGACGGTACCAGAAAGCATGTGATTGCAAAGATAAATGAGCTTGTGGCTTCGCACAGGGATGATGGCAAAAAGATAGCAGTCATCGCAACAGAGGAGACAAAGCAGTTTTATGATGCAGATGTTGTCCTGTCGATGGGAAGCAGGGCGGATGAGGATTCGATAGCCCATGAGCTTTACCGTATATTAAGGGATTGTGATGAGCTCGATGTGGATGTGATTTTCTCGGAGAGCTTCTCCACACCGCGTATAGGACAGGCCATCATGAACCGTATGCTAAAGGCGGCAGGCCATCAGGTGATAGACACACATGTGAAGTATGACAAAATCATTTTTGTCGCACAGACCGGCACATGCAGGGAGCAGATGGCAAAGGGCATCATGAACGACTTTGTACTCAAGGTGCCGATGGAGATTGAGGCGAGAGGACTTGTTGTCCAGTTTCCGGAGCCGGTCAATCAGAAGGCAGAGGCAGTGCTCATAAGCAATGGTATTTCCACGGAGGGCATGGTGTCAACGCAGCTTGAGGAATCGGATATCACGGAGAGTACTATGGTATTTACCATGGAGTCATCACAGCGAGAGCGCATTATAGAAAGCTTTGCCGATATCGACCCGGAGCAGGTCTTTGTGCTTTCGCAGTATGTGGGCGATGAGCTTGAGATACTGGATCCTTATGGCGGCACACTTCAAAGCTATGGACTGTGCTATGAAAGCCTCAGGGCTACGCTTAAGAAGCTGGTAAAGCGCTTAAATGCAAATACATAAAAGACAAACAAATATAACACAATATAAGACAAAGGAGAACAAATATTATGGGTAAGGTAGTAGTTATGGATCATCCGCTGATTCAGCACAAGATTGGAATTATGAGAAGAACCGACACAGGTTCAAAGGATTTCAGAACACTCGTCAGCGAGGTTGCGATGCTTGAGTGCTACGAGGCAACAAGAGATCTTGAGCTTACAGATGTGGAGATTGAGACTCCTATCTGTAAGGCCACTGTAAAGGAATTAAAGGGCAAAAAGCTTGCAGTTGTTCCTATCTTAAGAGCCGGACTTGGTATGGTGGAGGGCATGCTTGAGCTCATCCCTGCCGCAAAGGTTGGACACATCGGCATGTATCGTGACCCGGAGACAGCAGAGCCTATCGAGTACTATTGCAAGCTTCCGGCAGACTGCGCAAACAGAGAGGTATTTGTGGTAGATCCGATGCTCGCAACAGGTGGTTCAGCAGTGGCAGCACTTGATATGCTCAAAAAGCGCGGTGTGAAAAACATCCACTTTATGTGCATAATTGCAGCTCCTGAGGGAGTAAAGAGACTCACAGAGGCACATCCTGATGTGGATGTATATATAGGAGCGCTCGATGATCATCTCAATGAGCACAAATATATTGTGCCGGGACTCGGAGATGCAGGAGACAGAATTTTCGGAACCAAGTAATAATAATGATGATAATAGCTGCAGGTTGCTCTGAGGTGTAAACAGTGATATAAAACAGTAAAGTAACAGACAGTGTGATAGACCATATTGAATGGAGGTGTATATATGGGAGCTTCGGAAAAGAGAAAGGATTATATCTCATGGGATGAGTATTTTATGGGCATAGCGATGCTTTCAGGCATGCGCTCGAAGGATCCGAATACCCAGGTGGGTGCGTGCATAGTGGACCCGGAGCACAAGATACTCTCCATGGGCTATAACGGCTTTCCTCTTGGCTGCTCAGATGATGAGTTCACCTGGGCCAGAGAGGGAGAGGATAACAAGTATTTCTATTCTACACACAGCGAGCTCAATGCCATCTTAAACTACAGGGGCGGAAGCCTTGAGGGAGCGACCATATATGTCACCCTGTTTCCGTGCAATGAGTGCGCTAAGGCAATCATACAGTCCGGCATCAGGGAAGTAGTCTACGACTGTGACAAATACGAGGGCACGGCCAGCGTGACAGCTTCAAAGAGGATGCT
>ENA-ORIJ01000710-ORIJ01000710.1-human-gut-metagenome-genome-assembly--contig:-NODE-710-length-17731-cov-6.1261_pt1 | contig 17731 bp, 10 predicted proteins | sample MGYA00243030_ERZ508746 | MGnify/ENA primary metagenome ERZ508746 (study PRJEB26277, sample SAMN04329826) | human gut metagenome | biome: human-associated habitat | host: Homo sapiens | place: USA... | reverse complement strand
AATATTTTCGGACAATTATCTCAAATGCATCTGTGTCACCCGACTGGATTTTTTTAATTAGTATGAAATCTTCGATACCGTGTCACCGCCTTCCATGTGTAAAACGCCTTACACTTAATATACAACTGAGTAACCCAAAAGGATTTAACTTTAGAAATTTTTCTTTTACTTTTTTCATTTCCCTTCTATTGTAATTCCTGCTCTTGAAAAATATAAGATGTAATATATGAATTATAAACTTCAATCAACCTGCATATAGCAACATTCCACGGGCAAAGTATGAATTATACAATGTAATAGGGTGATGCTATATGGCAAATGTTTAGCATGGCCGCAATTTGTTCCACGGTATATGTGCGCGGTTCCGGCAACGACTTTTTCTCTTTCTTGTCCATAGTAACCTCCATATATTTGCCTTGTCATTTTGACTAAGGGAGTGGAGAATGGCAGTAGCAATCGGCTTTGGCTGGGTGTCCTCTTGCTAAGAATTTGCTAATAGGACCACCCAACAGACACATAAAACTGCGTCAGAATAGGTGTTTTGCACCATAAAGTTCGTTTACTACAAGTCATTCTGCGTAAGGGATGATATTGGAAGTTACATCCGAACCGTGTATCACATGGTAAGCCATACTCCTAAGCGTGGGGCCGGAGGTTCAAATCATCTCTGGGACGCCAGAAAGCACCGCTGCAAGCCTTTTTTCGGGGTTTGCAGCGTTTTTGTTTTCTCATTCTCCCGGTAATTTCACTTCTGTTACCGGGAGGTTTTTATACGCCGCAAGATTTTTTGTGATGGCGTTGGATTCGGCAAGGACGCATTGTTTACAATTTGGCGGTGGATTATCCCGCGCAGGGTGTGGTACAATATAAACCACACTGAAAATGCAGGGGCCGATGCTCACCATCGACCCGTGAACCTTGCGGTGGCCACTATGTGCCGCGGGCGAACCATGTCCGCCCTTACACTCTCGACGCAGGAAGGCCGCGCTGCATCTATTATAATTAAAGGGGTGTTTACCATGTGTACAGCTGCAACCTATACAACCGACAGTTTCTACTTTGGCCGCAATCTCGATTATGAATTTTCCTACGGCGACGAGGTCACCGTCACGCCGCGGGCCTACCCGTTTAGCCTGCGCTGCATGGGGGACTTCCGCACAAAATATGCGATGATCGGCATGGCCTACGTGGCAGGGGAGTACCCCCTCTACTATGACGCCGTCAATGAGAAGGGCCTGGGCATCGCAGGGCTGAACTTTGTCGGCAATGCAGTCTACCACCCGGCGCAGGATGGCAAAAGCAACGTCGCCCAGTTTGAGCTGATCCCCTGGCTGCTGGGCAGCTGTGCGACGCTGGCCGAGGTGCGCACGCTGCTTGCAAAAACCAACATCGTCAATATCCCGTTCAGTGAGCAGCTGCCCCTCGCGCAGCTGCACTGGCTCATTGCCGACAAAACGGGGAGCATCGTGGTGGAGTCCACCGCCGACGGCCTACACATCTACGATAACCCCGTCGGTGTACTGACGAACAATCCGCCGTTCCCGCAGCAGCTTTTCGCACTGAACAACTACCGCGCACTCTCGCCGCGCACGCCTGCGGTTGCGTTTGCGGACGGCCTTGACCTGCCCGTCTACAGCCGCGGCCTCGGCGCACTGGGCCTGCCGGGCGATCTGTCCAGCCAGTCCCGCTTTGTGCGTGCGGCCTTTGTGCGGATGAACGCGAAATCCGGCAGCAGCGAGGCCGAGAGCGTCGGGCAGTTCTTCCACATCCTGCACGCTGTCGAGCAGCAGCGCGGCTGCTGTGAGCTGGACGGCGGCAAGTACGAGATCACGCTCTACACCAGCTGCTGCAACGCTGACAGAGGCATTTACTACTACACGACCTACGGCAACCACCAGATCACTGCCGTCGATATGCACCGGGAAAACCTTGACGGGGACAGGCTGGTCCGCTATCCGCTGGTGCAGGGCGAACAAATTGCGCTGCAAAACTGATTTTACGCCCAAAACGTGAAAAAAGCGCTTGCAACGTGCGGCAAACTATGCTATACTGTACGGTGCATGAGACTTTTCACGTCACGACGGCGTGGATAGAAATAGAAGGAGTGCTAATCTAATGAACTGGTATGAGATCGTTCTCGGCGTCGTCCTCATCGCCGTGTCCGTGTTGATCGTTGTTTTCACCCTCGCGCAGGAGCAGAAGGGCCAGGGCCTGTCCGGCGCGATCATGGGCGAAAGCTCCGCCACGATGGCAGCAGGCCGTGAGCGCGGCGTGGACGCCAAGCTGGCCAAGCTGACCAAGATCTGCGGCGTCGTTTTCTTTGTCGTCACGCTGGTCGTCTGCGTTTTGAGCGCGCGCCTGTGATTTTGGCAGGGTAACAAAGATGAAAAGGGTCCGCCAAGCGCTTTGGCTTTGTAAGCAGCGCCCCGGCGGGCCGTTTTTTGTGGATGTATATAAGGGTAGGGCACCGTCGGATGGCGGTGCGACGTAAATTAAAGGAGCAACTATGACACCGTTACAGAAATCTATTTTAAACGCGGTCAAGCGCCGTCCCATGACGCTGCGCGAAATGCAGAACAACCTGCAGGTGGACAACTCCCGCCTGCGCACCACCGTTTCCGCTATGGTCGCCACCGGCGAGCTGTCGATGCGCAACGGCACCTATGTGCCCGGCTTTGCGACCTATGAGAATGCTGCAGCCCCCAACACGATTCCCTGCACGCTCGTCAAGCTGGCCGCGCGCTTCGGCTTTGCCAGCCGCGACGACGGCGAGGGCGACATCTTCATCCCGGGCCGCGCGCTGCACGGCGCAATGCCCAACGATAAGATCAACGTCAAGCTGTTCGACCACCCGCGCGTGGAGGGCTCCTCCGAGGGCGAGGTCGTCGAGGTCACGGTCCCGAACAACCGCTTTGCGGGCACGGTCTGCCTGTCCGAGGATGGCCGCATGGCCGTGGAGCCGGACGGCTGCCGCGACGTGAAGTTCCTGCTGGCCAAGCAGGGGAGCGAGGGTGTGCACCTGGGCGACAAGGTCGGCTTCCTCATCACCCACCGCGGCAACCGCCACAGCGACCACCGCGCCGCCGTTGTCGAGAAATTCGGTTCCTCCGACTATGCGTCCGAGTGCGCCAAGGCCATCCTGTATGGCCGCAGCGTCCGCCAGGAGTTCCCGCCGGAGGTGCTGGAGGAGGCCCGCGCCTACGACAACGCCACGATTGACCCCGCCGAGGCCGCGAAGCGCCTGGACCTGCGCGGCATTCCCATCTTCACGATTGACTCCGCCGAGACGAAGGACATCGACGACGCCATCAGCCTGCAGAAGCTGGACGACGGCTACGAGCTGGGCGTTCACATTGCCGACGTCAGCCACTATGTCCGCCCCGGCTCCGCGCTGAATGAGGAAGCGTTCGAGCGCGCGACGAGCATTTACTACGCCGACAAGGTCATCCCGATGCTGCCGACTCAGCTGTCCAACGGCATCTGCTCGCTGAACGAGGGTGAGGACCGCCTGGCGTTCTCCTGTCTGATGCGACTGGACGAGAACGGTGAGATCCGCAGCTACAAGTTCGTCAAGAGCGTCATCTGCAGCCGCGTCAAGGGCGTGTACAAGGAGATCAACGCCCTGCTGGAGCCCCCGGAATCTGAAACAGACGCCGACCTGACCGACCTCAAGACGAAATATGAGGCTGTGCTTGACCAGCTGCCCACGATGGACGAGCTGTACCGCAAGCGCCTGGTCCTGCGCAAGGCCCGCGGCGCCATGGATATTGAGTCCAACGAGGCTAAGCTCGTCATGGACGAGAACGGACGCTGCATCGACATTGTCAAGCGTGACCGCGGCACGTCCGAGTGCATGATCGAGGAGTTCATGCTGCTGGCGAACCAGTGCGCCGCCAACGCGGGCCGCACGAACAAGGCCCCGTTCGTCTACCGCGTGCACGAGGCCCCCGACGCCGAGAAGATGGAGAAGCTGTCCGCCACGCTGTTGGCCTGCGGCCTGAACGCCAAGTTCAAGAACCCCATCCCGACGCAGCTCGAGCTGGCGGCCCTGCTGGACGAGACCCGCGGCCAGCCCATCCAGATCCCCGTCCACACCGGCATTCTGCGCAGTATGCAGAAGGCCCGCTACGCCCCGCAGCCCCTGGGCCACTACGGTCTGGTGCTGGCGGACTACGCCCACTTCACCAGCCCCATCCGCCGATACCCCGATTTGGCGATTCATCGTATTTTGACCGAGATGCTGAACGGTGTCTCCGCCAGCCAGCTGCAGCGCGACTTCAACGAGTTTGCCCAGCAGGCCAGCGAGAAGTCCAGCAAGCAGGAGGTCGCCGCCGTGCGCATTGAGCGCGATGTCGAGGACCTGTACAAGGCCGAGTACATGCACAACCATCTCGGTGAGGTCTACACCGGCACGGTGGCCGGCATCACGCCCCGCGGCGTCTTTGTCGAGCTGGACAACACGGTGGAGGGCTTTGTCCCCGCCGCGCAGCTCTGCAAGGGTGAACCGCAGGTCATCGACGGCGTCAGCATGCTGGACCCGCTGACCGGCAAGAGCTGGATGCTGGGTTCTTCCATGAAGATCCGGGTCGCCGCCGCCGATGTGGCGCTGGGCCGTATTGATTTTGAGTATATGGTGGAGTAATTTCCCGCGCCATACAATAGAAAACTCCTTGTCCGCACCGGGCAGGGAGTTTTTTGCGTCTTATATCACCTTATGCTCCATCCATTTCCCGCGGGCAAACCGCACAAGGAAACACAGGCTGCGGCAGATCCAGTCGATGAACATACCGAACCAGACGCCGGTCAGTCCTAAGTGGAACTGCAGAACGAAGATATAGCTCAGAATCACGCGGAACAGCCACATGCTGACGATGCTGACCGACATCGTAAACTTGGCGTCGCCGCCCGCGCGCAGGGCGTTGGGCAGGGTAAAGCTCGTCGCCCAGAAGAAGACGCTGAACAGGTTGAACCAGTGGACCACGTGGGTACACATGGCGGATGCCTCCGCCGAGAGGTTGAACCAGGTCACGACCTCGGGCATCAGGAAGAACAGCGCCGCGTTCGTGACGGCCAGCCCTGTGATGGCGATGCCCAGCAGCGTGACGGAATAACGCTGCGCCTGCTTTTTCTCGCCTGCGCCAAGGCACTGCCCGATGACCGGGATCATGGCAAGGCTCATCGTGTTGCCGGGGATGTTCGCCAGCGTCGAGACCGAGTTTGCCACGGCATTGGCCGCGATGGCCGAGGTGCCTAAGGTAGACGTCAGGCTGCTGACACACAGCTTGCCGATCTGGAACATGCCGTTTTCCAGACCCGACGGGATGCCGATGGACAAAATCTGCATGATGGGCCTGCGCCGGGGCCGCAGGTCAGCGAAGCACTGCACGCGCAGGGGATTGTGCAGGTCTTGGTTCTGCCACAGGATGAACACCGCGGCGAACACACGCCCGATCAGCGTGGCCAGCGCCGCGCCGATAACGCCCATGCCGAAACCGTAGATCAGCAGCGCGTTGCCCGCAATGTTGATGACGTTCATGACAAGGCTGGCCAGCATACTGATGCGGCTGTTGCCCTGCGCACGGAACAGCGCCGCGCCGCCGTTGTACAGGCCGATGAAGGGGTAGGACACCGCACTGATAAGGAAGTACTGCTGCGCAAACCGCATGACATCCTCATCAATGCTGCCGAACACTATCCGAAGGATCAGGCGGGAGAGCAGCATACAGACAACACCCACCGCAACCGTAGAGATGCCCAGCACGCTGTACAGCTGGGCGGCGCTGCGGCTGGCGTTTTCCTCATCCCGGCGGCCCAGATACTGGCTGGCAATGACCGCACCGCCGGTAGCCAGCGCGGACAAAATCTGAATAATCAAAATATTCAGGCTGTCCACGAGCGATACGCTGGAGACAGCGGCCTCGCCCACACCGGCGACCATCAGCGTGTCGGCCATGCCCATCGTGACGCTTAATGTCTGCTCCAGCAGCAGGGGCCAGATCAGGGTGAACAGCGCCCGCCTGGTAAACAGGGAACCTTGTGATTTTGCAGTGGCTGCCATGGTAAACTCCCATCCTCTTTTACTTGGATTTTACCATTAGTATACAGCAAAATCTATGCGAAATCAAGGATTTGACACTTGTGCAAAAAATGCCCGCGGACGCTGTAGCCGCGCCCTGTACAGCAAAAATCCGCAAAAATCAAATCGCAAGGATTTTGCCCACTTTTGCGGCGGAAAAAAGCCCCGGCCACAAAAGCTAGTGGCCGGGGCAGATCATGCGGCGGCTTGCAGAGACCGCAGAGGGGCGGTGGTTAGAAGTCGACCTCGGTGTCGTAGTAGCAGCACTTCAGCAGCTTTTCCATCTCCTCCTGGGTCGGCTGGCGCGGGTTGGAGCCGGTGCAGGCATCGGCAATCGCGTTCTTTGCGATCTCGGGCAGTCTCTCGAGGAATACGTTCTCGGGGACAAAGCCCTGCTCGGCGGGGTAGGAGTCGGGGCCGTAGTGGCCGATGCAGTGCGGAATGTTCAGATCGTCGTTCATGCCGCGCAGATACTGGATGAGCAGCGCGACCTTCTCGTCGTCGTTCCCGCCGCCCAGGTGCATCTTGTCGGCAATGACGCCGTAGCGTGCCTTGGCGGTGGGGTCCTTCGCATTGTAGGCGATGACCTTGGGCAGGTACATGGCGTTGGCTGCGCCGTGGATGATGTGTGCGCCGTAATCGGCAAACGCCGCGCCGGTCTTGTGGGCCATGCTGTGTACGATGCCGAGCAGCGCGTTCGAGAACGCCATACCGGCCAGGCACTGGGCATTGTGCATCGCGTCGCGCTTATCCATATCGCCGTTGTAGCTGCCGACCAGATCCGCCTGGATCATCTCGATGGCGTGCAGGGCCAGCGGGTCGGTAAAGTCGCAGTTCGCGGTGGAGACGTAGGCCTCGATGGCGTGGGTCATGGCGTCCATGCCGGTGTGGGCGACGAGCTTCTTGGGCATCGTGTGGGCCAGCTCGGGGTCAACGATGGCGACATCGGGCGTGATCTCAAAGTCGGCGATGGGGTACTTGATGCCCTTCTGGTAATCGGTGATGATCGAGAAGGCCGTGACCTCGGTGGCCGTACCGGAGGTGGAGGAGATAGCGCAGAAGTGAGCCTTGCGGCGCAGCGGCGGGATGCCGAACACCTTGCACATATCCTCAAACGTGATGTCGGGGTACTCGTACTTGATCCACATGGCCTTGGCTGCGTCGATGGGGGAGCCGCCGCCGATTGCGACGATCCAGTCGGGCTGGAACTTTTCCATGGCGGCAGCACCCTTCATGACCGTCTCCACGGACGGGTCGGGCTCAATGCCTTCAAACAGCTCTACCTCCATGCCGGCCTCTTTTAAGTAGGCCTCGGCGCGGTCCAGGAAGCCGAAGCGCTTCATCGAACCGCCGCCGACGCAGATCATGGCGCGCTTGCCGGGCAGCGTTTTCAACGCTTCCAGCGCGTGGGGGCCGTGGTAAAGGTCACGGGGTAAAGTAAATCTAGCCATAGGGTTTGCCTCCTTTAAAAATAGCTCTCTCGGACATTGACAATTAAATGTCAAAATCTATTATTAACAGTATACACCTTATGTGTCTAAACGGTCAATCGACAATACAGAGAATTTTCCGGCGATAATTCAGCATTTTGCCAATGGAACACTCATAGGCTGTTCTATGGGGAAGGGGGCAGGAGCTATGCGTCCGATCACGCCGCAGCAGAATACAAAAATGCGCCTGCGCATGCGGCTTTTGGCGGCGGTGCTGGCGGTGGGGTGTCTGGGCGGGCTGACGGTGCGGCTGTTTGTGCTGATGCTGCGCGACCCCGGCGGCTACGCGGCACGCGCCGCCGACCAGCAGCTGCGCGGGGCCACGCTGCCCGCCGCCCGCGGGGAAATCTATTCCGCCGACGGTACGCTGCTGGCCGCCAGCGAGACCTGCTGGACCATCCGCGCCGCCCCGCGGGAGATGGCCGACGACGCCGTAGAACCGGCTGCGCGGGCGTTGAGCGAAATTTTAGAGCTGGACTACGCCGATACGCTGGCCAAATTCAGCCAGCGAACCTCCAACGACTGCCTGCTGCGCCGCCGCGTGGATAAGAAGATGGCCGACGCTGTGCGGGACTGGTGCCGGGCGAACGGTGTGGACGGCATACAAATTCGGCAGGATACCCGCCGCGTCTACCCGCAGGGGAATTTTATGGGCGGCATTTTAGGCTTTACCGACGTGGACAACGCGGGCCTGTGGGGACTGGAGCTGCGTTACAACGACGAATTGACCGGGCAGAACGGGCGCATCCTGACCGCCAAGAACGCTTGGGGCTACGATATGCCGACGCACTACCAGACGCTGGTGGACGCCGTGCCCGGCAGCACGCTGACGCTGACCATCGACGCGAACATTCAGCACTGGCTCGAAAGCGCACTGTCCGCCGCTGTGACGGAGCATCATGTGGCCGAGCGCGGCGTCGGCATCGTGATGGACGTCCACACCGGGGCCGTGCTGGCGATGTCCTGCCAGCCCGACTACGACCCGAACGCGCCGCGGACCCTTATAAACAAGGAAGTCCGTGACGCTGTGAATGCCCTGACCGGCGAGGAGCGCAGCGCCGCGCTGCAAAAGGCCCAGCAGGCACAGTGGCGCAACAAGGCCATCAGTGACTTGTATGAGCCGGGCAGTGTGTTCAAGCTCATCACGGCGTCGGCGGCGCTGGACTCCGGGGCGTGTAAGGCCACGGACTATTTCACCTGCGCGGGTAAAATAACCGTCGCAGGCACGCGGTTCCGCTGTGCAAACGGGCATATCCACGGCACCGAGACCTTCGCCCGGGGGCTGGCTGTCAGCTGCAACCCCTGCTTTATCCAGATCGGTGCGCGGCTTGGAAAAGAACGCTTCTGCGATTACTTTGCGGCCTTCGGCCTGCGGGAGGCCACGGGCATCGACCTGCCGGGCGAGGTCAGGCGCAGTGAATACTACACGGCGGACCGGATGGGCCCGGTGGAGCTGGCGAGCTGCTCGTTCGGGCAGAGCAGCAAGGTCAGCTACCTGCAGATGCTCACGGCAGTCTGTGCGGTGGTAAACGGCGGCGAGCTGATGCAGCCCTACGTTGTGGCGAAAATCACGGCGCCTGACGGCACTGTTGTGAAGGAAGTGCAGCCGACGGTGAAGCGCCGCGTCATCAGCGCGGAGACCTCCGCCACGATGTGCCGCCTGATGGAGGGGGTCGTTACAGGCGGCACGGGTAAGCAGGCCGCGCTGGCGGGCTACCGCATCGGCGGCAAGAGCGGCACGAGCCAAAAGCTGGACAGCGCCAACGAGGGCGCGCGCATTGCGAGCTTTGTCTCCGTTGCGCCCATCGATGACCCCAAGGTCGCTGTGCTGGTCTGCCTGGATGAGCCCCACAGCTGGACGACGAGCGGCGGCGCGCTCTCCGGGCCGGTGTGCGCCGAGGTGCTGGGAAAGGTGCTGCCGTATCTGGGGGTGGAGAGGGAAAGCGGCGAATAAAGACAGCCGGGCACGGGCGGATGTGGAATCCGCCCCTACGGTGGATCGGGAAAGCGCAGGGTGACGGGGCTCTGCCCGTTTGCCGTTGCACTATACAAAAAACTCTGCGCCGTCCCTCTTGACATTCCCCGATCCGGTGTTATACTGGTAAAGTACGCAAACGAACAGTTAGACAACAAACAATTCAGAATCTAACTTTTTGGACCCAAAAATCGTAAAGGAGGGAAGAAATGCACGAATCATCGTATGATGACTGCGGCTGCTGCGCGGATGTCCACTTCGGCGCACTGCTGAACCAGACCTCGCGGCTCATCCGCCGTGCGCTGGATGCCCGCATCAACGCCGAGGTCAGCTCGGAGCTGTCGGGCGTGCGCGGCATGGTGCTGGGCGACATCGTCCGTGCCGAGCGCCAGGGCCGCGACGTCTACCAGCGCGACATTGAGCAGTGGTTCAACATTCGCCGCTCCAGCGTCACCGCCATGCTGCAGGGCATGGAGCAGGATGGCTTCATCACCCGCAGCGCCGTGGCGAAAGACGCCCGCTTAAAGCGCCTTATCGCCACAGAGAAGGGCCGCGCCTGTCACAAGCAGATCGAGGCAAGCATTGCGCGGTTTGAGGATGACCTGCAAAGCGGCATTGACCCGCAGCAGGCCGCCGCGGCCCGCGCTGTGCTGGAACAGACCCTGCGCAACGCACAGCGCATCCTGCAAGAGGAAAATACCAACCAAGAGAGGGGAAATACCAATTGTTAAAAACACTCGGACGTGAAACCAAGGGCTTCCGCCTGGTCTCCGTGCTGACGCCGATCTTTATGATCGCGGAGGTCATCATGGAAATGATCATCCCGAAGCTGATGGCCTCCATCATTGACAACGGCGTCACGCCGGGCAATATGCAGGTCATCTACACCGTCGGCGCACAGATGGTCGTCGCGGCGCTGTTCGGCCTGCTGTTCGGCATTCTGGGCGCGGTGGCCGGCTCCCACGCGGCCACGGGCTTTGCCCGCAACCTGCGCCGCGGCATGTTCCGCAACATTCAGACCTTCAGCTTTGCCAACATTGACAAGTACTCCACCGCGGGCCTGGTCACCCGCATGACCACCGACGTCACCAACATCCAGAACGCCTACCAGATGATGCTGCGCATGTCGGTGCGTGCGCCCGCCAGCATGATCGTGGCGCTGATCATGTCCTACACGATCAACCGTCGGCTGGCAAACATCTATTTGATCGCCGTCATCCTGCTGGGCTGCGCGCTCGCCTTTATTATGAGCCGCGCCACCAAGTACTTCGGCGAGGCATTCCGCAAGTACGACGACCTGAACGAGAGCGTGCAGGAGAATGTCTCCGCCATCCGCGTTGTCAAGGCCTATGTGCGCGAGAAGTTTGAGGGCGAGAAGTTCCGCAAGGCCAGCGAGAATGTGCGCAATCTGCTGATGCGTGCCGAGCTGATCCTGGCCTGGAACGCCCCGCTCATGCAGCTGACCGTCTACAGCTGCATCCTGCTCATCTCCTGGATCGGTGCCCAGCTCATCGTCAGCTCCGGCGCAACGACCTTCACCACCGGCGACCTGATGAGCATGCTGAGCTACTGCATGAACATCCTTATGAGCCTGATGATGCTGTCCACGGTGTTCGTCATGATCACGATGTCTGCAGCCTCCGCCAAGCGCGTGGCCGAGGTGCTGGACGAGCAGTCCGACCTGACGAACGGTGAGGATCCCGTTATGGAGGTCAGGGACGGCTCCGTCAAGTTCGACCACGTCAGCTTTGCCTATAAAAAGGATGGCGAGAAGGCCCTCGAGGACATTGACCTCGACATCAAGTCCGGCGAGACCATCGGCATCATTGGCGGCACCGGTTCGGCTAAGTCCAGCCTTGTGCAGCTGCTGCCGCGTCTGTACGACGTGACCGAGGGCAGCGTGACCATCGGCGGCGTTGATGTGCGCAGATATGACCTCGACACCCTGCGCAACAACGTCGCCATGGTGCTGCAGAAGAACGAGCTGTTCAGCGGCACGATTGCCGAGAACCTGCGCTGGGGCAACCCCGACGCCACCGACGCCGAGATCGAGGACGCCTGCAAGCAGGCCTGCGCCGATGAATTTATCGAGCGCTTCCCCGACAAGTACCAGACCCACATCGAGCAGGGCGGCAACAATGTCTCCGGCGGCCAGAAGCAGCGCCTCTGCATTGCCCGCGCACTGCTGAAAAAGCCCCGCATCCTGATCCTGGACGACTCCACCTCCGCCGTCGATACCGCGACGGACGCAAAGATCCGCCATTCGTTTGCGGAAAAAATCCCCGGCACGACGGTGTTCATCATCGCCCAGCGCATTTCCTCCGTGGAAAATGCGGACAAGGTCCTCGTGCTCGACAACGGCAGGGTCAGCGGCTTTGACACCCCGGCCAACCTGCTGAAAACAAATGCCATCTACCAGGATGTCTACAACAGCCAGACCAAAGGTTCCGGCGACTTTGATGAGAAGGGAGGGGAGGCATAATGGCACAGCAGCCTAAAGTCGTAAAGGTCGGCCCCGGCGGGCGCAGCAATGGCCCCCGCCCCAAGGTCGAAAACCCCGGCAAGGTGTTCAAGCGCATCCTCGCCTATGTCATGAGCCGCTATAAGGCACAGGTCATTGTGGTGCTCTGCTGCATTCTGCTGGCCGTGTTCGCCCAGCTGCAGGGCGTCATGTTCTCCCAGACGCTGATCGACAGCTACATTCTGCCGCTGCTCAAGGCGGGCAGCACGGACTTCAGCGGCCTGGCCGCGGCTATCCTGCGCGTGGCAGTCATCTACTGCGTCGGCATTGCTGCTGTCTTTGTGCAGAACCGCCTGATGGCAAGGATCACCCAGGGCACGCTGAAGGACCTGCGTGACGAGATGTTCACCCACATGCAGACGCTGCCCATCAAATACTTTGACACCCACGCCCACGGTGATATTATGTCGGTCTACACGAACGACATTGACACGCTGCGCCAGATGATCAGCCAGAGCCTGCCGCAGCTCGTCAACACGGTTGTGACCCTCGTCGGCGTGCTGGCCTCGATGCTCTATCTGAGCATCCCCCTGACGGTGCTGGCCCTCGCGATGGTCGGCGTCATGCTGCTGGCGACGAAGTACCTGACCGGCAACTCCGGCAAATACTTCATCAAGCAGCAACAGGAGCTGGGCAAGGTCAATGGCTACATTGAGGAAATGATGAACGGACAGAAGGTCATCAAGGTCTTTTGCCATGAGGAAATTGCCATTGAGGAGTTCGACAGGCTCAACGATGAGCTGTTCCACAGTGCCGACAAGGCAAACTCCTATTCGCTGGTAGCAATGCCCGTCAACGGCCAGCTGGGCAACCTGTCCTACGTGTTCTGCGCCATCCTCGGCGGTGCGCTGGCCATCAACGGCTTCGGCGGCTTTACGCTGGGCGGCCTCGCCAGCTTCCTTGTGCTGACCCGCCAGTTCAACCAGCCCATCAGCCAGATCTCCATGCAGCTGAACTCCGTCGTTATGGCGCTGGCCGGCGGTGCGCGTATCTTTGCACTGCTGGATGAAAAGCCCGAGGTCAACGAGGGAGACATCACCCTGGTCCACGCCAAGTACGAAGCGGACGATACTGTCACCGAGACGAACGAGTCCACCGGCATGTGGGCGTGGAAACGCATGGATGCCGACGGCAAGCCCCGGTACACCAAGCTGGAGGGCGACATCGTCTTTAAGGATGTGGACTTCGGCTACGACGAGAAGAAGATCGTCCTGCATGACATCAACCTGTATGGCCGTCCGGGGCAGAAGATCGCCTTTGTCGGCTCCACCGGCGCGGGCAAGACGACGATCACGAACCTTATCAACCGCTTCTACGACATCCAGAAGGGCCGGATCCTGTACGACGGCCACGACATCAAGTCCATTGAGAAGGACGCGCTGCGCTCCTCTCTGGGCATCGTCCTGCAGGATACCCACCTGTTCACCGGCACGGTCATGGAGAACATCCGTTATGGCCGCCTGACCGCCACCGATGAGGAGTGCATGGCCGCCGCGAAGCTCGCGAATGCGGATACCTTCATCAAGCATCTGCCCGAAGGCTACAACACGATGCTGACCGGCGACGGCACGAACCTGAGCCAGGGCCAGCGCCAGCTGCTTGCGATTGCCCGCGCGGCTGTCGCAGACCCGCCGGTGCTGATCCTGGACGAGGCAACGTCCTCCATCGACACCCGCACCGAGAAACTGGTGCAGGACGGCATGGACGGCCTGATGTATGGCCGCACGACCTTCGTCATTGCCCACCGTCTGTCCACCGTGCGCAACTCGGACTGCATCATGGTGCTGGAGCAGGGCCGTATCATTGAGCGCGGCACCCACGACGAGCTGATCGCCCAGAAGGGCCGCTATTACCGCCTGTACACCGGCAACTTTGCCGAGAACTCTTAAGCGCAGAGATGTCGAAAAAAGCCGCAAAACGGCATAAAATCAATCAAAACTGCCGGGATAGCATCTGCCGTCCCGGCGGTTTTTGTGCAAAATGCCGCAACAGCGCCAAAAAGTTGACGGGAAGGTAAAAAGTGGTTATAATAGGGTACGTAGACACGCAAAAAGCGGTGTTTGACCACGCGGCATGAGGGAAACTACAAACAAGATTTGCCGCATAATATACATGATATACCTATAGGAGGAACAAATATGGCACCGAAGAAGATTGCACAGACCGTACTTACCGAGGGTAAGTTCTACACCATCAGCGCCGCCAACGGCAAGGTCGTTGAGGTCGCTGACTATAACATTGACAATGGCGCGAAGATCCAGCTGATGGACAACGCCAACTTTGAGTGGCAGCAGTGGAACTTCGTCGCAGCAGGCGACGGCGTTTACCGCATCCAGAACCGTTTCACCGGCAAGATGATGGATCTGGACATGGGCGGCGTCAGCGACGGCACCCGCGTCCACCAGTGGGAGGGTGCCCAGGCATCCAGCCAGCTGTGGGTCGTGGAGCCTACCAACGATGGCCGCGTCAAGATCAAGTCCAACCTGGCCGGCAAGCTGCTGGACCCCGGCATGGCTACCGAGAACGGCACCGTGCTGCAGATCTGGGCTGACGTCAACGGTGACAACCAGTTCTGGACCATCAACGAGGTCACCCGCAAGCCCAAGACCAGCGTGAAGGCCACCACCGTTAAGGCCAAGGCCGCTGCCGAGAAGGCCGCCACCGAGGTCGTCAAGGCTGCTGAGCCTGTCGTCGAGAAGGCCGTCAAGGCTGCCAAGCCTGCCGCTGAGAAGGCTGTCAAGGCTGCCAAGCCTGCCGCTGAGAAGGCTGTCAAGGCTGCGAAGCCCGTCGTCGAGAAGGCCGTCAAGGCTGCCGAGCCCGTCGTTGAGAAAACCGTCGAGGCTGCGAAGCCCGTCGTCGAGAAGGCCGTCAAGGCTGCCGAGCCTGTCGTTGAGAAGGCTGTTGAGGCTGCCAAGCCCGCAGCCGAGAAGGCCGTCGAGGCCGTCAAGAACGCCGCTGCCAAGACCAACACCCGCAAGGGCGGCAAGGGCAAGCGCCGCAAGTAATTTGCTTTGAACTTTTTCCCTGCAATTTTTGTGCTGTAACGATAAAACCCCGCCCCGTCAGGATGCAGGTCCTGACGGGGCGGGGTTATTTTTTGTTTGTGGCTGAAAAGCCTTCCCCTACGGGGGAAGGTGGCCCGAAGGGGCGGATGAGGGGCGAGTGTGCCAGTATTGCCCGTGAACGAGCTGCGGCGGAAACGCTGCCCTCATCAGTCACCTGCGGTGACAGCTTCTCCCACGGGGGAAGCCTTCAGACTTACCCCAGCGCCGCAATGCTCTCCTTGATCTTGGCGGCCTTGTCCTGGGCGGCAGCCAGCTTGGCGCGGGTCTCCTCGACGAGCTTCGCCGGGGCCTTCTCGACGAACTTCGGGTTGTTCAGCTGGTTCGTGAACATGCCCAGCTCCTTCTCGGCCTTGGTCAGCTCCTTGTTCAGGCGGGCCAGCTCCTTGTCGCGGTCGATCAGCTCCATCATCGGGATAAAGCCCTTCGCGTCGGGAGTCGCCACATTAACCATGCCGTCGGTGCTGCCCTCGTACTTTGCCGTGACCGTCACGTCGGTGGCAAAGGCAAAGCGGGCCAGATACGCGCCGCCCTTCTCAAACGCGGCGGGGGAGGCAGTCTCAATGACCATGCTCGTCTTTTTGGCCGGGTGGACATTCATCTCGGCACGCATGGCGCGGACAGCCTTGATGTAGTCCATCAGCTTTTCAAAGTCGGCGCAGTCCTCGGCCCAGACCTGCATGTTTTCGTCGCCGGGCCACTTCTCGTTCATGATGGTCTCGGCACTGCCGGGCAGAGCCTGATAGATCTCCTCGGTGATGAACGGCATGAAGGGGTGCAACAGCTTGAGCGCCTTGTCCAGCACGTAGACCAGCACCTTGCGGGCCGCGTCGGCGGCTGCCGCGTCCTCGCCGTTCAGGCGGGTCTTGCAGATCTCAATATACCAGTCGCAGTAGACCTCCCAGATGAAGTTCTCGACCTTCTCGGCGGCCAGACCCAGCTCGTACTTGTCGAGGTTGGCGGTAGCCTCGGCGGCGACCTTGGCAAGTTCGGACAAAATCCACTTGTCGCTCATGTCGAGCAGGCTTTCCTCGGGCAGACCCGGCTCAAAGTCCTCGGGCAGGTTCATCTGCACAAAGCGGGAGGCGTTCCACAGCTTGTTGGCAAAGTTGCGGCAGGCAAGGACTTTTTCATCGCTGTAGCGCATATCGTTGCCGGCGGTGGAGCCGATGATCAGCATCATGCGCAGCGCGTCCGCGCCGTACTGCTCAATGACCTCCAGCGGGTCAATGCCGTTGCCCAGGGATTTGGACATTTTGCGGCCCTGGCTGTCGCGGACAATGCCGTGGATCAGTACCGTGTCAAACGGTGCCTTGCCGGTGTAGGCCAGACCCGAGAAGATCATGCGGGACACCCAGAAGCCGATGATGTCATAGCCGGTGACCAGCGTGTTCGTGGGGTAGAAGTAGTTGTAATCCTCGGCGTTCTCGTTGGGCCAGCCCAGCGTGGAGAACGGCCACAGGGCAGAGCTGAACCAGGTGTCCAGCGTGTCGGGGTCCTGGGTCATGTTGGAGCTGCCGCACTTGGGGCAGGTGCAGGGGGCTTCCTTGGCCACGACGGTCTCGCCACAGTCGCCGCAGTACCAGGCGGGGATCTGGTGGCCCCACCACAGTTGGCGGCTGATGCACCAGTCACGGCCGCCCTTCATCCAGTTAATATAGTTCTTGGTGAAGCGCTCGGGCACGAACTTGATCTCGCCCTTCTCGACGCTCTCGATGGCGGGCTTGGCCAACGGCTCCATCTTGACGAACCACTGCTTGGAGACCATCGGCTCAATGACCGAGTGGCAGCGGTAGCAGGTGCCCACGTCGTGGGTCAGCGGCTCGGTCTCCTTCAGCGCACCGCAGGCCTCCAAATCGGCCAGAATGGCCTTGCGGGCCTCCAGCGCGGTCATGCCGGCATACTTGCCGCAGTCCAGCACGTCCGGCTCGTCGGCAGCAGCGCGGCCCGCGGCCTTCTCGGCATCGACGGCGGCCTTGTCGGCGGCGCCAGTCATGTGGCCGTCGTAGGTCAGCACACGGATCATCGGCAGGTCGTGGCGCTTGCCGACCTCAAAGTCGTTGGGGTCGTGGGCGGGGGTGATCTTCACAACGCCGGTGCCCTTCTCCATGTCGGCGTGCTCGTCGCAGACGATGGGAATTTCGCGGCCCAGCAGCGGCAGCACGACATGGCAGCCGTGCAGGTGCTTGTAGCGCGGGTCCTCGGCGTTGATGGCAACAGCGGTATCACCCAGCATCGTCTCGGGGCGGGTCGTGGCCAGCTCCAGCATTTCGCCGGTCTCCTTGACGGGGTAGAGCAGATGCCAGAAGCTGCCCTCCTTGGCCTCATACTCGACCTCGGCGTCGGAAATCGAGGTGTTGCAGTGGGGGCACCAGTTGACCATGCGGTTGCCGCGGTAGATCAGCCCCTCGTTGTACAGACGGACAAAGACCTCCTTGACGGCGTCGGAGCAGCCCTCGTCCATCGTGAAGCGCTCACGCTGCCAGTCGCAGGAGCAGCCCAGCTTCTTCAGCTGGCTGACGATGCGGTTGCCATAGGTGTTCTTCCAGTCCCAGGCACGCTCCAGAAAGCCGTCGCGGCCCACCATCTCCTTGGTCAGGCCCTCCT
>ENA-ORIJ01000707-ORIJ01000707.1-human-gut-metagenome-genome-assembly--contig:-NODE-707-length-17793-cov-7.69732_pt1 | contig 17793 bp, 14 predicted proteins | sample MGYA00243030_ERZ508746 | MGnify/ENA primary metagenome ERZ508746 (study PRJEB26277, sample SAMN04329826) | human gut metagenome | biome: human-associated habitat | host: Homo sapiens | place: USA... | reverse complement strand
CCCCCTTTTTTGTATCCGCAAAGTGTGGTATACTGAAAATAGCATTTTATGCCCGGAAGGAGGTTGACCGGTATGAACAGGACCCGCAGGCTGCGGCTGGTGCTGTGCACGCTGCTGTGCTTTGTGCTGTGCAGCTGCCAGACCGTGCTGCCGGCCAACGAAAAGGCACAGGTAGAGGAACTGCTGCGTGCCCCGAAGCTTTCCGGCGATTACGGCGCGCTGCAAACGGCCCTGAACGACTGGCTGGGGGAGAGCGCCCAGCTGAAATATCCTATTCAGGGCGAGCTGCTTTCCCCCTTTGTGCTGCAGGACTTGGACGGTGACGGTCAGCAGGATGCGGCGGTGCTGTATACCACCGCCCAGACCGCCAACGTCTGCGTAGCCATTTTGCAGCGGGATGATGCCGGAAGCTGGCAGGTGCGCCAGAGCGTGGAGGGCCTTGCCGAAACGGTGGAGAATGTCAGCCTTGCCCAATTGCAGGATACGGACAGCTGCCAGCTGGTGGTGGGCTATACCGCTGCCCAGAATGACCACTATCTGGCGGTGTACTCCTATCAGAAGGGCACCCTGTCCACCATTCTGGAGCAGCAGTACGAGCAGTATCTGGTGGAAAATATCACCGGCGGCAGTAGTCAGGATCTGATCCTGATGTCCACGCAGGAGGACGGCAGTGTGCAGATCGAACTTCTGACCGCAGACCGCGAGGGCAGCTTCCGGCAGGTGGCGGTCAACGGCCTTTCCGCAGATAAGTTTTCCGGCTGCGCCTCGGTGGCGGCGGGCGCAGGCGCGGACGGACGGCACTATCTGGTGCTGGACGGCTGGACCGGCATTTCCGGCAACAATCTGGCCTCGGTGTTGCTGTGCTACGACGAGACTAGCCAGCAGATGGTGCCCGCCACACGGATCAGCAGCCAGCGGCTGTATAATGCCTCTTTGCGCAACGTGCCCACGCTGGTCAGCCGGGATCTGGACGGGGACGGCATCGTGGAGATCCCCACCCAGCCGGACGAGGCGGGTCTGCTGAACCTGAGCCAGAGCCGCCGCATGGACTTTATCGTCTGGATGGACTACACCAGCAGCCACCCGGAAAAAAGCTTTGGCCTGCTGGACGAGGAGACCAACTGTTATATCGAGCTGCCCGCCGAGTGGGAGGGCAACCTGAAGCTGACCGACAGCGAGGAATTTGACGGCGCAGTGGAGCTGCGCACGGTGGACGAGGATCAGCTGGTGCTGACGGTACGGCTGGCAAGTACCTCGGCCAACTCCACCGGCTGGACCCGGCTGGGCGTGGTAGCGTCCCGTCAGGTGCAGGCCAGAATGGGGCCGGACGTTTTGCTATCTGACACGAACTACCGCCTTTCCAAGGCGTTGTATCTGCTGAATTAAGGAATGGAGGATGCTGCATGGTACGAGTGCTTGTTGTAGAAGATGAAGCTAATATCCGCGATATGATCGCCCTGAACCTGCGCCATGCGGGGATGGAGGTGGTGGAGGCCGAAAGCGCCGAAGCCGCCCTGCCGCTGCTGGCACAGAAGCCCGGCTGTGATGCCGCCATTCTGGACGTGATGCTGCCGGGCATGAACGGGTTCTCGCTGTGCGAGACCATCCGCCGCACCGACCAGCAGATCGGCATCATCATCCTCAGCGCCAAGGGGCAGGAGCAGGATAAGATCCGCGGTTTGTCCATCGGCGCAGACGATTACATGACCAAGCCCTTCAGCGTCAGCGAGCTGCTGGCGCGTGTGGAGGCGCTGTGCCGCCGGGTGATCCGCACCAAGGAGGAGGACAGCAACGGGAACACCCCACTGGGCACGTTGACCAGCGGCGAGTTCGTGCTGGACGAGAACCGCCGCGTGCTGCTGAAGGCCGGTCAGCCCATTGAGCTGACGCAGGTGGAGTTCCAGATCATGGAGCTGTTCTTCCGCAACCCGGGCACTGCGCTGGTGCGCGAAAAGATCCTGAAAGGCGTCTGGGGCGAGAACTACTTCGGCGACGTAAAGATCGTGGATGTGAACATCCGCCGCCTGCGCATGAAGGTGGAGGACGAGCCCAGCCACCCCACCCACATCATGACCGTGTGGGGCTATGGCTACCGGTGGGAAGAATAAAAATGTGATTCAGAAAATTCCTACGGACTTTCCTGAATCACAAAAAAATATCTTTTTATTATCGATACTCACCGAAAGGAGGACACTGTTATGCGAAGCGGTATCACCCGCCGCTGGCTGCGGGGCAACCTGCTCATCACCGTACTGGTGGTGCTGCTGGCCGAGGCAATGTTTTTGTACAGCTATACCCGCAGCTACTACGGCAGTGTGCAGCAGATCATGTACCGGCGGTTCTCCTCGGTGACCGGTCAGCTGAAAATGTATACCGGCGATACCGCCCAGAGCGCCGCTGCCAGCCGCAGTCTGGCGCTGCGGCGCATGGTGGAGCAGTTTGCCGATAAGGATAAATACGAGTTCATGCTGCTGGACAGTTACGGCGGCGTCATTGCCTCCTCCAGCGGTACGGACGCGGAGGGCATCGTCAGCAGTAAGGACTTTGAGCAGGCGCTCAACGGCCCGGACGGTCTGGGTGTGGCGGTGTACCGCACCCAGTCGGGCGAGGTAGTCATGGCGGCCTGCTCGCTGGTGCCCTACGACGCCGAGGACGTGGCCGCGCTGCGGCTGGTCACCAGTCTGGCGCTGGTGGAGCGGCAGGTCAAAAACGCCATCATTATCAGTGTGTTCCTTGCGGTGGCGATCTTGCTGTTTACGATCATGTCCGGGCTGTACTTCGTGCGGGGCATCGTGGTGCCGCTGGGGCAGGTGGAACGCACCGCCGCCGGCATCGCCCGGGGCGAGCTGGACGTGCGTCTGCCCCTGACCGGCGACCCTCACGACGAGGTGGACCGGCTGCGCGGCACCATCAACCAGATGGCCGAGGGACTGGAAGAGACCGAGAAGATGAAGAACGAGTTCATCAGTTCGGTGTCCCACGAGCTGCGCACCCCGCTTACCTCCATCCGGGGCTGGGTAGAGACCCTGATGACACTAGACGACCCCACCGACGAGAACTACCGCAAAGGACTGGAGATCATCAACAACGAGACCGGGCGGCTGAACAATATGGTGGAGGAGCTGCTGGATTTCAGCCGCCTGCAGAACGGACGCATCCGCATGGAGTGCCGTCCGCTGGACTTGGTGGCAGAGTTGACCGATGCGGTGCTCTTCTGCGAGGCACGCATCCGGCAGGAGGGACTGCTGCTCCACTACACCGAGCCGGAGGAGATGATCCCTGTCTACGCCGACCCGGACCGTCTGCGGCAGGTGTTCATCAATATTCTGGACAATGCTATCAAGTACTCTGCCCCCGGCGGGCGCATCACGGTCAAACTGTGGGCAGGGGAGTACAAGGCCTTTGTGGAGATCATCGATCAGGGACGCGGCATCCCGCCGGAGGATCTGGAAAACGTAAAGACCAAGTTCTACAAGGGCAGCAACTCGGTGCGCGGCAGCGGCATCGGTCTGGCGCTGGTGGATTCCATCATGACCGCGCTGGACGGCACGCTGGATATCAAGAGCACCCTCGGGCGCGGCACCGTGGTCACCTTGGGTCTGCCGCTGTACCATAAGGCGTGAGAAACGTCCAAAACACAGATTTTGTCACATTTGTGTGCTAAAATGAGCTTTGCTCGGGGATATGCCCCGGATAAAATATAAAAAAGACCGCTCTTTGCCCAAAGCGGCAGGGGCGGATATCGGGAGAAACCAATGAATCAACCTAAAAAGGAACGCTTTAAGACCAGCGTAGGCGGGCAGGCACTGATGGAAGGCATCATGATGCGCGGCCCCAAACAGATGTGCTGCGCCGTGCGCAAGCCGGACGGTACTATTGAGACCAAGCTCGACCCCACTCCCGCCCACGGGGTATGGATGAAGATCCCGCTGGTGCGCGGTGCCATTGCCATGATCGAAAGCATGATCGTGGGCTACCGCTACATGATGTACTCGGCACAGGTGAGCATGGGGGACGACTACGACCCCGCCGAGGAGGAGACCGCCTTTGAAAAATGGGTGGGGGAGCATCTGGGCGAAAAAGCCGAGAACGCACTGCTGACCGTGGCGGCGGTGCTGGGCGGTCTGCTGGCGATTGTGCTGTTCACCGTACTGCCCACCTTCCTTGTGGGCGGGGTGAACCGTCTGCTGCCGCTGGGGCGCTGGGGCAAGGTGGTGCTGGAGGCCGTGCTGAAGGTGGCCATCTTCCTGTCCTATATGGTGGGCATCTCCAAAATGAAGGAGATCCACCGCGTGTTTGAGTACCACGGTGCGGAGCACAAGACCATTGCCTGCTACGAAGCAGGCGACCCGCTGACCGTGGAGAACGTGCGCAAGTATACCCGTTTTCATCCCCGCTGCGGCACCAGCTTCCTCATTCTGGTGGTCATCGTCAGCGTGTTTTTGTACAGCGTGCTGCCGTGGGGCAGCATCGGTCTGCGTGTGGTGTGCAAGCTGCTGCTGCTGCCGCTGGTCATGGGCATCAGCTACGAGCTGCTCAAGTGGTGCGGCCGGTCGGACAATATCGCTACCCGCATCATCCGGCAGCCGGGCATCTGGGTGCAGCACCTCACCGTCTTTGAACCGGACGACAGCATGATCGAGGTGGCCATTGCGGCCATCACCCCCGTGCTTCCTGAAAACCCGGAGGAGGGTAAATGGTAAGCGAAGCAATGCTCCCCCGCGCAGCGGTGCGGGAGGTGGAGCAGCGGCTGACCGCCGCAGGCTGCCCGGACGCAGACTTTGACGCGCGGGAGCTGTTCCGGCTGGCGACCGGGCGGGACGTGCGGCTTTCCGACCGTCCGCTGACCGCAGAGCAGGCGGCGGCGCTGGAAGTGCTCTGCACCCGCCGCGCCGCGCGGGAGCCGCTGCAATACCTCTGCGGCAGCTGGAGCTTTTTAGACTTTGAGCTGGCAGTAGGCCCCGGGGTGCTCTGCCCCCGGGCAGACACCGAGGTGGTGGCGCAGGCCGCCGCCGAGACCCTTGCGGGCATCGCATCGCCCCGGGTGCTGGATCTGTGCGCCGGGACAGGCTGTCTGGGGCTGGGGGTCAAGCGCTTCTGCCCCGCCGCGCAGGTGACCTGCGTGGAAAAAAGCCCTGCGGCCTTTGCCTATCTGGAAAAGAACGCCCGCTGCGCCCTGACCGGGCAGGGCAGACAGACCGAGAATGTGCTGGAGCCTACCGCTCTTGAGCAGGCAAATGCGCCTACTTTTGATTGGGGCCCGGCGCTGAATGCCCTGCGGGCAAACCAAAAGCCTGCCTACGCGGTGCAGCCGGTGCAGGGCGACCTGTTCACCTACTGGGAAACGCTGCCGGAGGGGCAGCTGGAGCTCATCGTCTCCAACCCGCCCTACCTGACCGCCGCCGAGATGGAGCAACTGCAGCCCGAGGTGGCGCAGGAGCCTGCCATGGCGCTGGAAGCCGGGGAGGACGGCCTTGTGTTCTACCGTGCGCTGGCGCAGCACTACAAAAACGCACTGTGCCCCGGCGGGGCGCTGGTACTGGAGATCGGCTGGCAGCAACGGGAAGCCGTAACCGCCCTGCTGGCAGAGAACGGCTGGGCAGAGATCCGCTGCATCCAGGACTTTGGCGGCAACGACCGCTGCGTGACTGCCCGCCGCCCAAAATAAATTGGAAAAAACAAACAACTTCTTGTTGTAATATTTTGATTTTGTGTTATACTAAGAAGGAAAGCGAAGGACAGCCCGCCCTCTGCGGGCCCAAAGGATAAAAGGAGCAGCAGGCTATGGCAAAAAATCAGAACAACAACGTTGCACCGGCCACCCAAAAGACCGAGCCGGAAGCCAAGAAGGACGCGCTGGCTACGGCGCTGGCGCAGATCGAAAAGCAGTTCGGCAAGGGTGCCGTCATGAAGCTGGGCGACAACGCCTCCATGCAGGTGGATGCCATCTCTACTGGCAGTCTGGGGCTGGATCTGGCGCTGGGCGTGGGCGGTGTGCCGCGCGGCCGCATCATCGAGGTGTACGGCCCGGAATCCAGCGGTAAGACCACGCTGGCACTGCACATCCTTGCCGAAGCCCAGAAGAAGGGCGGCGAGGTGGCCTTTATCGACGTTGAGCACGCACTGGACCCCACCTATGCCGAGGCGCTGGGCGTGGACATCAACAACCTGCTGGTCAGCCAGCCGGACACCGGCGAGCAGGCCATGGAGATCTGCGAAGCACTGGTGCGCTCCGGTGCCATTGATGCCATCGTAGTGGACTCGGTAGCCGCCATGGTGCCCCGCGCTGAGATCGAGGGCGAGATGGGCGACAGCCATGTGGGCTTGCAGGCACGTCTGATGAGTCAGGCCATGCGTAAGCTGACCAGCGTCATCGGCAAGACCAACACGGTCTGCGTGTTCATCAACCAGCTGCGCGAGAAGGTGGGCGTCATGTACGGCAACCCGGAGGTGACCACCGGCGGCCGCGCCCTGAAGTACTACGCCTCGGTGCGTATCGACATCCGCCGCGTGGAGGGTCTGAAGGACTCCTCCGGTCAGTTCATCGGCAACCACACCCGCGCCAAGATCGTGAAGAACAAGGTGGCTCCGCCGTTCCGTGAGGCCGAGTTCGATATCATGTTCGGCGAGGGCATCTCCAAAATGAGCGAGCTCATCGATGTGGGTGTCAAGCTGGGCATCGTGCAGAAGAGCGGCGCATGGTTCAACTACGGCGATATCCGTCTGGGTCAGGGCCGCGACAACGCCAAGCAGTTCCTGAAGGATAACCCCGAGATCGCAAACGACATCGAGGGTCAGATCCGCGCCAACGCCGATAAGCTGTACGCCACCCGCCGTCCGGCCGGCCGCGCCGCCGCAGTGGAGAAGCCCGCCGACCCCGCCGCCGCAAAGGAGCCGGTGGTCAAGGCACCCACCCGCAGCAGCGAGAGCGAGCTGGATATCATGGTGGAGGACTAAATGGCCTTCTACCGCCGTCGACCCCGCCCGGATGCGGAAAAGTGCGCCGACCCCGCCAAGGCGCGGGCCAGCGCGCTGGAAACGCTGGCCGGGCAGGAGGTCTCTGCCAATATGCTGTATGAGCGGCTGTGCCGCCGCTATACCGAACAGGCCGCTGCCGCTGCTGTGGCGGAGATGGTGCAGCTGGACTATGTGAACGATGCCCGCTACGCCGAAGCACGGGCACACAGTCTGCTGGCTGCCCGCAAAAGCCGCCGCGCCGCCGCCCAGAGCCTGCGCCAGAAGGGGCTTGCCCCCGCCGAGGTAGCGGGCGCGCTGGAAGCGGTCTACGCCCCGGAGGACGGCGGCGATGACCCGGAGCTGGAAGCCGCCGCCGCGCTGGTGGACAGCCGCTACCGCAAAAAACTGGCCATCGGCCGCCGCGACCTTGTGGTGGCCGCGTTGCAGCGCCGCGGCTTTGCCTACCCCGTCATCAAGGAAGCCATCCGCAGGGTGGAGGAGGAATGACCCCTTCAGCCTCACTTCGTTCGGCAGCTCCCCCAAGGGGGAGCCTTTGGCTGTGCCGGAAGCTTTACCGCTACCGCAAAAAGCCGTCCCCTTGAGGGCCTACTTCCCCCGGCCGGGGGAAGATGTCGCGTAGCGACAAAAGGGGGAGTGTGGCATCGCCGCAGGCGATGACGGAAGGGGTGTCAGCCGTGCGCTCCCGTGAAAAATCCTTAAATCGTAAAAATTCAAAAGCATCCCTCAAAAGAGAAAGAGAGTATCATCCCTTATGAAAATTGCGTGTATTTCCCTTGGCTGCCCGAAGAATCAGGTGGATCTGGATGTGATGGTGCACATCCTGCTGTCTGCCGGGCACGAGACTGTGGCCGATCTGGCTGAAGCCGATGTCATCCTTGTGAACACCTGCGGCTTTATCGAGAGCGCTAAGACCGAGGCCATTGAAAACATTCTGGAAGCCTGCGCCTACAAGCAGCAGAACCCGAACCTGAAGGTCATCGTTACCGGCTGCCTTGCCGAGCGCTACCGCAGCCAGATCGAGGAAGAGATCCCGGAGGTGGACGCCGTTGTAGGCTGCGCCTCCAACAAGGCCATTGACACCATCGTGGAGCGGCTGTTCCACGGCGAGGATCATCTGGAAAGCTACGGTGCCAAAAAGGACTTCCCGCTGGGCGGCAAGCGCGTCATCGGCACGCCCGCCCACTATGCGTACTTAAAGATCGCCGAGGGCTGCAACAACCGCTGCCACTACTGCGCCATCCCGGGCATCCGCGGCCCGCTGCACAGCCGCGATATGGCCGACTGCGTTGCCGAAGCCCGCTGGCTGGCCGGTGAGGGCGTGAAGGAGCTTATTGTGGTGGCGCAGGACCCCACCGCCTACGGCGAGGACTGGGGCAAGCCCGGCAGCATCTGTGAGCTGCTGGACAAGCTGAACAAGGTGCCGGGGCTGGAATGGATCCGCATCATGTACGCCTACCCGGAGCGCATCACCGATGAATTCATCGCCGCCATGAAGCGCAACGAGAAGGTGGTGCCCTACCTCGACCTGCCCATCCAGCACTGCAACGATACCATCCTCAAGAACATGAACCGCCGCTCCACCCGTGCGGAGCTGCTGGAGGTCATCGGCAAGCTGCGCCGCGAGATCCCCGGCATCACCCTGCGCACCACCCTGATCGCAGGCTTCCCCGGCGAGACCGAGGAGCAGTTCGAGGATCTGTGCAACTTCGTCAAGGAAGTGCAGTTCGACCGTCTGGGCTGCTTTGCCTACTCTGCCGAGGAGAACACCGTGGCAGCACGGATGGACGGTCAGATCGAGCAGGAAGTCAAGGACAAGCGCGCCGAGCTGGTGATGCAGATCCAGACCGGCATCATGGCGCAGAAGCAGGCCGAAAAGGTGGGCCAGACCGTGCACGTTCTGTGTGACGGCATCGACGAGGAAAACGGTCTGTACCTCTGCCGCACCACCGGCGATGCGCCGGAAGTGGACGGCTGCGTCTGCGTTTCCAGCGAGGAACCGCTGTACCCCGGCCAGTTCTATGATGTGCTGGTAGAGGACAGCGACCTTTACGATCTGTATGGTACAGTCGTAAAATAACGAATTGGAGGATAAAACCTATGAATCTGCCCAATAAACTTACCCTGACCCGCATCATTCTGGTGCCGGTGTTCATGATCTTTGTGTCCCTGACCAGTCTGGACGGCATCGTGGACGGCAATTTTAACGCCATCTTCTACCTGCTGGCAGGCATCGTATTCGCCGCTGCCAGCTTTACCGACTATCTGGACGGCCATCTGGCACGCAAGTGGCACATGGTCACGGATTTCGGCAAGTTTGCCGATCCGCTGGCCGATAAGCTGCTGACCACGGTGGCCTTCATCTACATGCTGCGGGACGGCGTGTGCAGCCCCGTGGTGCTGTGCATCATTCTGGCGCGCGAGTTTGCAGTGTCCGGCCTGCGCATGGTGGCTGCCAGTGCCAAGGACGGCAAGGTCATCGCCGCCAATATGTGGGGCAAGGTAAAGACCGTGCTGCAGATGCTGAGCATCATCTTCTACTTCTTCGGCACTGCACTGAGCTACCGCGGTACGGTGGACAGTGTTTCCATCGTGGTGGTGGTCTCTATCGCCCTGTGCTGGCTGGTGGCCGCTGCGACCGCCATTTCCGGCATCAAGTACCTGTGGGATAACCGCAGCTTTATCAACACTGCAAAGTAAAAATGTGGAAAACCAAGGCCGCTGCACCTCACCGTGCAGCGGCCTTTTGCTTTGTAAGGAGAAAATGCAGCGGAAAATTCATCTGCAACGCCGCTGGGGGAAAGCTTCTGCTTGCTTTCAGCGTGCAAAGACGCTCCGCTGGGCCAGAGGTAGGGAGGGGTGTTCCGACTCCCCCCTCCCTACCTCTGGACTCCACCCACCCCGCAACGGGCCAAGGGCTGCTCGCCCTTGACAATCCTAAAGAAGAAGTCGAAGCACAAAAAAGCTAGCGCTGCGCCAGTCGGCGCTATCGCTTTAACGCTTTTTTCGCTTCTCCATCCATAGCCCCTCAGTCGCTGCGCGACAGCTCCCCCGAGGGGGAGCAAGCGCTCGCCCGCAGCGCCACGCTTTCGCAGAAAGCGGCGCTGCAAATGCTGTTTCCCTCCACGACCCCTCCCGTGAAAATGCAATGCCGGAGCGTCCGCAGACGCTCCGGCATTGCTCTATTAAAAATAATTTTTCCGCTATCTATGCGCAGAGCAACGCGGAGCGCATTAAAATCGTTCACGCTCCGGCAGGCGCACTGTCAGGAAAGCACTGCGCTTTCCTCCACCTTGTCCAGCACCGCCAACTGCAAGGCGTTCAGCATACTGCGCTGTGCGCCGTAGGTGTCGGCGTAGGAGCTGTTGGCGCTGTCGATCTGCTCCTGTGTGGGGGTGATGTCCAGCTGCTCCGCAATGGCCTGAAAGACCAGATCCTGCTTGGCCAGATGCTCAAAGTAAGCATCGGAATCCGCCAGCATCGCGTTGGCATCGGCGTAGCCCTTGGCCTGTGCGTAGGCGTCCAGCTCCATGCCGTACTGGGTAGCCAGCTGAGAGTGGTAGTTCAGGAACATCCGGATGTAGTAGCTGGTGATCTGGGTGGGGACTTCTTTAAAGGTGGAGTTCGTGAGCAGATAGTCCATCACGGCGTTGTCCAGATTGTTGGCGTACAGGGCGCTGTCAAAGTACTGGCGCAGGGCGTCTGCGGTGTGCAGGTCGTCGCTGGCGGCAAAATTGGTCTCCACCCACTCGTCGGTCAGGGTGGGCACAACGCTCTGGGTGATGGCGTTCAGGGTCACACTGAACACGGCTTCCTTGCCGCTGAGGGTGATGGTGTTGCCCTCGGCGTCGGTGGAGTCGCCGTAGCCCTCCGGGAAGGTGACGGTCACATCAAAGGTGTCACCGATGTTGTGGCCGATGATCTGATCCTCGAAGCCGTCAATAAAGGCGTGGCTGCCCAGCGTCAGGTCGTAGCCGGTGGCAGTGCCGCCGGTAAAGGCTACGCCATCCACCGCGCCGGAATAGTCGATGTTCACGGTGTCGCCGCTCTGGGCTGCCCGGTCGGTGATGTTCTGGGTGGGGGCGTACTGTTGCAGCAAAGGGTCGAGCTGGGTCTGGATCTCTGTCTCGGTAGGCTCGAGATCAGCCTTGGAAAGCGGCAGCGCGGACACGTCATCCGGCAGGGTCACATAGTCCAGTGCGCGGATGCCGGTCCAGTGGCCGTTATCGTCCAGCCCCTCAGAATAATCGAAGCTGGCGTAGTCGAAATCCGACACCTTGCCGTAGGTGGACACGCTTGCGCCGGATGCGGCAGAGGATGCCGTGGTGCCGCTCTGCTTTTTGAGCAGCATAAAGCAGGCTGCAGCTACGCACAGCACAGCAGCCACCGCGCACAGCACACACAACAGGATCTTGGTAATGCGTTTCAAAAGAGATACCTCCTAAAAATAGCAGACCGTTTTCACGGAGAATGCAAATATCATACCATCCTATTATAACGGAAAAATGCGAAAAGAAAAGATTTTTGCGAAAATTCCACAAATGCCGCCCGGCACAGGTATCACTTTTGCCCGCTTTGAGGCGGGAAATGCCGCAAAACCGGTGGAAATACCCCGGCGGTTCTGTTACAATAAAACTGTATGAGCCTTTCCCTGCGAGGGAAAGCCTTTTGCTGAAATTGGAGGATAAAACCATGGATTACAATAAAGCAGCTCTGGAAATGCACGAGACCCACAAGGGAAAGGTGGGCATCGTGAGCAAGGTGGAAGTCGCCACCCGTGACGACCTGTCCACCGCCTACACCCCCGGTGTGGCAGAGCCCTGCCGCAAAATCAAGGAAAACCCGGAGGATGTGTATAAGTACACCTTCAAGGGCAACATGGTGGCCGTTGTCTCCAACGGCACCGCCGTGCTGGGTCTGGGCGATATCGGCCCGGAGGCCGGTCTGCCGGTCATGGAGGGCAAGGCCGTGCTGTTCAAGGAGTTTGGCGGCGTGGACGCCTTCCCTATCTGCATCGACGCCCACGATGCCGCCAGCGTCATTGCTGCCTGCAAGGCCATCGCGCCCACCTTTGGCGGCATCAATCTGGAGGACATCAAGAGCCCCGAGTGCTTCGAGATCGAGGAGACCTTGGAGCGGGAGCTGGACATCCCCGTGTTCCACGATGACCAGCATGGCACCGCTATCGTGGTCACTGCTGCCCTCATCAACGCCCTGCGGGTGGTGAATAAGAAGATGGAGGACGTGCACATCGTCCTGAACGGCCCCGGCGCTGCCGGTACCGCCATCATCAAGATGCTCATGACCGCCGGTGCTAAGGACATTATTGCGGTGGATCAGTTCGGCACCCTGTACAAGGGCTGCAACAGCGCCGAGGCCCACAAGAACTGGCTGGGCGAGGTGACCAACCCCCGCCAGATCAAGGGCGGCCTGAAGGAGGCGCTGGAGGGCGCTGACGTGTTCATCGGCGTGTCCCGCCCCGGCATCCTGACCACTGAGCTGTGCAAGACTATGAACAAGGACGCCATCGTCTTTGCCATGGCCAATCCCACCCCGGAGATCATGCCGGACGAGGCGAAGGCCGGCGGCGTGCGGGTGATGGCCACCGGGCGCAGCGACTTCCCCAATCAGGTCAACAACGTGTTGTGCTTCCCCGGCCTGTTCAAGGGCGCGCTCAGCGTCCGCGCACGGGATATCAACAATGAGATGAAGCTGGCTGCTGCCTACGCCATTGCAGACCTCATCACCGATGCCGACCGCAGCGAGGAGAACATCATCCCCGGCGCGTTCGACCCCCGCGTGGCCGAGGCTGTGGCAAATGCCGTGGCAAAGGCTGCCCGCGAGACCGGCGTGGCACGGCTGTAAGCGGAGGACACAGGCATGAGAACGATCTCCGCACAGAGCATTACGGATACGGTGGCGCGGCTCTGCATTAAAGCCAACACCCAGCTGCCGCAGGACGTGCAGGCCGCGCTGGAAAAGGCACGGGAAGAAGAGCCGTGGCCGCTGGCAAAGAACACGTTAGACCTGCTGTGGTCGAACCTTGGTGCCGCAAAGGAGAAAGACCTGCCCATCTGTCAGGATACCGGCATGGCCTGCGTGTTCGTGGAGCTGGGCACGGATGTGCACATTGACGGCAGCTTTGAAGCCGCCATCCACGAGGGCGTGCGCCGGGGCTACACCGATGGCTATCTGCGCAAGAGCATCGTGGCCGACCCGCTGCGCCGGGGCAACACCGGCGATAACACCCCGGCGGCCATCACGGTGCATCTGGTGGACGGCGAGGGCTGCCGTATCACGGTAGCACCCAAGGGCTTTGGCAGCGAGAACATGAGCCGCATCCAGATGCTCAAGCCCGCCGACGGCGTGGAGGGCTTTAAAAAGTTCGTGGTGGATACCGTAAAGCTGGCGGGCTCCAACCCCTGCCCGCCCATCGTGCTGGGCGTCGGCGTGGGCGGCAGCTTTGACAAGGTGGCGTATCTTGCCAAAAAGGCGCTGCTGCGCCCGCTGGATATCCCCAACCCCGACCCCTACTACGCCCAGTTGGAGCAGGAGCTGCTTGCCGCCATCAATGCACTGGGCATCGGCCCGCAGGGCTTTGGCGGCAAGACCACCTGCCTTGGCCTTGCCATTGAGCAGATGCCCACCCATGTGGCGGGTCTGCCGGTGGCTGTGAACGTTTCCTGTCATGTGACCCGCCGCGCCAGCGCGGAGCTGTAAGGAGGGGAAAACGATGGAATACAGACTGACTACCCCCTGCACCGCGCAGGATCTTGCCCCGCTGAAGGCGGGGGATACCGTGCTGCTTTCCGGCGTGGTGTACACCGCCCGGGATCAGGCACACAAGCGGATGATGGAAGCACTGGACAAGGGCGAGACCCTGCCTTTTGATCTGGAAGGCAGCGCCATCTATTATGTAGGTCCCACCCCGGAGCGCCCGGGCGAAGTCATCGGCTCGGCAGGGCCTACCACCAGCGGGCGCATGGACGCCATGAGCCCCCGGCTGCTGGATCTTGGCAACAAGATCATGATCGGCAAGGGCAAGCGGGATGCCGCCGTCAAGGCGGCTGTGGTGCGCAACGGCGCGGTGTATCTGGCTGCGCTGGGCGGTGCCGGTGCACTGATGGCCAAAAGCGTACAGACGCTGGAAGTGATCGCATGGCCGGACCTGGGCTGTGAGGCGGTGCGCCGCCTGACCGTGCAGGATATGCCCCTGACCGTTGTGCTGGACGCCCACGGCGGCGATCTGTACGAGGCCGGCCCTGCGGCCTATCTGGCCACACGGTAAGGCCAAAACGCCGAGAATTGCACCCTTTGCACAAAACAGGCGCGGTGCAAAACCGGCAAAACAGCAGTTCTGTGCAGAGAAATATGGTTAGTTTAACAAAACTTGCTGCGAATTACTTGCATCAACCGCAAAAGTGTGATATCCTTTAACATACGACAGAGGGTACACATCCCCTGTCGGAAAAATCCCCCAGAGGGAATGAGGCAGGAGGCCGGACAAACCATGCAGATCCACCAGTCCGCAGAAGATTATCTTGAAACGATCCTGATGCTGAGCCAGCGTATGGGCAAAGTGCGCTCCATTGACGTAGTCAATGAGCTGGGCTTTACCAAAGCCAGCGTGAGCATCGCCATGAAAAAGCTGCGGGAGAACGGCTATATCGCGGTGGACGGCGAAGGCAACCTGACCCTGCTGGAGCCCGGGCTGGAGATCGCTCAGCGCATTTACAGCCGCCACCAGCTGCTGACCCACTTCTTTGTGCAGCTGGGCGTGGACGAGCAGACCGCCGCCGAGGACGCCTGCAAGGCAGAGCACATCCTCAGCGAGCAGACGCTGGAAAAGATCCGCGAAAGCGCCCTGCGCAACGACGCCGCCCATCCGCAGGCAAAGTGATATGATTCCAAGAGACACCGGAACGCCGAAAGACGTTCCGGTGTCTTTTTTTGTATGAAATTTTCGGTTTGTGTTGCATATCTGTTACGGATTTGGTACAATAAATCTGTGCGGAAAAGGAACGTTGGAAGAGCGAAAAAGGGCCGGGACGGCGCAAAGCCGCCCTAGGGTAAAGGAGAGCGTTGCGGCATGGATGCGATTGCCCATACTCAGGTCAGTGTGGTCTGTCTGGTCACGCTGGCGGTCTTGCTGCGGGCGCAGCAGAAAATGCGGGATAAAAGTCTGCCCGGGCGGCTGTTCACGGCGCTGCTGTGGTCTGCCGGGGCGCTGACGATCGTAGATCATGGCAGTGCGCTGGCGCAGCTGGGCGCGTGGCAGGATCTGGGCATCCCCCTGACCTACCGGCTGAACGCCGGGGGCAGCATTTTGTTTTACCTGCTGGCGGCGTGTTGCTGCTTGCTGGTGTTTTTGTATGTGGAGGCAGAGCTGGGGCGTACATGGATGGAGGACGGCCGCAGGCTGGCGCTCAGCGCCGCACCGGTGGCGTTGCTTTTGCTGGCGCTGCTGACAGCGCGGGACGAAAACGGCTTCTGCTATCTGGATGCAGAGGGGCTGCGGGGCAGCACCCTGTTCTGGGGGGCGAAGCTGGTGGGGCTTGCCTATCTGGCGGCGGCCTTTCTCCGCTGCAGCTGGACGCTGAGCAACTGGAAGCAGGAAACACCCAAAGAGGAACTGAAGACCCTGCTGCTGCTCGCGCTTGCGCCGGCGGCAGGCTTTTTGCTGCAAGGCTGGCTGCCCGGGCGCGGGCTGCTGTGCTGCGGCATTACGCTGGGGCTGGTGTGCGTGTATGTGCTGGTGTTGCAGACCAAGTTCACGGTGGACACCCTGACCGGCGTCAGCAACCGCATCGTGGCGCTGCGGTATCTGGAAAGCGAACTGCCCTACTACCGCCGTCACCCCAACCGCTCGCTGCACTTCCTCATGATGGACATGGATCACTTCAAGCACATCAACGATGAATACGGCCACCTGGAGGGGGACGCTGCGCTGGTGCTGCTGGCGGGCATTTTGAAAAAGGTGTGCGCCAACTATAACGGCGTGCTGGCGCGCTACGGCGGCGATGAATTTTGCATCGCCTGCGGCTGCAACAGCGTGGAGGTGCGCACCCTGATCGCCTCCATCCAGCGGGAGCTGGACGCCGCCAACGCCGCCTCCGGCAAGCCCTACCAGATCGAGATCAGCATCGGCTGCGCCCGTCTTGAGCCGGACATTGCCACCGTGCACGACCTGATCGATAAAGCCGATCAGGAAATGTACCACCTCAAGACCCGCAAGCGCGGAGTTTCCTAAAATAAAGAAGGCACCTGCAACCCTTCCTGTCTGTGCGTTGGCACCCGAAGGCGTTTGCGGGTGCTTTTTCTTTGACCTGTTGAGAGCCAAGAAGCAACCCCGCAGTGCGGATGTTTCCGCAGGAAACAGGCACTGCAAATGCCGTTTTCCTCTACGACCCCTCCTGTGAAAAAGCAATTTCGAAACGCCCGCAGGCGTTTCGAAACTGCAAATCAAAATAATTCTTCCGCTGAAAATGGCTAGAGCGTAGCGGAAGCCATTCAAAATCGTCCCGCCCGCGCTTTCTAAACGTTTTTTACCCTTCTGCCCTTGCATCCCGGGGTGGAACGCGGTATTCTTATAGAATAGACCGGAACCGCGACAGCACAGGGGAGGGAGACCACATGGACGCACAGGAGATCCGCGCATTGCTGGGCAAAAGCATCTTTGAGCGGGCACAGAAGTACCGCAAGCGCATCCTGCAAAGCAGCTGCACCACCAACGAGGACGGGGTGCGGCACCTGACAGCGCTGGTGCAGGGCAGCGGGCCGGACTGCTATTATACGCAGGTCTGGCTGCGGGAAAACGGCAGCTTTGTCAGCGCCTCCTGCGACTGCCCCTATAATCAAAACGGCGACGGCACCTACTGTAAGCACATTGGCGCGCTGCTGCTGCAGGACGCGGAAAAAAATCCGCCTGCTCCGGAAAAAAAGCCGGAGAGCATCCCCGGGGTGCAGCGGGGCGTGGCAGGCTTGAGCACCGAACCCCGCAAGGACAGTTACAGCGCCGGGCTGGATATGCTGTTCGGCCGCAAGTGGCGGGGCGAGGAGCCGGAGACCGACTATGAGGCCCAGCTGCTGTTGAAGCGCTACCAGCGGGAGGATGCGCAGCCCCAGCCCCAGAACGCTGCCCAGCGCACCGGCTTTGCTCTGCTGGAACCGGAGCTTACGCCGCACAATGGCCGTATCTGGCTGCGACTGCGGGTCTCGGATGGCATCGGCGGGCGGCAGTATCTGGTAAAAAGCATCCCGCAGTTTCTGGATGCGATCGAGCGGGGCGAAAGCGTCAGCTACGGGAAGTCGCTGGCCTTTGTGCACCGGTGGGACGCTTTTGCCCCGGATGCGCAGCAATTGCTGCGGCTGCTGCGCCGTCAGGTGAGCGCCCGGCAGGCGTTTGAAGCCGAGGGCACGGTGCGCTCCGGCTGGGAGAAAGGCCCGGCGGGTGGTCTGCCGCTGACCGGCGAAGGGCTGGATGCTCTTGTGGAGCTTTACGCCGCCGAGGGCGTTGTGGGCGGCTATACCCTTAAAGAGGGCTTGCCGGTCATCAGCCTGAAGGTGGAACGCCGCAAGGGCGGCGTGCAGCTAAGCTGCACCCCGGCACTCAGCGGGGTGCAGGGGCTGGACTATGCCTATCTGCTGGGCGAAAGTACCCTCTGGCGGATGCAGCGGGAGGAATGCCGCCGGGTGCTGCCGGTACTGGACACCTTTGGCGGGCGCAGTTTGTTCTTTACCAGCGCAGACGCCGCCGCTTTTTGCAGCTATGTGCTGCCGGAACTGGGCAACCGGGTCAACATCGGGGACTCCGATCGG
>ENA-ORIJ01000703-ORIJ01000703.1-human-gut-metagenome-genome-assembly--contig:-NODE-703-length-17854-cov-4.78988_pt1 | contig 17854 bp, 11 predicted proteins | sample MGYA00243030_ERZ508746 | MGnify/ENA primary metagenome ERZ508746 (study PRJEB26277, sample SAMN04329826) | human gut metagenome | biome: human-associated habitat | host: Homo sapiens | place: USA... | reverse complement strand
GCCTCCGGCAACCAGTATGATCTTGTCATCACCATCGGCCCGCTGATCATGATGAAATTCGTCGTCAAGACCTGCCAGAAGCACGGGCTGAAGAGCATTGTCTCCATGAACCCCATTATGATCGACGGCACCGGCATGTGCGGCGGCTGCCGCCTGACCGTGGGCGGCGAGACCAAGTTTGCCTGCGTGGACGGCCCCGACTTTGACGGCGACCTCGTTGATTTCGACGAGGCCATGGCCCGCGGCACCATGTACCGCCCCTTTGAGGCCAAGGCCCGCGAGAAGGCCTGCAATCTGTTCAAGACTCAGGAGGGAATGTAAAATGGCTTTCAATATGGACCCCAAAAAGTGTCCCATGCCCACCCAGGACCCCAACGTCCGCAACAAGAATTTTGAGGAAGTGGCTCTGGGCTACACCGCCGAGATGGCCGTGAACGAGGCCAAGCGCTGCGTCCACTGCAAGAACAAGCCCTGCCAGACCGGCTGCCCCGTCGGCATCGACATCCCCGAGTTCATCGGCCATGTGGCCGAGGGTGACTTCGAAGCCGCCTATCAGGTCATCAATCGTTCCTCTTCCCTGCCCGCCGTCTGCGGCCGTGTCTGCCCGCAGGAGAGCCAGTGCGAGGGCAAGTGTACCCGCGGCATCAAGAACGAGCCCGTCGGCATTGGCCGTCTGGAGCGCTTCGTGGCCGACTGGCACCGTGAGAATGTCCACACTGCCCCCGTCGTGCCTGCGTCCAACGGCCACAAGGTCGCCATCATCGGTGCAGGCCCTGCCGGTCTGACCGCCGCAGGCGACCTGGCCAAGCTGGGCTATAAGGTCACCGTCTACGAGGCCCTGCATGTGGCCGGCGGCGTGCTGATGTACGGCATCCCCGAGTTCCGTCTGCCCAAGGCCATCGTCCAGCAGGAGATCGACGGCCTGAAGAAGATGGGCGTGGATTTTGAGTGCAACATGGTCATTGGCAAGGTGCTGACCATCGACGAGCTGATGGGCGAGTACGGCTACGAGGCCGTGTTCGTTGGCTCCGGTGCCGGTCTGCCCCGCTTCATGGGCATCCCCGGCGAGAGCCTGAAGGGCGTGTACTCCGCCAACGAGTTCCTGACCCGCTCCAACCTGATGAAGGCCTACCTGCCCACCAGCAAGACCCCCATCCGCACCGGCAAAAAGGTGGCCGTTGTGGGCGGCGGCAACGTGGCCATGGATGCTGCCCGCAGCGCCCTGCGTCTGGGTGCCGAGACCGTGTACATCGTCTACCGCCGCGGCATGGCCGAGCTGCCTGCCCGTAAGGAGGAGGTCGAGCACGCCGAGGAAGAGGGCATCATCTTCAAGACCCTGTGCAACCCCGTGGAGATCCACGCCAACGACGAGGGCTTCGTCAAGTCCATCACCTGCATTGAGATGGAGCTGGGTGAGCCCGATGCTTCCGGCCGCCGCCGTCCCATTGAAAAGAAGGGCAGCGAGTTTGAGCTGGAGGTGGATACCGTGATCATGAGCCTGGGCACCAGCCCCAACCCCCTGATCCGCTCCACCACCCCCGGTCTGGAGACCAACAAGCACGGCTGCATCGTCACCGAGGGCGACGAGGGCAAGACCAGCCGTGAGGGCGTGTACGCCGGCGGCGATGCCGTGACCGGTGCTGCCACCGTCATCAAGGCCATGGGTGCCGGTAAGGCAGCCGCCAAGGCCATGGACGAGTACATCCAGAATAAGTAACCGTGCTTCCTGGCTTCCCTATTCGGGAAGCTCCGCAAGGCGCTGGCAAAGCCAGACCGAAGCGGTGAGAGATTCAGCCGACATTCCATTGTGGAGTGTCGGCTTTTTTGTTGTTGTATCCCACTTCTTATGCATCCTGCCCAAAAAACAGAGCAATATTTTGTCGCTCAAACTTGGCGGGATTTGATTGATTTTGACTGAGATTTTGCTATAATAAGGGGGCAAGGCGGTCAGAACCCGCCAACGTCAATCAAAATCAATCATATGAATCGAACAAGGGGGAATGTTCCCGATGCTGGCAGAAGAACGATTCAGCCTGATTTTGGATCTGCTGGCCCGCCAGCGCACTGCCACCGTGCAGGAGCTGTGCGAGGCGCTGAGCGCCAGCGAGTCCACCATCCGGCGCGATCTGAACGAGCTGGGCAAGCAGGGCAAACTGAACAAGGTGCACGGCGGGGCCACCCTGCCGGACAGCCCCTTCCGCACCGATGAGCCTACCATGGCCGCCAAGGAAGAGCTGGCCGTCAGTCAGAAGCAGAGCATCGCTCAGGCGGCGGCAGAACTGATCCTGCCGGAAGATTTCATCTATCTGGATGCAGGCTCCAGCACGCTGGCTCTGGCACGGGCGCTGAGCGGCCCGGCCCTGAACGCCAGCTATGTGACCAACGGCGTGGCCCACGCCCGCCTGCTGGCCCAGAAAGGCTGCCGTGTGTTCCTGCCCGGCGGGCTGCTGCGGCCCCAGACCGAGGCCATCATCGGGGCGGCTGCGCTGACTGCCATCCAGCAGTACAATTTCACCAAAGCCTTCATGGGAGCCAATGGCGTGGCGCTGGGTTCCGGCTTTACCACCCCAGACCCCGAGGAGGCCGCTGTCAAGGCTGCGGCTCTCCACCGGGCGCGGGAGGCGTGGTTCCTGGTGGACGACACCAAATTCGCGCAGGTCTACCCCGCCGTCATCTGTGATCTGCACAGCGGTGCCATCCTGACGAACAAGTGCCCCAACCCCAAATACCGGCAATACACTCTGATAAAGGAGACCGAGGTATGATCTACACTGTTACATTCAATCCTGCCATCGATTATGTCGTCCGTCTCGACAGGCCCCTTGAGGTGGGCGAAGTGAACCGCGCCGCCGGGGAGGACTGCGTGCTGGGCGGCAAGGGCATCAATGTTTCCGGCGTGCTCCGGGAGCTGGGCTGTAAGAGCGTGGCTCTGGGCTTTGTGGCCGGTGAGACCGGTGCCTGGCTGGAGCGTGGTCTGGCCGCGCAGGGGCTCCGGACCGATTTCATCCATCTGGCCGAGGGCATGACCCGCATCAACGTCAAGATCAAGGCAGGCACCGAGACGGAGCTGAACGGCGCAGGCCCCAGCATCCCGGAAAGCGCCATGCAGCAGCTGGAAGCCCAGCTGGACACCCTGCAGCCTGACGACATCCTCATTCTGGCGGGCAGCATCCCCAAGAGCCTTTCCCAGAGCACCTACGAGCGGCTGCTGGCAGGGCTGGAGGGCCACGGCGTGCGGGCCGTGGTGGATGCCACCCAGGATCTGCTGGTCAACGTCCTCCCCTATCACCCCTTCCTGATCAAGCCCAACAATCACGAGCTGGGCGAGATCGTGGGCCGGGAGCTGAAAACGGACGAAGAGATCACCGCCGCTGCCCGCGCCCTGCAGGAAAAGGGTGCCCGGAACGTGCTGGTGAGCATGGCCGGGAACGGCGCTCTGCTGGTGGATGAGCACGGCGAGGTGCACCGCATCGGCTGCCCCAAGGGCAAGGTCGTGAACAGCGTGGGCGCAGGCGACAGCATGGTGGCCGGTTTTGTGGCAGGTTATCTGCAAAGCGGCAGCTATGGGCAGGCCCTCAGGCTGGGCACCGCCTGCGGCAGTGCCACCGCGTTCAGCCTTGGGTTGGCAACGAAAGAAAAGATCGAAGAATTGTTTGGTCAAATTTAAGGCAGCTCACCCTCTCCGTCATTGCTCTCCCAGATTCAGCTTCTGCTGACCTTGGAGATGCGTTGGCTCCCCCTTTGGGGGAGCTGGCAAAGCCATCAGGCTTTGACTGAGAGGGCTGCAGATAGAGAGAAAGGAGAACCCTTATGCGCATTACGGAATTATTCACCGCAAAGTCCATTGAACTGGATTCCGCGGCCTCCAACCGGGACGAGATCCTCTCCCGGCTGGTAGAACTGCAGGCCACCCACGGCAACATCACCGACACAGAAGCCTACAAGAAGGCGCTTTACGCCCGGGAGGATGAGGCCTCCACCTATGTGGACAACGGCATCACCGTTCCCCACGCCAAGACGAATGTGGTCACCCGGCCCAGCCTGGCCGCCCTGCGTCTGAGCACCCCGGTGCAGTACAACGCCGAGGATGACGGCAAGACCGACCTGCTCTTTGCCATTGCGGCCCCCGAAAACGGCAGCCTGCATGTGGATATGCTGGCCCGCATGATGCAGATGCTGATGAACGAGGACTTTGTGGAAAAGCTGAAGGCCGCCAAGACCCCCGCCGAATTCCTTGCCCTCATCGACGCACAAGAGGAGGCCCAGTTCGGTGAGGAGAGCTTCACCCAGCAGGCCATCCCCCAGAGCGGCTACCGCATTCTGGCCGTGACCGCCTGCCCCAACGGCATTGCCCACACCTACATGGCCGCCGAGGCGCTGGCCAAGGCCGGTGACAAGCTGGGCCTGCCCACCAAGGTGGAGACCAACGGCTCCGATGGTGCCAAGAACGTGCTGACCCGCGCCGAGATCGCAGCCTGCGACGGCATCATCGTGGCTGCAGACAAAAATGTGGAGACCGCCCGCTTTGACGGCAAGCCCGTGCTGTTTGCCCGGGTGGATGACGGCATCCACAAGCCCGAGGAGCTGCTGAAAAAGGTGGCCCACGGTGAAGTTCCCGTTTATCACGCCAAGGGCGGTGCCGCCGCTGCCGAGGAGGAGACCTCCGGCGACAGCTTTGGCCGCAAGGTGTACAAGGACCTGATGAACGGCGTGTCTCACATGCTGCCCTTTGTGGTGGGCGGCGGCATTATGATCGCGCTGGCCTTCCTGCTGGACGATTACACCATCGACCCCTCCAACTTTGGCATGAACACTCCCATCGCCGCCTTCTTCAAGACGGTGGGCAGTGCCGCCTTTGGCTATGTGCTCCCCATCCTGGCGGGCTTCATCGCCATGTCCATCGCAGACCGTCCGGGTCTGGCTGTCGGCTTCGCAGGCGGCGTGCTGGCCATGAACGGCACCAACTTCGCCGGTATCGCAGCCGGTGAGACCACCGGCATCTCCGGCGGCTTCCTGGCCGCTCTGCTGGCCGGTTTCGTGGCCGGTTATGTGGTCGAGTTCCTGAAGAAGATCACCGAAAAGCTCCCCGCCAGCCTGAACGGCATCCGCCCCATGCTGATCTACCCGCTGGGCGGCATCCTCATCATCGGTGCCGTGATGTGCGGCATCAACCCGGTCATGGGCATGATCAACACCGCCATGACCAACTGCCTCAACGCCATGGGCGGCACCTCCAAAGTCCTGCTGGGTGCCATCGTTGCCGGTATGATGAGCATTGACATGGGCGGCCCCTTCAACAAAGCGGCCTACGTCTTTGGCACTGCCGCACTGGCCTCCGGCAACTACGAGGTCATGGCCGCTGTCATGGTGGGCGGCATGGTTCCTCCCATCGCGATCGCCCTCTCCACCACCTTCTGCCCCAAGAAGTGGACCCCCGACGAGCGCCGCAACGGCATCGTGAACTACGTCATGGGCCTGTGCTTCGTCACCGAGGGTGCCATCCCCTACGCCGCCACCGACCCGCTGCGCGTCCTGCCCAGCTGTGTGGCCGGTGCCGCGCTGGCCGGTGCCCTCTCCATGACCTTCGGCTGCGCCCTGCGCGCTCCCCACGGCGGCATCTTCGTGTTCCCCGTGGTCGATCATGCCCTGCTCTACTGCGTGGCTCTGGCCGCTGGCAGCGTGGTGGGTGCCGTGATCCTGAGCCTGCTCAAGAAGGACCGCACCGACGCGGCCTGATCTGCCATTCTCCTTCTTCCTTTACCATATAAAAAGGGCCCGTCTGCGCGCACCAAAATGCGGCAGACGGGCCCTTTCTTGCTTATCCCTTGATGATCCGGAGCAGGGTCTTGTCCAGCTGGATGGTGCGGTTCCAGGGGTTCAGGATGATGCCCTGGATCTCCGGCACCTGCAGTGCGGAATCCAACAGCTTTTCAAACTCCACCAGAAAGGTGGACTGCACCGCTTCCGCGCCCTTCATCTCCTCTTCAAAGCTGGTAAAGGCATACCACCAGCTGGCCCCATCGGCCGTGCGGAGGGCCCGCAGCTGCATCTGCTCACTGGCCGGGTTCGGCTCCACCGCCACCACGACCTGTCCGTTTTCCCGCATCCGCCGACGGATCACGGTCAGGGTATGCGCCAGCTGCTCCTGTGTAGGCTCCTGCTGTAACTGGCAGACTGCCTGTTCGATCTTTTCGTTGCCGTTCAGGCCCTCGTCCTTCTTCTGTGCCATAAGCTCTCCCATTCTTTTTGTTGTATTTTATGCTTGTATTATATCCGGACTTTACGAAAAATGGAAGCGCAGGCCAGAGATTCTTTCTTTTTTCGTCTGCTTTCGGGTGTTTTTTCAAAAATCAGTAGCCCCCGCCCCGAAAAAGTGTTACAATGTTTTCGTCTGGTATCATTTCAGAAACGACAGGACGCGCCGCTTTTCCGTAAGCCGTTTTGTCGGAATGGGAGAGATAAGTCAATGAAACGAATCCTTCGTTCTGCCGTCAGTCTGCTGCTGTGCGCCGCCGTGGCGCTGGGCGGCACTGCCTGCGGCCGAAGCAAGCTGCCCACCACCATCACGATCTGGACCTACTACAACGGCGATCAGCTGGAATGCTTCAACCAGCTGGTGGAGCAGTTCAACTCCACCGTGGGCAAAGAGAAGAACATCCGGGTCGAAAGCTCCAGTCAGGGCAGCGTGAACGACCTGGAGACCAGCGTGCTGGCCGCCGCCGAGGGCAAGGTGGGTGCCGAGAAGCTGCCCAACATCGTCTCCTCCTACGCGGACACCGCCTTTACGCTGGATCAGATGGGCCTTGCCGTTGACCTGAGCCCCTACCTGACCGAAAAAGAGAAGTCTGCCTATATCGCCGGGTTTCTCGAAGAGGGTGACCTGATGAACAACGGGGAGCTCAAGGTCTTTCCCATAGCAAAGTCCACTGAGCTGCTCTACCTGAACGTCACCGACTTTGTCCCCTTTGCCGAGGCCACGGGCGTGACCTATGCAGATCTTTCCACCGTGGAGGGGCTGAACGAGGCCGCACACAAATACTACGACTGGACCGATGCCCAGACGGCTGCGCCCAACGACGGCAAGGCCCTGTATGGCCGCGACGCGCTGACCAATTACCTGCTCTGCGGCGCACAGGAACTGGGTACGACCATCTTTGATGCCGAGAACGGCGTGATGACCCTGCACTTTGACAAGCCGACCCTCCGCAGGCTGTGGGATAACTACTATGTCCCCTACCTCAAGGGCTGGTGCAGTGCCAGCGGCAAGTTCCGCAGCGACGATATCAAGATCGGCAGCCTGCTGGCCTATGTCGGTTCCTCCTCCAGCGCTTCCTTCTTCCCCACCCAGGTGCTGACCAGCGACACCGAGAGCCACGGCATCGAGATGGCCGCGCTGCCCTGCCCCAGCTTTGCAGACTGTGAGCCGGTGGCCGTCCAGCAGGGGGCCGGCATGGTAGTCATCCCGGGCACCGAGGACGAGATCAGTGCCTGCGTTGCCTTCCTGAAATGGTTCACCCAGCCGGAAAACAACCTGCAGTTCTCGGTGCAGTCCGGCTATATGCCCGTGACCTATGCCGCCAACAGCATATCTGCCCTTGAGAACAGCGGCCTGACGGTCTCCGAGAGTATCCACAAAGTGCTGAGCCTGTCCATTGATGCCATCGATCGCAGCAAGCTCTACACCACCCATGCCTTCCCGGCTGCCTTGAGCGCCCGCAATACCCTGCAGTACGCGCTGGAGGACCGTGTCACTGCCGACCGTGCCACGGTGCTGGAGCGGCTGGCTGCCGGGCAGACCCCCGAGGAAGCCGAAGCCGAGTTCCTGACCGATGCCTATTTTGATGCCTGGTACGACCAGACTCTGGCCGCTCTCAGCGCCTTGCGGGCTGAGATGCCCTTGGAACAACCACAAAAGGAGAACCCCTCAGATGCAGAACCACAAGCCGCACAGTCAGAAGGCCCCTCAGACGGGCCATTCTATCTTCGGCACCATCCTTTTCTCCCTGCTGGCTGTGCTGGCGGTGGAGTTCCTGCTGCTGACCTTTGCCGTCCACGTCACCCGGCTTGGCCCCCAGCTGAACCAGAACGCCGAGGATATCCTTGCCATGCAGGTGGACAACCGCAGCCGGTATCTTCAGTCCATCTTCCACGATGCACAGGAGCTGACCAGCCTTTCCGATGCCATCAATGGCCTGACCCAGCAGCTTCTGGACGAGGGAGAGATCAGTCTGAGCACGCTGGACAGCAGCAGCGACGCGGCCTATCCCCTGCTGGAAGCCGCCGCGCCGGAGCTCATCAGCACCCTGCGCATCAAGTCGGTGACCGGCGTGTTCCTTATCCTGAACACCCATGATCTGGATAAGCGGAAGCAGGACAGCCTCATGCCCGCCATCTACCTGCGGGATCTCGACCCGGATGCCGCTCCCTCCCAGCGCAACGCCGACCTGACCTTTGTGCGGGCACCGGCCCAGCTGGTGCAGTCCCTCTCCATTGCCACGGACAACAGCTGGGCTCCCACCATCCGTTACCGGGCACTGGGAAACCGGGGCTTCCTTTATCCCCCTTTCCAGGCCGCCTATAAAGACGGAGCCAGCCTTGCCGCCTCCGATTATGGTCACTGGACCTCACAATCCTATCTGGTGCCCGGGGACACCCACGAGGCCATTGCCTACAGCCAGCCCCTGATCCTGCCGGACGGCACCGTTTACGGCGTGATCGGCGTGGAACTGCTGGCCGACTACCTGTGGGAGAACCTGCCCTGCGCTGAGCTGCAGAACAACGGCACCTATTTCCTTGCCGTGACCGATACGGAGGAGCTCTCTGCCTCTGAACTGCAGCTGCGTCCGGTCCTCCGTTCCCACTGCGACGGGCAGCAGGGTTTTGCAGACGAAAGCCTAACGCTGCGCCTCCACAGTGCCCATACCCACCGCTACCTCTTCAGCAATGCCCTCTACATTGCTTCGGTCTCCCCCTTGAACCTCTACAGCCGGAACGCCCCTTTCTCGGGCAAGCACTGGCTTCTCGTGGGCTCCGTTCCCGCGGTACAGCTCTTTGCTTTCGCCCAGCGGCTGAAGCAGCTGTTCTCCTTCATCATGCTGATCACGCTGGCCGTTGGCTTTGTTTGCAGCTGGCTGATCAGCAGGCGGCTGGCCCGGCCCGTTGCCAAGCTCTCGGCCGAGGTAGCCGCTGCCGAAGCGGATTCCTCCGCCATCCCGCATCTGTCCGCCACCGGCATCAGGGAGCTGGATCAGTTCTCCTCCGCCTTTACCCAGCTGAGCAAAGACGTGCTGGACTCCTCCACCCGCTTTTTGCGCATTATGAAATTGGCCAGCGCGGAGCTGGGCGGCTATGAGCTGCGCGATGACAGTGTTTATGTGACTGATAACTTCTTCTCCATGCTGGGCCTTGCGCAGGAGCAGCCCGATCCGCTCACGCCAAAGGCTTTCCGCGCCCTGATGGGCACACTGGAGCAGCGGTGGTTCTACCGCCTGTCCCCGGCCAACAACAAGGTCTTTGCCATCCCCCAGCCCGACGGCAGCACCCACTACATCACCCTGCGCATCACCCATATCCTGGGCGAAAGCGCCTCCGAGGTGGGTCTGGCTGAGGATATGACCACCACGGTGCTGGAGCAGCAGCGCATTGAGCACGAGCGCGATTACGATACCCTGACCGGCCTGTACCGCCGCCGTGCCTTTGACCGCGCCTGTGAAGCGCTGTTCCAGCAGCCCGAAAAGCTGGGCTGTGCCGCCCTGCTGATGATGGATCTGGACAACCTCAAGCAGATCAACGACACCTACGGCCACGACTGGGGCGACCAGTACATCCGCCAGACCGGCCAGTGCTTTGCGGCCAACACGCCCGCCAATACCATCTGCTCCCGCCTTTCGGGCGATGAATTCCTGATCTTCTTCTATGGCTACCAGGATCAGGCACAGCTCCGCGCCCAGCTGGAGCTGCTGAGTGCCGCCCTGCAGCGCAGCGTGTCCATCCTGCCCAACGGCAAGCAGCTGCACATCAGCATCTCGGGCGGCATTGCCTGGTACCCCACGGACGGCCATGACCTGCTCACCCTGAAAAAATATGCCGACTTTGCCATGTATCAGGTCAAGCATTCCCACAAGGGCCGCATGTGTGATTTTGATATCGGCAGCTACCATCAGGAGGCATACGCCGCCCAGACCCAGCAGGACTTTGAGCGCCTGCTGCAGGAGGAGCTGGTGTCCTACCACTTCCAGCCCATCTACTCTGCCCGCAGCGGCCGGGTCGCAGCCTACGAGGCCCTCATGCGGGTCGATCTGCCCACCCTGCACTCCCCCGCTCAGGTCATGCAGCTGGCCCATGAGACGGGCCGCCTGTATGAGATTGAACGGATCACGGTGTTCCATTCCAGCGAGATCTTCCAGCGCATGCAGGCACAGGGCCTGCTCCAGAGCGATGCCCTGCTCTTCATCAACTCCATCGCCAATGTCAGCTTGACGGTTGAGGATGTGGAGGAATATGCTCAGCGCTACCCCGAGCTGCTCAAGCGGCTGGTGGTGGAGATCACCGAACAGGAAGATCTGGACCGCGCATGTCTGGAACGGAAGCGGAACATTCCGGGCTTCTCCGGCTCCTTTGCGCTGGATGACTACGGCAGCGGCTACAGCAACGAGCTGAACCTGCTGGAGCTCTCGCCCCGGTATATCAAGATCGACATTTCCATTGTGCGCGGGATCGACACCGACCGTGATAAGCAGCAGATCGTCTCCAACATTGTGGCTTACGCGCACGCCCGCAGTATGCAACTCATCGCCGAGGGCATTGAGACCGAGGCCCAGCTGCGCACCGTCATCGGTCTGGGCGTGGATCTGCTGCAGGGCTACTACCTCAGCCGCCCCGCCGCAGTGCCCGCCCCCATTGCACCGGCAGCGCAGGCGGTGATCGACCAGCTCGAACACCAGCGGTTTGATTCCCTCGGTTTATGATCTTTCCGGCTCCCCTGTGGGGGAGCCTTTTGTGACCTCATTCAGAGAAAGGAGACACGATGAACCACGAATCCAGTTCCGCTCTCCCCGCCGCCATCCGGGTGCGGGGCGCGCGGGTGCACAACCTGAAGAACATCGACGTAGATGTGCCGCTCCACAAGATCGTCGGCATTGCGGGCGTGTCCGGTTCCGGCAAGTCCTCGCTGGCGCTGGGTGTCCTCTACGCCGAGGGCTCCCGCCGCTATCTGGAGGCCCTTTCCACCTATACCCGCCGCCGGATGACCCAGGCCGAAAAGGCGCAGGTGGACGAGATCCGCTATGTTCCCGCCGCACTGGCCCTCCACCAGCGGCCCGGCGTGCCCGGGATGCGCTCCACCTTTGGCACCATGACCGAGCTTTTGAACAGCCTGCGCCTGATGTTCTCCCGGCTGTCCCACTACCCCTGCCCCGGCTGCGGCTGCATGGTACCGCCCAGCCTGAACATTGCGGCCGAGATCCCGCTCTACTGCCCCCGGTGCGGCGCTCAGGTGCCGGTGCTGGGCGCGGAGCAGTTCGCCTTTAACAGCACCGGAGCCTGCCCAGACTGCGAGGGCACCGGCATCGTGCGGGTGGTGGACGAATCCACTCTGGTGCCGGACGAGAGCCTTTCCATCAACGAGGGCGCGGTGCTGCCCTGGCAGACCCTGATGTGGTCGCTGATGAAGGAGATCGCCGAAAAGATGGGTGTGCGCACCAACGTACCTTTCCGGGAGCTGACCCCGGAAGAGCGCGACATGGTGTTCCACGGCCCCGCCAAAAAAGTGCACCTGCTCTACCAGAACAGCAAGACCGGCGCGGCGGGTGAAATGGATTTCACCTACTTCAACGCCGTTTATACCGTGGAGAACGCTCTTGCCAAGGTGACGGATGAAAAGGGCATGAAGCGGGTGGAGCGGTTCCTGAAGCAGGGCCCCTGCCCCGCGTGCGGCGGCTCCCGCCTGAACGCCGCGGCCCGGGCTCCCCGGCTGCGGGGCATCGGGCTGGCCGATGCCTGCCGCATGACGCTGGACACGCTGGTACAGTGGGTGGAGGGGGTGCCCGCCTCCCTGCCCGTGGAGATGCGCCCCATGGCTGAGAGCATCTGCGAGTCCTTTCAGGCCACCGCTGCCCGTCTGCTGGATCTGGGGCTGGGCTACCTCTCCCTTGACCGGGAGGCCGCCACCCTTTCCACAGGGGAGCGCCAGCGGGTGCAGCTGGCCCGCTCGGTGCGCAACCGCACCACCGGCGTGCTCTATGTGCTGGACGAGCCCTCCATCGGTCTGCACCCCTCCAACATCGAGGGCCTGCGGGGCGTGATGCACGATCTGATCGCCGACGGCAACTCCATCGTGCTGGTGGATCACGACACCGAGATCCTGCGGGATGCCGACTGGCTCATTGAGATGGGCCCCGGTGCCGGTGAAAACGGCGGCGCCATCCTGACCCAGGGCACTGTGGAGCAGGTGGTCCAAAGCCCGGCTTCCCGCATCGGGCCCTTCCTTGCCGACCTGCACACTCTCTCAGCCCGCACCCGCACCCCGGAAGCGGAGCTCTTGGCGCTGGGCACCATCACCCTGCGCACCCGGGCCATCCACACCGTCAAGCCGCTGGAAGTCCGGCTGCCCAAGGGGCGGCTCATTGCGGTGACCGGCGTGTCCGGTTCCGGCAAGACCACGCTGGTGCTGGAAAGCCTGATCCCCGCGCTGGAGGCCGCCGCCAAGGGCGAAGCTCTGCCCGCCCATGTGGAAAGCATCACTGCACCGGGCATTGCGCAGGTCAAGCTCATTGACGCAACGCCCATCGGCATCAACGTGCGGTCCACGGTGGCCACCTACGCCAATGTCCACGATGAGCTGCGCAAGATCTACGCCCGCTCCCCCCTTGCCAAGGAGAAGGGCTACAAGGCGGGCGATTTTTCCTACAACACAGGCCGCCTGCGCTGCCCCGGCTGCGACGGCACCGGCACCATCAGCCTGGACATCCAGTTCCTGCCGGATGTGGAGATTACCTGCCCGGACTGCGGCGGCTCCCGCTACCAGAAGGATGCCGCCGCCCTCTACCGCACCCGGAAGGACGGTACCCAGGCCGAGAGCCTGCCCCGCCTGATGGAGATGAGCGTGGACGAAGCCCTTGCCGCCTGTGCCGACCTCAAGCTGGTGGCCAGCCGGCTGCAGACCCTTTCCAGCCTGGGGCTGGGCTACCTGACTCTGGGCGAGGCCACCCCCAGCCTTTCGGGCGGGGAGGCCCAGCGGCTCAAGCTCGCCAGCGAGATGGGCAAAGGGCAGGCTGACACCGTGTTTGTATTCGACGAGCCCACCATCGGCCTGCACCCGCTGGATGTGCGCACTCTGCTGGGCGTGTTCCAGCGTCTCATTGACAGCGGGGCCACTGTGGTGGTCATTGAGCACGATCTGGATGTGATCCGCAACGCCGACTATCTTGTGGACCTTGGCCCCGGCGGCGGCGAGAGCGGCGGACGCATCGTGGCCTGCGGCACACCAGAGCAGGTGGCCGCCGATCCCGCCAGCATCACCGGAAAATATCTGCACCTGTAACCAAAAGAGGGACCCCGCCCAACGGCGAGGTCCCTCTGACATTTTATGATAAATTTCAGGTATCCTGCAGCTCCCCGCGGCTGGCGGCCTTGAGGTAAGCAAAGATGAAGCCGTCCAGATCACCATCCATCACGGCATCGACATTGCCGGTCTCGTAGTTGGTGCGGTGATCCTTGACCATGGTGTAGGGCATGAACACATAGCTGCGGATCTGGTGGCCCCAGGCGATCTCATTCTGCACGCCCTTGATGTCGTCGATCTTGTCCATGTGCTGCTGCTTTGCGATCTGATAGAGCTTTGCCTTCAGCATTTCCATGGCGTAGTCACGGTTCTGGAACTGGCTGCGCTGGGTCTGGCAGCTGACCACGACACCGGTGGGCTTGTGGATCAGACGGACAGCGGAAGAGGTCTTGTTGATGTGCTGGCCGCCGGCACCGGAGGAGCGGAACACCTGCATCTCGATGTCCTCAGGGCGGATGTCCACCTGAATGGTGTTGTCCAGTTCGGGCATCACTTCCAGAGAGGCAAAGCTGGTCTGGCGGCGGGCGTTGGCATCAAAGGGAGACACGCGAACCAGACGGTGCACGCCGTTCTCGCTCTTGAGCAGGCCGTAGGCGTTGGGGCCCTTGACCATCATGGAAGCGCTCTTCATGCCGGCCTCATCGCCGTCCTGATAATCCAGCACCTCCACGGTCATGCCGTGTGCCTGTGCCCACTTGTTGTACATGCGGTAGAGCATCTCGGCCCAGTCCTGTGCCTCGGTGCCGCCGGTACCGGCGTGGAAGGTCAGGATGGCGTTGCTGTGGTCGTACTCACCGTTCAGCATGGTCATCAGCTGCAGCTCGTCCACGGCCTTGCCCACGGCGTTCACGGCTTCCTCTGCCTCGGGCACCATATCGGGGTCGTACTCCTCGTCCAGCATCACCAGCATGGTCTCGGCATCATCGTACAAGCCCTGCAGCTTTTCAAAGCGGTTCAGTTTGCCCTTCAGGTCGCCCACTTCATCAAAGACCTTCTTGCTCAGCTCAGCGTCATCGTAAAAGCCGGGGCGGCTCATGGTGTGCTCCAGCTCCTGCACGCGCTTGCGGGAAGCGTCGATGGCCAGCGCTTCCTCCAGGTCCTTCACAGCGGTACCGTAATCGGCCAGCTGCACTTTCAGTTCGTCAGTAGTAATCATATTTTAAGAATCCCTCAAAAGATACAGTTTATACACAGATACTTCATTAGTATACCCAGAATCCATGATAAAGTAAAGAGGAAAAATACTCAACCTACTGGAATTTTGAAGATTTTTGCCTTTTCTTTTCTCTTTTAAGGGAGTATAATAAGTTCAACTAGCATACCGGGAGGATCTTATGCCCAAATATTATGGCTGCCCCTGTGAGGGCTGCGGCAAGCCGCTGACACTGCAGGACGACATCGTTGTCTGCCCCGACTGCGGCGCGCCTTATCACCGCGATTGTTATGAAAAGCTCGGCCGCTGCATCCATGCCCCGGCCCACGCCGCCGGATACGAGTGGAAGTTCCCTTATCAGGAAAGTGAGCTGTGCACCTGCCCTGCCTGCGGCGAGCGCACCCTGCGCAGTGAATCTGTCTGCCGCTGCTGCGGTGCGGCCCTGCCCCCGGAGGGGGCACAGGAGCCCGCCGACCGTGCCGATTCGGATGAGCACAGCGAGGAGTTTGATTACTCCACCTTTTACCGCCAGTTCCAGGAGACCGGAGCCCCGCAGGTAGACCCGCTGCGTCAGACCTATCAGGCGGCTTTTGGCAAGGAAGAGGTCATGGACGGCATCCCCTGCAAGGACTGGGCGGATTTCATCGGCCCGGCTTCCCCTGCCTACCTGAGCGCCTACTGCCGGATGCAGCTGTCCCACACCAAGACCTCCATGAGCTTCTCGGCCATGCTGTTCGGCCCGTTCTATTTCTTCTACCGCAAGGCGTGGAAGCCCGCGTTCGCCTTTCTGGCTGCCGAGCTGGTGCTGGCCCTGCCCACCTTCATTGACCTTTTGCAGATCACGGACAGCAGCCTGGCCCCGGGGCTTTCCACCTCCACCCTGCTCACCCTTTCCCGGGTCTGCTCGGTGCTCAGCTTCCTGCTGATGATCGTGCGCGGCCTGTATGGCAAGTGGCTCTACCGCCAGAGTGCCGCTGAAAAGATCCGCCGCATCCGCGCGGAGTTCCCGGATGCGGCACAGCGCAAAGCCGTGCTCTGCGCGCAGGGCGGCACCAGCTGGGCCGCCGTGCTCGGCTGTCTGGTCCTGCTCATGGTCATCGGCAGCGCGTTCACCCTGCTGCTTGGCCCCAATGTGGATGCCCTGATCCATCTGGTCTACGGCTGAGCGTTCAGCCTGAAATGATATGATGAAGGAGTTCCGAACCATGAAAAAAGTTACGAAGGCTGTCATTCCTGCCGCTGGTCTGGGCACCCGTGTGCTGCCCGCCACCAAGGCCATGCCCAAGGGGATGCTCCCCATCGTGGATAAGCCCGCCATCCAGTATCTGGTGGAGGAAGCTGTCAAGTCCGGCATCACGGACATTCTGATCATCCTGGGCCGCAACCAGAGCATCATTGAGGATCACTTTGACCGCAGCCCCGAGCTGGAAGAAAAGCTGGCCGCCCCCGGCAAGGAAAAGATGCTGGAGGAGTGCCTGGGCATCTCGAACCTTGCCAACATCTTCTTTGTGCGCCAGAAGCAGACGCTGGGCCTGGGCCACGCCGTGAGCATGGCAAAGGCCTTTACCGGTGACGACCCGTTCGTGGTCATCTACGGCGACGACGTGATCTGGGGCGAGGACCCTGTCTGCGCCCAGCTCATCCGCGCCTATGAGGAGTTTGGCCGCCCGGCTGCCGGTGTCTCCGCTGTGCCCTGGGCCGATGTGAGCCGCTACTGCAGCCTAAAGACCACCCCCATCCACGACAACTATTTCTTTGTGGATGACATGATCGAGAAGCCCAAAAAGGGCCAGGAGTTCAGCAACTACTCCATTCTGGGCCGTGTGCTGCTGACCCCTGAGATCTACGATATCCTCGCCCACACCAAACCCGGTGCAGGCGGCGAGATCCAGCTGACCGATGCCATGGCCGAGTATGCCCGCAACTGCGGCGGCATGACCGCTGTGGAGTTCACCGGCACCCACTACGACATGGGCAACAAGCTCCGCGTGGTGGAGGCTCAGGTGGAGCTTGCATTCCAGCACCCCGAGATCGGCGAGGAGTTCCGCGCCTACCTGAAGGAGTTCTGCAAGACCCTGTAACTGTCATTTTCCTTTCCATGACCCAAGACCGCTCTGCCGCCGGGCAGGGCGGTCTTTTGCTGCAATAACCCCGGCAAGGAATTGGTTGATACAAAACAGTTCCTGCGATATACTGGGTGTGAATGTTTTTTATGTAAAGATCGTGTCAAAGAGAAAGCGAGGTTTTTTCATGGCAAATGCCGACCGCAGCGCGGAGCAGTTCCGCAAAATGACGGAGACCCCCATCCCGAAATTGATCCTGAGTCTGGCGGCTCCCACGATATTGAGCATGCTCATCACCAGCATCTACAATTTGGCCGACACCTTTTTTGTGGGCCAGATCTCCACCAGCGCATCCGGTGCGGTGGGCATCGTTTCCAGCCTGATGGCCATTCTCCAGGCGCTGGGCTTCATGCTGGGCCACGGCTCCGGCAGCATCATCAGCCGCAGCCTGGGCAGCCAGAACACCGATGCCGCCACCCGGTTTGCTTCCACCAGCTTCTTCACAGCGCTGGTGTTCGGCGGCATCATCACAGCGGCGGGCCTGCTCACCCTGCCCGATTTTATGATGCTGCTGGGCAGCACCGAGACCATCCTGCCCCATGCCTGTGCCTACGCGCGGTACATCCTGCTGGCCGCTCCCATTATGATGTCCAGTCTGGTGATGAACAATATCCTGCGCTATGAGGGCAAGGCCAGCTTTGCCATGATCGGCCTGGTCACCGGCGGCCTGCTGAACATTGCGCTGGACCCGCTGTTCATCTTTGGGCTGGGCATGGGCACCGCCGGTGCGGGCCTTGCCACGGCCCTGAGCCAGACCATCAGCTTCTGCATCCTGCTGTCCATGTTCCTGCGTGGCAAAACGGTCAGCCAGTTCCGGATCACGGCAGTCACCCACAGCCCGGCGGAGTTCGGCACCATCCTGATGACCGGTATGCCCAGCTTTGGCCGTCAGGGCCTGAACAGCATTGGCGGAATGCTGCTGAACATCGCCGCCCGCGGCTATGGCGACGCTGCCGTGGCCGGCATGAGCATCGTTTCCCGCATCTTCATGTTCATCATCTCGGTGGCCATCGGCAC
>ENA-ORIJ01000695-ORIJ01000695.1-human-gut-metagenome-genome-assembly--contig:-NODE-695-length-17999-cov-8.2135_pt1 | contig 17999 bp, 12 predicted proteins | sample MGYA00243030_ERZ508746 | MGnify/ENA primary metagenome ERZ508746 (study PRJEB26277, sample SAMN04329826) | human gut metagenome | biome: human-associated habitat | host: Homo sapiens | place: USA... | reverse complement strand
GTTATAGAGCATGTTAACACAAAAACGAAAGCCCGTGGCCTATTTTTTCAAATAAGATCACGGGCTTGATAAAGATATTGACGGAACTGCCCTTGTTTTAGTGAGCAGGCATCCCGTAGTTCAGGGTCTTGTCTAGGTGTACTCAAAAAACTGCCAACTCTAAGCTTCGTCAGTTCCTCGATTAGTCACAAAGCTCGTTCGGTAAAGTCGAAATCTTTAATAAGCTCTTCTGCTAGTAAAGATTTCATGCGTAAACTTTAATAACGCATTCTCTTATTAAAGTATTCGCTGTGAGATGGTGAGCCGCTTAACCTGCTGTCGCCCAAAGATCTGATCGGCCTCTGATGGAAGCAATGCTGGCAATTGGCAAAATTGACCTCTTTGGGGCATAATTTCTCCCTCACAGGAAGAGGAGTGAGCAGACTTCCTTCAAAATCCTGTAAAACGCGGGCGTCGTATAACGGCTATTACCTCAGCTTCCCAAGCTGATGACGAGGGTTCGACTCCCTTCGCCCGCTCCAGCACGCTAGCCCGGCAAAAAAATTGTGCCGGGCTTTTTCGTACTCGGCTTCAGCATTTGGTTCAGGAGGAGATCTCCCATGGCTTCACCCAACCGCCTTATCACGCTCGATACGGAAACGACGGGCCTGGACGCCCAAAACGGCGACCGCATCATTGAAATCGGCTGCGTTGCCATTGAAGGCCGCATGATGCGAAGCACTGATGAACATCATCTGCAGATTTTCGTCAATCCGGAACGCGAGGTACCTGAAGAGGCCGTCGCCATTCACGGCATTACGACGGAATACCTGCAGGACAAGCCGAAGTTTGCCGAAATCGCCGATAAGTTCATTGATTTTGTGAAGGGCTCCACACTCGTCATTCACAACGCAGCATTCGACACCGGCTTTCTCGATATGGAGCTTGGCCGCTGCGGCCGCGGAAAGATTTCTGACTATTGTCAGGTCATTGATACGGTGAAGCTCGCCAAAAAGCTTTTGCCTGGCCGTGCGGTAAGTCTTGACAGTCTCTGCCGTTATTACGAAATCGACAACTCCAACCGTACGCTCCACGGCGCTCTGCTCGACGCGGAGCTGCTCGCTGAGGTTTATCTGTCGCTTTCACGCGGACAGGACACGCTTACGCTCGTCAACGAAGACATTGACAACCTTCCCCCGATGCCTGCCTTCGATGCCAGCATCGTCATTAAGGCCTCGCCCGAAGAGCTCGCTGAACACGAACGCATTCTGGATATTGCAGAAAAGAAGGCCAAGGCAACGCCTGCCTGGCGCAAAACGGCTGAACCCGCAGAAAGCAGCGACGCAGCAGCCAGCGCATAAAAAATCAATCGAAGTCAAGCCGCAAATCGAGGCGCAGGTTTCGTGAAAGCCTGCGCTTTTTTTCAGGCCTTTTTTGTCGACATATTGATATTTGCTGTCGACGCGCCCCGCGCATTCTTTCAACGAATCTTCACGCAAACAACCCGCTACAAGGGTTTCGGCAAATGCGCGTGTTTTTTTATGCCCCGCAGAGATCTGCAAGGCGTTCAAAGTTCTTCGAGCTGATTAAGATGCAAAGCATTGAACCTCACATTTAAGTGACGACGCTCGGACTCCGCATACCGGAAATTTCCGCAATTGAACGCCGCAGCGCCCTTAATCCTTCAACTCAAAAAAGAAGACATTCATCATGCAGTTCAAGAAAATCGTCCTCTGCGCATGCGCTGCCGCCACTCTTGCAATCGGGGCCGCCGCGGCTCAGGCCCGCGACCTGCTTCGCGTCGGCACGGAACCCACCTTTGCGCCGTTTGAATTCCTCGACACGCAGACGAAGGACTACACGGGCTTTGACATGGACCTCATCCGTGCAGTGGGTCAGAAAGCAGGCTTTGACGTGCAGATTCTCAACATGGGCTTTGACGCACTGATCCCGGCTTTGATGACGGGCAATGTTGATGTGGTTGCTGCCGGCGTTTCCATCACGCCGGAACGTCAGAAGCGCGTTGACTTTACGACGCCCTACTACACGTCCGGTCTCTCGATGCTGATCCATCGCACGGACGCAGAAAAGTTCAAGACGTTCGACGACCTGAAGAACCAGCGCCTTGCCGTCCAGATCGGCACGACCGGCGCAGATAAGGCCAAAGACATTCAGGGCGCCAAGGTTTCGAGCTTCAATACGACGAGCGAAGCCTTCATGGATCTGCTCTCGCACAACGCCTCGGCCGTTGTGCTCGACCGCCCCGTGCTCGCCTACTATCTTAAGAATCAGCCCAAGGCTGCCCAGCAGCTCACGATTCCGCCCTACATTGCCGATGCTGAAGAGTTCGGCTTCTGCGTGAAGAAGGGCAACACGGCTCTGCTTGACAAACTCAACAAGGCCTACGCAGAACTCAAGGCTTCCGGCGAAGTCGACAAGATCTACAAGAAGTGGTTCCAGGAATAATTCGAACGATCAAAGCGCCCGTATTTGCGCTTTGTCATTGAATCTTTAACGTATTCCGCACGACGCGGTCGATCGAAAGCCGGTCGACCGCGTTCGTGATACTACATCTGTGTAGAATCCTGCAGCTCATTTCACACTGGCTGCCCGAAGCTGAAATAGAGCACCGCACTCATTCATCAACCCCCATTCATACACCACGAAGGCCATGGAATTTGATTTTTCCCTAATCATCCACAGCATTCCGCTCCTTCTGCGAGGCGCGGGTCTGACGCTTGAAATTACGGCCCTTGCCGTGGGCCTGGGCTTCCTGATCGGTCTCGTTGCGAGCCTTGCTCAGCTTTCCAAGTCCCCGCTCCTGCGTCTTCCCGCCAAGGTCTACGTCGACTGCATCCGCGGCACGCCGCTCCTCATTCAGATCTTCATCATCTACTTTGCGCTGCCCAATATCATCGGCCACCGCATTGACCCGTTTATCGCAGCCGTTACCGCCTGTTCGCTTAACTCCGGCGCATACATTGCCGAAATCTTCCGCGGCGGCATTCAGTCCATCTCTCAGGGGCAGTTCCGTGCCGGTCTTTCTCTCGGCATGACCTACGGACAGACCATGCGCTACATCGTGCTGCCGCAGGCCTTTAAGCGCATCATTCCGCCGCTCGGCAATGAATTCATTGCCATGCTGAAGGATTCGTCCCTCGTTTCGGTAATCGGCTTTGAAGAACTCACGCGCTCCGGGCAGCTCATCATTGCTGAGACCTACGGCACGCTTGAAATTTGGACCTGCGTTGCCATCATCTACCTCACGCTCACGCTCACGATTTCGCGCTTCGTCGCTGCGCTTGAAAAGCGTTTCCGCAAGTCCGACGATCGGTGATCCTCCTTTAATTTCGTTTTGGATATCGAGCGAATAAAAAAATAAAGACTGTTGCGCTTGCACGTCGCTCGCTCGATGTCTAAAATGCCCGCTTTCACGGCTCGAGTCACAACGCTCGTGTCCGCAAGTTCTTTCATCTTTGACAGGAATATCCATGTCTGAACTGACCAAGTCTGAGATCGTTGCTAAGTTCCAGCGCGCCGAAGGCGATACCGGCTCTCCTGAAGTCCAGGTCGCTCTTCTCACGGCCCGCATCAACCACCTTACCGAGCACTTCAAGGTGCACGCCAAGGATCACCACAGCCGCCGCGGCCTGCTTCGCATGGTTTCGCGCCGCCGCAAGCTCCTTGACTACCTCAAGCGCACGGACCTCAACGCCTACCGCAAGCTGATCGATACGCTCAGCCTCCGCAAGTAAGCGAGAAAGAGTTTCACCTGACCACGGCCTGCCGATTTTCGACAGGCCGTAGTCGCATCTATAACCCCTTGTCCAATCGTTGACGAAATACCCCTTCATCTCCAATCGCCTTCGAATGCGCGTTGCGATTTGAGTGCTCTTGGGAACCTTGAGAACCCTCAGACCGCAGCGTGCCGCAGGAATTTTCTGATATGCAGTAATCCTGCGGTGAAGACCGGACATGAAGACGTCAGCGAAAGGACTTTCTTCAGAAGGAAACATTCCCGATGACGATGTTCAATAAGACCACTCAGAGCTTCCGTTTCGGCGATCATGACGTGACGCTCGAAACCGGTGAAATCGCTCGCCAGGCCACCGGTGCCGTTATCTGCCGCATGGATGACACAGTCGTTCTCGCGACGGTCGTCTGCAAGAAGGAAGCCAAGCCCGGTCAGGACTTCTTCCCGCTTACCGTTGACTACATTGAAAAGACCTACGCAGCCGGCCGCATCCCCGGGGGCTTCTTCAAGCGCGAAGGCCGGCCCTCGGAAAAGGAAACGCTGACGAGCCGTCTGATCGACCGTCCGATCCGTCCGCTCTTCCCGGACGGATTCTTCAATGAAGTGCAGGTCATCATTCACGTTCTCTCGGCCGACCCGGCTGTTGATCCGGACATTCCGGCCATGCTCGGCGCTTCCGCCGCCCTCGCCGTTTCCGGCATCCCCTTCCGCGGCCCGATCGGCGCCTGCCGCGTGGGCTACATCGACGACAAGTTCGTCGTGAATCCCACGACCGAACAGCTCAAGACCTCGCGCCTTGATCTCGTGGTTGCCGGCACCCAGCGCGCCGTGCTGATGGTTGAGTCTGAAGCCGACATCCTCCCGGAAAAGACGATGCTCGACGCCGTGGTCTTCGGCCACCGTGAAATGCAGGTCGCCATCAATGCGATCAACGAACTCGTTGCCAAGGCCGGCAAGCCCGCCTGGGATTGGCAGCCCGCCCCGAAGAACGAGGCGCTCATTGCCCGTATCGTCGAAATCGCCGACAAGGGTCTCCACGAAGCCTATGCCATCCGCTCCAAGCAGCTGCGCACTGAAAAGCTCCGCGAGGTTTATGCCCTCGTCGAGCAGACGCTCGCTGCCGATGCTGAAGCCGCCGGCACGGAAGCGCCCGATGCCAATGAAGTGAACGGCATCCTCTTCGAACTCGAAGCCCACCTCGTCCGCTCGCAGATTCTCGCCGGCGAACCCCGCATCGACGGCCGCGACACCCGCACGGTTCGCCCGATTGAAATCCGCCAGGGCGTGCTCCCGCGCACCCACGGCTCTGCGCTCTTCACCCGCGGTGAAACGCAGGCTCTCGTCACGACCACCCTCGGCACGAAGCAGGATGAACAGATCATTGACGGTCTTTGCGAAGAACAGCACGACCGCTTCATGCTGCACTACAACATGCCTCCGTTCGCAACCGGTGAAACGGGCCGCGTCGGCAGCCCCAAGCGCCGCGAAATCGGCCACGGCCGTCTCGCTAAGCGCGCCCTGAAGGCAGTTCTGCCCTCGCCCGAAGAGTTCCAGTACACGCTTCGCGTTGTTTCTGAAATCTGTGAATCGAACGGCTCCTCGTCGATGGCCTCCGTCTGCGGCGGCTGCCTCTCGATGCTCGATGCCGGCGTGCCGCTTAAGGACTACGTTGCCGGTGTGGCCATGGGCCTCATCAAGGAAGGCAACCGCTTCGCCGTGCTCACCGACATCCTCGGCGACGAAGATCACCTCGGCGACATGGACTTCAAGGTGGCCGGCACTGAAAACGGTGTCACGGCGCTCCAGATGGACATCAAGATCGAAGGCATCACCCCCGAAATCATGCAGGCTGCGCTCGCTCAGGCTCACGACGGCCGTCAGCACATCCTCAGCCGCATGCATGAAATGGCCGGCGGCGGCGCCAAGGAGCTCTCTGACTTTGCTCCGCGCATGATTTCCTTCAAGATCAATCCGGAAAAGATCCGTGACGTGATCGGCAAGGGCGGTTCCGTTATCCGCGCCCTTACGGAAGAAACCGGCACGACCATCAACGTGGAAGATGACGGCATGGTCACGATTTCTTCGCCCGATATGGCCCGCGTTGCTGAAGCCCGCCGCCGCATCGAAGAAATCACCGCGGAAGTGGAAGCCGGTCAGATCTACGAAGGCACGGTTACGCGCCTCCTCGACTTCGGCGCCATCGTTCAGCTCCTCCCGGGCAAGGACGGGCTCCTTCACATCAGCCAGATTGCCAACGAACGCGTCAATGCTGTTTCTGACTACCTCAAGGAAGGTCAGAAGGTCCGCGTCAAGGTTATCGAAGCCGATGAAAAGGGCCGCGTGCGTCTTTCCATGAAGGCGCTTCTGCGCGAAGAAGGCGAAAACAAGTAAGGCATCTGTCGCCGCGGGTGTTCTTTTAAGGGCACCCGCATGAGCGACGGCTGCGCTTGGCGCCGGTACGGATGCTTTTCCGCGCCTTCCCTGCCAAAGGGGAAAATGCGGGAAAACGCCTGCCGGCGTTCGCCGCTTTCCGGAAGCTGAGAAAGCACCCTTTAAGGACCTTTCAACGTTTAAGCGGCTAAAATCCCCTTCAACCTACTGAAACAACGCTGCAGCGCCGCAGAATTTATCTGCGGCAGCCATCGAGGACCAGAACAAGCACTATGCGCGACCGCATCGTCATTGCCAATTGGAAGATGAACGGCTCACGGGAGGCCAATGCCCGTTGGACGGACGAATTTCTTTCGTCTCCCCAACCCGCCTGCCGAACCGTCGTCTGCGCCCCCTTCGTTTATTTGGGAGAGCTTGCGCTGCGTGCGCTCGGCACCCATCTTGAAGTCGGCGCCGAAGATGTCAACGAGAATCCCGCGGGCGCCTTTACCGGCGAAATTTCCGCCGGGATGCTTCACGACATCGGCATGAGCTGCGCCATCGTCGGTCACTCGGAACGGCGGACGCTTTACGGTGAAACCGATAACCGCGTGGCCATGAAAGCACTGGCCTTGGTCAAGGCGGGCTTGATGCCGGTGGTCTGCGTGGGCGAAACGCTCGAAGAGCGGGAAACCGGCGCTACGCCTTCCGTGATTCTTCGTCAGTTGAATGCCGTCCTCACCATCGTGCGTCCTGAGGATCTTCTTGCTGTTGCCTATGAACCCGTTTGGGCCATCGGCACCGGCAAGACCGCTACGCCTGAAATTGCTCAGTCCGTCCATGCGCTCATCCGCACTCGGCTCGTTGAAGTGTCTCCCAAGGGCGGCGCATCCACGCCGATTCTCTACGGCGGAAGCGTCAAGCCTGAAAATGCCCATGAGCTCTTTGCGCAGCCCGATATTGACGGCGCACTGATCGGCGGAGCAGCACTAAAGGCTTCCAGCTTCCTCGCAATTGCCAACGCGTTCTGATTTCGTTTTCCCATCAACCCCATTTCCACACCTTCCATAAAGGTTTCTTTCACCATGCATTTCCTGCTTAGCATCGCGCTCGTTCTGCAGATCATTTCGGCCGTGGTCGTTATCGTCCTCGTGCTGATGCAGCACGGCAAGGGCGCCGACCTCGGCGCCGCGTTCGGCAGCGGCGCCTCGGGCTCTGTTTTCGGGGCCACCGGCAGCGCCAACTTCCTCTCACGTTCAACGGCCATCGCCGCTACGGTCTTCTTTTGCTCGACGATCGCTCTGACCCTCGCGTCCGGCGCTTTCAACAAGCGCTCCGCACAGCCCGAAGGCGGCGTTCTTTCGACCATTGAACAGCCTGCATCCCAAGAACAGGGGATGGCTGGTGATGCCAATAAGTCCCCCGTTAACCAAATTCCCAGGTAAAATCTTTTTCCTCTGCTGATGAACGCCTCAGTTCAAAAATAAATCAGCAGAAAACAACTTGATCAGGCCGCGGTCGTGGCGAAATTGGTAGACGCACTACTTTGAGGGGGTAGCGGAGCAATCCATATGAGTTCAAATCTCATCGACCGCACCATTCGCTGGGGTATCGCCAAGTCCGGTTAAGGCAGTGGATTCTGAATCCACCATTCGTAGGTTCGAATCCTACTACCCCTGCCAGGTCTCTCTGATGAAGCTGTTGAAAAAAATCTGAACGGAATTCGCGGTCGTGGCGAAATTGGTAGACGCACTACTTTGAGGGGGTAGCGGAGCAATCCATATGAGTTCAAATCTCATCGACCGCACCATTCGCTGGGGTATCGCCAAGTCCGGTTAAGGCAGTGGATTCTGAATCCACCATTCGTAGGTTCGAATCCTACTACCCCTGCCACGAAACCATAAAAGGCTGAGTTTTTCCAAACTCAGCCTTTTTCTTTGCTCTCTTTCTTTGCTGCCTTTTCTTGGGCCAATCGCTTGGAGAAATCAAATTAAAGATTCCCGGCCAATCGAGCAGACCTTCCTTTGAAAGCGGTTTAGAAATTCGCTCAATTCGTCCGCAATCAGCTGCCCGACTCGCGTCAAAGCAGCCGATTGCTGAGGCCTAAAACTGCAGTAAAGCAGCAGCGAAACACTGTATTCGCTTTTTCATTAGGCGGTTATTTCATCGCGCCCGGCAGAATAAGCGAACGGACATCCACCGCCTTTTCCATCATGCCGTTGTCGATGAGGAACTGCTGATCAGCGGCAAGCCCCTTGACGTCAGCTTCAGTCAGGACGTCATAAAAGCCCGACCAGTCATAGAGCTTCTCAGCATTTTCAATGGAAATGCCCTGCTCTTTTGCTCCCATGGCGAGCGCTTCAGCCTTGTGTTCGCGAATCCACTTCAAAGCAGCGCGATTCGTTGCAACCACGCGTTCGTAAGCTTCCGGATACTGGTCAACAAAAGCCTGGCGGACTGCCATCACGAGATTAGGTTCGACGAGTCCTTCGCACGTCGTAATCGTTTTGGCGCCTTCTGCGTTTGCCTTAATAATGAGGCCAGCAGCGACCAGCCCCGCGTCAGCCGAACCGGAGAGCACCGCCGTCATGGCCTTAGCAGGATCCATGCTGATGAAGTCCACGTCCTTGATGGTCATGCCTTCCTTCTTGAGCGCTGCCACAAGGAGCTGATGGAGCACCGTGCCCTTAGGTCCCACGACCTTCTTGCCTTTGAGCTCCTTGATGGAATAGTCCGTGCCGGGTTTGCCGATGATGGCAAAGATCTTCTGCGGGTGCCCCACACCGGAAGCAATACGGATGGGGTTGCCGGCACCGGCAGCCATCAGCACGCTAGCCGTATTCATGACCGCGGAGAAGTCTAAGTCGCCAGACGCCATAGCCTGACCCTGAATGGCACCCGAATTAATGACGCGCCAGTTGATCTTGACGCCTTCGACCTTGAAGGCATCTTCGAGCATCCCTCGCTCCTTCATCACAATGTTCTGCAGATTGAAGGGCGATTTCACATAGGTGATCGAAATGCTCTCGGGCATCTTCGGTGCAGCCTGAACAGCAGACATGCCGGTTAAGCACAGTCCGGCCGCGACGGCAGCTGCGGCAAAAAGGTTTTTAAGCTTCATAACATGAATCCTTTTTCATCAATCTCCGCTCCTTCGTCTCTTTAGTGCTCAGAAACAGAAATACGTCTTCTTCGCAGGCGAGGAGCTCGTTGAGGCACATTCTGACACCGCCATGAGGAAAGCGGCAGTTTTACGGCTCACTCAAAGGGGACTGCGTCCAACCGAGCTGAATAAAACTCACGGTCAGCGGAAAGCATTGTTATGAAACCGCCTTCTTCGTTTTGCCGGCCTCCCGAAGAGAGAGGATGCTTACATGCGTTTACTATTGAAACAACAGAACGTTTACAGATTTTCCGTGTTGTTCTGATGACACAACCTCAATTAAGGGTTTTCGCGCCATATATCAGTTTTCCAAATTTGCCGGCAAACAATCTATTAGAAAGCCGGTCATAGGGATAACCCCCCCCCTATGTTTTCTCGACATTTAGGATGCCCTGAGTGCTTGTGCACAACTCTTCGACTTCATTCGAAACCGTTGAGTCAACCAGAAAACTCTTGGAGTACTCCCTAAATGAATCGCACTTATAAAGTTGCCAAGTCACTCACACGCGGCGTCGTCGTGACGAGCGAAAAGGCTTCTTCCTATCAGGGCAAGGCGGTGAAGACCGTCGTTGCGGCAGCAGTTTCCTCTCTCTTGGCCGGCGTTGCAATGGCCGCCGATACCGCAACCAATGAACTTGACCCTGCCAATACCCTTGAGATCACAACGGGCAAAACGGTCACGATTAAAGACACTGCTTTCGGTAGCTCATCAACCGAGCAAGGTCTCGTAAATTGGACTGTCAATGGTGGAACTTTAACCGTTGACACCGCACGTGTTTACCATAAAAACTTTGGCACTAATGCCCCGGCAGTTCCGACTTTTGAAGATGAAGCATCACTCACCATTAATAGCGGCAAAGTTGTAATTTCGTCGTCTACCACTGGTGCCAATATTGACGTTAACCAGTTAGTGATTAAGGGCGGTGAAGTATCTCTGAAAGGTGCTGGTGAAGGGGATGCCCGTGCATCGCTTGGTGCTTATGGTTCGTTTGAAATGACTGGCGGCACCGTCAATATCTACGAGCATGGCAATCTGTGGTTCTGCACCGACTCCCGTGCTGGAGATGATGCCAAGATTGATGGTGCCATGAAGCTTACTGGCGGTACTATCAATCTCGCTGGTGGCCAGCTTGCCGCCGGCGACAGTGACGATGCTGACGTGATGTCTCTCGCAGGCACTGCAGTCAATGTCACAGCGAAAGATTCTGTCATCAAAGCCTACCTGACGAAGCAGTCCGCCGGTGCGGTCGTGGTAACTAAAGATGGCGCGCTCACGGTCCAGTCCGGCCATGGCAATAGCAACGAAGCTTCCTACGAGATGACCGGCGGCACATTTGATGTCGCTGAAGGTGGTTCTGCCTCCTTCAATCTATTCCTCGATGTTGATGGTGGTAAGTTCACCAACTCCGGTACGGTTACAATTACTGGCAATGGCGAACTGACCGTTGGTGGTACCGGCGTTTTCACAAACTCTGGTAAAGGTGTTCTCACAGCTGACACGATTACCATTGAAGAAAATGGCGTTCTGAACACGACCTACACGCAAGATACTTTCAAGTGGAAGGAAATCACCGTTGCTGATAATGGCGTCCTCAATCTTGATGCGCTCAATTCCCGCCATGACGGTCAAAAGATTGGCAGTAAGGATAAAGATGGCAATGTCCTTGCAGGTGATCGTCTCCTGATCAATGCAGGTACGATTAACCTCGAGGGCGGTGAACTTCAGGTTGCCGGCACCAAGTACGAAGGCGATCTGAAGATCGGACGTAGTGAGACGAATGCCGAAGTCACGGTCACCAGCGACTATTCTTTCAACAAGGTTGAATTCGGTTCTTCCAAGAAAGCCGAAAACAACCCTGCCTCAACCCTTACCATCGGCTCCACGGACAAGGCTGGCAAGCTGACGATTGCTGACCTTGACCTCACCTATGGTGCGGTAACGGTTAATGACGACAGCTCGCTCACCCTCGGTAAGGTTTCGGCAGTTGGTAACGGCACGTTAGAGAACAACGGCTACCTCCTGACCGGTATCAGCAATCTCGCTGATAAAGATGGGAAGGCTACTGATTTCGCCAATAAGGCTCTCAAAGGCACTGGTTCTGTAGTTGAAACCTCCATTACGGGCGAATACTCTCTGGAGGATCTCAAGAAGTATACGGCTCTCTTAAAGGGTCAAGAACTCATCATCAAGAACGGCACGCTTGCTAAGAATGAGGATGGTTCCAACCATAAGCTTTCGGACGTTGACGGTCTCGTGGTCTTTAATTCGACTGTTACCAACAGCACAACTGAAGCAAAGGTCAAAAACGACACGACTGTCGGCGCTCTTGCCTTCACGGGCGACGCTGTGAAGGGTAAGGATGTAACGATTACCGGCAACCTGCAGCTTACCGGCGTTAATGGTGAAATCATTACCGGCGTTGATGCGGATAAGACGATCACCATCGACAGCACGGTTGATGCTGACAATGACGGCGTCATGTTTGGTGCCGAAGACGATGATGTTTTCTCGTTCGCTCCTGTCTCTGTCAACAACAAAGTCATTGTTAAAGATAATAGCCAGCTGACGACGAAGGGAACGGTCACGTTCGCTAAAGCGGTTGAGCTCAATACCTCCGGCAAGATTGAAGCTCATAATGGCGTCTTCACGTTCGACTCCATCAAGGGCGGTTCGGTCTACAACGATGGCGGTTCCGTTATCGTCAAGAACGCTGCGCCCGCTGCAGCCTCCGGTAAGAGCACGGCTGCCGAAACGGTCACCTACGATAAAGCTTTCGCGCTCGACACCCAGTACGCTGGAAATAACGGCGCTTTCTTTACCTTCGGCCAAAACAAGGCTTCCAAGGCTTCCACCGAAGCATTGATCCGCCAGTATGATGAAAATCTTACCGCTGATGCTGAAATCGGTGCTTCACTCTATGTCGGCGAACGCTACGACCTCACCAATGGCGGCATCGAGCTTGGTGCGGATGTAGCCTCGACCACCAAGGGCACGCTGTCTGTAGCTAAAGGTTCTTACATTGTGCTCGACATGGGTTCGATCGCTTCGAAGAACTACGATCCGACAACTTTCGGCGTGTTCCGGGGTGTGACTTCGGGTACTGTTTCCGGCACGATCCTCCTCACGGATCTGACAGCTGATGGATTCGTCAAGGATGAAAAGACGGGTAACTACTCGCTTGATCTTGGCACCAATGTAACGCCTCAGGGAACCGTCATTACCGATGCTCATTTCTACAAGGTTGATGTGTCCGGTTCGACGGTTACGTTGTCCGCTGATCAGGATGAGCTTGATTACCTCAAGGATCTCGGCATGAACAATGCCTGGCTCGTTGAGCACGACATCAAGGAAATGACGAATTCCGGCAACTTCTTCGCCAATGCCCTTATCTACGGCAACGAAGCGCTTGATGCCTATTACGATAAGGCTAATGCTGAATGGGCGAAGATCGCCGAAGCTGGTGATGTCACCTCCGATGATTACAACGCATATTGGGCTGCCAAGGAAGCTTACGTTGCTGAATCCGAAATCGTCGGCAGCAATATGGCTGTCTTCGGCGGTGCTTTCACGACCGCTCTGGATGTGAACGATCAGGTCACGGCCGCCGTCAGCCGCCGCACCTCCGCGCAGCGCGCGGAAGGCTTCACCCCCTGGGTGGACGTCTTCGGCACGACCAACGAAGCCAAGCGCCTCTACGGCAACGGTGCCGGCTATGAAGCCGACATCTACGGTGCTGTTCTGGGCTTTGACTACACGGCTGCCTGCGGCGGTACGCTGGGCGTCGCCTTTAACGTCGGTCAGGCGGACAGCAACTCCGTTGGCACGGGCGTCAAGGTTGACAACGATGCCGACTTCTACGGCTTCAGTCTCTACGGTGCACAGACCTTCGGCGACTTCAACGTCAAGGCTGACCTGGGCTACACCCAGATCTCCAACGATCTTTCCTCGACCGGTGCTTTCGGCACTGTCAAGGAATCTTTGGATTCGAACGTCTTCACGTTCGGTCTTGGCACGGAATACCTCGCCAAGTTCGGCGCGCTCAACATCACGCCGCATGCCGGCATCCGTCTGAGCCGTATCGACATGGACGACTCCAAGTACGGTGCTGACTACGACGCGATGACGGTCTACCAGCTCCCGTTGGGTGTTGCTTTCTCGGGCAATTTCGACGTGAACGGCTGGAAGCTCGCACCGATGGTTGACCTCTCCGTTGTCCCGGCCTTCGGCGACAAGGATGCGGTTGCTTCGTTCTACGGCAACGACGTGACGACGCGTGTTGTGGATACCAACCCGATTCAGGCCACGCTGGGCGTCTCCGCTCAGAACGGCGCCTGGACGTTTGGTCTCAACTACGGTCTGACGGCCGGCGGCGACGATCGCATGAACAATGCCTTCAACGCCAACCTCCGCTACTCGTTCTAACCAACCCGTTCTATAGGGGCTCAGCGCTTCCGTAGTGCTTAGCCCCTGAGAACCCGCCCGGGGCCTTCTTTCATTGTGCTCCAAGGATGAAGGAAGGCTCTCGGGGACTCATACCGCTTTCGGGAGACAACTACTCTCACTCACCGAGTGAGGGCTTGTCATCCCGCTCTCTGGCACCCGTCTGCCGCTCGCGCGGGGACGGGTCTTTTTTGCGCAGTGCCAGCACGGTTGACGAGCAGCAGGAATACCTCATGTCGGAAAATAATTTACCGGACGAGCTGTCGGTGTCGCCCCCAGGACGCTATCGTCCGCCGGGATATGCCTCGGCAGACAAACGCCGCCGCGCTATAGCGCTCTTCGAAGCCGGCATTGGCTACACCAAGGCTTCAAGAATCCTCGATCTCCCGTCCACGACGCTTCGCGACTGGGCTGAAGCCTGGAAAAACGGCAAATTCAGCGTTGAAATATCGCCCAACCTTTATCGCTACAGCGATGCCGTCCGCACGAAAGCCATCGCGATGCGGCTGAGCGGCAGCACCTGGAAAGCAATTCGCGCAGCAACGGGCGCGCCGCCCGCCACGGTGCGCAGATGGATCGACGCCCATTGCGCTCAGACGAAGCGCAAACCTCCGAAACCCGAGCCGCTCAAATAAAAACGGCACGATCAATGGTGGAGCAGCTCGGCAAGAAGCCCCTCTTCGGCCGCGCCGACCGCGGGATCCGAAAAGCGCCGAGGAAACGGCATGAGAAGCGAATGATCCGCCGCGGCGCTGCCGCCGCGCAGCACGACTGCACGGTCTGCCATGCGAAGGGCTTCACGCACATCATGCGTAATCATGAGCACAGTCATGCGCCGGCGGTTAAAGAGTGCTCGCGTTTCATCCTGAAGTTCCAGGCGTGTCAGCGCATCAAGCGCGCCGAAGGGTTCATCCATCAGCAAAACGTCCGGCTCTGCCGAAAGTGCCCGCGCGAGCCCCGCGCGCTGCTGCTGGCCGCCCGAAAGTTCCGCGGGAAAGCGTTCAGCCAAATCCGCAATACCGGCAAGCGTCAGCGCCTGCGTAACTGCTGCAGATTTGCAGGCTTCGGAAAGCGCCTCCCCCGTGCGGGCAGAAAGGGCGAGCGCCGCATTTTCTCGAACCGTTTTCCAGGGCAAAAGGAGCGGCTCCTGAAACACCATGGCAACCTTCGGATGCGTCCTTCCGGACGCATTCGGGGACGTAAACCGCACCGCTCCCGCCTGCGGGAGGAGCAGGCCCGCGGCTGCCTTAAGGAGCGTCGTTTTGCCGCATCCCGAACGGCCGAGCACCGCCGTTACGGAGCCGGGCGCTATGGAGAGCGTCAAGTGATTCACCGGCGGCTGGGTGAGTCCCGGGTAGCTCACCACCAAACCCTCGAACGCAATGCCCCAGAGGCTGCGTTCGGGATCCGCTCGGGTTGGGGGAACTGTCTCAAGGGCAGTTTGTCCCCCGCCGCTTTTCCGCCTGCGGTTAAGGCACGTCTTTGTCCAGCCTTCCGCCCCACGGCGAAAGAGCTGATCGCAGAGGATCCCTAAGCCCGCAATGGTGAGAATGCCCACCATCACCACATCGGTTCTCGCCAAGGACGATGCATCTTCAATCAGGTAGCCCAGACCCGAGGCGGCAGCGATGAGTTCTGCGCCCACCAGTGCGCGCCAGGCGTAGCCAAATCCCAATCGCAGTCCCGTCAAAATGCCCGGAGCCGCCCCCGGGAGCAGAATTTCCTGCACACGCGCCGATTCCGTGAGTCCGAGCATCTGCGCGAGTTCCTTATATTTGCTGCTGACGCTTCGCAGGGCTGTGAGCGCCGACAAATAAATGGGAAAGAAGCTCGCTAACACAACAATCGCCAGCTTAGGCGCCTCATCAATGCCCAGCCACAAAATAAGGAGCGGCACCAGCGAAAGCGGCGGAATGACGCGGAGTGCTTCCAGAACGAGTGAAAGCGCACTCTCCCAAAGCGGACGTCGATAGAGTAAAAGTGCGAGCCCCAAGGCGGCCGAAGCTGAAAGCAAAAAGCCCGCAAACACGCGGCCCATGGAGACCGCCGCATGCGTGAGGAGTTCGCCGGAATCGAGAAGCGACAAAAACCGCTTGGCCACTGCTCCCGGTCCGGGGAGCAAAAGCGCCGGCACAGCGCCGGAGCTTGTCACGAGCCACCAGCCTAAGAGAATGACTGCCGGGAGCAGTACCGGCAGGAAACGCCTTAAACCGGATCGGCGCTCCGCTCCAGGCGGCGCAGACCGGTCATTCTGATCGTTCGGAGGGTTGCGAAAAGCTTTAGGCATGCTCAGACATCGCCGAAAGGAAAGCAAAAAAGCCGCGGCGTTAAAGTCCGGCCATGAACCTACTCTGCCACAACTGCCGGCATCAGGGCGGCCGGACAGGACAAAAAACGGGCGCTTCGCTAAAAATTCGAAGCGCCCGCCGGGGATGAGACCAAACTGACGATTAGGTAAGGAAGACCATATCCATCAGGAAGAAGACCGGGAAGAGAATACCGACCGACCAGAGCATGTAACCGAAGAAGGACGGCATCTTAACGCCGCGTTCATTGCAGATCGCAACCGTCATGAAATTCGGTGCGTTGCCGATGTAGGTCACCGCTCCCATGAAGACCGACCCCATCGAAATGGCCATCAGCGTCTGAGCATCCGTGGTCATGAGCACTGCCGGATCACCGCCCGCCAAATTGAAGAAGGCGAGGTAGGTCGGCGCATTGTCAAGGAACGCGGAGAGCGAACCCGTGAGCCAGAAGAAGAACGTGTTGTTAAAGCTCCCGTCGGCATTGGTGACGAGCGCCACGAGCGACGCAAAGGCGCCGTCGTGACCTGCACGCAGCATTTCGAGCACCGGCACGATGCACACGAAGATGCCGAAGAAGAGCTTGGCAACCTCCAGAATCGGGTCCCATGTGAAGTGATTGGCCTCACGCGTAGCCTTGGCAGTGAGCATGAGCGAAAGCCCAGCGAGCGCGAGGAAGCAGAGATCACGAACGATCGATTCGAGCGCAAAGTGCACGTTCAGGAACGTGAATTCAATGCCGGAGCGGCTGAAGCCCGAATAAAGCACGGCACCAATGATGCCGGCCAAAAGGAGCACATTGATGCCGCCCTCAATGGCAAAGGCCTTGGTTTCCACCGGCGCCTTGAAGCCGCCGGCCACATCTTTTTTGAAGCAGGCGCTGTCAATGAGGAAGTAAATAAAGAGCAGCAGACCCGAGCACAAAAGCCACGGCAGCATCAGGTGTTCGGCCGTCCAGAAGAACCCCACGCCCTTCAGGAAGCCCAGGAACAAAGGCGGGTCACCGAGCGGCGTGAGCGCGCCGCCCACGTTTGCCACGAGAAAGATGAAGAAGATAAAGGTCTGCATCTTGCGGGTGCGGCCGGCGTTGGCTTCAATCAGCGGGCGAATGAGGAGCATTGCAGCCCCCGTCGTGCCCATGAAGTTAGCGAGCACTGCACCGAGCCCCAAAAACGCCACATTGACGATCGGACGGCCCACAAATGAGCCGCGGACGTGAATGCCGCCGGCTACGACGAAGAGCGATCCCACAAAAATGATGAAGGGAACATAGTCGGCCAAAAGCACGTGGACGATAGCGTCAGTACCCACGGAAAAGCCGAGGACGGCGCAGAGCGGTACGGCACAGCAGAGCGCCCAGAACACCGCAACTTTGCCGAAATTTTTGTGCCAGAAATGCGGCAGGAACAATGGACAGAGCGCAATGGAAAGCAGGATCCCGGCGAAGGGAACGGCCCACGTTAACCCAAGCGAACTGCCGTCGATGCCTGCCGCATGGGCCGGTACGGCGGTGAGCGCGCCAAGCGCGAGGATTGCGGCAGACATGCGCGCAGAGGAGAGAAGCGTCACGAGATACTCCAATCTTTTTCTTGTCGGAAGATGCGGTTTCGCCGGTTAGGGATGCGAAACGCACCAGTGGAATTTGGTCTGCCCAGGGCAAAGAAATTGGAGATTGGTAAACAAAAGAAGTGTTTCCTACCTTGCAACCCCTTTGTCCGCTTCTCTTGACGGGACTGGGCGCACCGGAAAGTACCTTACACCGAAAACGATGTTAACGGCATGCAGGATGATTGTTTTTGCGACGAAGAGGCCAAAAAAGAGGTTCGATTTTTCAACCGAACCTCTTTTTCGAGCTTAAGCCCAAACTCCCGACGGCTAGCTCAGAACAGGGTTGATCCGAGTCAACTATAAGGTCAGTTATTTTGCTAACCCCTTAATCTTCAAGAAATTTGAAGTTGCGGGGTTTAATTTTATGCTATACTAGCTCCT
>ENA-ORIJ01000689-ORIJ01000689.1-human-gut-metagenome-genome-assembly--contig:-NODE-689-length-18136-cov-9.60096_pt1 | contig 18136 bp, 16 predicted proteins | sample MGYA00243030_ERZ508746 | MGnify/ENA primary metagenome ERZ508746 (study PRJEB26277, sample SAMN04329826) | human gut metagenome | biome: human-associated habitat | host: Homo sapiens | place: USA... | reverse complement strand
ACACATCATCGAGCAACAAAACCGGTGTATCATGAATGGACCGTTTGACCAGTTCGATCTCTGACAATTTTAAGGACAGCGCAGAAGTTCTCTGCTGTCCCTGCGAACCGAACTTCCGGATATCCACCTCACCGATGGAAAAAAGAAGATCGTCCCGGTGTGGTCCCACCGATGTCATACACTGCCGCATATCCCGCTCTTTTACTCTGGACAGTTCATCCTCAAAAAAGATATCTTCAATACTTGGTTCATATTGCAAAAGCAAATCTTCTTTTTCACCGGAAATCCGATAGTGAATATCATGCACGATCTCATTTAGCTCATCAACAAACTGTTTTCTTCGCCGAATGATTTTCCTGCCAGTTTCTACCAGCTGCATATCCCATACCGGAAGTGTATCCTTTAAATCCGGTCTGTAAACCATATCTTTTAATAATTTGTTGCGCTGATTCAAAATTTTATTGTAAGTTGTAAGGTCTGACAAATATATTTTATCCAACTGACACAATTCAGAATCCAGAAATCTACGGCGCTCCGCCGGACCATTTTTGATAATATTCAGATCCTCCGGCGAGAAAAATACCATATTGAGAATTCCAAAAAGCTCGCTGGCTTTTTTGATCGGAACTTTATTGATTGCGATTCCCTTGGAACGATTGTGTTTTAAATGCATATCAATCTGATATTCTTTTTCTTTTTTTACAACAACCGTTCTGATATGGGCCTCCTGCTCCCCAAAACGGATCATTTCCTTGTCCTTACTACATTTGTGGGACTTAGTTGTTCCACTTAAATATGCAGCTTCAAGGATATTCGTTTTTCCCTGCGCATTATCCCCATAAAAAATATTGGTTCCCTCATCAAATGAAATATTTAAATCTTCATAGTTTCGAAAATTCTGCAATTCAATTGATTTTATGATCATTTTACAATCTGAATTGTCTCGCCGTTAAAGGAAACAACATCTCCATTGTATAATTTTTTTCCCCGCTGAAGTTCTGTCTCTCCGTTTAGTTTTACCTGTCCATCCTGAATAAAAAACTTAGCGTCTACTCCGGATTCTACAAGTCCTGCTTTTTTCAAAGCCTGTCCCAGTTTGATAAATTCATCCGTCTCTCTGATATTTACTGTGATCATCTTTTTGCCTTTCTTAGTTGGTGGCTGCGTTAAAGTTTACCGGAAGAATCAGATAAATGAACTTTCCTTCATCATCCTTGATAAAACATGGAGCCTTCGGGTTTACCATATAAAGAGAAACCTCTTCCTCATCGATGACTCTCAATGCATCGATAAAGAATTTCGGATTAAATCCAATGAGGATATCTTTTCCCTCTTTTGTGATATCAATATCTTCATTCATGGAACCAATAAAAGAATTGATCTTTAATTCCATATTTCCATCTGTGATATTCATAATAATTGGTTTCTTGTCCCCCTCTTTTACGAGAAGTGTTGCACGGTCGATACAGTCTAATAATTCACGCTTATTAATCTTAACTTTTGTATCATAATCAGAGGAAAGCATCTGCTCAATCTTGAAATACTCTCCTTCGATCAATCTGGATACAACTGTAGTATCATCAAATTCAAATACAATATGATTCTCTGAAAGGAAAATATTGACTTCTTCCTCTGCACTTCCAGGTAAAATCTTACTTACTTCCTGAAGTGTTTTACCAGGAACAACTACTTTCTTATGATCGTAATTATTCTTTAATTCAATATTACGGATGGAAATTCTGTGTCCATCCAGAGAAACTACTTTTAACTGATTCTCCTCAATCTCAAAAAGTTCACCAGTCATCAGTTTATTATTATCATTGTCAGCAATTGAGAAGATCGTCTGACGAATCACTTCTTTTAAAGTAAACTGGGAGATTGAAATACATTCATTTCTTTCAATAAATGGAATATAGGAAAAATCATCACCTGATTTTCCAACAATGTTAAACTTTGCTTTCTCACAGGTAATGGTAGTTTTAAAATTGGAATCTGTTTCGATCACAACATCACTGTCCGGTAATTTACGGACAATCTCAGAAAAAATCTTAGCATCTAATGCAATGATTCCCCTCTCTGCAATTTCTCCTTCAATCTTAGTTTCAATTCCAAGTTCCATATCGTTTGCTGTTAATTTGATTTCATTAGCAGAAGCATCAATTAAAATGCATTCAAGGATTGCCATTGTGGTTCTGGTTGGAACAGCTTTGGACACAATGTTAACTCCATGAAGCAGATTTGATTTAGAACAGATTAATTTCATAATGTGAATAACTCCTTCCTGCTTGGCGAAAGCCAAAATAAATATAATTAATAAAAGATATTAAAAGTAGTCGTATTAGTGTGTGTGAATAAGTGAATAACCCTGCAACCCTTGAAAACATAAGGGCTTGTCCGAAAAATCCGACTGTATAACTATGTGAAAAGCATGAGGATTAACCTTGGATAAAATGTGAATTAAAATTTTAAGCCTCCTCAGAAAAAATTTGAAATTCATCTTGAAAAGTAGGTTATCCAAAACTTTAAACATAAATTAAACACGATTTGAACAGGTTATCCACAAAATTTTGTTAATAACTCGAAAAAAAGTTGATAACTTTAGTTTGGATTGATTTTTTTCTTGATAGTTTCAATTAAATTGCGTGTCTGTTCGTTGGAATCGTACTCATCCGCAATTTTTTTGATGCCGTGGATAATGGTCGAGTGATCTCTTCCGCCCAGTAAGGAACCGATGGAATCCAATGGAATATCCGTCATGGTTTTACAGAGGTACATGGCAATCTGCCTTGGTCTTGCAATCTCATTACTTCTGTTTTTTGAGATCATCTGATCCAGTGAAATCTGGAAATGTTCCGAAACAACTTCAATGATAAGCTGAGGAGTGATTTCTCTTGGCTTGTCCGGTGTGATAATATTCTGAAGTTCTTTCTTGGCAATCTCCATGGTGATCTCTGTTTTTTCCAGATTCGAGTAAGCGAGGAGTTTGTTCAAAGCTCCCTCTAATTCACGGATGTTGGATTTAATATTATTTGCGATGTAATTTAAAATGTCATCGCTTAAGGACATATCATCAGATTCCACTTTCCGGCGAAGGATTGCCATTCGCGTCTCGTAATCAGGAGCTCCGATGTCTGCCATAAGTCCCCATTCGAAACGGGAACGGATTCGTTCTTCTAACGTTTCCATATCCTTTGGCGGTTTATCCGATGTTAAAATGATCTGTTTGCCTGCGGAGTGGAGAGCGTTGAACGTGTGGAAAAATTCTTCCTGTGTACTTTCTTTTCCTATAATAAACTGAACGTCGTCGATCATGAGAACGTCGATGGTTCTGTATTTTTCACGGAATTTATTCATCGCAGAGGCGTTACCACTACGGATAGATTCGATAACTTCATTGGTAAATTCCTCGGAAGTAACATACAAAACTTTTGCTTCCGGATTTCTTTCCAGGATGAAATGTCCAATGGAATGCATCAAGTGGGTTTTTCCAAGTCCAGGTCCACCATAAATATAAAGAGGGTTGTAAGCTTCTCCCGGAGATTCCGCTACTGCTAGGGAGGCAGACTGTGCAAAACGGTTATTGCTGCCGACAACGAAAGTATCAAATGTGTAATTTGGATTTAAGTTGGAACGTTTGGAAGCTTCAGGTTCAGGTGTTTTCTTTCCTTTATTATTGGAAGGTCTGATATTCCTGGTCTGTTCCGGTAAAATAAACTGAATCTCATATTCGGTTCCGATAATTTCAGCAATTGCTACTTTTAAAGGAAGATAATATTTTTTTGAGATATAACTTAAAGTCATCTGTTCAGATGGAACAAGGATATAGAGGGTATTTCCCTCAACACCAAAAACTTCCAGAGGTTTGATCCAGGTATCAAAAGAAATGTCGCTGACATCATGCTCTGTTTTTACTGTCTGTAAAATTTCATCCCATTTTTCCAAAATCTTGTCCATTTTCTAACTCCGTTTTCTGATAGCACTAAAATATAGCAGTTAATCTTAACTGCTTAAAAAACTCTAAAAAATTCTATATAATGCTATCCTACACTATTTTTGCGGAATTATCAACGTTTAATTGTGGAAGGACTGGGGATAGGGCGTTGATAAAAAAAGTGGCTATATGGGCGTTTTAACGCTTAATGTGAATATACTAGAAGTTATTGTTAATAATGGAAAAATAGTTATAGACCGGGAAAAATAAGGCTTGTACACATTTATACACAAGTTATGATGATATTATCAAGAAATTGTCCACAAGTTATCCACAAATTGAGGATAACTTATGTAAACGGCATAAATACTGGGTTTTCTGTGGAAAAATTTTTAATTTTCTATGTGTATAACATTATACCATATATAGATAAAATGCATTTCTTCCTTATATATATAGTGGTAAAAAAACAAAAATGACAGAAAGTGGAAAACTAAATATTGGCAAAAGCCTTATTTTATGAGATTTTGCTTGACTTTGTCCGATTATTTTGATATAAATAAAAATGATGTTTTGTCGCTATTGAAGTAGACTTATCATAACATTGAGTAAAATATATGTTTGAATTGTAGAGGAGGTGTATGTGACATGAAGATGACATTCCAACCTAAGAAGAGACAGAGAGCGAAAGTTCATGGATTCAGAAGCAGAATGAGTACTGCAGGCGGAAGAAAAGTATTGGCTGCAAGAAGATTAAAAGGTAGAAAAAAATTATCAGCATAGGCCACATATTTGTGGTCTTTTCTTCTTTTATGATCAATTTTTGGCAAAGGATATTAGATGAAATATTCAGAATCATTAAAGAAAAACAGAGATTTTCAGAACGTATATAAAAAAGGAAAATCTTATGCAAACCGTTATCTGGTGATGTACGTTCTGAAAAACGATACAGAAAGAAACCGGTTAGGCATATCGGTAAGTAAAAAAGTAGGAAATAGTGTTATAAGACATCATGTAACCCGATTGATCAGAGAAAGTTACCGGCTACAGGAAGACATGTTTAATAGTGGTTTAGACATTGTAGTCATCGCAAGAAATACAGCAAAAGATATTTCATATCATGAAGTGGAAAGTGCTTTGTTACATCTTGGAGGTCTTCATAAAATTTTGAAGTAAAGATTTTAGAAAAGAAGATGGAATCATTTTGAAAAAAATATTGATTGCTTTGATTAAATTTTATAGAAAGTATATTTCTCCGATGAAAACAACAAAATGTCCATACTACCCGACCTGTTCCACCTATGGGTTAGAGGCTGTCGAAAAGTATGGAGCTGTCAAAGGTGGGGCGTTAGCGCTTTGGAGAATTATAAGATGTAATCCTTTTTCAAAAGGCGGATATGATCCCGTTCCATAATTGGAGGTATTTTCAGTGTCAGAGATGTTATTAACAGCATACAATGGTGCCATTCTTGGACCAATTGCAAAATTACTTGGCTGGATAATGAATGGCATGTATATTTTAATGGAAAAAGTTGGAATTTCCAACGTAGGTCTTTCTATTATTTTATTTACCATTGTTATTTATGCTTTAATGTTCCCATTGACTTATAAACAGCAGAAGTTCTCGAAGTTATCCCAGAAGATGAACCCGGAGCTTCAGGCGGTCCAGAAAAAGTATAAGGATAAGAAAGATACCGTATCCATGCAGAATATGCAGGCTGAGACACAGCAGATCTATGAGAAGTATGGTGTTTCACCGACAGGCAGCTGTGTGCAGATGTTAATCCAGATGCCTTTACTGTTAGCTTTGTACCGTGTGTTTATGAATGTTCCTGCCTATATCAGCAGTGTGAAGGATGTTTATCTTGATCTGGTTGATAAGATCATGGCAACAAGCGGCTATCAGGATATTATGACAAACCTGATGAGCACATTAAAATTGAACACAGTACAGGTTGATTTTACGGCAACAGATACAACAACATTACAGAATTATGTAGTAGATGTTTTATCAAAAATGAGTTCTACCGGATGGGATTCCTTAAGAGAGTCATTCCCGGCGCTCACAGATTCCATTGATTCTACATATGGTGTAGTTTCTCATGTAAACAACTTTATAGGATTAAATATTTCAGATACTCCATTTCAGATCATCAAAGCTGCATTTGCAGGTGGAAGTATTCTGATGGCAGTTCTTGCATTGCTGATTCCTGTGATTTCTTATTTGACACAGGTTTTAAATATCAAGTTAATGCCAACGGCTGCAACAGCAGGCGGAGATAATGACCAGATGGCTCAGCAGATGAAGATGATGAACCGTACTATGCCATTATTCTCACTGGTAATGTGTTTTACTGTTCCGGTCGGTCTCGGTATCTACTGGATCGCAAGTGCGGTTGTAAGAAGTATCCAGCAGTTCTTCTTAAATAAACATTTTGATAAGATTGATCTGGATGATATTATTGCAAAGAATCAGGAAAAAGCAAAGAAAAAACGTGAGAAGATGGGAATCTCTGAAAACCAGATTTCCAATGCTGCACGTATGAACACAAGACAGGTTACAGCAAGTTCCAAGAGTTCCGTTAAGACAACGGCAGAGAAGGAACTTGAACTTGAGAAGGCAAATGCATTGAAAGCGAATGCAAAACCTGGAAGTATGGCTGCAAAAGCAAACCTGGTCCGTGAATTTAACGAGAGAAATAATAAGAAAAACTAACAGATTATTTTTCAAAAAAGTGTTGGTAAGATAACGTATATGTGGAGGTTATTGTTATGGAGTATATTGAAGTATCAGCAAGAACAGTCGATGATGCTATCACAGAAGCTCTTGTAAAACTTGGAGCTACCAGTGATCAGATTGAATATGAAGTAATCGAAAAAGGAAGCACAGGATTTTTAGGAATCGCAAGAAAAGATGCTGTGATCAAAGTTCGTAAGAAATATTCTGTAGAAGGTGATATCACAGAATTTTTACAGAAAATCTTTGCTGCTATGGATCTTAAAGTTGAGATCATTATTGAAAAAGCAGAAGACGGTAATACTTACAACGTAGAACTGAAAGGAGATGACATGGGTATCCTCATTGGTAAAAGAGGACAGACTCTCGACTCCCTGCAGTATCTTGCAAACCTTGCAGTGAATAAAAATTCTGAGGAATACATTAAAGTTAAGATTGATACAGAAGATTACCGCAAGAGAAGAAAAGAGACATTGGAGAATCTTGCAAAGAACATTGCATACAAAGTAAAGAGAACAAAACGTCCTGTTTCTTTAGAACCAATGAATCCTTTTGAGAGAAGAGTTATCCATTCTGCATTGCAGAATGATAAGTTTGTAACAACACACAGCGAGGGCGAAGAACCATACAGACATGTGGTTGTTACTTTAAAAAGAGATAGAGAAAGATAAATTCAATTATAGAATTTAAAAGACCAGAAGCTGCACGTTACAAAGCTTTATGAAAATGCCGGAAATGATATGGCAGGTTCTTATGAAGTTTTGCGGCGTGCAGTTTTGTACATGGAAAGGATATCACTATGGGAACGGATACCATTGCTGCAATTGCAACTGCAATGACAAGTTCAGGAATCGGAATCGTAAGAATCAGCGGAGACGAGGCAGTTTCTATCACAGACCGTATTTTTGAAATGAAGAATCAGAAAAAGTTAGAAGATATGCCAACGCATACAATTCACTATGGTCATATTCATGATGGAGATGAAGTGATCGATGAAGTTATGGTTGTTCTGATGAGAGAACCGAAAAGTTATACCAGGGAAGATACGGTTGAGATAGACTGTCATGGTGGCGTTTATGTCATGAAGAGAATTTTAGAAACAGTGATCAAATATGGTGCGCGTCCTGCAGAGCCGGGTGAATTTACAAAACGTGCATTTTTAAATGGAAGAATTGATCTCTCACAGGCAGAATCCGTTATTGATGTTATCAATTCCAAGAATGAATTTGCATTAAAAAGTTCGTTGAGCCAGCTTTCCGGTTCTGTTTCAGAAAAAATTAAAGAAATCCGCGGAACTGTTTTACATGAGATTGCATTTATCGAAAGTGCATTAGATGATCCGGAGCACATAAGTCTGGATGGATATCCGGAAAAACTATCCGGTATAGTATCGGATGTGATAAAAAAAATTGATAAACTGCTTGCAAACAGTGATAATGGAAAAATGTTAAAAGAAGGTATTTCAACTGTTATTGTTGGAAAGCCGAATGCCGGAAAATCTTCTCTTTTAAATTCTCTGGTTGGAGAAGAGAAGGCAATCGTTACAGATATTGCGGGAACAACAAGAGATGTTCTGGAAGAACAGATTAATTTAAACGGTATTTTATTGAATATCATTGATACCGCCGGAATCCGTGACACGGAAGATGTCGTGGAAAAAATCGGTGTGGAACGTGCAAAGAAATATTTGAATAATGCCGATCTTGTTATTTATGTAGTTGACACATCCACAGCGTTAGATGAAAATGATCATGAGATCATGGAATTATTGAAAGACAGACATGCAATCGTTTTGTTAAATAAATCTGATTTAAGTCCGGTCACAACTGTGGAAGATATTAGAAAACATTTGGATAAAAAAATGATATCAATTTCTGCAAAAGAGCAGACCGGAATGGATGATCTTGAAGAAACGATCAAAGAAATGTTCTTCTCTGGGGAAGTTACATTTAATGATGAAGTTTATATTACGAATATCAGACATAAAACATCTTTACAGGAAGCTTTACGAAGTTTACATTTAGTATTGCAGAGTATTGCAGATGATATGCCGGAAGATTTTTATTCCATTGATCTGATGAATGCTTACGAGGAACTTGGAAATATTATCGGTGAATCTGTGGAAGATGATCTGGTAAATGAAATCTTCAGTAAATTCTGTATGGGTAAATAAAAAATAATTTGCAGATTGTAAATGTGAAAGAGAATCATTCAAAATCTTATATGAGTTGAGGACAGAAAAATGGAAGAGAAGAAGATTCCGTATGTAGAGGAAGAATATGATGTGGTTGTAGTCGGAGCCGGACATGCCGGATGCGAGGCAGCATTGGCGTGTGCAAGACTCGGACTGGAAACAATTATTTTTACCGTGAGTGTAGACAGTATAGCGATGATGCCGTGTAATCCGAATATTGGAGGAAGTTCCAAGGGACATCTGGTTCGTGAGATCGATGCGCTCGGTGGTGAGATGGGAAAAAATATCGATAAGACATTTATCCAGTCCAAGATGTTAAATAAATCCAAAGGTCCGGCCGTTCATTCACTGCGTGCGCAGGCAGATAAAATGAATTATAGTATGGAGATGCGTAAGACGCTTCAGAATACCAATCATCTTACTATCCGTCAGGCAGAAGTTTCTGAAATTATCACGGAAACAACAGCGCTGGAAAATGGAAAAGAGATTCAGAAAATGACAGGCGTGAAAACGTTTTCAGGTGCGGTTTATCATTGTAAAGCAGTCGTATTGTGCACAGGAACTTATCTTTGCGCAAGATGTCTGACCGGTGAGATGATCACATACACCGGACCAAACGGTCTGCAGGCAGCCAACCATCTGACAGATTCCCTGAAAGCGCATGGAATTGAAATGTTCCGTTTTAAGACAGGAACGCCTGCACGAATCGACAAAAGGTCTGTTGATTTTTCAAAAATGCAGGAGCAAAAAGGAGATGAGAGAGTTGTACCTTTTTCCTTTACAACTAATCCTGAAGATGTGCAGATCGATCAGGTTTCCTGCTGGCTGACTTATACAAATGAGAAAACACATGAAATCATCCGGAATAACCTGGACCGCTCTCCAATTTATGCAGGAATTATTGAAGGTACAGGACCAAGATACTGTCCTTCCATTGAAGATAAGGTTGTAAAATTTGCGGATAAGGACAGACATCAGATTTTTATTGAACCGGAAGGAATAAATACGAATGAGATGTATGTTGGAGGAATGTCTTCCTCTTTACCGGAAGATGTCCAGCATGAAATGTACCGCACGCTGCCGGGACTTGAACATGTGAAAATTGTCCGTAATGCTTATGCGATTGAGTATGATTGTATCAATCCAAATCAGTTGTATGCTACTCTGGAATTTAAAAATATTAAAGGACTGTTTTCGGGTGGCCAGTTTAATGGAAGCAGTGGTTATGAGGAGGCTGCCTGTCAGGGGTTAGTTGCCGGAATCAATGCAGCCATGAGCATTATCGGAAAAGAACCGCTGATATTAGATCGCTCCGAGGCTTATATAGGAGTTTTAATTGATGATCTTGTGACAAAAGAAAATCATGAGCCGTATCGCATGATGACTTCCCGTGCGGAATACCGTTTGCTGCTTCGTCAGGATAATGCTGATCTCCGTTTATCAAAAAAAGGATATGAGATTGGTTTAATTTCACAGGAGCGATATGACTGGGTCTGCCAGAAGGAAGTATTGATCCAGAAAGAGATTGAACGTGTTGCCGGAGTCAAGATCGGTGCTAATAAAGAGGTTCAGGCTCTTTTGGAAAGTTACGGAAGTATTCCGTTAAATACCGGAACAACTTTAACAGAACTGATCCGCAGACCTGAGCTTGATTATGAAAAATTAGCAGTGATCGATAAGGAAAGACCTGAGCTGCCTTATGATGTAGTTGAACAGGTTAATATCAATATCAAGTATGATGGATATATTGTGCGGCAGATCAAACAGGTAGAACATTATAAAAAACTGGAAAATAAAAAAATAGCAGAAGATTTTGATTATGATGAAGTACCAAGCCTCCGTATTGAAGCAAGACAGAAGTTAAAACTTTACAGACCGTTATCAATTGGCCAGGCATCGAGAATTTCAGGAGTCTCCCCGGCAGACATTTCGGTGCTTTTGGTTTATATGGAGCAGATGAAATATCATAAAGGAAATATAAAATGACATATAATTTAGAAAAATTTTTAAAAGGTCTGGAAGAACTTCAGATTGAATTAAGCGATAATCAGATACAGCAGTTTATCAGATATTATGAGATGCTGGTGGAAAAAAATAAAGTTATGAATCTGACTGCAATCACAGAATTTGATGAAGTCATTGAAAAACATTTTCTGGACAGTCTTTCCCTGATCAAAGTGTATGATCTCAAAAAAGAAGTTTCAGTGATGGACATGGGAACCGGCGCCGGATTTCCGGGGATTCCTTTGAAAATTGCTTTTCCGAATCTGAAGGTGACACTTGCTGATTCTCTGAATAAAAGAATATTATTTTTACAGGAAGTGATAGAGAAACTTGGATTAAAAGATATTGATGCACTTCACGCGAGAGCGGAGGAGCTTGGAAAAAATAAGGAATACCGTGAAAAGTTTGATCTGGTTGTCTCAAGGGCAGTTGCAAACCTTTCTTCCTTAGAAGAGTATTGTGTTCCTTTTGTAAAAATAGGTGGAAACTTTATTTCTTATAAATCCGGTGAAATTGAAGAGGAAGTTGCTAATGCAAAAAATGCAACATTTTTGCTTGGAGGAAAAATGAAAGAAGTCTATAAATTTGATCTGTATGAGCAGAAAAGATCGTTTGTCGTGATCGATAAGGTGAAGGGAACGCCAAAAACTTATCCGAGAAAAGCCGGAACACCGACAAAGACACCGTTGTAAAAATAATAGTTACTGAGTGATGTAATAATTGGGTGATAAAATAAATCACCATATACATAAACTCCTGTCTTTTTTATGATGCAATAACATGCTTAAATGTAAAAAATTTTTACATTCTATTATAAAACGTGTTTTTAATGCATCATTTGGAGGACAGGAGTTTTTTCTTTTTATTATTAAATTCGAAAATAATCCTACTTTAAAAACATATCAATTGCTTCCGCAACTTTATCGGCAATCTCTAACTGTGGATATTTTTTACAGTTGGATAAGTATACGATTTCATTTCTGGAGTTTGTCTTTTTATAAGAATCTGCAATTGCGATTGCATCTTTCATGTTTCGACTCTCAATCACATAAATTGGAGTTTCTATTTTTTTCAGCGCATGTTCAATACTATTCTTTGTGTAATTTGCTTCCATGCTTGCCATTAAATATTTACCATGACTGAAATTCATGTGGGCTGCTTCGTAGTATGCGTCAATTAATTTGGAAGAAACCAACTGTGGTCTCGCATAATATTCCTCGCGGAAATCTTTGGTGATGTAAGTATTGCTAACTTTGATGTTGTAAAGGAATGTTCCAATCACAGGGAGTTCCAATAATGTTTTTTTCACAGAAGCATATTTATCGGTTGTAATATGAAGCTCTTTCAAAGAGGTCGGATTGATTGCAATAATAGAGTTTGCCAGATCCTTATTCATATTGCAAGCTAACGTTACAAATGAGATTGATTCATTCGATGCAATAATATCTGTTTTTTCTCCAATTACATTTTGGATAAAATCCGTCACAAGCTGAACATATAAATAATTGGTGTAAGTTAAGTACGGTTTTGCAGAGCGTCCACATCCAAGTAAGTCCAGTGTGTAGACAGTATGTTTCTTTTCCAGTTTTCGAATCACTTTGCACCATTCATAAGAAGAGCAGACCGGATCCAGATCGTGAATCAGCAATAACGGACTGCCTGATCCGCGTTTCGTATAATAAATCTGTCCGTTTTTCCAATCGTAAAAATTGCCGTTCTCTGCTTTCAAAATATTCTTGATATCAGCTGTCATATTAATAAATCTGTTAACAAAATGGATTGTTCCAGCGGCAAGAGCTGTCAACAGAAAAAAATGTTTGATATTCTTTTTCATAGAAACCTCCTTATTTATTTTATGATCATTAAAAGATGCATTTCATATAATTGAATAATCGTTTCACCATTTCATAATCATAAATCTTTATTTAATAATATTATATCCGCTTTTTATAACATATACAAATTAATTTTTGAAAAATCATTCATTTCTTTCACATATTTTGAAAATTTTATTTTACTTAGAAAAAATAAGATAACTATAAATGTAGTATAATTGTTTTTAAAATAATGATATGGTATAATGTGCGTATGCAATGAGCAGTGCCATAGACAGAGAAAATAGTTTGTGACTGCTTGCAGGCAAAAAACTATTTTATTTGTCTATGATAGGGCGAATGCCCGACAGCCAGGAAAATCTTTGATTTTTCTGGCGTGCACGGCGGACTGCACTTCATGATATAATAAAGACTGCCGAGCGGCGAATGCCCGTCAGCCAGGATAGCAGCTTTATTAATGATTACTCAAAAGTAAAGGAACAAGTGATTATGGTCATAGAATATTTACAGCAAATAAAAGATTCTTATTTCGAACAAAAACATGCATTAGAAAAACAGTTAAATTTATTGGAAATTCAATTAAAAGAAAATACCGGAATGATAAAAATGTTGGAGGAAACAAATGATTCGTGCTATGAACTGTTTACACCTAGAAATGTTAATTCAAAGAATAAAGCTAAAATTAATGAACTGATGGAAGAACAGAAAAGTATCAATGAGTCTATAGAAAATTTGAAAAATTCTATCAAAGAATATTCTAGTAAGATCGAACAATTAGATCAGATAGTGGAAGAAGAAAATCGAAAAATTGAAATTGTTCAGGAATATACGGAGGCAATGACACAACAGAATATAGTAAGTGAAGATGAAAAGAAATCATCGGAAGATAATTTACTTGATGGTATGAAGAATATTTTGAACCGGGTGGAGTTATGCAGCCAGTTGATTGATATTGATCCAGTTCGATGCAGATTGGAATTAAGTTCTGTTATGAAAATTCTTACTGATCTAATTGAAGAAAAAGATGAATCGGATTTTTGAAATATATATTTCTAAAAGAGACACTTTTCCAAATTAAAATAAATTCATAAATCTATTAGTTAGATAAATTATATATAAAGGAAAAACACATATGAGTAACAAAATATATAAGAGTAAGATGAAAGATGAAAATAGATTACTTGGAAAATTTGTGAATATATCATTAATCGCATTATCAATTATCTTTGTTTTATTATTTTTAAAAATAATAGTAATAGAAATATCATTTCATAAAATGATTACGGAAATGGTTGAGGGGATTGATTATTACATTGAAGATATAGTAATAACAGATAAGGAAACGTTAGAGGACTATAATGGTTCAGAATCAGGATCAACGAAATATTTCTTTTACTATGGACATGATACTGATAAGCGCATGCAAGTAAATCAAAAAGTGTATTCTCAGTATAATGTAGGAGATATGTTTCCAGCTTATACAAAGGATCATTATTATTATGGTTCAACAATTAATTCGGTTTTGCCAAAAACTGAGTATAAAAACAATGAATTAAGTAAAGCCGGTATCGTAACAATCGGTTGCCTAATACTCTATTACTGCTTATATATAAATGGATTGATAATTTAGGAAAAAAGACAAACAATCAATAGTTAAGATCTTAAAATGTTTCACGTGAAACATTTTAAGGTCTATTTTATATTTTAACAATATTTAGTAGGCTCTTATAATATGAAATACTATAGTTTGAAGTAACACAATAAAAATATAAATGTTTCACGTGAAACATTTTTGGATAATTAATCATAGCATTTGAAATATAGAAGTGTTATAATATACAACGTAGAAAAAAAACAACAAAAATATCTGCTTACAAAATAGTAAAAATATCTAGCTATTATGGAATGAAAATTGATTATATCATGAAGCACAAATCTATGATCGTTATCTATACCCGCTTCGCTCGGTAGATTATATCATACACAAAAAAACACATGATTCACAGAACAGTCTTTATTTATATTATAATAAAGAAACATAATAGCTAATAACAGAACTATGGGAAAGGAAAATATAATGGGTAGAATTATAGCAGTAGCAAACCAAAAGGGTGGTGTTGGTAAGACAACAACAGCAATTAATCTGGCTGCTTGTCTTGCGGAAGCAGGGAAAAAAGTATTAACAATTGATCTTGATCCACAGGGAAATATGACAAGTGGACTTGGAGTAGATAAAAATGAAGTGGAAAATACAGTTTATGAGTTAATGCTTGATGAATGTTCCGTTAAAGAAAGTATGACGGATACGGTTATAGACGGAATGAAAGTAATTCCATCAAATGTAAATCTTGCCGGAGCTGAAATCGAATTATTAGGTATTCCAGAAAAGGAATACATATTAAGAAATGCTGTTGATTATATCAAAGAAGATTATGATTTTATTGTAATTGATTGTCCGCCATCTTTAAATATGCTGACAATTAACGCAATGACAACTGCAAACTCTGTCCTGGTTCCAATTCAATGTGAATATTATGCGCTGGAAGGATTGAGCCAGTTAATACATACCATTGATCTTGTACAACAAAGATTAAATCCAAATCTTTTGATTGAAGGAGTTGTCTTTACAATGTATGACGTGCGCACAAATCTTTCTAATCAGGTAGTTGAAAATGTAAGAAATAATTTAGATGCAAAAATATATGATACATTGATACCAAGAAATATTCGTCTGGCAGAGGCACCATCTTATGGATTGCCAATTAACTTATATGATTCCAAATCTGCCGGAGCAGAAAGTTACCGTTTACTTGCAAAAGAAGTAATAGATAGAAAGGATATTTAAAATATGGCAACCGCAAAGAAAAATGGATTAGGCAAAGGACTTGATTCACTTATTACTAATAAAGTAAATAATGCAAAAACAACAACAGCAACAATAAAACCAGCTGTTAAAAAAGATGAAAAAGTAGTGGAAGGTATACTCGTTAACATTAATAAAGTAGAACCAAACAGAGAACAGCCAAGGAAAAATTTTGATGAGGATGCACTTTTGGAATTAGCAGAGTCCATCAAACAGTTTGGTGTTTTACAACCATTACTAGTACAACAGAAAGATGATTACTATGAGATCATTGCTGGCGAAAGAAGATGGAGAGCTGCCAAACTTGCTAATTTAAAAGAGGTTCCTGTTATTATCAAAAAATTAACAGAACAGGAAGTTGTAGAAATTTCACTTATTGAAAATATCCAGCGTGAAAACTTAAATCCAATTGAAGAGGCAATTGCATATAAAAGACTTTTAACAGAATTCAATTTAAAACAGGATGAAGTAGCGGAACGTGTATCTAAAAGCAGAACAGCAGTAACAAATTCAATGCGTTTGCTGAAATTAAATGAAAAAGTTCAACAGATGGTTATTGATGATATGATTTCTACCGGCCATGCCAGAGCACTGCTAGGTCTTAATGATCTGGAAAAACAATACACGGTAGCTCAGCAGATATTTGACGAAAAGCTAAGCGTTCGTGAAACAGAAAAATTAGTAAAAAAAATCCAGCAGGAAAAAAATCAGAAAGATACGGAAAAAAATAAAAAAATAGATCCGAAATTAGAAGCAATCTGCCATGACCTGGAAGAGAAGATGAAAGGAATTTTAGGAACAAAGGTTGCTATTAATCAGAAAGATAGCAAAAAAGGAAAAATCGAAATCGAATATTATTCCATGGATGAACTGGATCGCATTATGGATTTATTCAGAACTATAGAAAAATAATAGAGTATTTTTATAAAAATCGATTCAATAAAAATAAGTTCGTTATATGAAACAGCAGAAGGAGAAAAAATGATTTCACAGTATTTAGGATTTGATTCAGATTATATTATCATTGGACTAGCAGCACTTGTTTTAATACTTATTATTTTAATGATTATAAATGTAGTTCAAATGAGTAAATTGAAAAAGAGCTATAAGATTTTTATGAAAGGAAAAAATGCAAAAAACTTAGAGGATACACTTATTAAAAGGTTAAATCAGGTAGATGATCTGATAAATGCAAATTCCGCAAACGAAAAAAATATAAAAACCTTATTCCAGAACATACAGAGAACATATCAGAAAATGGGACTTGTAAAATATGATGCATTTAATGAGATGGGTGGCAAGCTGAGTTTTTCTCTGGCAATGCTTGATGTGAAAAATAATGGATTTATCATTAATGCAATGCACACAAGAGAGGGCTGTTATACTTATATTAAAGAAATCATTGATGGAAATTCAGTGATTGTTTTATCTGGTGAAGAACAGGAAGCATTAAACAACGCAATGGGGGAAAATAACATTGCAAAATAGAAAGACATATTATATAATAAAGTCCGTCTTGTAAATAGTAAAATTGGTTTACATAATTTTAAAAATCGGAAAGGAGGATAGTAGTATGCACAAATTTTTAAGAGCAGTCGGTTTTTCAAAAATCACAAAAGAAGAGCTGAATGATATTTTTCAAAAAATAATAGAGAGACCAATGTTGCAGAAAGTGGCAGAGGATTCCGAAGGTAATGAGTTTGCAGAACTCTCTATCGAGTTTGGAGATTTCTTTGGACTGTCTTTGAGAGGAACATTTAATGAGAATGATTCTTTTGAGATGAGCTACTACTATCCTTATTTTTGTGGTAATAAAATTTCAACGACGGAACAGATTGATATTGAAAAACATGCGGAAAAAGAGTCTTATGCAGGAATCTGTGATGAGGTAAGACTTGGCGTTACATTGATTTTTTATTTGCAGAATGTGGCGGATTATCTGGCTGTGAAAAATAATAAATTTTACATGAGTCAGGCAAATGGAACAGTGCTTGCTGCGCTTTCTACAGAAGGAAAAATTTTACTTCCTATTAATAAAGATGAACATAAGCAGAAGCTGACAGAACAGACTATGAACGAAAGAAATGGATTGATCGCTGCAGCCAGAAAGGGAGATGAAGATGCTATCGAGAATCTGACTTTGGAAGATATCGACACTTATTCCCTTCTTTCAAGACGTGTACAGCATGAAGACATTTTGAGTATTGTGGATTCTTACTTTATGCCTTATGGAATTGAAAGTGATCAGTATTCCATTCTTGGTGAAATCATGGATTGCAGGCTATTGCAAAATTCGTATACAGAAGAAAATGTTTATGCGATAGATATCAAATGTAATGATGTAGAATTTCCAATCTGCATCAATCAGAAAGATATGATTGGTGAACCAGCAGTTGGAAGAAGGTTCAAAGGAAACATCTGGTTACAGGGAAGTATTAATTACAGAGATTAGTGATTTTTACAAAATCACTAATCTGATGAAAGAAAAAGATTGAACTTCTCTGATAGTTGGAATATAATAAACAAGTATTTGTTCCCTTAGTTAAATGGATATAACGGGGTCCTCCTAAGA
>ENA-ORIJ01000649-ORIJ01000649.1-human-gut-metagenome-genome-assembly--contig:-NODE-649-length-19441-cov-3.84757_pt1 | contig 19441 bp, 16 predicted proteins | sample MGYA00243030_ERZ508746 | MGnify/ENA primary metagenome ERZ508746 (study PRJEB26277, sample SAMN04329826) | human gut metagenome | biome: human-associated habitat | host: Homo sapiens | place: USA... | reverse complement strand
CCCTGTTGTCCGTCCCGGTCTTCGAAACAGAGCGTGAATCCGTTGTCGGGATCGTTGCGGTGGAATGCGGCCAGGGGGTAGCTGTCTCCGGTGGAAGGATAGCCCCAGCGCTCGCCGGCGGGCAGGGGCTGCATGCCGCAGTAGCGGACGATGCGGGGCGTGAAACTGTTCCGGTCGGTGGTGTCCGGGGCGTCGCGGTCGCCGACCCGCAGGACGAGGGCCGAAGGTGCATCCGCATAACATTCCGTTTCGCTGACCGTCGGCGAGAAGAAGGGGTTGGCGAGGTTTCTTTCCCGGTCGATCGCCGCCGCCGAGTCATTGACCAGACGCCACTGGCCGAAGGGCTCTTCCAGGGTCGCGTTCAGCCGGGTCACCGCACCGTCCGCCTCCCGGTACTTGTAGATGCGGACACGTTCCGCATCCTGTGCCGCATCGCCCAGCAGGATCGGCTGCGAGCGGTCGATCCGGGAGCTCCAGTCGAAGGTCTGGCCGAGGCGGTAGAAGTCGTCGGCCGGTTCGACGTAAACCGTGCGGGTTTCCTCGTCGGTGTAAAAGCGCAGATTGAACAGGTGCCGCAGGGCGTCGAGTACGACCCATTTGCGGACGCGGTGCCGGGCGACGTCCTCGAAAGAGATCGGGGTGTTCAGACCGGGTGCGCCGGTGAAGTCGGGGCGCAGGGTGCATTGGCGGCTCAGGGAGAATTTCATCCCCGGTTCCGCACCGTAGAAATAGATGGTCGAGAAGGTTTTGGGCGAGGTCGGCGTGACAGTTACCGGGTTGGTACGGACGGTCATTTCCACTTCGGTCTGTCCGGTTTCTCCGATGTAGCCGTCGTAGAGTGCCCAATCTCCGGTGTAGGTCGTGTAGGTCGTGCTTCCGGCGGCTTTGCAGAGCAGTACCGGGGCCGTGACGGTCGAGCCGGAAGGGGTCGTGACCAGAGCCGACCGCGAATCGAACTCTCCGATTGCGTGCCCGGCCGTGCCGTTGACGGTGCAGGTGAGGCGGTAGGAGTTTCCTTCGGTGTGGTTGAACACGATGGCACGGTACTGGAAGGCGGGTTTGGTCGAGTTTCTGCGGTCGGCGTAGCGGTTTGCGAGGGCGCCCTGTACCTCGGTGCCGTCGCCCAGGTAGAAGGAGTCGATTCCTTTGAGGCGGTTGCGGTCGAGGATGCGGTGGTCGGTGATGTAGCGGATGTGGTATTCGAAGGCTACCGTCACCGAGGTCATGGGCCTGAAGACGATCTCCCCGTCTTCGACGGTGAAGCAGTGGTTGTTCGAAAAGACATCGGTGAGGGTTTCTCCCAGATCGTTTTGGTCGTTCGGATTGACCGTTTCGACGAAATTGCCTACCGAGTTGATCGACTTGTAGGGGTTGGCGTACACACGGCCGTCGCTGTTCGCCGTCGTCGCCGCCGTCGTCGTACGCCGGGCCAGGAAATCCATGTGGTTCCGCAGGGCGTTCGTGTCGCGCGAGGAATAGGCGCCGCTCAGGTAGAGCGAGCGGAAAAATTCGCCGTTCAGAAAATCGCTTTCAAGGGTGTAGCCCGCTTCGGAAAAGAGTGTCTGCACGACGGTTGCAGCCGAAATGAACGGGTGGTAGTCGTCCACGGAGAGGAATCGTTCTACGGGAATCAGTTCGACCGACGACAGTTCGGGGGTGTATTCGTCGCGGCATACCGGGAAGAATTTGACCGGGGTGTTGTTGGTCCAGGTCTGGCGGATCATCGTGGGCGTGAGCCGTCCCGAGAAGGAGATGCCGAGGGTGTTGAACATCTCCGCAGCGGCTTGCCGGGCCCATTCGGAGGTGCCGCTGCGGATCTCTATCAGATACCCCTCCGGGTCGGAGTCGTACGCTGCCGAGAGCAGCCGGACGGAGCCTTGCAGCAGTTTGGCCTCTCCGTCGCTCAAAACGGCCGTGTGCTGCGCGGCATTGAAGCGCTGGCCCGTGTAAGGCTCGGCGGCGAATCCGAAAATGCGGTCGTTGGTCCGGGTTGCCGGCAGCCGCAGTCGGAGGGCGTGCCCTTTGTTTCCGCTTCGCACGTCGGCGAGATCCTGGGCATCGTAGTCGAGGGCGATGCGCTGCGACGGGTCGAGGTCGCAGGGAATTTGGTCGATAGTGAGTTTCATAGGCAGCGGGTTTCTTGTCGGGGACGCAGGCTGATTTCGATACAGCCCAGGGAGCCGTGCCGGCCGATCGTCTGCTCCCGGGTCAGGATGTCCACCTCTTCGTATTTGTCGCCGTCGATCTTCCAGACTTGGGGCGATGCGGCGATTTCGGCCAGCGCGTCGAGAACGGCGGCGGGTTCGAAGGCGGAGGCGAGGGTCGTCGGCCGTTCGTCGCGGATACTGATATCTTCGTAGCCCGCGTCGTCGGTGAGTACCTGTTCCTTGCGGATTTTCTGGACGACGCTTTTCACCACCGGGAAAGTGTAGTGTTCGATCGAACCTGCACGGCTTCGCCAGGCGATACGGCATCCTTCGTCGCATTTCGGAACGACTGTGTAGCCGATTTCCGCTACGGTCTGCCCGGCGGTGGCGATCCGGACGGTGATCGTCCCGACCGAGGGCAGAAAACTTCGGGTGTTGAGCCGGAAGAGGGTCAGCTCCTCCCCTCCGATCGCATTGTACGTAAGAGCTTCTGCCGTAATGTCGCTCGTGACCGTTACGGTGTGCTGGCCCGGGATGCAGCAGGTGATTTCGTCGCTTTCGCCGTAGGCGATGATGCGGTGCGAAGGCATCGTCGTCAGAATCCGGGACGGTTTCACGGAGTCGTGTGCCGCGACGAAGGTCCGGACTTCGGAGTAGATCGTTCCGGCGGCCAGTTGCACCGAAGCGCTCCGGCTTTCCGAGTCGCAGAATCCGGTCATGCCGGACGAGGGGACGAAGCGAATGTTTTTCCGGACCATCGGGGCGATGTTCAGGGTGCCGGTCGGGGTGTTGTAAAACCGTGTGGAGCCGATCCTGGAGCCGTCCCGGGTGCTGAGTATTTCCAGGAACAGTTCCGTTTCCGCCGCGTTGGAGAACGTGTAGGCGAGCGGGTCGAATACGGAGGAAAACATCTCCGGCAGAGAGGTGAATGTCATGGGAGAACGGGTTTGGAAGTGGATGATTGTGTGCGGTCCGATACCGTGCGGTCGCCGGTGTCGGGGCTGTGTGTGGAGTCGTGTCCTTCGCTTTTTTCGAAGGATGCGGAGGCGGCATCGGAAAGGCCGCTGTGCGGGCGTGGCCGGATGCTTAAAAATAGGTGATGACGTCGGCTTTGGCCGTTTGGGAGATTTCTCCGTGCGGGGTGTAGGCTCCCGATCCGGGTTGGACGGTGAGGTTTTCGACGGCTATGACCTTCGGGTCGGTGCTTAACTGGGTGAAGAGATCGAAGAGTTGCAGTTCCGTTTGGCTCCACACCTCGTTGCGCCGTTCGGACGAGAGCTTTGCCCCGGGGTGCAGCAGCCGCAGTTCGACGCCGTAGGTCGCACGTCCGTGCAGACGGCCTTCGACCTCCTTGAGCCGGATGGGTGGAAGCCAGGCTGCGGGCAGCAGGACGATTTCGCGCGGGGTGCGGTCGTCGGTATCGGTGTGGATCGTGTAGCCATACACGCCTGCGAGCTCCCGGATCGCACGGGTGAGGTAGGTGCGGTTCATGTTGAAAAAGTTTTGATAAAATGTTTATAGATATTGGAAAGTCTGGATAATTTCCTGACAACAGAATTGTTGCGATTGTTGAAAAGATTGGAAATATCCCGAGGCCGTCTGTTGAAAAGCGGATTTGTCAGGACAAATATACACAATCCGAATACCCCTTGTCAAGAGATTCGACCCGGAATAATTTCGATCTGCGGCAAATAAAGTCGGCGGATAATTTGTTCGGACTGGGGTTCAACCTGTTGCGGTGACGGTCGCAGCGGTCTAATTTGGCCTTCAAAATTGGATATTTGAAATATAATAGCTACTTTTGCTCCGTAATATCTTCGTGAAGCCGGAGTCTTCCGGCCGAAAAGTGGAAAATATCCGTATCTTCCACGGCGGCGAAGAGCGAAGTTCAACGAAAAATTCAACGATATGGATGATGGTGTCGGTTCCAAGCATAGCGGCAGTGTCGTATCTCAATACGATACCATTCATCTACGGTATCCGTCACGAAGGTAACTTTCGTGCCGATCTGTTGTTTTCCCCTCCTTCCGAGTGTACGAAAAACTACGTCGAAGGGCGTGCCGATCTGGCGCTGCTTCCGGTTGCCGCCGTTCCCTCGCTCAAATCGACGGATGTGATTACCGAGTATTGCATCGGAGCCGTCGGCCCCGTGCGAACCGTCGTGCTGTTGAGCGACGGCCCGGTTTCCGAGGTTCGGCGCGTCTTTCTCGATCCCCACTCCCAGACCTCCGTGCAACTGGTCGGTTATCTGGCCGCCCATCGTTGGAAAATCGCTCCCGAATGGTACTCTCTGGATGACTACGAACAGCTTCGTCATGCGCAGGAGGGGGACGCTTTCCTGTTGATCGGAGACAAGGTGTTCGATCACGAGGAGAAGTTCCGCTATAAATACGATTTGGCTGCCGAATGGCAGGCCGCGACCAAACTGCCCTTTGCTTTTGCCGTCTGGGTGGCTCGCAAGGGAACGCCCTACGAAGTCATCGAATCGTTGCAGCATGCCCTCACGTTCGGTTTGGAACATACCTACGAAGCGATCCTCGAAGCGGGATTCGACAAAAAGCCGTACGATGCCCATGAATATTTGACGCGTAATATCGACTATATTTTCGATAATCAGAAGCGCCGGGCCCTTCAGAAGTTCTGGGATTCGGGACTCAAGGTGTCGCCCCGTGTAAATCCCGGCTGAAGGGAGTAGGCAGGGCTCATGCCGCCGGGCGGCCCCCTGTCTTGACCAGTTCACGCAGAAAGCAACCCGGGGAACCGGATTAATACAGGGTGCTTTATGATTACGATTTACCTCAAGCAATACAACAAGATCATCAGAAACGCCGATACCGGGCTCTTCGAGGAGTTGGGTTACGACGATATCTTGTGGATCGATATGCTGCAACCCACGATCAAGGAGCAGAAAGCGGTCGAGAATTTCATGGAGATCAACCTCCAGACCAAGCAGCAGGTCGAAGAGATCGAATCGGCCTCGAAATATTCCTAAACCGAGAATGCGATCATTTCGAACGCCAACTTTTTCGTGCCGACGGGCGAGAGTTTCGTTATCGAACCCGTGTCGTTCATCATTTCGAACGAAGGCGTGCTGGTTTCGGTGCGCCAGGCCGAGTCGCGGACGTTTCAGGAGACGGAGAAGCGGCTCCAGATCAACTACCGCAACTATCGAACGGGTTATCATATTTTTATCGCGTTGCTCAAAGTGCGGATCGACTACGATGCCGACATGGTCGAGCTGATCGCCCGTCAGGTGTCGTCGTTGAGTCGCAATATCAATGGCGAGGATTCGATCGACAAGGAGGTGCTGCGTCGCATCAATACCTTGCAGGAGAGTACGATGTTGCTGCGGGAGAACATCTTCGACCGCCAGCGCGTGCTGTCGGGCATTCTGCGCAGCGAACGGTTCCCGAACGATATCTACCCGCGTTTGCAGTTGATGATCAAGGACGTGAATTCGCTCATCAACCATGCCGATTTCAGTTTTCAGCGTCTGGACTATATCCAGGATGCGGCACTGGGTCTTATCAATATCGAGCAGAACGAGATCGTAAAGATCTTCTCGGTGGCTGCTGTGGTTTTCATGCCCGCGACGTTGATCGCAAGTATTTACGGCATGAACTTTTCGATCATGCCCGAGCTGCACTGGAAATACGGCTATCTGTTTGCCATCGGCTTGATGTTGCTCTGTTCGGGGCTTACGATCTGGTTCTTCCGATTCAAGAAGTGGTTATAAAGACAGTCCGCTTCGACTTCGGCTTCATTTTCGTCGGTCGGGGTGTTTTTTACCTTTTCAGAAAGTCGTTCCCGAAACCGGGGAGAAATAAAGTACGGATATGACAAGACAAATAGCCGATCCACTGCGGATCGGCTATTTTACAATTACCCGAATTTGTGCTGCCGGCTATTGCAACGCAGGATCGACCTCCGGCGTGCAGGTTATCGAGGCGGTCTTGACCGTGCCATCCGAAGTGGTGAACTCCACCGTAAAAGTATGCACTTCGCCCGGATTGTCGGGAACCGACGTAAAATAAAGTATAAACGAGTAAATCGACAAGGAGGAAAGAGTGTATTCGACCACCCGCAGATCGTCGGGTTGCAAAGCCGACAACGGTTTGTTGTATAGAAATAGAATTTCTTTCCCAAGATCGGAATAAGAATGATAATCGTTCTCTATGTATTCGGCATAGCTTACATACCGAACTCCCATTTTATCGTTCAACGGCGATCCTGCCGGGTATTTGGCGCTCCAATCTTTGTCGCTGGTAACTTTTATGCCGGTGAAATTGTCTGCGAATGCGGTCAAATCCGACCATGGAAGCGACTTCAGATTGTTGTATTCCGTATCGTGATTGCGCTCTGCGATTCGAAGAAAATCGTCGGTATGCTGCGCCCCCTCCTGTTCCGGTGTCTGATAGTACACCGGATCCTCCAGAAGTACCTGAAATCCGGACATGGAATAGAGCGTCGATGGTTTTTCAGCCAGCATGCCGTATAAAACATAGCTCCCGTCCACATAATTTTGAACGAGATATTTCGAATAGCCGGATCCATTTCCAATCCACTCCTCCGGTTCGTTGCAACCAACCAGACTACTCAAAAAAATATAAATCAATAACTTTTTCATTTGCTCAAATTATAAGTGACGGCCGAAAAATCATGATCGTAATCTCTGTCTTCTATTGACTGCGGGCTGACAGGTCCCCTGTCTGTATAGAACGCATTGAATGTATAGTATCCGTCTTTTTGTCCTCCCCAGCCGAAATTGGCATGCACAAATTCTTTCGACTCTGTGTGGTATTGAGTAGGCAAAAAAGCATATCTGGTTATCACGCGTCTTTCACGGAGCAACCAACCGTCCAATACCCATGCGTGACTATTAGTACTGCTCTTCCCGGAATAATAAAATGGAAGTTTTTTCACGAAAATCATATCCCGAACTTTGTCGGTAGTTATAGGCGATAAAGCTATATTTGAATAGCCTAATCCTATGTCACCCAAATATTGGAGTAACTTCACTACGTTTTTCGTTGGGGCGGGAGAACCTCCGTCGTCACTGTGGTATTTCACACCAACTGCCTCTCCCATTTTATTGATGAAATAGGCTACAGCCCATGTTTGGGCATTCATGGATTCCCCACTTACAACAGGTTTCACTAACTGGGGATGTGTTACCGCTTCTTCGATATTAAGCCACATGGCTTCATTCAAAAGCTGATCTCCTATTTGATAAAATTTTTTATTATAATTTAAAGCGTTGAAAACTAAAATTTGTGCAACTGCTACCGGGACACATCCGGCAAAACAGTTTTTGCCATTTTCAATTGGGCATAAATAATTATATGGTTTGGTTTGGTTCCATCGGGTTTTGAGGAGAATGCCTGATTGTTCTTTGGTTTCCCAAGGTTCATAGTCAATACCGACAGGTTGTTGTCCTTCCGGCCACCAATGTTCTATATCGGTAATAGGGCCTCCGACGATGCCGTTTCCGCCACCGCCGGTATCGACACCTCCGATCGCGGCCTGTGCAACCATTTGCAGGGGGAATACCAACTCACCGTCCGCTTCGGCCTGTTCGGGAGTAACCGTTACGGCATACCGGAACTCTTCGGTCGTGAGGCTTCCTTCATCGACGACCGCATAGACCGGCTCCAACCGGTCGTCGGCCCCCAGAATGGCATAGCCCGCCTCGTTCTCGAAATTGACGATGTAGAGCAGATCCTCCACGTCGGCCGTGGCTTCGCTGCGGGTACCGCCGGGACTTAACGCTTCGGGAGAAACCGTCGTCACGTTTTTCACACGCCGTATGCCGCCGCTGCGGGTGACAGCGCCGTCTTCCGCCGGAGCGTCGATCGCCTCGAGAAGGCCTTGCAAATCCTCAAGGGCTTGTTCGACGGGGACGACGTGCGAGATTTTCTGCTCGGGGACGGACGGAGGTTGGGGGACTTCCTCTGTGGTCAAGTCACTGGTACAGCCGACAAGCAACCCTAAAATTGCCAGTAGCGACAAATACTTCATGTTTTTCATATCAAATTAGGGTTAAAGCGAATAAAATGACAAATTCAGAGATGTTTTTATTAAAAAAACAAAAATCGTGCAATTATTTTTGAATATTCAAACTTTTGCAATGTGAAATCGAGCGAAAAATCTTTTGTCGGTTTGGATATATACGACAAAACCGACCGGGCAAGGGCGTCCCGCCTTCCGTCGCATTTTCGCGCCGACTTTTCACCATCCTTTCCTCCCGCCGCACCGACCGGCCTCCGGTCCGTTGCGCAGATCGAAAGCTCCGTAGTAATAATACCCGTTGGCTGTCCCTCCCCATCCGAAATTGCAATGGATCAAACGTTTGTCTAGAGCGTCTTTCTTGCGAAACAGGACTGGAGCGGCAAGAATTTTAGCCCGTATTGAAGTTCGACCTTATATTATGCTGTTCCTGTCGGCTATTTATTGCAACGCAGGATCGACCTCCGGCGTGCAGGTGACCGAGGCAGTCTTGACATCGCCCTCGACGGTCGTCCAGCGAAGCGTCAGCGTATGCTCTTTTTCGAGCGTCGGGGCACTGGTGAAGACGATTACAGGGGATTTTGTCTGTGAACTGAAATCTGTCAATGAATAGTAAACCATTTTCATGTCGGCAGCAGTCAACTCCGACGGACGCTTTTCGATGGTTTTGAGATAATCGTAATTTTGCAGAAATTCATACTTATATTCTCCCATCGTAACCGTCGTGTACGAAATCGGAGGAAGAGTTGATGCGCACCTGCAAAACATCGTCGAGCGATGTCCCGGCGGGATGTGCTTCATCCCAGTCGGCATTGCTTGTAACGACCATTTTACTGAAATTATCGGCAAAAGTGGCGACCATAGGTAAAGCACCGTTAGCTAATACCTGATTAAAATCAATATCGTTGTTTCTTGCAGCCCATCGGTTGAATTTTTCGATGTCTGGTCCGTAAAAAAAATACATTTTGGGAGATGGTATGCATATGACAAATCCCGCAATCTGTTTTTTCGATAACCTATGTGCATCCCCCGAACATTCGTTTTGAAATTCAGTCAACATGATCTGCCCATCGACATACAATTCGACAAAATTTTTATGGAACCCACCTAGTCCATCCTTTTCCGATTTTTCGCAGGCGACACATAATGTAACGATCGACAACAGCACGCCCAAATATTTGATTCGTTTCATAATAGGAGATTTTAAGGTATTTCCGTATAAGTAATCATTCGCAAATCGTCAGTGTAATTTCCATCTTGGGTACCTTCTACATTATCTATCCCACTTTCCTGATCAACAGGCTTTGTCGTCGTGTTAAAACTACCGCTAAAATAATAACCGTTACATAGTCCATTCCATCCGAAATTACAATGAATAAGCGTTTGTGGAACCTGCTCCTTTGAAGAGATTGATGTAGTACCGTTACGATAATAAGTTTTTATATAACGCATTCGATATAACCAACCATCTATATTCCACTGATGATTAAGTTTTCTGCCAGTACTAGAATGTCCTCTTACTATAGTTGTTTTTTTTCGATCCAACATCATCGTACGTACATAACTATCACGGTAAGTGTGATCATTTACTCCCTTATAAAGGACATAAGTCAAACCATCTCGAGAATCTTTTAGACTCGCAGAACTTCCATCCAAACCATAATCCATATTCAGGACAACGCCGATTGCGTATATTAACATAGACACAGCTTTGGCTTCAGGAGTAAGAGTGGACGGTTTTCCTTCTGTGGCTATAAGAAGATTAGGATTCTGAATCGCACGTCTGATCAATGTCCAATCGATCGGAGTTCCTTTGATCGACCCGACTACAGAACCATAATGCCAATAATTTGATACTAAAACCTGTGCCACAGCAATAGCCGAACATCCTGCCCAACAACATTTTCCATTGATTTGTGTGACACTTGCATTAAAAGGATACCCTTGTCCCCATTTCACCGGGATCAGTGGTCCGACTTTTTCTTGAGTGACATAAACATATTCTCGTCTTAAAACATCGCCGCCTAAATCCCCCGTGTGACGTCCGTCGTCGCTCATAGGTGCGACTCCTCCATCAGCATCTGTATCGGCGTTTTCGATTCCGATGATCGCAGCCTGTGCAACCATTTGCAGGGGGAATACCAATTCACCGTCCGCTTCGGCCTGCTCGGGAGTAACCGTTACGGCATACCGGAACTCTTCGGTCGTGAGGCTTCCTTCATCGACGACCGCATAGACCGGCTCCAACCGGTCGTCGGCCCCCAGAATGGCATAGCCCGCCTCGTTCTCGAAATTGACGATGTAGAGCAGATCCTCCACGTCGGCCGTGGCTTCGCTGCGGGTACCGCCGGGACTTAACGCTTCGGGAGAAACCGTCGTCACGTTTTTCACACGCCGTATGCCGCCGCTGCGGGTGACAGCGCCATCTTCCGCGGGAATATCGATCTCTTCGAGGACGGATTGCAACTCTTCGAGAGCCTGTTCGACAGGGACTGCATGCGGATTTTCAGCAGTCGGAGGGTTTTCACCGAAAGGCCCCGGCTCCGCGCCCGGATCGGCCGTACAGCCAGCCACAGTCAGAACCCGAAAAATAGCGAAAAAAGTCCGAAATGTTTCATAACGGATTAATTTCAGGGTTTTCGGTCGAACCCTGTTCCGAGAGTTCTGAAAATTCCCGGAACAGGGCCGGAAGAAGTTTTCCTCCTGATCCGAAATTAAACATTTCTTTGTTGATTACCAAATAAAATACAATTTTATTTGCAATCAAATAAAACAAACCGCATTCGGGCTTCGTCGCGCACGTCGCGGTGAAAGATGCCCTTGACGGTCGCCGCCGTATCTTCCCGGCCCCGTTATTTCGCACTGCCGTAATGCCAGGTGACCGCCTGCCGGATGTCGGGATGGAGCGATTTGCCGACGGGACAGGTTTCGGCCGCGCCTTGCAGGATTTTCTTGTCTTTGTCGCTGTAATCGCCCGGCAGGTAGAAATCGAGCCGGATCTCGGCGATGCGGCGCGGTTCGGCGGCCATGACTTTCTGGATCTCCACACGCGTTCCCTTCAGGTCGATTTCGAGCCGACGAGCGGCTATCCCCATCAGGGTCAGCATACAACTTCCCAGAGCTGCAGCAACCATGTCCGTCGGAGAGATGTATTCGCCTTTGCCGTTGTTGTCGGTCGGAGCGTCAGTGATAACCCGGTTACCGGACTGGACGTGCGTGATTTCGGTCCGCAGATCGCCCAGATACAAAGTTTGAATCGTAGCCATTTCCTAAAATTTTTAAGTGAATGTTTCCTGATAAAGATAGTGAAATGTGAGGGCAATCGTGCGGACTTGCACCCAAAAGATTGCCAAACCGAATCCTATCTTCTGCAAAGATAGGGAAAGCCGAGAGAAAAATGGAAACTTGGGCCCAGTTTTCCGAGGCGCATCCTATCTAAGACTATGTCAAAGATGGGGAAAAGTGAGTGACAAGCCAAACTTGATCAGCATTTCTCCTCCTTGCGCGGCGAAATCCACGAGAGCCTTCTGCATCCGCTCCGATCGTCGGTCGGTCGAGCCAGCCCGAGCCGCATCTTGTAAAACCATCGTTTTTCGGAAAGTCCGGAAGACAGGTCCGCCATACCTGAAATTCCGTTCCGCCCGTTCCGCGTCCTCTCCGATCCGGGCAGCGACGGACAGCGGCACGCCCGGACCGGATATTTGCCCGGACCGGGAGACCGAAAGCGAAATAAATTTCGTACATTTGTCCTCCATAAGGACTTATGCTCGAAAAACTCGCAAAACAGACCGCCATATACGGCATCAGTACGATCGTCGTACGATTCCTGAACTACCTGCTGACACCCTATTTCACCCGGGTGTTCGACCCGGGCATTTACGGGATCACCGTGGACGTATATGCCCTGATTCCATTCGCTCTCGTGATCCTGACGATGGGAATGGAGTCGGGATACTTCCGTTTTGCAGCCAAAGCCGACGAAGCGGGCGGCGACGTGACGGCCGCCAAACGGCGATTGTTCGCTACCACATGGGGCATCACTTCCCTGGCAGCCCTGCTTTTTTTCGGGCTGGTAACCCTCTTCCGCACGACGGTTTCCGAGTGGATGGGAGCGGATTACGCCGCAAACCCCGACTTCGTAGTATGGGTCGCGGCGATCATTTTCCTCGACGTTTGCACGGCGATTCCCTTTGCACGCCTGCGGGAACAGGGACGGGCCCTGACCTATGTCGGGTTCAAGGCCTTCAGCGTCGTAATTACGGTAGTTTTGGCAGTGGCCTTCGGTCTTGCCGGCTTTTACGAAACATCGTTCGGCGTAGGCTGGGTCTTCGTGGGCAACCTGATCGCCAGCCTGCTCACCCTATTGGCAATTCTCACCACGACGAACCGCACTCTGCCCCGTATCGACGGCAAGTTGCTGCGGCGGGTGCTCGTCTATTCACTGCCGCTGATGGTCAGCGGCATCGCAGGCACGGCCAACGAATTCATATACCCCCAGATGATCAAGTACCTCGTACCGGAAGGTGCGATGGGCGAAGTGGGTATTTACGGAGCGATCGTCAAAATCGGTATGGTGCTCATGCTTTTCGTGCAGATGTACCGGTTGGCCGCCGAACCCTTCTTCCTGGCCGATTATAAAAAATCGGACTTTTTGCAGATGAATGCCGCAGCACTTAAATACTACGTGCTGGTGTCGATGTTCATATTCCTGGGAATCGCTTTTTTCCGGGATCTTTTCGGACTCATCGTCGGCAAGGATTTCCGCGAAGGAATCGGCATTTTACCGGTGGTGTTGGGTGCGAACGTCCTCAACGGCGTATGGCTCAATCTGTCGTTCTGGTACAAACGGGAGGAGCGAACCTCGCTGGCTATCGTGGTTACCTTTGTGGGCCTGATATTTACGATCGGATGCAGCCTCTCATTTATTCCCCGCTGGGGATACTACGGAGCAGCCTGGGCTCGTTTAGTCAGCGAAGCGGCGATGGTTGCGGTAAGTTTTTGGCTCAACCGCCGTTTTTATCCCATGCCTTACCAGACCGGACGGATTTTGGGATATGTGGCGTTGGCGCTGGTTCTATACGGCGTGAGTGTCGTCGTGGATGACCATGTCGCTCCGGCTGTACCCAGATATGCTTGCTACGCGGCCTTGTTGCTGCTCTACTTTTACTATGCCGTGCGGCGGGAGAAGATCGACCTTCGGGCACTGGTCCGTTCCGCAATGCACCGGGGCATAAATAACAACGAAAGATGAGTGAAAAATTGATTATATTGCTGCTCAGCGGCACGCTGCTCATGACCGGAGTCATGGCCCTTTCGTGGGAACCCGGCCGCGATCGCACGCTGACGCTGGGACTGGTTCTGGTGGCGATGCTATGCATCGCGGTCCGGCAGCGGCTCCGGCGGATGCAGCGGAACAGGGAGTAAAATGCGGTTTTCGGAGGTCATCGGTCAGCGGGAGTTGAAACGTCATCTGGTGCGCGGGGTCGATGCCGGACGGGTGAGCCACGCCCAGCTCTTCACGGGACGTCCCGGAGCCGGGGCTCTTCCGCTGGCATTGGCTTATGTACAGTACCTCAACTGTACGAACCGCCGCGACGGTGATTCGTGCGGCGAATGTCCCAACTGCCGGCAGATCGCCGGTCTGGCGCACCCCGACCTGCACTTCGTCTTCCCGGTCAATAAACAGGGTAAAAAATCGGGAGAAGCGGTTTTGAGCGATGACTTCATGCCGCTCTGGCGGCAGGTCGTCAGCGAGCGAAACGGTTATTTCTCGCCGCAGGAGTGGTACGACCGCCTCGACCTGGGCCGGACACTCAAAGGGGCGATTTCGGCCCGCGAAGCCGACGGTATCATCCGCAAGCTCTCGTTCAAGAGCTTTGCCGCCGAGTACAAGTGCGTGATCGTATGGCTTCCGGAAACGATGAACGAGGAGGCGGCCAACAAGATTCTGAAAATTCTCGAAGAGCCGTGGGAAAAGACGCTCTTCGTGCTGGTGAGCGAGCGTCCCGACTTGTTGCTGCCCACGATTCTGTCACGAACGCAGGAGGTGGTCGTACCCCGGCTGACCGATGAAGAGGTTCGTGCGGAGCTCGAACGCCGTGGGGAGCGCGATCCGGAGAAAATTCGTACCTTTACCCGGCTGGCTGCGGGCGACCTGATCGAACTGGAGCATCTGCTGCGCGGCGAAGGGAACGAACTCCGCAAAGACGATTTCGAATTTTTCTGTTCGCTCATGCGGTTGAGCTACAACGACAAGCACCTCGAACTGATGGCCTGGGCCGAAGAGGTGGCCCAACTTTCGCGGGAGCAGCAGCGGGCTTTCCTGACCGATGCGGTGCGTCTTTTGCGGGAGAGCTACCTGCTGCATGCGGGACTGGGCGAAATCTCCTGCCTGTGGGGTGAGGAGGCGAAGTTCTGCCGCAATTTCGCTCCGTTCATCGGAAACCAGAACATCGAATCGCTGGTCGCGGAGGCCGAATCGGCGATGGCCCAGATCCGGCAAAACGGGAACCCGACCATCGTGTTCACCCATTTCGCATTGAGCGTGAGTAAGATGATTAAAAAATTGTAGTTATGGCAAGAGCGATCATACTGACCGGAGGAAACGTGGGCGACGTAAAGACCCGCCTGCAAAACGCACAGCGGCTGATCAACCAGCACGCCGGACCCGTCATGCGCTGTTCGCACCGTTACAAGAGCCGAGCATGGGGTTTCGATGCCGAAGAGGAGTTTTCCAACCAGGTCCTCGAGGTGGATACCGACCTGACGCCCGAACAGTTGCTCGACGCTTTACAGGCGATCGAGCGGGAACTGGGGCGCGACCGCGAGGCAGAACAGTCGCTCAAACAAAGGACCGGTGCCCGATATACGTCGCGCCCGATCGACATCGACATACTCTTCTACGACGACCGCGTGATTCGCACCGAGCGGCTGACCGTTCCCCATCCGTTGATCCAGGAGCGCGAATTCTTGCTCGGCCCCCTGTGCGAAGGGATGCGCGACGACCGCCATCCGGGGATGGGTAAAACGGTCGGAGAGCTGCTCGAAGAGCTGAAAAATCGGAATGAAACCCATGAAAAAGCATAAGTTCAAGATACTGACTTTCGTCGCGGTGGCCGCAGCCCTGGCGGGGACGGGATGTTTCAAGTCGATCGGTTACGAAACATTCTACGTGCTCCGGCCCTGGGCGCAGGAAGGTACCGTCAAGACCCCCATCCCCCGGGAAGATATGCTGGCCTATGCCTTCGACGCGGACACAACCGAATGGAGCGTGCTCTCTTACGAGGACGCCGTGGCCGGAATAATCACCTCCCGGAGAACCGGCGAGAAGCTGCGGCCGATCGCCCAGGGCGAGCCGTACGAGATCGACGGCAACGAAAACTGGCTGGCGATGCAGCTCAACGGCCCCCGGTTTCTCATCCTGGCCGTGGACCAGTCGAATCGGCTTTACGGATTCACCGAGCAGGCCATCGGGGAGAATCTTCCGCAGATGCACGTGAGCGTAACCTTTTACCCGAAAGAAAAAGGCAAACGTTTCCTGAAGGGCAAGTGGATCATGTGCAACGACTTTTATACGGAACCCGAGCCGGAACCGGATCCTGATCCTGAAAATCCCGACACGCCCGATAACCCGGACAATCCGAACAATCCGGGAACGGAAGACCCGAATCCCGACGATCCCGGTACGCCTGACGACCCGGATACCCCGGACACACCAGCTCCGGACGATCCCGATACGCCCGAAAATCCCGACACCCCGGAAAACCCGGATGTGCCCGATAATCCGAATCCGGACACTCCCGACGAACCGGCAGTTTCCGGCGCCCGCTCGTCCTTGTTTCGATAACAGAAAAACGATATGAAACGACAAAACCATAAAGCGATCGTCTGGCTTCGGGTCTGCGTCCTTGCGATGTTCTGCCCGGCGTTCCTGTGGCGCTGCGCGACCGTCATGAACCTCGAAGGCGGCCCGATCGACACCCTTCCCCCGGTGATCGTGTCGATGTTGCCGGACAACTTCACGACCAACTTCACCGCCAGGAAGATTTACGTCACTTTCGACGAATTCGTGCAGCTCAAGGACCAGCAAAAAGAGTTTTTCACGTCGCCCCAGATGAAGAAGAAACCCCAGCTTTCGATCCGGGGCCGGGGCATCCTGATCCAGATCAAGGATACGCTCAAGGAGAACACGACCTACGCGCTGAATTTCGGCAGTGCCGTGCGCGACAACAACGAGGGCAATCCGCTCTACGCGATGCGTTACGTCTTCTCGACCGGCCCGGAGGTGGATTCAATGGTCGTTTCGGGATATACGGCCGACAGCTACACGGCCGACAGCGTAGCCAAGAGCTTCATTTATTTCTTTCCGGCCGATTCGGTGGAGGATATTCCCGAATACGACTCGACGATGTTCAAATACCAGCCTGCGGTGATCGCCCGTGCGGAAACCAACGGTATTTTCATCGCCCAGAACCTCAAGCCGATTCCCTACCGGGTCTATGCCTTCGAAGATAAGAACAACAACCAGATTTACGAACCTTCGGTCGATCAGGTAGGCTTTCTCACGGGAACGTATAACCCCGCCGAGCTGCCCGACTTCGGCATCTGGTACGACTCGATCCGCCGCTACGTGACGGCCGACCCGCAGCTTTACTTCCGAATGTTTACCGACGAGGCTTTCGGTCGGCAATACCTGCGCGAATCGGAACGTCCGGTGCAGCACAAGGCGCTCCTCTATTTCAATGCGGGCCATCCCCGGATCGACAGCATCGTGTTCGACAGCATCCCTGCCGACCGCGTAATCATTGAGCCTCAATCACGCAACCGCGATACGATCGCGTTGTGGTTCGACGTTCCTTCGGCCAGTCTGCCCGATACCATCCGGGGAGAAATTACCTACATGAAGCACGACTCCCTCGACCGGCTGCTTCCCTCGACCGAGAAGTTGAAACTGGCCTGGCGGTATATCGAATCGAAAGAGGAGGCCAAAGAGCGAGAGCAGCTCGAAAAGGAGAAAGAGAAGACACTGGCTGCCGGCGAAGAGTGGGTCGAACCGGAGAAGCCGAGTACGTTTACCTACAAGTTTTCCACGACCGGTTCCGTTACCCCCGAAACCAAGCTGTACGTCGAATTCGACTACCCGCTGGTCCGGTTCGACTCGGCTGCCGTCGTGCTGACAGAACAGATGGAGAAGGAGGAACCGCGTCCGATCCGGATCCGATGGCAGCAGGATACGGCCAACATGCGGCGCTGGTGGCTGGATGTTCCCTGGCAATTGAAAAACAATTATGCCCTGACCATCCCCAAAGGAGCGTTGGCAGATGTGGCGGAGCAGCAAAACGATTCGATCGCAGTCAATTACACGGGTGTCGATCCCGAGAAATTCGCTACGTTCATCGTCAATGTGGTCGGTAAAAGCGACGAGGCGAGCTACATCGTGCAGTTGCTGAACGAATCGGGAAAACTCCTTCAGGAAAAAACCGGCGTGCACAGCGGAGTATGCCGTTTCAATTACGTACCGGCCGGCAACGTGAAGTTCCGCATCATCGAGGACATGAACGATAACGGTCGCTGGGACACGGGCAATCTGGTGGAACGGCGGCAGCCCGAGCGGGCCGAATACTATATGGACGATAAAAACATCGATACCTTCGCGGCGAAGGAGAACTGGGAAGTGGAGCTTACTATCGATATGAACAAGGTATTCGCGCCGGTAACGATGCAATCCCTCGCCGAGCTGCTCGAAAAACGCGAAGCCCTGCGCTTGCAAAAGGTGCTGGAAGAGCGGGCCAAGAATCCCAGGCGGAACACCAACAGCAATACCTCGAACACGACGAGCACCATGGGCGGAGGATTCAACAGCGGTATGAACACGATGATGAACGGATTGAGATGATGAGGCGTTTAGGAATGATATGCCTGTTCCTCGGAGCGGTGCTGTGCGGCGGCACAGCGGCGGCACAGCATACGCTGGGCGTAACGGGCGGTTACGGCTACGGCAATGCCCGGTTTTATCCCGACCAGGAAACCCGGGCGGTCTGGGGATGCTACACGGCGGGCGTAACGTGGCGCTATTACGGACCCCAGCGTTTCGTAGGCGGTTTCGGCATCGATTTCGAATATCTGCAACGGGGATTCTCGTTTCTTCAGAATCCGACCGAAGAGGACCCGGCCAAATACCAATGGTACACGCGCCGCGTCAAGTCGCTGATGCTGCCGATCGTCTGGCAGCCGCACATCTACCTGTTCAAAAACCGGATGCGCGTCTATCTCGATGCGGCGGTCTTTTTCTCCTACAACATCTCCTCGACATTCATCAACGAACAAGGTTCGACGGTATCTCCGGAGCAGTCCAAAGGTCCTTGGCGGGGAGAATATGATTTCAAAGTGGTCCGCGACAACCGGTGGGGGTACGGTCTGGCGGGCGGCGGCGGTGTCGCCGTACTGGTGAAGCAACTGGAGTTCAGCGTTCGGGTGCGTTACTACTTCGGCTATTCGGACCTGCTGCGCAATCACAACAAGTATGCGGGAAATACGACGGACGGCTACGAAAATCCATTCTATACTACCCCCCAGCGATCCCCGCTCGATAACCTGACCTTCAGCATCGGCGTCAGCTACCGTTTCAACAAGTCCGGTTTCACGGAGTGGAACAACCGTCCGCCCAAGCGGGACAAGAACAAGGAGGTTTTCAATTACAAAGGAGTCACAAAATAACCGAAATATGGAAACTACACGCCAGCAAAAGATCGCCAAACAGATTCAGCGCGACATGGCCGAAATCTTCCAGAAGGAGGGGGCCGAAATCGTACGGGGAGTGCTCGTGACGGTAACCGCCGTGCGGGTTTCGCCCGATTTTTCATACGCCAAGATCTACGTCAGCGTCTTTCCCTTCGAACAGAATGCCGCTGTCATGGCCACGCTGGAGCAGCACAATTGGTTCCTGCGCCGGGCATTGGGTCAGCGGATTCGGAACCAGCTCAAGACGGTCCCCGAAATCCAGTTCTTCCTGGACGATTCGCTGGAGTACATCGAGCAGATCGACCGGGCGATGCACCGCGAGGAGTAACCTGCGATCCGCCGAAGGCCGATGCTCACCCGATTCTTTGCCCGCCGCTATCTATTTTCACCGAAATCCCGTTCGGTGATCAACGTTATTGCGGGTGTGAGCGTTCTTTCGTTCGCCATGCCCGTTGCGGCGATGATCGTGCTGCTGTCCGTGCTGAACGGTTTCGGAGATTTCGCCAAGTCCATGTCTTCGGCCTTCGATGCCGATCTGAACGTTGCCC
>ENA-ORIJ01000648-ORIJ01000648.1-human-gut-metagenome-genome-assembly--contig:-NODE-648-length-19464-cov-5.60348_pt1 | contig 19464 bp, 20 predicted proteins | sample MGYA00243030_ERZ508746 | MGnify/ENA primary metagenome ERZ508746 (study PRJEB26277, sample SAMN04329826) | human gut metagenome | biome: human-associated habitat | host: Homo sapiens | place: USA... | reverse complement strand
GCTGTCTTGTAATGTCCGCGGTGCCACCTGAATTACCGGAAGTGTCCGGTCGCTCGCGCGCTCCAATAAGCGCTGCCCTGGTAACGCTGGGCTTTGCGGCGCACCTACTGGCGGCGGAATGCCGTGTTCAGTTTGCAGCTCCCGGGTGTTCGTTCGCGCACTGGCCCGCACGCGGCTCTCAGCTGCTGCCGCGCTCTCTGGAGCGTCCGGAATGCGTTACTTTTCCCGATCCTTGCTTTTCAGTAATTCTAAAAATAGCACAGCAGCACCGGTTTGTCAATCGGCTTTTTGCGGAAAAACGGTTGAATTCTGCCGGAAAGAATGATATTATTTATCCTGTTATAGTATGTGCATTGCACAAAACGGAACAAACATGAAGATTGGCTTTGTCCTGAGGAGTAGAGCATGAACGAAAATCAAACCACTTACCCCACCGGCGCACAGGATGAGGAAGAGATCGACCTCGTCGCGCTCATGGTGACCCTTCTGCACAAGCTCAAGCCCATCCTGCTGACCGCGGTTGTCTGTGCGGTGATCGCTGGCGGCCTTGCCGGGGTAAAGATCCTACGCGGCGGCGCTGTTTCGGCAGAAGATCAGGTTGCTTATGAAGAGGCTTTGGCTGAGTATCAGCAGAAAGAGAAGGATTATGAGTTTGCTGTGCAGCAGTACGAGCTGACGGCGAAGAGCAACGAGGATGCGCAGTCTAGTGTGCAGGAAGCACTGAAACAGGCACAGGACTATGCAGAAAAGTCGCTGCTAAAAAATCTGGACGTTTATAATGTCTGGACGGCGCAGGCTGACCTTTATATTGACAGCGGCTACAAAATCCAGCCGGGTTCTGCGTATCAGAATGTTGACCCGACCGGTGCGTTGCTGGCTGCATATCAGAAACAGCTGGTCAGCGGTGACTCCATGAATGCTGCCGCTGATGCCGTAGGGGTAGATGTGCGCTACCTGAAGGGCGTGGTCACGGTAGAACTTTCCCAGAACGACAGTGGCGAGTATAACGGCGTGATGACCTTGCAGGCATATGCTGCAGATCAGCAGACCGCAGAGAAAATTCTGAACGCGCTGCTGGGTCGTCTGGATCTGATCCATGATAAAGCGGCAGCTGCTGTGTGCAGCCACAGTGTACGCGTGATTGATCAGAGCGTGACACAGGGGGTCTCCACGGAACTGCGTGCGTTGCAGCAGACGAGCAGTGAAGATGTTCAGAATCTGCAGAGCCAGCTGGTGGAACTGCAGAGTGCCCGTCAGGCGCTGGATGACAATCTGGCTTCTGCTAAGAGTACTTGGGAGAGTGCGGAGGAGCCCGCACTGGACGGCGGCACTGCCTCCTCTTTGGCAAAGTACCTGCTTATTGGCTTCCTGCTGGGCGGTGTGCTTGCCTGCGGCGTGGTCGTGGTCAGGTTCCTGCTGGACGGCATGGTCTACTCGGCCAGCGAGCTGAACCGCTCCACCGGCCTGCCCGTGCTGGGCGCGCTGGCCAGCGACCGCACCAAGAAAGCCGGAAAGCTGGATGCGAAGCTCTATCAGATGGAGGGCCGCCCCGATGGCAGCGCGGACGCTGAGATGCTCTGCCTGATGGCTCAGACTATCCGCAGCCGCGCCCCGGAGGCGAAGAATATTCTGGTCACCGGCGATCTGCCTGCGGACCAGCTGGAAGCACTGGCTGCTGCCCTGCAGGCCACGGAACCCCTGCGCGGCCAGAGCGTGACCGCCGCCGAGAGCATCCTCAAGGCCGCTGCCACCGTGCCCCATGTGGTGGCCGCCGATGCCATTGTGCTGGCTGCCGACTGCACGGTCACCCGCACCGATGCCGTGCGGGAGCAGAACGAGAAGATCGTTCGGCTGGGCAAGCAGATCCTGGGCTGCATCGTATACGAATAAGCAATCAAAATGCCGCTGGTCAGCCAGCGGCATTTTTGATTGCCTGGATCAGCCCATTGGCCGCCAGCTGCCCGGCATAGAGGGCCTCGTTCAGGTTGTTGCCGTGCCCGCCGATCTCAATGAGCAGACTGCCGGGGGTCAGATCCTGATTGTAGAACCGGTAGCTGAACAGGACCGGGCGGGTGAAGCCGGGGTACAGGCCCTCCATGGCGGTTTCCCAGGCGGCGGCAAAACGGAGGTTGAGCCGGTAGTTGGGCAGGCTGACCGTGGTGCCGTTGTCGCACCCGCAGATGATCATCACCTGCGCTGCCTGCCGCCCGTTGACGGTGCACACCGGGGCCATGCGGGAGCCATTCTCAGTCTCGATGGCATCCCGGTGGACATCCAGCACGATCTTGATGCTGGGATACTGCGATAAGTATTGCTGTACCACCGCGCGGCTGTTGGCGTAGCTGCCGGTGTAGCTGGGGTAATCGTTCAGGGTCTCATCGTGCAGGGTGTTGAGCCCGGCGGCGTTGAGGGTGTCCGCCATCACCCGGCCCACGGCGCACATGTTGAGGTCCCGGTCGGTGGTGCGGGAGCCGTCCCCCGGGCGGTACCACAGCCCTGCCGAGAGCCGGTAGTCCTCAGTGGCATGGGTGTGCATGATGAGGATCTGCGGGTCGGGGCTGTTCCACTCCACCGCAAAGGGGAGCGGGTTGGTGATCTCGGCGGCAATGTCGGCGCTGGAGACGCTGGTGTTGTTCTTGATGCTGCCGCTGCCGCAGGGAATGTATTTCTCCCCGCTGCCCTGCGGATAGTTCTTTTCCAGGATGGCACCGGCTCCCTCCGGGCGGGCCTCATCGCCTTCCAGCGGGACAAGGTAGGCTTCAATGTCACCGGCAGGCAGGGCGGGAGCCTCCTGTGCAGGCTCTGCCTGTGTTTCCTGCGCGGGTTCGCTCACGGCCTGTGCGGCATTCTCGGAGAGGTCTTTCCGGCTCAGGTAAAGGGCGGTCTGCACGGCTGGCAGCGGCCCGATGACCACCGCCGCCAGCGTGAGAAGCAGCTGGTGCGCAAACAGTGCCAGCCCCAGCGCAAGGCCTGCCGCCGCTGCAAAAGGCAGGGGATGCCCGCACCCCGCCATTTCCCGCCTGCGCATGGAACTTCACCCCCTTCTGCAAAATAGATATGAGAGAACCGCTCCGTCAATGCGAACGGATTGCTGCCTCTCCCAGTAGGAGCAGCAGGCCGGCAGCAGCATAAACCTGGCCCCCCTATCAGGGGAGCTGGCGAGCGAAGGCGAGACCGAGAGGGTTACCCCACCAGCCAGCACAACTGCGCCACACTCAGCTTTGGCTGCAGGGCCCGGTTGATGGCAGCCCCCAGCAGGGCCGCGCCGTGGGCGATGACTCCGTCCAGATCCCGGGGCGTGACGACCAGATCCCGGCCCTCCTCGGCCTGCATCAGGGTGGGGATGCCCGCCGCAAGGACAGGCACACCCAGCCGGGCGGCATCCAGATGCCGGGAGTGGTCGGGCTGGGCCGGGTGGAGCCCGGTGTCTGAAAACTGGAGCGTCCGGCCCAGCCGCTCCGGTTCAGCAGAGCAAAGGCTGTCCACGCAGAGCAGGGCAGCGGGGCGCAGCTCCCGCACCAGCGCCCCGGCCAGCTGCTGTAAGCTCAGGCCCGTGGCCGCCGATACCCCCGGAGCCACAGCCGCCACCGGCCGGATGCCCTGCACCGGTACGGTGCGCGGCCCCATGGTCACGAACACCTTCTGCACCGTGCGGGGGCCCAGAGCATCCGCCGTGACCCGGCGGTTGCCCACCCCCAGCACCAGCACCGGGCCTTCGGGCGGCAGCAGGGGCCGCAGCTCTGCGGCGGCGGCTTCGATCACGGCGCTGTCCCGCTCGTCCAGCAGGCTCACGCTGGGGACCTCCAGCGTCACATACCGGCCCCGCGGCCGCGCCAGCCCCTCCCGCGCGATCTCTACCCGGGTGATCGTCACGCCGCCCTGACGGGCCGTTGCCACGCGCACTCCGGCGGGCAGGGCGGTTTTGCCCGGCTGGCCGAACAGTTCATCGGCAAGGTCAGTTTCCCGCATTTTGCATCCCCCATCCGGCTGAATTTCCGTATTTGGGCGCTTTTCCCGCCCAAACGGTACCAGAAGTATGGGAAAATGAAAAAATTCTAAACAAAAATTCAAAAAAGGCTTGCGCTGGTACGGCAAATATGGTATCATAGGGTGCGCTGTTATAGGTAGCCAAGGAGGTGGAACGAATGCCTAACATCAAATCTCAGAAGGACCGCGTCGTGCAGGCTGCTGCAGAGCAGGCTCACAACAAGGCCATTAAGACCAACCTGAAAACAGTCGTCAAGAAGGCAGACGCTGCCATCGATGCGAATGCCGCTGACAAGGACGCAACCGTCCTGGCTGCTGTTTCCGCGATCGACAAGGCTCGCGCTAAGGGTGTCATCAAGAAGAACACCGCTTCTCGCAAGATCAGCCGTATGGCCAAGCGTGCAAACAAGAACGCCTGATTTACGACAGATCAAGTGATCGACTGACGAACAAAACCTCTGTATCGGGAACCCGATACGGGGGTTTTTGTTTTTCCAGCAGCTGTTCCGGGGGCAGGGGCGCGGGCTGCTCTGCCAGCGCCCAGAACGCCCAGCCTGCAGGCACAGCAGCCGCCAGCACCAGCCCGGGCCAGAGCACGGCGGGATATGTAAGGGCCTCGCTGCCGGGCAGGAACACCGCCGCCGCGCAGAGCACGAGGGCGGTCCAGCCCTCCCATAAGATTGTTGCAAGGGTCTCGCGCATGACTATCATCTCCTTTTCTGGAAAAGTGTACCATACAAAGAACGCGAATCAGCGCAGAAAAGGACGATACACGAAAAAAGTGTATCGTCCCAGGAAGAGTTCTGCTTCAGTTCTGGTCGTGGCTGCGGCCCACCAGCGAACAGACCACGCCGCAGACAAGGCTGGTGGTGATGCCTGCAGCCGCGGCGGTCAGCCCGCCGGTCAGGATGCCGATGGCTCCCTCTTCGGCAAGGGCGGTGCGCACGCCTTTGGCAAGCAGATGCCCGAAGCCCAGCAGGGGAACGGTGGCACCGCAGCCTGCAAACTCGGCCAGCGGCGCGTACCACCCAAGGGCCGAAAGCACCACGCCCGCCACCACATAGCCTGTCAGGATGCGGGCGGGGGTCAGGGCGGTCAGGTCGAGAAAGAGCTGGCCCACAACGCAGATGGCCCCGCCTGTAACGAATGCCCAGAAATAGTTCATGTGTTCCCTCCGTTCTGTTCCTCTGGGGCCACCAGCTCCACCAGGTGAGAGATGGCGGGGATGCTCTCCTTCTGCAAAAAGGTCGTCTGGCTCATCAGCGCGCCTGTGGCCAGAAAGAGAACCCGGCGCTGCCCCCGCCGCTCCAGCCGGGGCAGGAGATGCCCGCAGAGCACCGCTGCGCAGCACCCCGGCCCAGAAGCGCCGCTGTGCACCGACTGGCCCTCGGCATCATAGAGGAGGGAACCGCAGTCCACATGGTTCTTGAGGAGCAGGCCCTCGGCGGCCAGCAGTTCCCGGAACAGCTGACTGCCCACATGGCCCAGGTCGCCGGTGCAGATGGCATCGAACTCCTGCGGCTGGGTGTTGGTATCAGTGAGGTAGCGCAGGAGCGTTGCCGCCGCAGCCGGAGCCATGGCGGCCCCCATGTTGTTGATGTCCCGGATGCCCAGATCCTGCACCCGGCCAAAGGTCACGGCCCGGATGCCAACCCCCTGCCCGGCGGGGCGGAGCAGGCAGGCCCCTGCCGCCGTGGCAGTCCATTGGGCGGTGGGGGTGCGCACGGCTCCGTAGGAAAGCGGGGTGCGGAACTGCCGCTCGGCGGTGCAGAAGTGGCTGGAGGTCATGGCCAGCAGGCCGTCTGCCATTCCGGCGCTGCATAGGCAGGCCCCAACACCCAGCGCCTCGGCCATGGTGCTGCAGGCCCCGAACAGCCCTGCAAAGGGCAGGCCCAGAGCCCGGGCCGCATAGCCCGAAGCTGTGCACTGGGCCTGCAGGTCTCCGGCCAGCAGGAGGCTCACGTCCTTTTCAGTGGCGTGGGCTTTTTTCAGGCAGAGCCGCGCCGTCTGTAATTGCAGCTGCGTTTCAGCGGCCTCCCAGCTGGCCTGCCCGAGGCGGTTGTCACTGTGCAGCTCATCGAACTCTGCCGCCAGCGGGCTTTCGCCCTCTTTTTTGCCGCCGATGCAGGCGTGTGCGGCGATGACAGGCGGTTTTGGGAAGATCAGGGTGTCACCCCGGCGGGTCGCCATGAAAAAATCCCCCTTTCAGGGCTGTTTTTCTTTGGAATTTGTGCTATAATAGCGCTCGTGCGATATTCTGCTCCATCCGCTCTGCCGGAAAACTGCAATTTTTGCATCCCGGCAGGCGTATTGTAGACAGAGCGGTCAGCCGCCCAGCAGCCAGAGCACCCCACCGTAGACCACAGCGGCCAGCGTGCCGTACACGATGACCGGCCCTGCAATGGTGAACATCTTGGCTCCGGTGCCGCAGACCCTGCCCTCGGGCTTGAACTCAATGGCGGCGCTGACCACGGCGTTGGCAAAGCCCGTGATGGGCACCAGCGAGCCTGCCCCGGCTTTGGCGGCAAGCTTCTGGTAGAGCCCCAGCGTGGTCAGCAGGGCCGACAGCACGATGAGGGTGCAGCTGGTCAGGGTACCGGCAAGCTGGGCTTCCAGCCCCATGCCAAGATACCACCCGCGCAGCACCTCGCCCAGCAGGCAGATGCCGCCGCCCACGCAGAAGGCCCACAGGCAGTCGGAACCCAGAGGGGAGCGGGGGCCGACCTGTTTCACCCGCCGCGCGTATTCTTCCGCTGTCATCTTCATGGCTGTCACCTCGGGTTTAGGATGCCCCCGGAGAAACATAATATACAGAAAATGAACCGAGAAAGAAGGTCTCTTATGAATCAGCAGCAACCCATCCACCGCCGCCGCCTGACCCGGGCAGAGATCCGGCGGCGGCGACGCAACCGCGCCATCCGCCGCATCGCCGGGCTGACCCTTGTGGTCTGTGTGGCCGTGGGCGGTGTGTCCTTCCTGCTTTCCCGCCGCAAGGCCCCGGTGCCCACGGCAGATGCCGCCGGGAGCGCCGCCAATAGTGCGGCAAGCAGCCTGCCGTTGGCTGCACCGAGCAGCAAGGCGGAGAGCAGTGCCGTGAGCGGAGCCGCCGCCGAGAGCGTGGAGAGCCGGGACAACCTGCTGGGCCTGACTGCCGCCGAGGCGAAGGCCATGCTGGCCGACCCGCTGATGATCCTTGTGAACCACACCAATAAGATGCCGGAAAACTACACCTTTGAGACCGCCGAGTGCGGCTCCAAGACCGCAGTGAACAAGACCCTGCAGACCGTGGCCTGCAATGCCTTTCTGGAGCTGCAGAAGGCTGCTGCTGCGGAGAACGTGACCGTTTGGATGCAGAGCGGCTACCGCAGCGTGTCCTACCAGACCAATCTCTACGAGAAAAAGACCAACTATTATAAGCAGCAGGGCTATGACGATGCAAAGGCGAAGGAAATGGCCGCTGCCGTCGTCAATCCGCCGGGCTACTCCGAGCACAACTGCGGCCTGGCCGCAGACCTGAACAGCCCCGAGCACACCGGCCTGGACGAGGGCTTTGAGAACACGGCTGCCTTCCGCTGGCTCTGCCAGCACGCCGGGGAGTATGGGTTCATCCTGCGCTACCCCAAGGGGGCCGAGGAGAAGACCGAGATCACCTATGAGCCCTGGCACTGGCGCTATGTGGGCGTGGAAAATGCCGCAAAGATCAACGCCAGCGGCCTGTGCTTTGAGGACTATATCGCCGCCCTGCAGCAGATCGCGGGCTGAGCGGCAAAGCGCTGGTGAAGAAACCGTAAAATCTTCTGCCTGCCGTTTGCAATTCGGGCTTTGATATGGTAAGATAACAATGGTTCGTTGTCGGAAACTCTTCCGCGTGGGCGAACCGGTGTAAAACAGATAAAAGAGGGAATAATCCATGAAACTTCGTGCTAAAATCATTCTGACCGCTGCTTCTCTGGCCTTGAGCTGTGCGCTGCTGGCCGGCTGCGGTTCTTCTTCCGGTTCTACCGCTTCTTCTGCCGCGTCCTCTGAGCCTGCCTCCACTGTGCTGAGCCAGGCCTCCAGCATCCCGCTGGGCGAGGACAACAGCACCGATGCCCTGAACGCACCGTTCGAGACCCTGCTGGATGCCAACCCCATCTCCAACCAGTTTGAGATCGCTGCCATGAACATTGAATACGATTTCAACCTGCCCGCTGAGGATGTGGTGAGCTACAAGGGCGTGAAGAGCAACGACAACGGCGATGCCGGTATGGTGCTGGTCGTGGAAGCTGCTGACGGCAAGGCTGAGGAGGTTGCAAACCAGCTGACTGCTTACCAGCAGGATCAGGTGGCGTTCTACGGCAACTACGCTGAGTTCGCACAGGCCCAGGAAAATGTGGAGAACGCCGTGATCGCCTTCAAGGACAACACCGTGGTCATGGTCATCGCTTCCAACGAGTGCACTGCCGATCTGGACAGCGCGGTGGACAGCGCACTGGGAGAGTAAAATAAAACTGAATGGGGCTGCTGCAGGCCCTCTCCGTCAATGCTCCGCACTGCCGCCTCTCCCAAAGGGAGAGCTGACGAGCGCAGCGAGTGTGAGAGGGCATTTGCAGCAGCTCTTTTTTTAAAAGGAGGTCGAAGCCTTGGTTTTCAGCACCATCATCTTTCTGTTCCGGTTTCTTCCCATCACGCTGGCGCTGTATTACCTTGCGCCCGCAAAGCTTAAGAATACGGTGCTCTTTGTGTGCAGCCTGGTGTTCTACTGCTGGGGTGAGGTCCGGTTCTTCCCGGTCATGCTGGCCCTGATCCTCATCAATTATCTCTGCGGCCTGGGGCTGGAAGCGTTTGACGCAAAGCCCGGCGTGCGCAAGGTGCTGCTGCTGGTCGCCCTTGCAGCCAGCCTGGGGATGCTGTTCTACTTCAAATACGCAAACTTTGTCCTGCGCAGCATCAACAGCCTGCTGGGCACCGGATTTGCGGCCATTCAGGGTATCAGCGTCCTGCCGCTGGGCATCAGCTTTTATACCTTCCAGACCCTTTCCTACACCATTGATGTCTACCGCCGGGAGGTAAAGACTGAGCACAACATCATCGACTTCGGCGCTTATGTTGTCATGTTCCCCCAGCTCATCGCGGGCCCCATCGTCAAGTATCGGGATGTCTCGGCCCAGCTGCACGTTTACAAGCATCGTTACAGCTTGCAGCAGATCGAGGAAGGCATGACCCTGTTCACCTTCGGTCTGGCAAAAAAGGTCCTGCTGGCGGATGCCGTCGGCGCGCTCTGGACGGATATCATCGGCATTGCCGACAGCCCTTCCACCACCTTTGTGGGCCTTGCCAATGCGTCCACGCCGCTGGTCTGGCTGGGTGTCATCGCCTATTCGCTCCAGCTCTACTTTGATTTTTCCGGTTACTCCATGATGGCCATCGGCATGGGCAAGATGCTGGGCTTTGATTTCCCCCAGAACTTCAACTTCCCCTATATCTCCCGCTCCATCACCGAGTTCTGGCGGCGCTGGCACATGACCCTTTCCGGCTGGTTCCGCGAGTATGTCTATATCCCGCTGGGCGGCAACCGCAAGGGCTTGAAGCGGCAGATCTTCAACCTGTTCGTGGTGGAGCTGCTCACCGGTATCTGGCACGGTGCAGACTGGAACTTTATCTGCTGGGGCCTGTACTACTTTGTCCTGCTGGCCCTTGAAAAGCTGTTCCTGCTCAAGTATCTGGAAAAAGGCAGGATCTGGCCCCACATCTACACCATGTTCCTTGTGGTGGTGGGCTGGGCCATGTTTGTGGGCAACGAGGCCGGGGTGGGCTTCGGGCTGCTGTTCCGCAAGCTCTTCCTCCCCTCGGGCGGCGCGTCTCCGGTCTACTTCCTGCGCAACTACGGCGTGCTGCTGGCGGTCAGCTTCTTGTGCTGCACCCCGCTGATTGAGAAGCTCTGGAACGCCCTGCGCAAACACACCGTGACCCGTGTGGCTGCGGTGCTGGTGCTGCTGGTGCTCTCCACGGCGTATGTGGTGGGCAGCACCAACAGCCCGTTCCTGTATTTCAACTTCTGAGGAGGGGACCTGAATGGAAAAGCATACAAAGAAAACTCCCTCTCTGTTCCGGTATCCGGTGCTGGTGGCCTTCGGGCTGTTCTTTATCGGGCTGTTCGTGCTGGATATGGCAACGCCCGACCGCGCGTACAGTGAACTGGAAAACACCACCCTGACCCAGCGGCCCAGGCTGACCGCCGTTTCCGCCGACGGGCTGAACAACTACTTCACCAGCTACACCCGATACGTCAAGGATCAGGTGTTTGGCCGCGACCAGTGGATCAGCCTGCAGAGCGCGGCGGAGACCACCCTCTTCCAAAAGACCCAGAGCGGCGGCATCCTGCTGGGCCGGGAGCACATGATGTTCGCCCGGCATTACAGCATCCTGAAAAATGAGGAAAAGGGGATGGCCAAGAACCTTGCCGCCGTCCAGAGCCTTGCCCAGCGCTACCCGGGCAGGGTGAACCTTATGCTGGTGCCGTCGGCCTCGGTGGTCTACCCTGAGAATGTCCCGGCGGGGGCACCCCAGATCGATGAGAAGGGCATTCTGGAAGGCGTTGCCGCACAGGGGGAGGCCTACGGGCGGTTCATTGATGTTCTGCCCACCCTGACGGAGCACAAAGAGGAATACCTCTACTACCGCACCGACCACCACTGGACAACGCTGGGGGCCTACTACGCCTACCAGCAGTTCTGCGAGACGCTGGGCCTGACCCCCTTTGACCGGAATGCCCACACGGCCGAGACCTGTGAGGATTTCTACGGCACCCACTACTCCAAGGCCCGCACCTGGAACACAGAACCCGACACCATTACCTGGTACGACCTGCAGAACAGCCTGACGATCTGGAATGTCACCGGCCCGGGCCAGCCCACCGAGGGCACCACCACCGGCCTGTACGATCTGGACAAGCTGAAGGTGTATGATAAGTACGCCATGTTCCTGCACGGCAACAACGGCCTGAGCCGGGTGGAGGGTGACGGCGAGGGAAAGATCCTGGTCATCAAGGACAGCTATGCCAACAGCTTTGTGCCCTACCTGACAGCCAACTATGCGGCCATCGACGTGGTGGATTTCCGCAACTATAACTACGGGCTGGACCAGCTCATTGCGGCCAACGACTACGACCAGATCCTTGTGCTGTACAGTTATGCCAGCTTCACCACCGACCCGTATCTCTACCGTGCGGGCGTGGCAGGCTGAGTGGAAAATTATTGCAGTGCTTTTCACCAAACTTTCGTTTGTTTTTTCATGCGACTTTCCGATTTTTGATGGTTTTTCACAAAATCCATTGCATGAAACTGTGTGATGTAGTAATATAAGGCTGGAAACCAGATGGTAAATTGGGAAAGAACACCATCGGTTCAAGCTGCTCAAAAAAGGAGTATGAGACCTATGAACAAGAACATGAATCTGCCTGCTGAATACGCAGTGCTTTCCGAAGAAGAGATGACCTATACCCAGGGCGGTTCCGATATTGGCGGCTTTGCATCCGCTGCCGCTACGGTCGTGGGTGCTGTGGTGCTGGGTGCCAGCTATATCTGGGGCATTTCCGTTTCCAAGGACTGGCTGAACAAGAAGAGCAACCGTGAGGGCAACCTCTTCACCGTTCTGGGCCGTGCCGCAGATGCTATCGGCGAGGATATGTCCAAGTCCGCAGCCAACTTTGTCCGGGATGCCGTTTCCAGCACCATGGTGGTGGCTCTGGCTCCCCTGAGCGCTGTTCTGCTGATCCTGTAAGCCGGGAAAGTGGGATACCGGGTCTGTTTTCTGTAACCTGCGGTGTATGCTGCACCGTGCAATAAATGCTTTTGTAAAGGAGTATTATTATGGAAAAGAAGCTCATGCTGCCCGCGAACTACAACGTGATGAACGAAGAAGAAATGACCTATACCAGCGGCGGCGACGGTTTTACCGCTCCGTTTGCTGTGGGTTGGACGATCGGCGCAGTCATTTCTGTTGCAAACCTGATCTGGGGTCTGGATCAGACCCGTACCTGGATCAAGAACAACAAGAAGAACGGCGAGAATATCACAGATCTGGCAGCAAAGGGCATCAATGCCGCTGCCGATTACATGGGTAAGTCCATCGGCAATGCGATCGTTGGCGTTTACACCGCTCTGAACCTGACCGGCTGGTGGCCCGTTACCGCGATCGCCTGGGTCACGGCCTGATCGTTCTGACCAGACAGCCCGGAGAACTCCAAAGAACAACACAGGGCGGCGGCTCTCCCCAAGCGGGCGGGCCGCCGCCTTTTTTGTTCACAGATTGTTTCTGGAAAAATCCTGTCGTTTGGGGTATACTAGAGCCATAAGTAAGAATCACTCCTTCTTTTGAGGGAACTGACCGCCCCCGCAGAGGGTGCGGATAAAAAATGGAGGGAACCGATATGGCTGTTGTTACCATTACCAAAGAAAATTTTGAAGCCGAGGTGCTGCACAGCACAAAGCCTGTTCTGCTGGACTTCTGGGCCACCTGGTGCGGCCCCTGCCGGATGCTGAGCCCCATCGTGGACGAGGTAGCCGAGGAGCGCACCGATGTCAAGGTGGGCAAGGTCAATGTGGATGAACAGCCCGAGCTGGCCTCTCAGTTCGGCGTGATGAGCATCCCCACCCTGCTGGTGTTCCGCGACGGCAAGCTTGTGAATCAGGCTGTGGGTGCCCGCCCCAAGGCCGGTGTGCTGGCGCTGCTGGGCTAAAAGAAAAAGAATCGAGCTGTATGGCTGCTGCCTGTTTTCGAATGGGCGGCGGCCTTTTTGCATCCCCGGTTTTCGCCCTCCATCATCTGTTTTGGCGCTGGGGTGAAATGATTTCGCCTTTCTGTACAAACGCACAGAAAAACGGTAAGATAGGGCTGAAAAGCCGTCACTTTCATACTTTACAACTTTATCTTGATAAAGTAAAATAAACAAAAGAAGTGGGAAATACGCAGAGAGGGAACGAGGAGATCGAGATGGAATTCAGTCTGGACAGTTTGCAGCCCAAGGAGCGGGCCTCCTTTGCGCTGCGGGCGCTGTATGAGGCGGCGGGCTGCCGCAAATATCACATGGGCCGCTTTGAGGAGTACGGGCTTTATCAGGAGAACCGGAGCTTTTTGTCTTCGGAGCAGGTCATCACCTTCACCGACCTGGATGGCCGTCTGCTGGCGCTCAAGCCGGACGTGACCCTGTCCATTGCCAAGACGGCCCAGCCCGCCCCCGGCGAGACCCTGCGGTATTACTACCATGAGAACGTCTACCGCCCCTCGGCAGAGAGCCACACCTTCCAGGAGATCTCCCAGATGGGCCTTGAGATGCTGGGCGCGGTGGGGGAAGCACAGGTGCAGCAGGCAGTCCGGCTGGCAGCGCAAAGCCTGGCCCAGCTGGGGGCCGCGTGGGTGCTGGAAGTCAGCCACATGGGCTATCTGTTCGGCCTGTTCGACGCACTGGGCGTGCCGGAGAATGCCCGCCCCGGCCTGCTGGAAAAGCTGCGGGAAAAGAATGCGCACGAGCTGCGCCGAGCCGCGCAGGCCGCCGGGCTGGATGCCGCCGGGGCTGCTGCCCTGACCGGCCTGCTGGAGCTTTCCGGCAGCTGCGAGGAGACGCTGGCAAAGGCAGAGAGCGCCTGCCGCAACGACCGGATGCGCGCCGCCGCCGCCGAGCTGCGGGCACTGGCCAAAACGCTGGAGGCCTCCGGCGGGGCGGTCCGCCTTGACCTGAGCCTTGCCGGTGAGATGGAGTACTACAACGGGCTGGTCTTTCAGGGCTATCTGCAGGGCCTGCCGCGGCCCCTGCTCAAGGGCGGCCGCTACGACCTGCTGATGCAGAAATTCACCCCCGGGGCCGGGGCCATCGGCTTTGCGGTCTATCTGGACGAGCTGGACCGCCTGAGCGCCCCCACCCCGCCGGTGCAGAGGAACAGCACGGGCCGGGTCATGCTGAAGGTGGCCCTGCCCAAGGGCCGTTTGGGCGACAGGATGTATGACCTGCTGGCCCGCATCGGCTACGGCTGCACCGAGGACTATAACGCCACCCGAAAGCTGGTGGTGGAGAACCCTGCAGCGGGCATCCGGTACTTCCTTGTCAAGCCCAGCGATGTGGCCATCTACGTTGAGCATGGCGCGGCAGATGTGGGCATCGTGGGCAAGGATATCCTCACCGAAGCCTCTGCCGATGTCTACGAGCTGCTGGATACCGGCCTTGGCAGGTGCCGGATGTGCGTGGCTGCCCCGGCGGATTACAAGGATGATCCCAGCCGCCCGGTGCGGGTGGCGACCAAATTCGTCAACATTGCAAAGAGCTACTATGCGTCCATCGGGCGGGATATCGATATCATCAAGCTGAATGGCTCCATTGAGCTGGCCCCCATTCTGGGCCTTTCCGATGTCATTGTGGATATCGTGGAGACCGGTACCACCCTGCGGGAGAACGGTCTGCGGGTGGTCAACGAGTTCATGCCCATCTCGGCCCGGTTCATTGCCAATAAGGCCAGCTACCAGTTCAAGCACAACGAGATGGATGCCATGCTGGAAGCGCTGCGCAAGACCTTGCAGGAGGAAACAAAATGATCAAGCTGTATAATTTTGATGAGCTCAGGCCCGAGGAGATCCTGAACCGGGACATCCGCGCGGAGAAAAACGTGGAGGATGTGGTGGACGGCATCATTGCCGAGGTCCGCGCCCGGGGCGATGAGGCGCTGAAGGAGTACGCGCTGAAATTTGACGGGGCAAAGATCGACGACCTGCAGGTGACGCAGGCGGAGATCGATGAGGCCTTTGCCAATATGGACCCCTATTTCCTTGAGACCCTGCGGGAGGCTGCCGCCAACATTGAGCGCTTCCACCGCCAGCAGGTGCACAAGAACTTCGTGATCAACGAGAAGCCCGGCATCGTGCTGGGCCAGAAATATACCCCCATTGAAAGGGCGGGCGTATATGTGCCCGGCGGCACGGCGGCCTATCCCTCCACCGTGCTGATGGATGTCATCCCGGCCAAGGTCGCGGGCGTGTCGGAAATCGTGATGACCACCCCCGCCGGAAAGGACGGCAGGGTGAATCCGGTCATCCTTGCCGCCGCCGCCACCGCCGGTGTGACCAAGATCTTCAAGACCGGCGGTGCACAGGCCGTGGCCGCGCTGGCCTACGGTACCCAGACCATCCCGGCGGTGGACAAGATCGTCGGCCCCGGCAACATCTACGTTGCTACCGCCAAGCGGAAAGTGTTCGGCAAGGTGGGCATTGATATGATCGCCGGCCCCAGCGAGATCCTGGTGCTGGCCGACGGCGGCTGCAACCCCGCCTGGGTGGCGGCAGACCTGCTGAGCCAGGCCGAGCACGACAAGCTGGCCAGCCCTGTTCTTGTCACCGACAGTCCGGCGCTGGCCAGGGCCGTGCAGGCAGAGCTGGAGGTGCAGATCCCCCAGCTGCCCCGTGCCGCCATTGCCCGCGCCAGCGTGGACGACAACGGGAAGATCATCGTCTGCACCGACCTGCACAAGGCCATTGAGGCCTGCAACATCATTGCGCCGGAGCATCTGGAGGTCTGCGTGGAGGACCCCTTCGGGGTGCTGAACGAGATCAAAAACGCGGGCAGCATCTTCCTGGGCCGCAATGTGCCCGAGGCCCTGGGCGATTACTTTGCAGGCCCCAACCACACCCTGCCCACCAGCGGCACGGCCCGCTTCTCCAGCCCGCTGGGTGTGGATGACTTTGTGAAGAAGTCCAGTTTTCTCTACTACACCCGCGAGGCGCTGGGCGAGGTGGCACCCCGCATTGCCGATTTTGCCGAGCGCGAGGGCCTGCACGCCCATGCGAAGAGTGTGACGATAAGATATGAAGAGACGGATTAAACCTCTCAGTCACGCTTCGCGTGCCAGCTCCCCTAGTAGGGGAGCCATTGGCATAGCGGGAAAGTTTTTTGCAAATACGGAGGGCTGTATTTATGAGCCGTTATCTATCGCCCAAATTGGAATCTCTCACCCCCTACACCCCGGGGGAGCAGCCGCAGGACCAGCAATACATCAAGCTGAACACCAACGAAAACCCCTATCTGCCCAGCCCGGCGGTGGTGGCGGCGGTGAGCGAGCATGAGGTGGAAAAGCTCCGTCTCTACTCTGACCCCGCCTGCACCGACCTGCTGAAAACGGCGGCGGTGCACTTTGGCCTGCAGCCGGATCAGATCATGCCCGGCAACGGCAGTGACGAGAACCTTTTCTTCGCCCTGCGGGCCTTCTGCGATGAGACCCACCCGCTGGCCTATGCCGACATCACCTATGGCTGTTACAGCGTCTGGTGCGGGCTGATGCATATCCCCAGCCATATCATTCCGCTGAAGGAGGATTTCACCCTTGACCCCACCGATTACTACGGCCTGAACGAGACCATCGTCATCGCAAACCCCAACGCCCCCACCGGCTTGGCCCTGCCCCGCAGTGCCATCGAGGGCATCCTGAAAGCGAACCCTGACAATGTGGTCATTGTGGATGAGGCCTATGTGGACTTTGGCGGCGAGAGCTGCGTGCCGCTCATTGACCGGTACGACAACCTGCTGGTGGTGCAGACCTTCTCGAAATCCCGCCAGCTGGCAGGAGCGCGGCTGGGCCTTGCCATGGGCAGCGCCAGCCTCATCGCGGACCTGAACCGGGTCAAGTTCAGCCTGAACCCCTATAATATCAACCGCCTGACCTTGAAGGCAGGGCAGGCCGCGCTGGAAGATACCGTTTATTTTGAAAAGACCCGTGCCGCCATCGTGGACACCCGGGCCTGGACAAAACAGCAGCTGGAAGCCCGGGGCTTTGCGGTGCTGGACAGCCGCTCCAACTTCCTGTTTGCCTCTACACAAAAGAAAAACGGCGGCGAATTGTACAAGAAGTTGAAGGAAAAGGGCGTTCTGGTGCGCCACTTTGATTCCCCACGCATTGAAATCTGGCTGCGCATCACGATCGGCACGCCGTAGCAGATGCAGATCTTCCTGAACACTCTTGACAAAATAATGGAGGAATGACCCATGCGGGAAGTGACACTGGAACGCAACACCAACGAGACCCAGATCGAGCTGACCCTGAATCTGGACGGTGCGGGCCGCTATGAGGTGGACACCGGCTGTGGGTTCCTGAACCACATGCTGGAGCTGTTTGCCCGCCATGGCCGGTTTGACCTGGTGCTCACCTGCCACGGGGATGTGGAGGTGGATTACCACCACACGGCTGAGGATATCGGCATTGCACTGGGGCAGGCCTTTGCCCGGGCGCTGGGCGAGATGCGGGGCATCCAGCGGTATGGCAGCTTCTACCTGCCCATGGATGAGGCGCTGGTGCTCTGCGCGGTAGACCTTTCGGGCCGGTGCACCCTGAACTGGGATGTCCACTGCAAGACCGAAAAGGTGGGCGATTTCGATGTGGAATGTGCCTCGGAGTTCTGGCTGGGCTTTGCCCGCAATGTGCCCGCTACGCTCCACTTTGTACAATTTGCAGGGGAAAATACCCACCACATTCTCGAAGCCTGCTTCAAGGGTGCGGGCCACGCGCTGGCTGCGGCAGTCGCCATTGATGCCGCCCACCGGGACGAGATCCCCTCCACGAAAGGACTGCTGGTATGATCGCGATCATCGATTACGGCGTGTGCAACCTTTTTAGCCTGCGCTCCAGCCTGACGCATCTGGGGCTGGAGGCTGTTGTGACCGCCGATGCACAGACCATCCGCAAGGCCGACCGGCTCATCCTGCCGGGGGTGGGTGCCTTTGGCGATGCCATGGACAAGCTCTCGGCCACCGGTCTGGTGCCGGTCATCCGGGAGCAGGCGGCGCAAAAGCCCCTGCTGGGCATCTGCCTGGGAATGCAGCTGCTCTTTGAAAAAAGCTATGAGTACGGTGAGCATGGGGGCCTGGGCTTTGTCAAAGGCGAGGTTTGCCCGCTGGAACCTGACCTGAAAGACAAATCCCTCAAGGTGCCGCAGATCGGCTGGAACGCCCTGCACATCGTACGGGATGACCCGCTTTTCCGATACATCCGTGAGGGCGAGTATGTCTATTACGTCCACAGCTACTACGGCAAAAATTGTACCGAAAGTACACTTGCTGTCAGCGATTACTCCATCCCCGTGACCGGTGTGGTCAGGGCGGGCAGGGTGTACGGCACCCAGTTCCACCCCGAAAAGAGCGGGGAGACGGGGCTGCGGATCTTGAAGGCGTTTGCAGAATTGTAAACTGGCTCGCCCTCTCAGTCAAGGCCTGACGGATTTGCGAAGCAAAGACGGAGAGGGTAAGGCCGCTAAAGGAGAAACTATGAATCTATTCCCAGCCATTGACTTGCGGGGCGGCAAAGTTGTCCGCCTGACGCAGGGAGATTATGACCGTATGACCGTTTACGGGGAGGACCCCTGCGCACAGGCCCGGCAGTTTGTGGAGGCCGGGGCCAGGTATCTCCACGTTGTGGATCTGGACGGCGCAAAGGACGGCACCCTTTCCAACTACGGATCCATTGCCGCGCTGGCAAAGCAGGGGGGCTTGTACATTGAGGTGGGCGGCGGCATCCGCACGGAGGAGCGCATTGAAAAATACCTTTCTCTGGGTGTGGGTCGCTGCATCCTGGGCAGCGTGGCCGTGACGGATTTTGATTTCACGGCCCGAATGCTGAAGCGCTACGGCGAACGGATCGCCGTGGGGGTGGATGCCAAAGATGGATTTGTTGCCATCCATGGGTGGAAGGAGGTCAGCGCCGAAAAGGGCGTGGACTTCTGCAGGCGGCTGGCAGATGCGGGGTGCACGGCCATCATCTACACCGACATTGCCTGTGATGGTGCCATGCAGGGCACGAATCTGGCGCTGTACCGCCAGCTGGCGGCAGAGGTGCCGGGCGTGGCCTTCACGGCCAGCGGCGGCATCTCGTCGGAAGCCGAGCTGTTGGAACTGCAAAAGATGGGCACCGCTGCCGCGATCCTGGGCAAGAGCCTGTATACCGGGGCGCTGGATCTGAAACGTTGTGTAGAACTGGTGCAGAATTAAACGGAGGGGAACGAAAATGATCACAAAACGCATCATTCCCTGTCTGGATGTCCGGAATGGCCGGGTGGTCAAGGGCACGAACTTTGAGGGCATCCGGGATGTGGCCGACCCGGTGGAGATGGCCCGGATGTACAACGCTGCCGGTGCCGACGAGCTGGTGTTCTACGATATCACTGCCAGCTTTGAGGGCCGTGCTCTGTTCACCGATATCCTGACCCGGGTGGCAAGCGAGATCTTCATCCCGCTGACCGTAGGCGGCGGCATCAACACGCTGGAGGATTTTGACCGGGTGCTGAAATGCGGTGCCGATAAGGTCAGCGTCAACTCGGGCGCTCTGCGGGACCCCGGCCTCATTCCGGCGGCGGCCCGGAAATACGGCGATCAGTGCGTGGTGCTCTCGGCGGACGTGAAGCGGGTGAACGGCCAGTTCCGGGTGTTCGCCAAGGGCGGGCGCGAGGATACCGGCCGGGATGCGCTGG
>ENA-ORIJ01000600-ORIJ01000600.1-human-gut-metagenome-genome-assembly--contig:-NODE-600-length-20704-cov-6.7104_pt1 | contig 20704 bp, 13 predicted proteins | sample MGYA00243030_ERZ508746 | MGnify/ENA primary metagenome ERZ508746 (study PRJEB26277, sample SAMN04329826) | human gut metagenome | biome: human-associated habitat | host: Homo sapiens | place: USA... | reverse complement strand
CACTTCATCGGGCGGTGTGCCTCGGCCCAGCCCATGAAGCGCTTGAAGTTGGCGTTCTCGGTGGAAGCGACGGTAGCGATCTGGCCCTCGTAGACGTTGCCGGTGGAGCCGTCGATGCTCATCCAGTCACCCTCGTGGAAGGTGTGGCCGTTGATGGTGATGACCTTGGCGTCATAGTCGATGGCGACGTTGTTATCGTTGCCGCAGCCGGAGACGCAGCAGGTGCCCATGCCGCGGGCGACAACAGCAGCGTGGCTGGTCATACCGCCGCGGACGGTCAGGATGCCCTGAGAGACCTGCATGCCGACAATGTCCTCGGGAGAGGTCTCGAGGCGGACCAGAACGACCTTCTTCCAGGCGTCGTCCTTGACCTTCTCCTCGGCCTCCTCAGCAGAGAAGACGACGCGGCCGCAGGCAGATCCCGGAGAAGCGGCCAGGCCCTTGCCGATTGCCTCGGCGGCCTTCAGAGCGGCAGCATCAAACTGCGGGTGCAGCAGGGTGTCCAGCTGCTTGGGCTCGACGCGCAGAACAGCGGTCTTTTCGTCGATAACGCCCTCGTCGACCAGGTCGCAGGCGATCTGCAGAGCAGCCTGGGCGGTGCGCTTGCCGTTACGGGTCTGCAGCATGAAGAGCTTGCCATCCTCGATGGTGAACTCCATGTCCTGCATATCCTTGTAGTAGTTCTCGAGGCGGGTAGCGATCTCAACGAACTGATCGTAGACCTCGGGCATCTCCTCATGCAGCTTGCTGATGGGAGAAGGAGTACGGATACCGGCGACGACGTCCTCGCCCTGAGCGTTGATCAGGTACTCGCCCATCAGCTTCTTCTCGCCGGTGGCGGGGTTACGGGTGAAGGCAACGCCGGTGCCAGAACGCATACCGGAGTTACCGAAGGCCATCTGCTGCACGTTGACGGCAGTGCCCCACTCGTAGGGGATCTCGTTCATCTTACGATACACGTTGGCGCGGGGGTTATCCCAGGAACGGAAAACGGCCTTGACGGCACCGATCAGCTGCTCCTTGGGGTCCTGCGGGAACTCCTCGCCCTGCTTCTCAAGGTAGATCTGCTTGAACTCCTTGACGAGCTCCTTCAGGTCGTTGGCGTCCAGCTCAACGTCCTGCTTGACGCCCTTGCGCTCCTTCATAGCGTCGATGCGCTCCTCGAAGAAGCTCTTGCCCAGCTCCATGACGACGTCAGAGTACATCTGGATGAAGCGGCGGTAGCAGTCGTAGGCAAAACGGGGGTTGTTGGTCTTTTTGGCCAGACCCTCAACAGCCTGATCGTTCAGGCCGAGGTTCAGGATGGTGTCCATCATGCCGGGCATGGACTGACGTGCGCCGGAACGGACGGAAACCAGCAGGGGGTTCTCGATGGAGCCGAAGGTCTTACCGGTCTGCTCCTCGAGGATGCCCATGTATTTGAAGATGTCTGCCTTGATCTCATCGTTGATCTCACGGTTGTCAGCATAGTACTGGGTGCAGGCCTCGGTGGTGATGGTGAAGCCCTGCGGAACCGGCATGCCGGCGTGGGTCATCTCGGCCAGGCCGGCACCCTTACCACCCAGAGTGTTCTTCATGGTGGTCTGGTCGCCGCCGAAGGCGTCATGGCCCTCTTTGAACAGATACAAGAATTTCTTGCTCATAGTTACCTCCCAAATTGGTGACGTGTTTGCATCACATAAATCATGTCTGCATAGTCCATTATAACAGACCGAAAGACAGATTTCCAGTAGATTGTTAAAAAAATGCTCAATAGTTTCGCTGAAAAGTAGCCAAACTTTTTTGGTTCAGGTATTGCAATTTGCACAAAAATCGTGTATTTTATAATGGGTGGGAAGTTCGAAATATTTTTCGAGCTGTCACTTTTTTTCTTTTTGAGTGCCGCGGTAAATTTTTGCGGCGAACGGCGTTTTTCGGCTTGCTAAAATGCGCCGCATGTTATACAATATATAGGTATAAGGTCCGTCGGCAGCCCCCGTGCGCCGCGGGCACGAAATGAGTGTATAAAGGAAGAACCGCTATATGTCTACCGCAAGAGAGAATTTCGAGCTGGCACAGCAGCGCTATGCCGCCACGTTTGAGCGCCATCTGGATAACGGCGTGAATTTTATCAGCGATAACGTCTGCATTGAGCCGGAGGTCGTCATTGCCCCCGGTGCGACCATCCTGCCGGGCTGCATCCTGCGCGGCCAGACGGTCATCGGCCCGGACTGCGTCATCGGCCCCAACACCCTGCTCGAGGATACCGTCGTTGACGCCGGGTCCACGATCAATGCCAGCCAGTGCTATGGGAGCCACATCGGCCCCAACAACAAGATCGGTCCCTTCACCCATGTGCGCGTCGGCACCAAAACCGCCGAGGGCTGCCATCTGGGCGCTTATGTCGAAACGAAGAACGCCGACTTTGCCGAGGGCAACACGGTCAGCCACCTGACCTACATCGGTGATGCCACGGTGGGCAAGTACTGCAACTTCGGCTGCGGCACCGTCACCTGCAACTACGACGGCGAGGGCAAGTTCCACACGACCATCGGCGACTATGCGTTCATCGGCTGCAACACGAACCTGGTCGCACCCGTCACCATCGGCGACCATGCGTTCACGGCTGCCGGCTCCACCATCGGCCATGACGTGCCCGCCGGTGCGCTTGGCATCGAGCGCGCCAAGCAGGCCGAGATCGACGGCTGGGGCGAGCGCAAGCTGGAGAAGTATATCGCCAAGAAGCAGAAGCTGGAAGCGGAGAAGAAAGGGAAGTAAAGCGTTGCAGGGGGCGGCGTCCTCGACGCCCCGCGGCCTTCCCATAAGCAGCCGCTTATCTTACGCTGCCGGGCCGGGCATGCCCGGCCCCTACGGTACTTCACGATTTTTCAAAGGATATATCTATGTTCGAAATGACCTCCGGGGCGGACTGGCTGATTGCCGGACTGGGCAACCCCGAACCGAAATATGACGGCACCCGCCACAACGCCGGTTTTGAGGCGCTGGACTATCTGGCCGCGCAGTGGCAGTGCGACATTGCCAAAGCCAAATGGCAGGGCCTGTACGGCACGGCACAGGTGAACGGCCACAAGGTCGTGCTGCTCAAGCCGCTGACCTACATGAACCTGAGCGGCCAGAGCATTGCCCCCGCCGCCAACTTTTACAAGATCCCGGCAGACCACATCATTGTGCTGTGCGATGACATCACCCAGGAGCCGGGACATCTGCGCATCCGGCCCCACGGCTCTGCCGGCGGGCACAACGGGCTGAAAAGCATCATTGCCAGCCTGGGCACCGACCATTTCAGCCGTATCCGCATCGGCATCGGCGCTAAACCGAACCCGCAGTACGACCTGGCCGCCTGGGTGCTGGGCAAGCTGCCTGCCGCAGACCGCAAGGCCATGACGGACCGCTACCCGGACATTGAGGAAGCCTGCAAGCTGCTGATGGACGACAATCTGCAGTACGCCCAGAACAAGTTCAACCACTAAGGGGACGTGAATCATGAGTGAAATCCGTAAAAAAGCAATGACCCGTCTGGTGCTCTGCGCTGTAGCGCTCGTCGCCTGCATCATTTTCAGTGTCCTGCTGCTGAACGGCACCTTTGACGGCAAAACCGGAGGCAGCCAGCCTGCCTCCGGCGATACCATCAGCAGCAGTGCCCCCGCGGAGGGCGTTGACGATCCCACCGCCGACAGCTTTACCGCAGAGAGCGCCTCTGCCGAGGAGGTGCCCGCCGAGCCCGAGGCCACCCCCGAGCCGACGCCGGAGCCCACGCCCGTGCCCGAGTACGAGGGCCTGAGCGTGCAGCCCACCACCTATTATAATGAGGGTGAGCAGCCGACCTACACCGTGACCGACGGCAACAACCTGAACATGCGCGGCGGCCCCGGCACCGACTATGACAAGATCGGTCAGGTGCCCGCCTCCACCGGCGTGACCGCACTGGGCACCAATGAGGACGGCAGCTGGGTTGTTGTGAACTACAACGGCACCTACGGCTGGCTCAAGACGGAGTTCTTGAACGGCTGATAAGCAAGAAGCCAATTTTCGGTCAGACGTAGGGCGGCCTGACCTCAGGCCGCCGCGGCGGGGTGAGGTCACCCCGCCCTACGTTTGCTTTATACAATGGGTTCTTTTATGTTCAACGCACTTTTCACCAAAACAGACGAATACGCAAGACTGGCGCAGGCGCTCGGGGGTCCGGGGGCTTGCGCCTTATTTGGCATACCGGGGTCGGGCCGGGCGATGGTCTATGCCGCGCTGGCGAAGGCCCTCGACAAGCCGCTCTGCATCGTGACGCCCGGCGAGGCCGAGGCGACCCGGTTTGCGGGCGACCTGAACGCGCTGGGCGTGGCGGCGGCAGTGTTCCCTGCCCGCGACTATGTGCTGCGCCCCATCGAGGGCACAGGCCGCGAGTACGAATACCGCCGTCTGGCCGTGCTGGGCGACCTCGTCGGCGGGCGGCTGCAGGCCGTCTGCGTGCCCGACGAGGGCCTGACCCAATACACGACGCCGCGGGTGGATTTCTGCGCGAACACCCGCAGCCTGCGCCCCGGCGACACACTGCCCCGCGCCGAGCTGACCGCGCTTTTGTACGGCGCAGGCTATACGCGGCGCGACCAGGTGGACGGCCCGGGTCAGTTTTCGATCCGCGGCGACATTGCGGACATCTACGCACCCGACATGAAGCAGCCCGCCCGCATGGAGTTCTGGGGCGACGAGATCGACACGATGCACACCTTCGATCTGGCGACCCAGCGCCGCGACGAGCCGATTGAAAAAATCTACGTCTCCCCCGCGCGGGAGATACTGTTCGGTCAGCCCGCCGACGCAGCGGAGAAGATCCGCTCCTATATCAAAAAGGCCCGCGGCAGGCGGCGCACGGCGCTGGAGACCTGCACCGCTGCGGACCTGGCACAGCTGGACGGCGGCGCGATGCCCGTCAACATGGACAAATATCTCACGCTGCGCTATCCCGAGCCTGCGACGATTTTAGACTACTTTGACGATCCGCTGCTGATCCTGGAGGAGCCGGCCTCCCTGCGGGAGGCCGAGCGCGCCACCGCGTTCCGCCGGGACGAGGAGCTTTCCGCCCTGCTGGAGGACGGCGTGCTGGCGGCAGGGCTGGATAAGCTCTACGCCGAGAGCGGCTGGCTCTGGGCGCAGTGCGCCGCGCACCGCACGCTCTGCGCCGAGAACTTTGCCCGCAGCATGCCCGATGTGGCGCTGAAAACCATCGTCAACGCACCCGCCCACACGCTGCCCGCCTGGGGCGGCGAGGTCGCGGCGCTGCTGGAGGACATCCAGCCGCTTTGCAGCGGCGGCACGGCGGTCACGGTCATGGCCGGCACGCCCCGTGCGGCGGCAGGTCTGGCCGCCGACCTGCGCACCAAAGGGCTGAACGTCACGACGGACGCGGCGGCGGAGCCGAGCGCCGGGTTGGTGCAGATCCTGCCGGGGCAGCTTTCCGCCGGGTGCAGTCTGCCGTTTGCGAAATACGCCGTGTTTACGGCCCGCGCCTTCGGCGTGGGCGGCGCACAGAAGAAGAAAAAGCGCAATAAGGACGCGCTGAACAGCCTGAGCGAAATCTCGGTGGGTGATCTGGTCGTCCACCAGAACCACGGCATCGGGCGGTACGCGGGCATCCAGCGGATGGCCGTGCAGGGCGTCACAAAGGACTATCTGCGCATCGAGTACGACAAAAAGGACGTGCTGTACGTGCCCGTCACCCAGCTGGACCTTTTGTCCCGCTACACTGCGCCGGGCGACAGCGACAACGTGAAGCTGAGCCGCCTGGGCGGCAGCGATTGGGCCAAGACCCGCAAGAAGGTCAAGGCTGCGACGGAGCAGATGGCGAAGGAGCTGATCGAGCTGTACGCCCGCCGCAAGCAGGCGCACGGCTACGCCTTCCCCGCCGACGACACCTGGCAGGGTGATTTTGAACAGCGCTTTGCCTACGAGGAAACGCCCGACCAGCTTACCTGCGCGGCGGACATCAAGCACGATATGGAGGAGCCGTGGCCGATGGACCGGCTGCTCTGCGGTGACGTCGGCGTCGGCAAGACCGAGGTCGCACTGCGCGCCGCGTTCAAATGCGTGATGGGCGGCAAGCAGTGCGCGATCCTGGCCCCCACGACGATTCTGGCGTGGCAGCACTTCAACACCGCGCTGACCCGCATGGAGTCCTTCCCCATCCGCATCGGGCTTTTGTCCCGCTACCGCACCCCCAAGGAGCAGAAGGAGACGCTGCGCGGGCTGAAGGACGGCACCGTGGACATTGTAGTCGGCACGCACCGGCTGCTGTCCGGCGATGTGAAATTCAAGGACCTGGGCCTTGTCATCATCGACGAGGAGCAGCGGTTCGGCGTCAAGCACAAGGAAAAGCTCAAAGAGAGCTTCATCGGTGTCGATATGCTGACGCTGTCGGCCACGCCGATCCCCCGCACGCTGAACATGGCGCTGTCGGGCATCCGCGATATGAGCACAATTGAGCAGCCGCCGTTTGAGCGCCAGCCGATTGAAACCTATGTGCTCGAGTACGACGAGGGCATCGTGTCCGAGGCCATCCGCAAGGAGCTGGCCCGCGGCGGGCAGGTATACTACCTGCACAACCGCGTGGACAACATTGAGGAATGCGCCGCGCGGGTGGGCAAGCTCGTGCCCGGGGCGCGTATCGGCATTGCCCACGGCAAGATGACCGAGGAACAGATTTCGTCGGTGTGGCAGCAATTGTTGGACAACGAGATCGACATCCTTGTCTGCACCACCTTAATTGAGACCGGCGTGGACGTGCGCAACTGCAACACGCTGATCATTGAAAATGCGGACCGCATGGGATTGAGCCAGCTGTACCAGATCCGCGGGCGCGTGGGACGCAGCTCCCGCAAGGCGTATGCGTATTTCACCTTCACACGCGATAAGGTGCTGACCGAGATCGCTGCCAAGCGGCTTTCGGCCATCCGGGAGTTCACGTCGTTCGGGTCGGGCTTCCGCATTGCGATGCGCGACTTGCAGATCCGCGGTGCGGGCAGTCTTTTGGGCCACAGCCAGCACGGCCACATGGAGGCCGTCGGCTACGATTTGTACGTGAAGATGCTGGGTCAGGCCATTGCCGCGGCCCGCGGCGAGGCCCCCGCCCCCGACAAGAGCGACTGCCTGGTGGACATCACCGTGGACGCATTCCTGCCGGAGGAATATATCCCGGACGCTGCCGGGCGCATCGAGGCATACAAGCGGATTGCGGCCATCGAGACGACGAGCGACGCCGAGGACGTGCTCGACGAGCTGATCGACCGCTACGGCAGCCCGCCCAAGAGCGTGCAGGGGCTGGTGGACGTCTCCCTCGTGCGCGTGACCGCAGCCCGCGTCGGCATTGCGGAGATCGTCCAGCGCGGCGACCAGCTGATTCTGTATAGTGACATCGTCGGGCCAAAGCAGCTGGGCGAGGTCATGGAAAAGTTCCCGCATCGGGTGCTGTACAATGCACTGGGCCGACCTTATTTCAGCCTGCGCGTGCAGAAGAGCGAAAGCCCGCTGGTACTGCTGCGGGATGTGGTGACCCTGCTTCCGGGCGCACAGAATCAGCCACAGACAAAGCCATAAAAAATAAGCACCTGTTTGCTGCGGTAAAAAGCAGTAAACAGGTGCTTTGCTTTTGGGGTAAGACGCTGAAATTTCTTTGGTCCTTTCTTTATAAAGAAAGGACAGAGGGGGCCAAGTGCCAGGCAGCCGTAAACGGGCAGAGTCCCTCAGGCCGGCTTCGCCCGCGTCTAAAGCCTCCCCTCACAGGGGAGGTGGCCGAGCGCCAGCGATGGCCGGAGGGGCTTTGCCGGGCGTGAATTACACCGCCCGTTCCCCCCTTTGCATCACTCAAACACGTTCTCCTCATCCTCCACCACTTCACCAACGTGGTTTCCATCACTGTCCAGCCCGCGCTTGTCCAGCATATAGTGCACAAATTCCCGCGCCAGGCCGTAGAAGGTCGCAAAGAGCGGCACGCCGACGACCATGCCCACAAGACCGAACAGGTCGCCGCCGACCACGATGGAAAACAGGATCCACAAGGCAGAGATGCCGATGGACGAGCCCAGGATCTTCGGGCCGATGAAGTTGCCGTCCACCTGCTGGATGACCAGAATCAGCACGCCGAAGATGACCGCCTGGATCGGGTCAACCAACAGCAGAATGAAGATGCTGGGGATCGCGCCGATGAAGGGGCCAAATACCGGGATAATATTCGTGATGCCGATAAACACACTGATGAGCAGTGCAAAATCGAGCCGCAGGATCGCCATTGCCACAAACGTGATAACGCCGATGATGGCCGAGTCAATGATCTTGCCCACAAAGAAGCCCGTGAAATTCACGTTGGCATAATGGCAGATGCGCAGCGTGTTTTCCGCAGCCTTTTCCGGCAGGAAGGCATGCGCCAGCGTGCGCAGCTGATGGAGCAGATGCTCCTTGTCCGCCAGCATATAGATACTGGCCGCAATCGAGGTGAAGATCGCCACAAAGTTCGATGCAACGCTGCCGATGCTGGCCACGATCTGCGGCATGGCGGCGCTGGCCATGCTGTAGATTTCTTTGACCATCGCCTCGGAATCGTCCAGCATTTTTGTGGCCGACGACAGGTCAACGCCGAAGCGCTCCTGAATCATGCCCAGCATATCCTGTATGCTCTGTATGTAGCTTGGGAAGTTCGTAAACAGCATGGCGATGCTGTCCACGATCTGCGGAATGACCAGCCATGCCAGCAGCACAAGCAGCAGAATTGCCACCAGATACGCCAGAAGAATCGCGAATCCGCGCGTCTTTTTCTTCTCTTTAAACAGCTTTGTGTAGAAGAACTTGACCATCGGGTCAAGCACATAGGCAATGACTATGCCGCCCGCAAACGGCGACACGATGCCGATAAACACACCGATTTTCCCCAGAAAATACCCCAGATTGTTCAAAGTCAGATACAGCGCAATACAGGCCCCGACCACGCAGAACCAGTCCAGCATCGTCTCCGGCTTTTTGGTCCAGATATGTTCCTCTTTCAAATGCTCCGCTCCTTTTACATCATTTTACAAGAGTATTGTACGCTATGCACGCCTGTATTGCAAGGAATAACTTGTTAATTTTCTTGCGGCCCGCCTGGTAAATTCCGGCGCGGCTCACCGTTTTCATCCAGGCCGCGGGCCGTCAGCCCTGCCCCGACAGCCTGTTTGAGCAGCGCCGCCAGCACGGCCAGCGTCGGCACGCCCAGCACCATGCCCGGGATGCCGAACCACGCCCCGCCCACCACGATGGCCAACAGCACGCCCAGCCCCGGCAGACCGGTGGCCCCGCCCAGAATGCGCGGCGCAATAAAGTTGCCGTCCACCTGCTGGACCACAAAAATAATGATGGCAAATTCTGCCGCCTTCCAGGGCAATTCCAGCAGCAGGATGATGAGCCCCGGCACCGCGCCGAGGAACGGCCCCAGCACCGGGACAATGTTTGTCACGCCGACCAGCACGGCCAGCAGCGGCGCGTATTCCAGCCCGAAGATCGACATCAGCGCAAATGTTTCCCCGCCCACGAGCAGGGCGTCCACCAGCTGCCCGCCGATGTAGCCGCTGAAAATTTTGTTGGCAAGACGGCAGATTTCCAGCACACTGCCCGCGGCACGCGGCGGCAGCGCCGCGTGCAGACACGCCCGGGCCGCGCGGAGCAGCGCCTCCTTGCCGGAGAGCAGGTAGATGCTGGCGGCCAGTGCCACCACGGCGTTGCCCACAGCCCCCGCCGCGCCGGAGACCCAATCCGCCGCCGCACGCGCCGCACCGCTGGACAAACCGCCGAACCAATTTTGCAGTGCCGTGCCCACCATCTGCACAAGCTGTTCCGCCGTGGCCGTATCGATGCCGAACGTATTTTGCACCCAGATCAGCAGGCCGCGGATGGTCTCCTCATACGCGCCGAGCCGCCCGGCAAAGGTCGTCACGCTCTGCACGAGCTGCGGGACGATGAGCGCCGCCAGCAGCGCCAGCGCACCGAAAAACAGCGCATAGCTGACGGCCATCGCTCCGCCGCGCCTGCCGCCAAAGAGCTTTTGCGCAAAAAAGCGCGTGGGTATGTCCAGTACATAGGCCAGCAGCAGCCCCCAGCCAAACGGTGCCAGCAGCCCGAGAAACGCCCCGGCCCCGCGCAGCACGCCCGGCAGCCAGTCTGCCGCGGCAAACACCGCCGCGACGCCCGCCGCCAGCAGCAGCCAGTCCTTCATCGTGTGGGGTGTGCGGTCAAAACAGTTTTTCATTGTCGCTCCTCCTGTTTTGTGGTACACTGTTTACAGCGCATACTTTGTTCATCTTACTTGCTTCTGTTATACCACTTTTTTCCAAAAGGTAAAGAGCTGTATGATTGGAAATTACAATAATTTACGGAAAACCGATGTTTTTCGTGAAAATTCTCGTCAGCGCCGCCTGTCGGGCGCGTCGGTGTTGTAGGGGGCGGCATCCCCGACGCCCCGGGCACTTTGCTGCAGCCGCACACATCCCGGCGGCATGAGGGCATGCCGCCCTACATCCCCCCTTACAAGCAAACCGTAGGGCGGGGTGCCCTCACCCCGCCGCGGAGGGGGCAAGACCCCTCCCTGCAAAGCCGCTCGAAGGAGGGCTGCAATCCTTTGCACTTTTCCTGCAGTTTTGTAAAATTTCTTCGGCAATCTTGACAGAATACCGTCATAATGTTAAAGTGGACACAAAGCCGCTTTCTGTCCCTGAAAGGAGATTTCCATGTGGTTTGATACGATTTTATGGCTGGTTGCCGTCGTGGCGTTCATCATGGTCGAGGCCGCCACAACGGCGCTTGTCTCGGTCTGGTTTGCGGTGGGCGCTGCCGCGGCCATGCTGGTCAGCTTTTTTAATGTCGGCTTTGGCTGGCAGATGCTTGTTTTTGCCGTTGTATCGGCCATTACGCTCGGCCTGATGCTGCCCCGGCTCATCAGTCGGCGCGGCGCGCACCGTGCCCCTGTCACGAACGGTTCGCCGCTGACCATCGGCAAGCAGGGCGTTGTGCTTGTGGACATTGAGCCCGGCCTTCCGGGCCGGGTCCGCGTGGACGGCCTGGACTGGCAGGCCCGCGCCGAGGTCACACTCCCGCAGGGCACCCGCTGCAAGGTCGTGGCCGTGGACGGTGCGATCCTTATTGTCGCTCCCGTGACCGCTGACGCGGCTGCGGTTTAAATCACAAAGGAAAAAGGAGGACCCCCAAATGCTGTTAGTCTTTGCCATCCTGCTCATCATTATTCTGGTGGTTTTGGTGCGCTGCATCGTTATTGTGCCGCAGTCCAACGCCTATGTCACCGAATGGCTCGGCGTCTACAAGGATACCTGGGGCGCGGGCCTGCACATCCGTACGCCGTTTGTCGAGCGCATCTCCCGCAAGGTCTCGCTGAAGGAGGAGGCCGCCGACTTCCCGCCGCAGCCCGTCATCACCCGCGACAACGTCACGATGATGATCGACACCGTCGTTTTCTTTCAGGTGTTTGACGCCAAGATGTACGCCTACGGCGTGAACCGCCCGATCCAGGCCATCGAGAACCTGTCCGCCACGACGCTGCGTGACATCATCGGCTCGATGACGCTCGACGAGACCCTGACGAGCCGCGACCTCATCAACACGAAGATCACCGCCAGCCTTGACGAGGCCACGGACCGCTGGGGCATCAAGGTCAACCGCGTCGAGCTGAAAAACATCGAGCCGCCGGTGGAGATCCGCCAGGCCATGGAGAAACAGATGAAGGCTGACCGCGAGAAGCGCGCCTCCATCCTGCTGGCCGAGGGCGAAAAGCAGGCTGCCATCACCCGCGCCGAGGGCGAAAAGGAGTCCGCCATCCTGCGCGCCGAGGCCGTGAAGCAGCAGCGCATCCGCGAGGCCGAGGGCGAAGCCGAAGCCCTGCTGACCGTCCAGAAGGCACAGGCCGATGCCATCCGCATGATCAACGAGGCGAACCCCAACCACAACTATCTGGCCCTGCGCAGCATGGAGGCCATGGAGAAGGTCGCCGACGGCAAGGCCACCAAGCTGATCGTGCCCAGCGACATGCAGAATCTCGCCGCAACCGTGTCCGCGATCAAAGAGATTTCCGGCGAAGTGACCGAATAAAATTTGACATTCTGTTTTCCCTGCCCGCGGTGTTCTGCCGCGGGCAGTTTTTGTGGGGACGAACGCTGGCGGCAAGGCGCGAAAGCCCCTCAGGCCGAGCCTGCGAGGCCTGAGGGGCTTTTCCCCGCCCACACTGCTCCTTTCCCGCAATTTTTTCTTGCGTTTTCCACAAAATCAGGTTATACTATAAGTAGAATAGTATGCCTTTTTGCGCATACTACATAAAATATTGCGAGGTGTATCAGTATGAAGGAACCTATGGTCATCACTATGGCGCGTGAGTACGCATCCGGCGGCAGCGAGATCGCACAGGCCGTTGCCGACAAGCTGGGTATTCCCTTATATAATAAGGAGCTGATCACCCTTGCCGCCAAAAAGAGCGGTCTGACCGAGGAGGCCATTGCCGCCAGCGAGAACCAGCGCAGCGGCAGCCTGATCTACAGCCTGTACATGATGGGCAACACGATGCCCCTGGCCGACCAGGTCTACATTTTGCAGAGCAACGTCATCAAGGAGCTGGCCGCCGAGGGCCCCTGCGTCATTCTGGGCCGCTGCGGTGACTACGTCCTGCGTGAGCGCCCCAACGTGCTGCGCACCTTTGTCTACGCGCCGCTGGAGACCCGCATCCAGTTTGCCAAGAGCCGCCCCGACGCCAAGGACATGCCGGACCGCCTGTGGGAGACCCAGCTGGCCAAGCATGACCGCGCCCGTGCAAGCTACTACAACTATTACACCGAGAACCGCTGGGGCGAGGCCAAGAACTACGATCTGTGCCTGAATGCGACCCTGGGCCGCGAGGCCTGCGCCGACCTGATCGTGGCCGCCGCCAGGGCTATGCAGGAAGCCGACAAGTAAAAAGGAGCCTTTCACTATGCTGCGCTATGTCAAAAACGGAATGCTGCTGTTGAGCGTCGCGTATATCGTCATCGGTATGCTGCTGCTCATCATGCCCGAGACCAGTCTGCTCTGGATCTGCAACATTTTTGGTGTTGTGGTGCTTGTCACCGGCATTGTCTGCCTGATCCAGTATGCCCGCATCCGCGGCACCGGCTTTACCGCGCCGTTCATGCTGGTGGGCGGCGTCATCACGGCGGGGCTGGGTATCTTCACGCTGGCAAAGCCGCAGGTAGTGACCAGCTTTCTGCCCGTTGTGTTCGGCATCTTCATCGTCGTTGACGGCCTGAGCCGCATCGGTACCGCCATTGACCTTGCCAAGCGCAAGGGGCAGAAATGGTGGTTGCTGCTGCTGTTCAGCATCGTATCCGTTGCCCTGGGCGTACTGCTGGTGCTGCACCCGTTTGATGCGGCGGTCAGCGCCGTCATGCTCTGCGGCATCCTGCTGATCGCCGAAGGTGCGCTGAATTTAGGCTGCATTCTCTACGCCGCCATGGAGCTGCGCACACTGGACCGCATGGCCTCTGCCGCCGCCAATGCGGCCTTGGGTGCCATCGGCGACGCCCTGGACGAGGCCGAAGCCGCCGAGCGCGATGTCGGCAGCGACGGCCCTGTGGTGTACGACGCCGAGAGCAAGGATGTGTCGGAGGACGGTGAATAACCGTTCCGCGACACCGTAGGGGCGCATTCTATATGCGCCCGCAGCGCCGTGCCATCAGCAAACGGGCACGGGCGGATATAGAATCCGCCCCTACAAGCTCTGTTTGTCCTTATTTTGTTTCCCGCGCGAAGGATCGCGAGTTATGTTTAAAGGAGAGAACCCCTATCCATGTATGACCTTATCATCGTAGGCGCCGGCCCTGCCGGCATTTTCACCGCGCTGGAGCTGCTGCGCAAGAGCAGCACCCCCCACAGAATTTTGCTCGTCGAAAAGGGCAAGCCTGTGGAAAAGCGCCACTGCCCCAAGGATAAAACCGGCGTCTGCGTAAACTGCAAGCCGACCTGTGCCATCACCACCGGCTTTTCCGGCGCGGGCGCATTCTCGGACGGCAAGCTGTCCCTGTCCTATCAGGTCGGCGGCGAGTTGCCCGACCTGATCGGCGAGGATTTCGCGCAGGAGCTTATTGACTACACCGACAAAATTTACCTCGAGTTTGGTGCCGACCCGAAGGTCGAGGGCATCTACGAGGGTCCCGACATCAAGGACATCCGCAAGCGCGCCATTCAGGCGGGTCTGCAGCTCGTTGACTGCCCCATCCGCCATCTGGGCACCGAGAAAGCCCAGCAGCTCTACCTGAACATCCAGAACTATCTGGCCGACGCCGGTGTTGAGATGCTGTTCAGTACCGAGTGCGAGAACATCATCCTCGAGGGTTCCGTCTGCAAGGGCGTCCGCCTGCGCGAGAAGGACGGCGTCCGCGACGTCTACGCCAAGCAGGTCGTTATTGCCACGGGCCGCCGCGGTGCGGACTGGCTGGAAAAGATCTGCGCCGAGCACAACATTGCCCACAAGCCCGGCACCGTTGACATCGGCGTCCGTGTTGAGTGCCGCAACGAGATCATGGAGAAGATCAACAAGGTCCTGTATGAGGGCAAGCTGATCGGCTACCCGGCCCCGTGGCGCAATAAGGTGCGCACCTTCTGCCAGAACCCCGGCGGCTTCGTTGCGCAGGAGAACTACGACAACGATCTGGCCGTCGTCAACGGCCACAGCTTCAAGGAGAAAAAGAGCAACAACACGAACCTGGCCATTCTGGTCAGCCACAACTTCACCGAGCCGTTCAACCAGCCCATCGCCTACGCGCAGAAGGTCGGTGAGCTGACGAACATGCTGGGCGCGGGCCACATTCTGGTGCAGCGCTACGGCGATATTCTGGATGGCAAGCGCACTTGGGCCAACGAGCTGGCCCGCACGAACGTCCGCCCGACGCTGAAGGACGCCGTGGCCGGTGACATCACCGCCGCCATGCCCTACCGCGCCATGGTCAACATCATCGAGTTCATCAAGATGATGGACGAGGTCGTGCCCGGCTTTGCCAGCCCCGAAACGCTGCTGTACAGCCCTGAGCTGAAGTTCTACTCCAACAAGGTCAAGATGGACGCCGATCTGGAGACGAACATCGCGGGTCTGCACTGCCTGGGCGATTCCTCCGGCTGGACCCGTGGCCTGATGATGGCCTCCGTCATGGGCGTCCTGATGGGCCGCAAGCTGATGGAGAAGCACGGCTTTTAAGGGTACGATGAGTACGGGTGTTCTTTTCTTATAAGAAAAGAACCAAAAGAATTTTAAACATAATCAAGGGGAGAGCGCCGGGTGTGGTGCTCTCCCCTTTTTTGCAGGCGGCGAGTGGCGGCGGCATGAGGGCATGCCGCCCTACGCACTCACTTTATGTCATTCGTAGGGCGGGATGCCCCCATCCCGCCGCGGGCAGGCATCCACTTTACTGCCAGCCTGTAGGGGGCGGCGTCCCCGACGCCCCGCACCCACTTCCCGCAAAAAAATTGCAAAAATCTCCAAAACACCCGCTCCGTGTGACAACTTTGCAACATCCGGGGTGTAGGATAGTGGCAAACCAGGCACAGAAAGGAGCTTTGAGGATGAAAAAAGTAGCTTTATTATTGGCGGCAGCCATGCTGGCGCTGGCCGGATGCGCGTCTGCGGGCGATACCGCGGCGGCTTCGGAGGCCGCACCGGCTGAGAGTACGGCGGAGAGCGCCGCGGCGGAGGACAGCACAGAAGCGGCGCTGCCGGGTGAGCCGCACCCCCTCTCGGCCTATAGCGCCTGCGCAGTCAGCGGCAGCAGCGTCTATACGGCGGTCTCCCACTTTTCAAGCAGCGAGGACAGTCTCGGCAGCTTTGATCACAGCACCGTCTACAAAACCGACCTTACCACCGGGCAGACCTATGAGATGTACCGCACCGGCTCCCAGCTTGCGTCCGCGCCGCTGATCATAGACGACACGCTGTATTTCATCTGCTACGACGGCGGTATGCTGGCCCTGCCGACGACGGGCGGTGAGGCGCGCGTGCTGCCGTTCTCCTACGACGACTGGATGCCTGTTTTTTACGCAGGTCACTACCTCTACTGCCGGAGCGTCAGCGCCGCGCCATTCTGCCGTACCGGCGGTATGCGGTTTAACTTAGAAAACGGGGAGACCTCGCCGTGGAATATCCCGGTGGAGACAATGTACATTCCCGATGTCGTCGGGGACGCGCTGCTGCTCTGCCGCGTTGTCTCGGATTATCCGGTGCCCTACCCGGACGACGACGAGATGTCCCAGGCGCTTTTGCAGAACACCACGCTGGAATACACCCTGGCCGACCCCGCGACGGGCGCGGTGCGGCAGACCTGCTTTACCCTCCCCTATGACATACCGCAGCCGGGGAACCTTACGGTCTACACCTACCTTGGCAAGTGCGGCAGTGACTTCTATTTCCGCGCAGACCAGTGCGACGATGAGTACGCTTTGGTTTCCCAGTCCGTGCTGCGCATCGGCACGGACGGCACCCGGACCGACCTTGGCATTACCAAAACGCCGGATTACCTGGATTACTGTGCGGTTTTGCAGGGCGATGAGGTGCGCTGGCTCCTGACCCGCGGCACCGACGGCATCTATCTGATTTACGACACGCAAGGCCATGAGATTGGCCGCAACGAGCGGCCCGCCGGGCTGGAGGCCTTCTTCCCGCTTTGTATGCTGGACGACGGACGCCTGTTGATGGTCGTCGGCTACGACTGGGAGCACGACAGCGCGGCCCGGTACGCTGTGATGGACGCCGACGAATTTCTGAACGGCGGGTCAGCATACCGCGAGATGACGTTTGCGGAGTGAGTGTCATTGCCCGGGCGGTTTTTACTGGCCGGAAGCGGGCACGGGTCGTCGGGGACGCCGACCCCTACGGGTGCCCCGCAAGGTGGATGTCTGCTTGGCGGCGGGGTGAGGGCACCCCGCCCTACAGGGAACGGCACGGTAACCGTAGGGGCCGACGCCCGCACCGTTCCCGCCGCAAAGCGCACAGGCTGTAGGGCGGCATGCCCCCATGCCGCCGGGCATCTTTCCGCCGCCGCAATGCTCCCGGGTTGCCGGGAGCGCCGACCCCTGCAACAACCCGTAAAACATAAAAACAAAATATTTTATCAAATCTTCTTCCCGTGTAACAACTCGGACACAACCGGGGTGTAAGCTGGTCACAAATGAAAAGTTGAAAGGAGCCTGTGTTATGAAACGACTAGCCTTTGTCCTTGCTGCCGCGCTGTTCGCCCTGACCGCCTGCACCCCGGCGGCGGAAACTGCAACTGACGCAGAACCCGCCACCACACCCGAAACCACCACCGAACCGACAAGCAAGCCCGCTGCGGCGGAGACCGGCCCACTCTATACTTACAGCCACCGCTATGCGCAGGATGTTGTCTATGATGTCATGCCTGCCTTTAATGACCAGTTGGACCACATCGGAACGAACGTTTACAAAAACGACCTGAATGCCGGGCAGGTTTCGCTGTTTTACAGTTGCGACGATTGGTGCCTTGCCGACCCCTATGTGACGAGCGACGCGGTGTACCTGCTCACCTACAACAGAGACCGCGACAACAAAATCATTGCCCTGTCGCCGGATGGTACCAAAACTCACGAGATTCCCTTTGACCCATACGCCTCGACCGTTGTCTTATACAGCGACCGTTATTTTTATTGCATGGACGGTTATGCCCCCTATGATACCGCAAGCGGGTTCCGCCTTGACTTGCAGACCGGCGAGACAGCGCCCTGGAACTTGCCCGTCGAAACAACTGGCGCACCGGATGCCGCCGGTGATTTTGCCGTGACTGCGCGTCTCATTTCGGACCAGCCTGTTCCATTCACGAGTGACCCGGAAATTTCCGACGCTCTTTTGCAGAACTCTATGCTTGAGTACGACCTGACGGATGCCACAACCGGAAAGCCCACCACGAAAATTGCAGAGTTTCCGTATAAAGGTGCGGACGACGGCAGCGGCTATGTCTATTACACCTACCTTGGGAAATCCAGAGACGATTTCTACTTCACCGGCGAACACTCCCGGTCGTCTGAGGAGGGCATTAAAATGTCTGTGCTCCGTGTGGGCAGCGACGGCACGCAGGAAGATTTAGGGCTTATGATCCATGTGTCGCTTCGCGAATTGCGCCAAAACGGAGAGATTCAGTGGCTTTTCACAATGAGCAGCAACCCGGGCCCCCTCACAGTATACGACCTGCAAGGCACGCAGATTGCGCAGGTGGACCCGCCCGCCGGGGTGGAGTCCTACTATCCGATTTCCATGCTGGACGATGGACGGATTTTGTTGAACATTGGCTATGATCTCGACCACGACTACATGACCCGGTACGCCACCATCGATGCCGACGCGTTTTTGAATGGCAGCACCGAGTATACCGAGATGGAGTTTGTGGGGTAAAGGGCGCCCCCCTGCGGCGGGGTGAGGGCACCCCGCCCTACAAGTTACGGTACGGTGGGACGTAGGACGGCATGCCCCCATGCCGCCGGACATCTTCCCGCCGCCGCAACGCTCCCGTGTCGTCGGGGACGCCGACCCCTACGGGTTGGCCGTGGGGCTGGCGGCTGCCTGTCGGCGGCCAGAGGACTGGCCGCCGTGGCCGTTTCCGTTAGCATAAAAAACAAAGCCCAGCCCCCGCAATGTTTTCCACATTGCGGGGGCTGGGTTGTTTAAAACTTTAAGACATGAACCGATCCTTCAGGTTCTTGAAGAAGCTCTTGCGCTTCTCGTAGTTCTCGTCCTTCAGGCTGTCCTCAAAGGCCTTCAGGGCTTCGCGCTGGGTGCGGTTCAGCTTCTTGGGGATCTCCACGTCCACAATGACGTACTGGTCACCGCGTCCGCGCCCGTTCAGGTACTGGATGCCCTGGCCGCGCAGGCGGAACTTCGTGCCGCTCTGGGTGCCCTCGGGAATCTTCTGGGCGACCTTGCCGTCCACGGTGGGGACCTCAATTTCAGCGCCCAGCACAGCCTGGGAGTAGGTAATGGGCACGCGGACGTACACATCGTAGCCGTCGCGCTCAAACACGGCGTCGGGCTTGACCGTCACATGGACGATCACGTCGCCCGCGGGGCCGCCGTTCGTACCGGCGTCGCCCTGGCCGCGCAGCGCAATGTTCTGGTCGTCGTCGATACCCGCGGGGATCTTGACCTCCAGCGTCTTGCGGGCACTGGTTTTGCCGGTGCCGCGGCAGGTCTTGCAGGGGTTCTTGATGATGGTGCCGCGTCCGCCGCAGTGCGGGCAGGGCTGCTGGCTCTGCATCACACCAAACGGCGTGCGCTGCTGGGTCACGACATAGCCGCGGCCACCGCACTCGGTACAGGTCTCGGGGCTGGAGCCGGGCGCACAGCCGTTGCCGCCGCAGTCCGGGCAGGTCTGCTGACGGTTCAGCGTGACCTTTTTGGCGCAGCCGTGGGCGGCCTCCTCAAAGGTCAGGATCACATTGGCCTGAATGTCATGGCCCTTGCGCGGCGCGTTGGGGTTGGAGCGGGTCGAGCCGCCGAAGCCGCCAAAGCCGCCGCCGAAAATATCGCCGAAGATGTCGCCCAGATCGACGCCGCCGGCGCCGCCGAAGCCGCCAAAGCCGCCACCGTAGCCGCCGCCGGGCTGGCCGGCCCCATAGTTGGGATCGACCCCAGCGAATCCGAACTGGTCATAGCGTTTGCGCTTGTTCGGGTCGGAAAGAACATCGTTGGCCTCATTGACCTCCTTGAACTTTTCCTCGGCGTCCTTGTCGCCGGGGTTCAGGTCGGGGTGGTACTTTTTGGCCAGCTTGCGGTAGGCGCTTTTGATCTCGGCATCGGTGGCGTTTTTGCCGATCCCCAGCACCTCGTAGTAATCACGTTTTTCTGCCATAGAATCTATCCCCTCTATTTATGGGTTGTGAAAAGGCTTCCCCTTGCGGGGAAGCTGCCCGCGGAGCGGACTGATGAGGTGAGACCTGCCGGATATTGCCCGCAAACAGGCAATCCCTGCAGCTTGGCCCTCATCCGGCCTTGCTTCGCACGGCCACCTTCCCCCGCGGGGGGAAGGTTTTATTTTAACTTTCTCTATAACCCCCAAGGGCCGCCGCCGGGTTTGCCCAGCGGCGGCCTTATTATGGGTTTGTTACAGCTTAGACCTCGTGGAAGTCGGCGTCAACGGCGCCGTCGTCCTTCGGCTGCGCACCTGCATCGGGGCCGGGCTGTGCACCGGGCTGCTGGCCCTGTGCCTGGGCGGCCTGCTGGTAGACCTTCTCGCTGATGGCGTAGAAGGCCTTCTGCAGGTCATCCTGCTTTGCCTTGATGTCATCAACGCTGCCGGACTTCAGGGCTTCCTTCAGGGCAGACAGCTTGGTCTCGACCTCGCTCTTTTCCTCGGCGGAAACCTTGTCGCCGAACTCGCCCAGTGCCTTCTCGGTCTGGAACACCATCTGGTCGGCGTTGTTGCGCACATCGACTTCCTCGCGGCGCTTCTTATCCTCGGCGGCATACTGCTCGGCGTCCTTGACAGCCTTGTCGATGTCGTCCTTGCTCATGTTGGTGGAAGCAGTGATCGTGATGCTCTGCTCCTTGCCGGTGCCCAGGTCCTTCGCGCTGACGTGCACGATACCGTTGGCATCAATATCGAAGGTGACCTCGATCTGCGGCACGCCGCGGGGAGCCGGAGCGATGCCGTCCAGATGGAAG
>ENA-ORIJ01000574-ORIJ01000574.1-human-gut-metagenome-genome-assembly--contig:-NODE-574-length-21779-cov-9.52969_pt1 | contig 21779 bp, 18 predicted proteins | sample MGYA00243030_ERZ508746 | MGnify/ENA primary metagenome ERZ508746 (study PRJEB26277, sample SAMN04329826) | human gut metagenome | biome: human-associated habitat | host: Homo sapiens | place: USA... | reverse complement strand
AATTTTCAAGAATTGAAAATTTGTGGCCACGGGACGATTCTTGCTCTCACGAAAACCCATACTTTTTGAAAAAACGCTTTTCGCAGCCAAAGGAGGATGCACCATGAAAAAAGAGATCGAAGCCTTTGTCAACGCAGCCAACGAGCAGGAGTTGGAAGCCGCATGGAATAACCTCTCGGCAGAGGAACAGCGAGTTTTCGAGCAGCTCATGGAGGAAGACTCACCCGAAGATGCACTGGCATTTTTTGCCCAGCTGTATGACGATGCCCCGAAGGAGCAAGCCAGCGAAACCGTGAGCATCTCCGAAAATGAAATCTATTTCAAGCGGCAGCCCTTGACCGAAGAGCAGAAGAAGCACGGCTCCTATGTAGATGAGAACGGCAATCTCCATGTCAAGAACCTGTCCGCTTTCTGGATTCCAGAACTGACCACCACGGAGAAAGTCGGTCACACCACCTACACCGTGACCGGCAGCTATGAGGGCAAGGAGTCCTTTTTGAAGAAGCTGGAGCGCATTGTTGCCAAGAACGCCCAGCAAAAATTTGAAGATGAGGGTGCAGACGAATGACAACTGCGTCCAATTCTGCTATACTTGACCCGGTAACCAATCCTGTACCGACAGTTGCTCCACAGAGTAAGGAGGACACAACAATGTCTGGAGCAACGAATAAAATCACCGCACTTTACTGCCGACTGTCGCAAGAGGACGCACGGCTCGGCGAAAGCCTGTCCATTGAGAACCAGAAGGCTATCCTTCTGGAATACGCCAAAAAGAACCACTTCCCGAACCCGGTGTTCTTTGTGGATGATGGCTACTCCGGCACGAACTATGACCGCCCCGGCTTTCAGAGTATGCTGGTCGAGATCGAAGCAGGGCGTGTAGGAATCGTTATCACGAAAGACCTGTCCCGACTGGGGCGCAACTCTGCCCTGACGGGTCTGTACACCAACTTCACCTTTCCCCAGTATGGCGTTCGCTACATTGCCATTAACGACAACTACGACACCATTGACCCGAACAGCGTAAACAACGATTTTGCGGGCATTAAGAACTGGTTCAACGAGTTTTACGCCCGCGATACCAGCCGCAAGATTCGGGCTGTCCAGAAGGCCAAGGGAGAGCGTGGAGTGCCGCTGACGGTCAATGTTCCGTACGGCTATGTAAAAGACCCGGAGAACCCGAAGCATTGGCTTGTTGACCCGGAAGCGGCTGCGATTGTGAAGCGCATCTTCTCCATGTGCATGGAGGGACGTGGCCCGACCCAAATTGCAAACCAACTGTGGGTGGACAAAGTTCTGACTCCCACCGCCTACAAGCTGAGCCATGGCCGGAGTACAAACGCACCTGCCCCGGAAGACCCTTACCGCTGGGATAAAAGAGCAGTAAGTTTGATTCTGGAACGCCGGGAGTACACTGGCTGCACAGTCAACTTCAAGACCTATACTAACTCTATCTGGGATAAAAAGAGACATCTGAATCCTGTGGAAAATCAGGCTATCTTCCCGGATACACATGAGCGCATTATTGACGATGATGTGTTTGAAAAGGTTCAGGAGATTCGTAACCAGCGTCACCGCATGACCCGGACAGGCAAGAGCAGCATTTTCTCCGGTATGGTCTACTGCGCTGACTGCGGTTCCAAGATGCAATATGGTTCGTCCAATAACAGGGACTTCAGTCAAGACTTCTTTGATTGCTCTCTGCACAAGAAGAACGGGAGCAAGTGCAAGGGACATTTCATCCGGGTAAAGGTTCTGGAAGGACGTGTGCTGAGTCATGTTCAGCGGGTGACGGACTACATTCTCCGTCATGAAAACTACTTCCGCAAGGTCATGGAGGAGCAGCTTCGGGTGGAAAGCACCGAAAAGCTGACCGTCCTGAAGAAGCAGCTTGCCCGGAATGAGAAGCGGATTGCAGACCTCAAACGGCTGTTCATGAAAATCTACGAGGATAACGCCAGCGGAAAGCTGAGCGATGAACGCTTTGACATGATGAGCCAGAGCTACGATGCCGAACAGAAGCATCTGGAAGAGGAAGCCCTCTCTATCCAGCAGGAAATCGAAGTACAGGAACAGCAGATCGAGAATATTGAGAAGTTCGTCCAGAAAGCGCACAAATACGTTCATATTGAAGAACTCACCCCTTATGCTCTCCGTGAACTGGTGTCGGCCATCTATGTGGATGCCCCGGATAAGTCCAGCGGAAAGCGGGTGCAGCACATCCATATCAAGTACGACGGGCTGGGGTACATCCCTCTGGATGAACTGGAAGCAAAAGAAAAGGCGTGACCGAAGTCACGCCAAATCTTCCCCATTTAGGGAACTTTTGCAAATACTGTTTTATGGGAACTCTGCTCTCCCCCGAAAACTTTTTTCGAAAAATCCAGAAAAAAAGTGAAAGGAATCTGCGTTTCATGTATTATAGAGAGTGAAACTGCGAATGTACAACACAAAACTGCGTGATATATCAATGCGGCGGGCGTGCGGATAAGTCGGACTGTTCTACTCCCCGCAATGATATTGCGACGGTTCATAACTTGCTGTATATCGCAGAATATTTTGTCTGAAAAGGGGAAGGGAAAATAAAATTTCACTATTGAAAATACTGGATATACATGCTATTATTACGATAATGGGTTTGTCTGGTAAAAATAACCTGCCAAGGGAAAGAAAAACGACAAGAGTTGAATATCTTTTCCTCCGGTTTTGCCAAAAATACTATGATGCAGGGAGGGCTCCACTGTGCGGAAAAATCATCACGGAAAAAAAGATAGGCTGGTGAAGCGCGTTTTTGCGCTTTGTCTGGCGCTTGCGGTCATCTGCACCTGCCTTGTGCCGGTGTTTGCAACCGAGTACAAGGATGTTGTCGATTCCGGTGAGGAGGAAATTGCCGGTTTCGGCGGGGACGAAGCTGCCGGTTTCGGCGACGATTTCCCTGCCGTGGACGACGGCGAGCCGCGCGAAGTATACGATGAAGGCGAAGCTGCCGGTTTTGGCGAGGAGGAAGCCTCCCGGCCCGTAGACGATGAGGGTGGCGAGGACAACCTCGAAGGCGGCCCCACCGTTAAGGAAACAGAGTGGGGTACCGTTATTGACTACGGCACCAGCACCGACACCAGCTCCAGCACCGAGACCCAGTGGTCCGGCGAGGACGACGTGGTGGAAAAGCCTGATGACAAAGTGGTCGTTTCCGGCGACGAGATCAAAAAGCTGCAGGACATGGTGGTCTACCGCTTCTGGCTGAAGGAGCTGAACACCCTTGACCTGCAGGACATTACCGCTCAGGCACAGATCAACAATATGACGGAGAGCGAGTATCTGGCCCGGAACGGTGAGGTTCTGTGGAACCTGTACTTCATTCAGGCTGTGCCCCGGGTAGAGACCATCGCGGACTACAGCAGCTACATCGAGAACCCCTCCTCCAACCGGGACCCCAAGGGCGAACTGCGGCAGTTTGACTACTGGTACACACTGGACGAGTTTGGCAACCGGGTGCGCCTGAACCTCACCGACCCCACCAGCAACATTCTGGACGACAAGACCACCACCGTGAACGTCTACGCCGCATGGAAGGACGGTACCGTGGGCTCCGATGAGGAAGAGGACGTGGATCACGAGGATCTGGTGGACAAGAACCCCGTGCCTGTGGATCTGACTGCCAAGGCCTCTGCTTCCTACGAGGACGAGGAAGGCAACACGAAGAGCGTCAATCTGCCGGTGGAGGTGAAAAACCTGCCCTCTGCCACTCACAGCCTCAGCGTCATCCACATGGGTGATGACGATATGCAGACCTTCTACGAGAGCCACGAGGACAGCTTTGGGGAAATGATGCCCATTCTGGGCCTGAAGATCTCCCCCAAGAACGCCAAGGGCAACACGGTGCAGCCTGCCAAGGGTGAAAAGGCTACCGTTACCGTTTCTGGTCTGGACAAACTGCCGGAAATTGCGGCAATGGAAGAAGCGGGAGCGCTCACTGCCGATGCACTGAAGGTGCTCCACCAGAAAGACGACAATACCGTGGAAAAACTGGATGTTGTCAGCTATGAGAATGGCACCCTGACCTTCGAGACCTCCAGCTTCAGCCCCTTTGTGATTGCGCTGGAATATCCGGATCAGGGAAGTGAAGACTTCGATGATGACGGCATTGAGATCGTCAGCATTGAGATCGATGGCGTTGAGTACCCGAATGTGAATGATGGGATTGCTACGATCAGCAGCATTCAGGGTGATGCAAAAGTTCCGGTTGGCGCAACGATTACACTGCGATCCAAAAACGGAAAATCGTACTACGAACATAAATGGATAATTACACCGAATAAGCAAAACCCCGGTGAAGCGAAGTTTGTTGACAGCAATGGAAATTTGGTTGACGAAATTTATGGCGTGGGAGATACTTTCAAAACAGTACGGTTAAAGGTTACGAAAACAGGTGAGTTGACGATTAATCACCGCCACGGTGACCCCAAAGCAGATGATGAACATAAGTTTAGTAACGGCGATGAGCTGAAGATTACAGTTGTGGAAAGTGATAATCCGACATCTTCTTACAATCTTTATGTTTACACACAGATTCGGGATTATTCGCAATCTCAGGGTGATTATTACAAGCCACATGTGGAAAATAAAGCTTGGAACGGCATGGCTGTTGGCACAATTCTGAATGTGCCTGACCCGGAAACCTATAAATGGAAAGAACGTCCATACAATCAGCTTTATGACACAAACAGTACCGAAAATAAGCTTGGAACAGAAATTTTGGTTGATTCCGGACAGTTTCCTGTGATTCCGATTAAACAGGCGGATGGTTCTTACAAGGATTACTATTATAAGGAGCCCCCGAGTAGTTGGGAGTCAAATGCCGTAAAGAAGAATTATGGCGGTACATACACAATTAAATGGTACGAGGTGGTTGGAGTAGGCGGAGCTAACACTGGTAAAAATGGCACGCAGGGAGATTGGACAGGAGAAGAGAGCCTGCGCAAAAAATACACGAGTGGCGTGTATGAATCTCCGATTACGTATGTCGGCGATAAAATAATGACGTACCATCTGGATGGTTTGCTATTGATCCATGATGCAACGCACATCAACGTCCAATTTATGGTTCAGGATGCGGGTAAAAATACTTTTGATCTAGTGAATGATTATGGCGGAGCATATACAGTCCAAAAGCAGGGCGATTCAATTCAGTTGAATACAATTGCCCGCCCGGATGTCAAACGCGATGATCAGACTGAAGCGGTGTGCCCGGAAACTAAAACAACAGCAGATGGTACAGTTTACACCTTTAAAGGTTGGTATACGGATGAAAATTGCACCCAAAAAGCGGATTTTGTAAATGGCACCATTTCTGCGGATACAACTTTCTACGCAAAGTATGTGCCTGCTTCCGCCAACCTGACCGTTACCAAAACTGTTACTGGTAAACTTGGCGATACCAACAAAGCCTTTACCTTTACGATTACCAAAGCTGATGGGACATCGGCAAATATTACTGATGCCAATGTTGAGATTAGCGAAGCAGATAGTGCAAAGGTTGAATGGCTGAGAAATGGCAAGTTTACTCTGAAAGACGGAGCTTCGATTATCTTCAAGAATCTGCCAAGTGGTGAGTACAAAGTTATAGAGGAAGATTATTCTGGTGAGAAGTACGATACCAGCTGGCAGATTGGTACAGACGGTGAAGTATACGAAAAGAATAGTACTGCAACTGTAACAATCGGTACAACTGAGCAGACGGTTCACTTCACCAATCACCGGACGCTCGAGCCTGACCTTGGTGTTCTCCTCGACACCCTGCCTTACATCGTCATCCTTGCTGTGGTGGCTGGCGGCGTTGCCCTGCTGATGCTGCGCAAGCACCGTAAGGAAGATGACTAAAGGGGGCTGACCGCATGGCGAAGAAGAAAGCGCCCCAGCGGCTGGCCGGTGCAGAGGAAAGCTGTATCAGCCCGGAGCAGGAAGCGATCATCCAGTGGTTCCGGACGGTGAAATTCCGCAAGAAACTGCTGGGCGGCGTGGACGAAGCGGCCATGTGGAAGAAGCTGGAAGAGCTTTACGCCCTGTACGAAGCCGCCATCCGCGCCGAGCGCACCCGCTATAATGTGCTCTTGGAGCAGCAGACCGGAAGCCTGCCCTTGGATACCACCAAGGTTGACAGCTCTGACCCCCAAAAGGAGGCGCATTCCGATGCACCCGCTGGACAATGAAGCCCTGAAGCTGGGGGCAAAGGCGGTGCGCCGCCGTCGGCTGGACGCTGAGAACCGGCAGGATTTCATCAGCCTGCTGGGCCGTGTTGTGGTGATCCTGCTGTGCGCCTGGGTGCTGTTCACGCAGGTGTTCCTGCTGACACAGGCCAAAGGCAACAGTATGTTCCCCGCGGTAAAGGATGGCGACCTGCTCATCTGCTACCGCCTGCACAAAACCTACGCAAAAAACGACGTTGTGGTCTACACCCAGGGCGGCAAGCTCCGGGTGGGCCGCATCCTTGGGCGCGAGGGCGACCTTGTGGCTCTGGACGACAGCGGCACCCTTGTGGTGAACGGCGCGGTGCAGAGCGGCGAGATCCTCTACCCCACCTACGCAAAAGACGCGCTGGAGTACCCCTACACGGTGCCGGAAAACTGCGTTTTTGTGCTGGGCGATTACCGCACACAATCCGAGGACAGCCGGGATCTTGGCCCGGTTCCGCTGGAGGATGTGCAGGCAAAAGTAATTACACTACTGCGGCGACGCAGTCTGTAATATCACGGAAGCCGGAAGAAGCTGCCGGCATCCTGCCTGTGAACCGCAGAGTTTGGGCTGCGGCACAGAAGTACGATCTTATTTCTTACTAGGGAGGAATTACAATGAAACTGAAGAAATTCTTCGCGGGCATTCTGGCTGCCGCCATGATGCTCACCGTCGGCGCAACCGCAGCGTTTGCGACGACTAGTGTTGATGCTACCTATCCCGGCACGGCTGGCGAATACAATGCAAATATGTTTGTGCCGGTTAATGGCAAGGCTGAAATTGATTTAACCAAGGTTCTGACGGTTGTTAATGGTACTGCGCCCGATAGCATGAAGTTTAACTTTAATGTTTATGAGGGTACGGCAACTACCGGTACAGCACTGGATACTGAATCGGTGGAATTTAACGCAGGTAATTATACTTCTAAGGGTGGCGAAAACAATAATGGTGTCTATACTGGCACCTTTAAGCTGGATGTTGCGAAGCTGACTGAAGGCAAGTCTGTTGGTAAGTATACTTTTACTATCGTTGAGAGCATGGACAAGGCATACCAGTCTGTGACTGCTGAGCGTGGTACTGTGACGATGGTTATCAGCAAGGTCAACGCAAAGGAAGTTGATGCCACTGCTACTGCTGAGTTTGGCTATTTTGTTGCTCTGAAGGATTCCGACGGCAATAAGATTCTGGCAACCGAAGCGTTTAAGAATAAGTACGGTGATGGCAATATTCAGAATTTGAAACTGAGCAAGACTGTTCACGGCGCTCTCGGCAATTTGAGCAAGGACTTCACCTTTAAGATTAAGTTTACTAAGGCAGATGCCCTGCAGAACAATACTGATACTGGTCTGTATAAGGGACCTCAGGTTACAGAGTTGAGCAACACTGCAACCATTAAGGATGGCACTACTGCAATCTCTTCGAATGCATATCTGGAGCTGGATAAGGAATATACTGTTACTCTGCGTCACAATGATTCTCTGAACCTTTCCAACCTGCCTGCTGGTATTAAGTATGAAATTTACGAGGATGGTTCTCAGGTAGAAGCTGGTGCTGTTGTTGTTACTGTTGACAATGTGAAGTACACTGTTACTGTTACTGATACTGCATTTGACACCACTGAGACTACTAAGATCAAGGGTACTGTCAATAATACTGACGTGACTGCAGCTTTCCAGAACACCAACCCTGATTCCCCCGACATGGGCGTTGTGCTGGACAATGCACCTTACATTGCAATGCTGGCCATCGTTGCCATTGGTGGTGTGGCCCTGATGCTGAACAAGCGCCGCCGCGACGAGGAGTAATTGCTCGCGGTAAATTAAACCCCACCGTCATCCCTTGCGGGATGCCACCGCCCCTAGTAGGGGCGGCCTTGGCAAAACCGTGAAGCTTTGCGCCATGCCAAGGGCCCCCCTATTAGCGGGGGCTGGCACGCGAAGCGTGACTGGGGGGTTATCCCAGCACAAACCTAACGAATAACCACTTATTTGAATTTGCTTAACCGGAGGTGGGCTGTATCAACTGGCAGAGAAAAGCGTTGAGGGCAGCCGACTTTCTGGTGAGCGCGGTGGTCGTGCTGTTCCTGGTGGTCGCCGGGGCGTATTCAGCCTATGCCCTGTGGGACAACTCGCAGGTGTACGCCGCCGCAGACAATGTTCAGGCAGAGCTTTTGCAGTTCAAGCCCAAGGCGGGCGCGGATAATGGCGCGAGTTTTGAGGAGCTGCTGGGCATCAACCCGGATGTCTGCGCGTGGGTCACACTGGACAACACCGCCATCGACTACCCTGTGGTACAGGGCAAGGACAACTTTACCTATGTGAACACCGATGTCTATGGTGATTTCTCGCTGGCAGGCAGCATCTTTCTGGATGTGAACTGCGACAAGAACTTCACCGACCCCTACTCTCTGCTGTATGGTCACCATATGGAAGAGAGCAAGATGTTCGGTGATCTGGATCTCTACAAGGACGCAGAGTTCTTTGCAGAGAACACCACCGGTGAGCTGATCCTGCCCGACCGCACCTATGATCTTAAAACCTTTGCATGTCTGCTGGTCCCTTCGTCTGAGAGCGCGATTTTCCAGCCCCAGCGCTGGGACAGCGACCTGCAGGGGTTGTACACCTTTGCGCAGGAGAACGCCCTGAACCTGAACACCGAAACGCTGGCCGCCATGAAAGCGGCGGGCGATGACGCTCAGGTGCTGGCGCTGTCCACCTGTTCAACGGAGTTTACCGATGCACGCACCATTCTTCTGGCGTGGATGATCCCGTCCGCGTCGGATTCATAAAGGAGAGGATGAAATGAGGTTCCGTAAAATCGCGGCAGCACTCCTGACGCTTGCGTTGGGGTTCTGCCTGTGTCAGCCGGCGGCATTTGCGGCCACCGCGGCTGACCAGCATACACAGCTGCAGGAGCTTCCGGTTTCCATTCAGTCCACGGGGGAAACACCTCTCCCAAAGGAAACACTGACTGTGGAACTTGAGGCTGTGGACAATGCGCCCCTGCCCGAGGTGACCACTCTGGAGATCACCGACGGCGAGACCGGCAGCTTTGGCCCCATCAGCTACACCAAGCCCGGCTATTACGTTTACACCGTGCGCCAGCGCGCCGGTGTCAACACCCGCGGCACCTACGATGAAACCGTGTACTATCTGCGCGTTTCCGTGGTGTGGGACAATGACAAGCTGGTGGCCCGGATGGCCGTGCACACACAGGCAGACCTGATGGACGAAAAGGTGAGCAGCATCACCTTCAACAACAGCTACAAGGCCATCGAGACCCCGTACTACCCGGACCCGTATGACCCTGATCCCGTCGCCCCGCCCACCCCTTCCACGCCGGAGAACCCGGCCCCGGCAGATGCCCGCCCGACCGTGACTGAAACCACCACCCCTAGTGCACCGGAGCCCACCGCCCCGGCCAGCGTGGTGGCGGATGCCCGCCCGGCCGAAGGCCCCAAACTGATCCAGACCGGCCAGCTGAACTGGCCCATCCCTGTTCTGACGGCAAGCGGTCTGGTGCTGGTGGCCGTGGGAGCCGACCTGATGGAGCGCAGCAAGAAACGTGAAAAGAATGCGTAAAGTATCCCCCGGGCTTGTCTGCATCGTGCTGGGTGTGGTGCTCCTGCTGGCGGCGGGCGGCCTGTACGCCTACAATCGCTACGAGGATGCCCACGCCGGTGCCGAGGCCCAGACCGTGGTGGCCGACCTTCAGCAGAAGGTGGAGACCCCGGAACCGGAGGCAGAGAGCGGCCCCCTGGACCCCGAGCTCCCGGTGGTGGAGATCGACGGCAACGAATATGTGGGTGAGATCTCCATTCCCGCCATCGGCATTGACCTGCCGGTGATGAGCGAGTGGAGCTACCCCCGCCTGAAGATCGCCCCCTGCCGCCAGTTCGGCTCTTCCCGCACCGATGATCTGGTCATTGCGGCGCACAACTACGAGAGCCATTTCGGCAAGCTGACCTCCCTCACAGCGGGGGACAGCGTCACCTTCACCGATATGGACGGCATCGTGAATGAGTACGTCGTGAACAAGGTCGAAGTGCTTGACCCCCACAGTGTGGAGGAAGTGGAACACAGCGGTTACGCCCTGGTGCTGTACACCTGCACCTACGGCGGCAAGACCCGTGTCACCGTCTTCTGTGATCGTGCATCGTAAAAATCAAGGCTGAAAAACAAAAAGAAGCCCCGACATTCGTCGGGGCTTCTTTTTTTACTATGTGGGAACTCCCTCCGTCATTGCTGACGCAATGCCACCTCCCTCTCAGAGGGAGGCTTTTCGCTGCCGTAAGGCTCCCTCCTAGAGGGAGCTGTCGCCGGAGGCGACTGAGGGAGTTACTGTTTTTTCCACCGCCGCATCACGCCCATGCCCAACGCATAGGGGCCGGTGTGCACCGCAATGGTGCAGCCGATCTGCAGCAGGACCACATTGCACTCGCAGGTGGGGTACTTGGCGCGCAGGGCGGCGCGGGTCTGCATCCAGAGCCGCTTGCCCTCGTCGGCATCGTAGCCGTAGCCCACCGTGATGCAGTAGTCGTCGGGCGTGCCGTTGTGCTCGGCCAGATAGGTCATCAGCAGGTCGAGGGCCTTCTCAAAGCTCTTCTGGCGGCCGCGGGCCACACCAGCGGAGAAGATCTCGCCCTCCTTGAACAGGATCATGGGTTTGATGCCCAGAATGTTGGCGGCACGGCCCGTGACTTTGCCGATGCGCCCGCCCTTGATGAGGTAGTCCAGATTACCCACCGTGAAGAAGATCTGGTTGGTGATCTTTTCCGCTTCCAGCCAGGTCACGGCCTCGTCCAGCGTACAGCCTGCATCCCGCATGGCCACCGCGTTTTCCACCACGATGGATTCGGTCACGGTGGCGGCGGTGCTGTCAATGACCTCGATCTTAGCATCGGGGAAATCCTCCAGCACCAGCTCCCGGGCGTTGCGGGCACTGCCCACGCAGCCGCTCATCTTGCTGGTAAAGCAGATGCAGAGCACCGGGCGGCCCGCCTCGGCATGGGCCCGGAAGGCGGTCTCAAAATCCTCCAGAGAAGGCAGGCTGGTCTTGGGGTAGGCCGCAGGGTTATCTACCATGAACTGGTAGAAATCGCGCACGGCGATCTCCTTGCCTTCCTTGCGGTAGTGCTCACCGTCCAGCGAGACATAGAAGGGGATGATCTCAATATTCAGTGTTGCGGCCGTCTCAGGGGTCAGGTCGCAGGCGCTGTCCGTGATGATATCAAACATAGTCACGTTTCCTTTTCAATGCGGCGGGTTCTGTGGCGCGGATCAGACGTTGTGGTGGATGTAGGCCTCACGCTCGGCACCCACGGAGATGTAGGTGATCTTGCAGCCAATAGCCTTTTCCAGATACTCAACGTAATCGCGGGCTTCCTGGGGCAGATCCTCCCACTTGCGGGCGGCAGTGATATCGCAGTGCCAGCCGGGCAGATACTCCACCACGGGTTGTGCGGTGTCCAGAGCCTCGCCCATGGGGAAGCGCTTGGTGATGGTGCCGTCGGTCAGCTTGTAGCCGGTGACCATGGGGATCTTCTCCATGTAGTCCAGCACGTCCAGCAGGGTCAGGGCAACCTCATCGCAGCCCTGGCAGAACACGCCGTAGTGGCTTGCCACCAGGTCGATGGGGCCAACGCGGCGGGGACGGCCGGTGGCTGCACCGTACTCGTGGCCAGCCTCGCGCAGGGCGTGCTTCTCTTCCTCGGTCATGGCCAGCTCAGTGACAAAGGGGCCGTCGCCCACACAGGAGGAGTAAGCCTTCATCACGCCGATGCTGTTGGTCAGCTTGTGGCCCGGGATGCCTGCGCCGATGGGGGCGTAAGCGCCGATGACGTTGGAGGAGGTGGTGTAGGGGTAGATGCCGAAGTCGATGTCGCGCAGAGCGCCCAGCTGGGCCTCGAACAGCACCTTCTTGCCGGCGGCATCTGCGTCAGCCAGATACTGGCCCACGTCGCAGATGTAATCCTTGAAGATGGCGGCATACTTCTCCAGCCATGCCCACATCTCGTCCACGCTGATGGGGGCGGAGTGGTAGCTGCCCTCCATCACCAGGTTCTTGGAATCCACCATGGTCACCAGGCGCTTCTTCACGCTGTCGTCCAGGTGGAGCAGATCGCCCATGCGCAGGGTCTTCTTCATGTACTTGTCACCGTAAGTGTAGGCGATGCCGCGCTTGGTGGAGCCGAACTGTGCGCCGGTCTTGGCCAGGCGAGCCTCTTCCAGGCCGTCCTGATCGACATGGTAGGGCATGGTGATGGTGGCCCGGTCGGAGATCTTCAGGTTATCGGGGGTGATGGAAATGCCCTGCTCCCGCAGCTTGTTGATCTCGCCGTCCAGATGGTGCGGGTCGATGACCATACCGTTGCCCATCACGCAGACAACGTTGGGGCGCAGGATGCCGGAGGGCAGCAGGTTCAGCACGAACTTGCCGCGCTCGTTCTTCACGGTGTGGCCTGCGTTGTTGCCGCCCTGATACCGTGCAACGATGTCATACTCCTGGCTGATCAGATCGACCATGCGGCCCTTGCCCTCATCGCCCCAGTTGATACCCGTAATTGCAGTAAGCATAATAAATGACCTCTTTATCATTTTTTCAAAAGACAGCCTTTTCCGTGCACCTTGCCCGGGATACGCCACCTTGGGAATCTGTACCGCCCGCGGAAATATCCGCAACAATACAATTATAGTATAGCACGAAACGCGGAACAAAAAAAGAGGGAAGAAATACTTTTCTCTCAATGATCCGCCAGGCGCTCCTCTTCGTGATGCTGCTTTAATTCTTCTTCCCCAGCTTGTGCACAGTGCCATCCGGCTCTTTGATCGAGGTGTTGTTCAGCTGGGCGCGCAGGCTGGCCTTTACGTCCGCAACATACTCCTGCCGCAGGGCCTGCTGCTCTGCCTTTTCGGCATCGGTCAGGCCGGTGGTCTTGCTCTTTTTTGCCAGCTCGTTGATACGGGCGATCTTCTCGTTTGTCATCGCAGTTCTCCTATTAGATAAAATGTGATATAATATGACCGGAATGTCCCTTCCGGCAGCTGCGGCTCTTTTGGCGAGGCAGCAGGAGGGAGCTATTTGAATCAAAGCAAGTATAACAAAGGATGAAACCGATGTCAAAACAGTTGAATTTTGCACAGCAGATGGACGAGGTGTTGAAAACGCTGGGGACGCAGCGGCCAAAGCTGCTGCTCCATGCCTGCTGCGGGCCCTGTTCCAGCGCCGTGCTGGAAAAGCTGTGCCGGTATTTTGAGATCACGGTGCTTTACTATAACCCCAACACCTGGCCTGCCGAAGAATACTACCGCCGGGGCGAGGAGCTGAAAAAGTTCGTGGCGCAGGCGCACCCGCTGGGGGTCACGGTCATCGAGGACCACTACGACCCGCAGGAGTTCTACACGGCTGTGCAGGGGCTGGAAAACGAGCCGGAGCGGGGCGGGCGGTGCACCGTCTGCTACCGTTTGCGGATGCGCCGGGCGGCACAGTACGCAAAGGAGCACGGCTTTGATTGGTTCACCACCACGCTCTCCATCAGCCCCCACAAGGATGCTGCCCGCATCAATCAAATCGGGCAGGAGCTTGAAGCCGAATTCGGCATCAGGCACCTGCCCTCGGATTTCAAAAAGCAGAACGGCTACCTGCGCTCCCTCCAGCTTTCGGAGGAGTACGGGCTTTACCGTCAGGATTACTGTGGGTGTGAGTTCAGCGCAAAGGCGAGGGGGTGAACCTCTCGGTCGCCTGCTGCTTGCCTCTCCTGCCAGGAGAGGTGGCATTGCGAAGCAATGACGGAGAGGTTTACTCCTCCCGCATTCTGGACACCAGAATTGCAAAGACGATCAGCCCCACGCAGGGCACGATGTTGGTTGCCATACCAACAGCAAGACCGGCGCTTTCAGCCACCTTGCCGATGACCCAGGGCATCAGGATCGCGCCGCTGGATGCCACCGGCAGCATGATGCCCATGCTGGTCACGGTGGTCATTTTACCGGCGCTGGCCACGGCGGTGGGGTTCATACCGGCCATGGAGAAGGCAAAGGCGAACAGCAGCAGGATGGCAGGCAGCTGGCTGTGGGTCTGCATCATGGCAAAGTAGAAGGCAGTGCAGAAAACCGCCATAAACACCATGGCCTTGCGGGGCTGCCGGAGCGGGAACACAAAGGCGATGAGCAGGCGGCCGATCAGGGTGGCACCCCACATCACGGTGACGGTATAGGCCGCCAGCGTGCCTGCAATGATGCCGCTGTCCTTGAAGTAGGTGACCATCCAGCCCACAACGCTCTGCTCGGCGGCGTTCTGGCAGAACAGCAGGCCGGTGAGCAGCCAGAAGCGGGAGGAGCGCAAAAAGCTCCAATCGGTGACAGCTTCTTTGGCCTTGGCACGGCCTGCCATGGGGGTGAACAGGTATACCAGCCAGAGCACCAGTCCCAGCGCCGCCAGTGCCAGCACGGCCAGCGTGGTGCTGACCCTGGCCGCGGCAGAGATCAGAAAGGGGCAGAGCAGGGCACCGCAGGCGTAGCAGGCGTGCATGGTGTTCATGCCCCGGGTGCGGTCTGCAGAGTTGCCGCTGACAAGGATGGTGCAGGTGTTCAGGACACTGCCCTTGGCAATGCCTACAATGAAGAAGGCCAGCGCCAGCAGAATGGGCAGGCCGGTCAGGCCCATCAGGCCGTAGCCCACCGCATAGCCGATGGTCAGCAGCAGGACGCTTGGCTTCATGCCCATTTTTCCCACCAGCGCACCGGCCAGCAGGCCCGCCAGCAGGTTGCCGATGCTCAGCAGGCTGAGCAGGGTGCCGGTCATGCCGTAGGCAAAGCCGTATTCCTCCTGCAGCAGGCTGACCACCACACCACTGGAAATGGTGCAGATGCCGCTGAAAAAGAAGGTGACGAAGCCCGCGTTCCGCAGGCGGGTGTTCCGTTGTTCCATAGGGTTCTCCTTGCAGTATTCGGGGGCGCAGCGCCCGTAGTTGCTTTTATTAAAGCATATTCTGGTCAGAAAGCAAGGGCTGTTGAGCCAGCAGAAGCAAAATCAGCGCCCAGTGGAAGCGCCCTGCCGTTCGTTCGGTGGGGCGCTTCTGTATTTTATTTTGCGTCGCCTATTGACAATGATCGAATCGTGCGTTATGATATTGTACGGCATCAAACAGTTCTAAAGAAAACAATCCTGTCACAAACAATTCAAAAGGGAAACAATTATGCACGATGAAAGCACCAAGCAACCCTGCTGCAACCCCCCATGGGAGCCGCCGCAGGTCATCCCGGCACAGGTGCGCCGGGTGAACAACCTGATCTTCCGCAAGATCAACCAGTTCCACCGGGAGAACAACGTGGACAACGTGACCCCCATGCACGACTGGATCATGAGCTACCTCTACTGGCACAAGAACGAGCCCGTGTACCAGCGCGATATCGAACGGGAGTTCTCCATCACACGCTCGACTGTGACGAACATCCTGCAGCTGATGGAGCGCAAGGGCTACATCGAGCGCCAGAGCGTGCCGCAGGATGCCCGACTCAAGCGGCTGATCCTGACGGAAGAGGGAGGCCGCGTCCACGAAAAGACGATGCTCTCCCTGCACCAGACCGATGAGTTTGTGGCCGGATTGCTGACGGAAGAGGAAAACGCAGAGCTTCTGCGGTTATTGAACAAGCTGCGCAAGGGGCTGGAATGACCCCTGCAAATAAACTTCAGGAGGATTACAACAGATGATCAAAAAACTTGTGTCACATCTGGGCGAGTACAAGCGCGCCGCGATCCTGACACCGATCTTCTCTGCTCTGGAAGCCATCATGGATGTGCTGCTGCCCACCATCATGGCCTTTATCATTGACCAGGGCATTGAAAAGGGCGATATGAACGCCGTTGTCAAGTACGGCCTGCTCACCTTCCTGGTGGCGGCCATTGCCCTGCTGCTGGGCTTGCTGGCCGGCAGATTTGCTGCCACGGCATCCACCGGCTTTGCAGGCAACCTGCGCGATGCGATGTATGAGAACATCCAGCATTTCTCGTTCTCCAACATCGACAAGTACTCCACGGCCGGTCTGGTCACCCGTATGACCACCGACGTGACCAACCTGCAGAACGCGTTCCAGATGATTGAGCGCATGTGTGTGCGTGCCCCCGTCCATCTGGTTTTCGCGCTGATCATGGCCTCCATGATCAGCCGCTCGCTGACCATGGTGTTCCTGGTGGCAATCGTGTTCCTGGTGGTAGTGCTGGCAGGCATTATGGTCCCCACCTTCGGCATCTTTGATAAGGTGTTCAAGAACTACGATAACCTGAACGCCTCCGTGCAGGAGAATGTCTCGGCCATCCGCGTGGTCAAGAGCTTTGTCCGGGAGCACTTTGAGAACGAGAAGTACACCAAGGCCTGCGAGAGCCTGTACAAGCAGTTCGTCCACGCCGAGAGCCGCCTGAGCTTCAACAATCCCGCCATGCTGGTCTCTGTGTACGGCTGCAACATCGCCCTGAGCTGGTTCGGCGCACATTACGTCCTGAACGGTGCGATCACCACCGGCCAGCTGAACGCCCTGTTCGGTTACATTATGAACATCCTGATGGCCCTGATGATGCTGAGCATGGCCTTTGTGATGATCGCCATGTCCGCCGCTTCTGCCCGCCGTATCGTGGAAGTGCTGGACGAGACCACCGACCTGCCCGCCCCCAAGGCACCGGTGCAGCAGGTCAGGGATGGCGGCATCGAGTTCGAGCACGTTACCTTTAAGTATAAGCACGGCTCCGGCCAGCCTGTCCTGAACGATGTCACCTTCAGCATCCGGCCGGGCGAGACGCTGGGCATCATCGGCGGCACCGGCAGTGCAAAATCCAGCCTGGTGCAGCTGATCCCCCGCCTGTATGATGCCGAGACCGGCTCTGTCAAGGTGGGCGGCGTGGACGTTAAGGATTACAGCCTGGATGTCCTCCGCCGGGAGGTCTCCATGGTGCTTCAGAAGAACGTTCTGTTCAGCGGCACCATCCTCGACAACCTGCGCTGGGGCGATGAGAACGCCAGCGAGGAAGAGTGCATCCGGGTGGCCAAGCTGGCCTGCGCCGATGAGTTCATCGAGCGCTTCCCCGACAAGTACAATACCTGGATCGAGCAGGGCGGCTCCAACGTGTCCGGCGGCCAGAAGCAGCGCCTGACCATTGCCCGCGCGCTGCTGCGCAAGCCCAAGGTGCTGATCCTGGACGACAGCACCAGCGCCGTGGATACCGCCACCGATGCCAAGATCCGCAAAGCCTTCCGGGAGGAGATCCCCGGCACCACCAAGATCATCATTGCACAGCGTATCTCCTCCGTGCAGGATGCAGACCGCATCCTGGTGCTGGACAACGGCCAGATCAACGGCCTGGGCACCCACGAGGAGCTGCTCAAGACAAACAAGATCTATCAGGAAGTTTACAACAGCCAGACCCAGGGCGGCGGCGATTTTGACAAGCAGGGAGGTGAGCAGTAATGGCACAGGTGAAAGAAGTAAAGGGCCCCGGCCCCCGTGGGATGGGCGGCCCCAAGCCGAAGGTTGAGAACCCGGGCAAGCTGCTCAAGCGGATCATGGATGAGGTGTTCAAGCACTATCTGCCCCACTGCATCCTTGTGCTGATCTGCATCATCGTCAGCGCGCTGGCAAACGTGCAGGCAAGCCTTTTCCTCAAGACCCTGATCGATGATTACATCGTCCCCATGACCAAGCAGGCCACGCCGGACTTCGGCCCGCTGGCAGGCGCACTGGTGCGCATCGGCTGCATCTACGCCATCGGCGTGCTGGCCGCATGGCTCAACGCCCGTATCATGGTCAACGTGACCCAGGGTACCCTGCGCAATCTGCGCGTCCAGCTTTTTACCCACATGGAAAGCCTGCCCATCCGGTATTTTGACTCCCACCCCCACGGCGACATCATGTCGGTGTACACCAACGATGTGGACACCCTGCGCCAGATGATCAGCCAGAGCATCCCCCAGCTGGTGTCCAGCGCCATCACCATCGTGTCCGTGTTCACCAGCATGTGCCTGATGAGCTGGCAGCTCACCGTTGTCACCATGCTGATGGTGGCCCTGATGCTGTTCTGCTCCAAGAAGATCACTTCCATGAGCGGCAAGTACTTTGTGGCCCAGCAGAAGGATCTGGGCAAGGTGAACGGCTACATCGAAGAGATGATGGAGGGCCAGAAGGTCGTCAAGGTGTTCACCCACGAGCAGAAGGCTCTGGATGGCTTCCGGCAGCTGAACGATAAGCTGAAGGAAAGCGCCAAGCAGGCCAACAGCTACGCAAACATCATCATGCCCGTTACCGCACAGCTGGGCAATATCAGCTATGCAGTCTGTGCTCTGGCAGGCGCAGCCATGGCCGTTGGCAATGTCGGCGGCATGACCCTGGGCACCGTGATGGCCTTCCTGAGCCTGAACAAGAGCTTCAATATGCCCATCAGTCAGGTGTCCATGCAGGCCAACAGCGTGATCATGGCACTGGCCGGTGCGGAGCGTATCTTCAAGATGATGGACGAGACCAGCGAGACCGACGAGGGCTATGTCACCCTGGTCAACGTCAAGTATGGCAAGGATGACGAGCTGGTGGAGACCACCGAGCGCACCGGTATCTGGGCCTGGAAGCATCCCCACCACGACGGCACCACCACCTACCACAAGCTGGCGGGCGACATCACCTTTACCGATGTCGATTTTGGCTATGTGCCTGAAAAGACCGTTCTGCACGGGATCAACCTCTATGGCCGCCCGGGCCAGAAGATCGCCTTTGTCGGCTCCACCGGTGCCGGCAAAACGACCATCACCAACCTGATCAACCGCTTCTACGATATCGCAGACGGCAAGATCCGGTATGATGGCATCAACATCCGCAAGATCAAAAAGGACGACCTGCGCCGCTCTCTGGGCATCGTTCTGCAGGATACCCATCTGTTCACCGGCACGGTCATGGAGAACATCCGCTATGGCCGCCTGGATGCCACCGATGAGGAGTGCATTGCCGCCGCAAAGCTGGCCAATGCCGATGGCTTTGTCAAGCGTCTGCCCGATGGCTACAACACCATGCTGACCAACGACGGTGCAAACCTGTCGCAGGGCCAGCGCCAGCTGCTGGCCATTGCCCGCGCCGCGGTTGCCGATCCTCCGGTGCTGATCCTGGACGAGGCGACCTCCTCCATTGATACCCGCACTGAGGCACTGGTCCAGCGGGGCATGGACGGCCTGATGTATGGCCGCACCAGCTTTGTCATTGCCCACCGTCTGTCTACCGTCCGCAATGCAGACTGCATCGTGGTTCTGGAGCAGGGCCGCATCATCGAGCGCGGCAGCCACGACGAGCTGATCGCCAAGAAGGGCAAGTATTACCAGCTCTACACCGGTAATCTGGCCGAAAATTAAAGAAACGACGTAAAAAACGGAGCCGCTGCACAAAATGATGTGCAGCGGCTCCGTTTATTTTCAATTTGTTCAAATTCCTCACAAAGAAACTCCATTTTTATCCTGTACAATAAGGGTGCAGTCAGGGAGGAACAGAAAAACATCCTCCCAAGATGCCATGCAGGCAATGAAAACCGCGCATCTCCGGCAGAAACCGGGCGGCGCGGCCCCTTTAAAAAACACTGTCCCCTGCTAATGCGAGGCAATAGCCAAGGCAGCGGACAGACTACCAACCATCTCCTGACAGCCGCAAATGTTTGGGAGTTCTCATACACAGCCAGCGCCGCTTTCTCCTCCTTTCCACGGCGCTGGCTGTTTTTGTTTGGCTTCCGCCGCCATCTCAGCGGCAGGTGGCTATCCGATCAGCGCGTTCAGCTCAGATTCCTTTAATCTGGGCAGAGAGGAGACAGGGAGCATCATTTTCTCCATCCGATACAAGACCAGAGCGGGGCTCTGGTCTTTTTTTGCGGCAGAAGCCATAACACTGCGTGTAAAGGCAAGAATCCTGTCCTTTTTGTAGAAAAAGATCAGCTGCACATGGCCGGTGAACAGAGCAAACAGGGCTGTGCGCAGCTCCCGGGAGCCGAAGAGGAGGAGCAGGTCGCTCTCCTCTAAAAAGAGAACGTCTGCCCGGTCAAGAAACTGCAGGGAGGTCTGGCACAGGGCCTCCCGCTGCGGCCAGTAGGGCGCGGCCTGCGCCAGCCGGGGAAGATAGCAGCAGAGCGCCCCGGCATCCCGGGCGGCAGCAAGGGCCTCGAGGTGGGCCAGCCGCAGGGGGCTGTCCACCAGCCCGGCGGAGGAAAAGCAGAAGGCAGAGGCTCCCCGGAACGGGGCGGCCTCCAGCTGTTCCGGCCCAAGGGCCAGCCCGGCGGTGTGGGCACGGTAGGGCAGAGCGGTGTCTGCTCCGGTAAACACCACCGGTGTGGGGAAGGCATCCGTGAAGCAGAGCAGGGAGCAATCCACACCATCCCGGGCAAGCCGGGCCGCCAGCTTACGGCCAAAGGGGTCGGCTCCCAGCTGGGCCAGCAGAGCCGCCTGCCCGCCCAATGCGGCGTACTGGCGGCAGAAGCCTGCGCCCCAGCCGCCGGTCTGCGCCCGGAACGTCTCCGTCAGCTCCGGAGCCGTGGCAGCGTTCAGCTCCAGCCATACTTCGCCCAGACACAAAACGGACATGTGCACCCCTCCCTCCGCAAATAAAAATCGGGTTACAGTATACACGATTTGCCCACCGGATGCAACCGATCCGGGGCGAATCCTGACGGAATAAAAGTGCCCGCAGGCAGGAACAATCCGATTTTACAAAGACCACCTGTTTTTTACCAATGCCTGTTTTTCATTGCCCAAGGTTTACCTAAGATTTGCCTTACCATGGTTTCTCCTCTTTCTCTGAATGGGTACAATAGAACCGTTCCCAAGAAACATTGCAACAGGGCCCGGGAGGGCTCAGGATAAGAGAGGAATTATCGTATGAAAGAACATAAAATGTCCCGCCGTAACTTCCTGAAAGTGGGTGCTGTGGCATCTGCCGCCGGTCTGATGACTGCTGCCCCTGTGGCTGCAAACGCTGCCGCTCCGGCTGCTTCCACCGCAGCTGACGAGGAGAACTGCTTTGGCCTGTTCCAGAAGAAGCCCAAGTACATCTTCCTGTTCATCGGCGATGGCATGGGCACTGCCCAGATCCAGTCTGCCCGGTTCTATCAGGGCACTGTCACCAACAACGGTGCCATCACCGAGGCAGAGCTGAGCTTTACCCAGTTCCCGGAGGTGGGCAGCGTGACCACCTACGACAGCACCTCCTTCTGCCCGGACTCCGCTTCCACCGCTACATCCATCGCCTCCGGCAAAAAGACCGAGAGCGGTGTCATCAATATGTGCCCCTGGACCCGTGATGTGCCCTATGAGACCATTGCGGAGAAGCTCCACAAGCAGAAGGGCTACAAGGTTGGCATTGTTTCCACGGTGAATATTGACCACGCCACCCCTGCTGCCTTCTATGCACACCAGAAGACCCGCAAGAACTACTATCAGATCGGCGTGGAGCTGGCAAACTCCGGCTTTGAGTATTTCGCAGGCGGCGAGTTCCAGAAGGTGAACGGCGATGGCACCGGCCCCAACAACCACGAGGTGG
>ENA-ORIJ01000552-ORIJ01000552.1-human-gut-metagenome-genome-assembly--contig:-NODE-552-length-22511-cov-3.78669_pt1 | contig 22511 bp, 15 predicted proteins | sample MGYA00243030_ERZ508746 | MGnify/ENA primary metagenome ERZ508746 (study PRJEB26277, sample SAMN04329826) | human gut metagenome | biome: human-associated habitat | host: Homo sapiens | place: USA... | reverse complement strand
GGATATGAGGCATAATCGTAATAATTGGTATGATATTTCCCGCTTGTGGTATAATCGCCCGCCATCTAAAGGTGGAAGTGATATATGGTTTGGAAAGCGTGTACAAAGAGAATTTGTTAAAGATACGATGCGTTGCTATTTCTCTTTTCCTATTAGTAAAGTATTGATCTATAAGGATGATCTTAACAAAGGGAAAACTCCTACAGGTGGTTTTACTGACCAATATGTATTCCGATTGGCTGAAACATATTTAATGAGAGCAGAAGCTTATTATTGGTTAGGGAATATAGCTGAGGCAAAGAATGATGTTAATGAAATACGCAGACGCGCAAATGCTCCTGAACTATCGTCAATCTCGTTAGATGATATTTTGGATGAAAGGGCAAGGGAGTTATATCTTGAGGAGCATAGAAAAGTAGAGTTAACGCGTATTGCTTTTTTAAAAGCCCAATTAGGTATTGATGGTTATTCTTTGAATGATTTTTCAAATAAGAATTGGTATTTTGACAGGATTATGGAAAAGAATAATTTTTATGCAACCCAATATTTTTATTCAAGTAATCCTTATGTAATGGAGCCCTACCATGTCTTGTGGCCGGTACCTTTAACTGCAATAACCTCAAATACTCAAGGGAGAATTAATCAGAATATTGGTTATTTTGGGGCTGAGGATAATATACCTATTGAGTAATTAAATATATATGATTATGCGAAAAAAGTATTTATTATTATATATTTGTTTGCTGGTAACTTTTTGTCACGGCAATGCTCAATCTAAGCAGAAAAAGAAACCCAATATTCTTTTTATTTGTGTTGATGATTTACGTCGTGAACTGGGAGTTTATGGTTCAGAGGTTATAACACCTAATATTGATGGTTTGGCGGCAGACGGAAGTTTGTTTCTCAATCATTATGCGCAAGTCCCTACAAGTGGAGCATCTAGGGCATGTATGCTTACGGGATGTTTACCTAAAAATAAGAGTGATTTATCGAATGAAGCATGTAAGATTAGACTTTCAGATAGGGAAGAAGGTGATGAACCGGAAACTCTATTTCATCAATTAAAAAGAAATGGTTATTACACGGTTGGCATTGGCAAAATCAGTCATTATGCGGATGGTTATCTTTACGGGTACTCTAAACCTAAAAGTTGTAAACTGGAATTACCTTATAGTTGGAATGAAATGCTTTTTGATGCAGGTAAATGGGAAACAGGTTGGAATGCCTTTTTTGGTTATTCGGATGGCTCTAATCGTCAGAACCGCAATAGAGAAGTAAAGCCTTATGAATGTGCAGATGTACCGGATGATGGATATCCTGATGGATTGACTGCTAATCTGGCTGTTAATAAACTTAAGGAACTTTTGAATAAGAAACAACCTTTTTGTTTGGCAGTAGGCTTTTTTAAACCTCATCTTCCCTTCACTGCTCCTAAAAAGTATTGGGATATGTATGATGAAAAGAAACTCTTATTATCACCAACTCCTGATTTGCCGAGCGGGTGCTCTAAATTGGGATTTCACAATAGTGATGAGTTTAATGGATATTTGCTGGGTGAAGAAAAGGCATCATTAGATAAAAGAATGTCAGATGTATATGCTCGTAAACTGCGACATGCTTACTATGCATGTATTAGTTATGTTGATGCTCAAATTGGTAAATTATTAAATGTACTTAAAGATACAGGAGAGTTTGATAATACTATCATAGTGTTGTGGGGTGATCATGGTTGGCATTTGGGTGATCATAGAATTTGGGGAAAACATACTTTGTATGAAGGGGCTGTCGGCAGTGCTCGTATTTTAAGAGCTCCTATGATGAAAAAAGGCGTTAGAAACGAGAGAATTGTGAGCTCTATTGATATTTATCCTACACTGTTGGACTTATGCGGAGTACAACACCCTAAGGGCTTAGATGGACATAGTCTGACAGAATTGCTTAGTGATCCTGAAAAGGCAAGTTGGAAAGATGTCTCTTACAGTTACTTTAATAATGGTGTTTCGGTTAGGGTACCTCAATATCGTTTGATACAATTTTGGAATGGTAATGATAGCGTACTAGAACTTTATCGGTATAAAAAGGATCTTTTCGAGAGAAAGAATATGAATGAAGATAAAATCGTAAAGTCCATATTGCCGATATTGAGAAAGGGATTTATAAATACCGCTTTCTAGTATAGGGCTTATATTCTGAATGGTAATATGTTGATTTGAAAAATGTTGTGTATGAATTTTGGAATGGTTATTAATATGAAAACAATAAAGAATTTAGTTAGGCGTGTTCCAATCTTTTTATTAATTATAAGTTTGGTATCATGTGTTGATCTTGATCCGGAACCTTTATCCTTTTTTGCGCCGGAGAATACTTTTATGGATAAAGAGGGATTGGATGCTTTGCTTATCACATCCCGGAAACAAATAAAATGGGAATGGTTTGGTGATGCTTTTAATGCTGGTTATTGTGAAACTCCCCTTGTTTATGAATATGCTTGGTCTGATCTTTCAGTGATAGGAGCACCTGAAGTGAAGGAAATACATAATCTGGAAACTCAGTTGACTCCAAATACTAATATGGCTTTGCATCTTCGTTATTGGGATTTGGCGTGGAATGGAATAAAATATGCTAATACTGTTATTAGCCGTGTTCCAAAATCTAGTATAACTAATGAGGAAGATAAGAATCAGCTCCTTGCTGAAGGCTATTTTCATAGAGCCTATTGGTATTACTTATTGGTACATCAATGGGGAGATGTACCTTTAATATTGGAGGAAGTAGCTGAACCTAAACTTGATTTTAATACTGCTTCAAGAATGAATATCTTGCAACAAATGAAGTCGGATATGGAATTTGCAGTGAAATGGTTACCTGTAAATGTAAAACGGGGATGTGTAAACAGAGCTGCTGGAGAACACTTGCTGGCTAAAATTTATTTGTCTACCGGTGACTTTCAGTTAGCTGTAGAAGCGACAACAAGATGTATTAATGACTATGGGCTACATTTGATGCGAGAACGTTTCGGAGTAAATGCTTCTAATCCAAACTTAGATGTTTTTAATGACCTATTTCAGGAAGACAATATAAGTGCTACAGAAAACAAAGAAGCTATTTTTGTAGTTCAGGAAAGGTATGGTATAGAAGGAAATGTGGCACCTAAAGGATCAAATCGAATGCGTAATTTTGTACCTTACTGGTGTAATGGTGCTGCTGTAAAGACACCTGATGGTAAAAATGGAACTACTTATGATGCAGGACTTTATGATGGATATGAACTGGTGGAAGAATTGGGTAGAGGCATCGCTAAGATTCGTCCTACCAATTATGGTCAGTACGAATTGTGGAATCATTGCGGTGACGATTTACGTCATAATGAGAATAACTGGTATGATATTTCCCGACTGACTTATAATCGTCCTGCCTCTAAGGGAGGAAGTGAAACTTATTTTGGTAAGCCGGTTGAGCGTAAATTTGTTTCTGATACGATGCGTTGTTATTTCTCTTTCCCAACTGTCAAGGTGCTGATTTATAAGGATGACCTTAATAAAGGAAAAACTCCGACTGGCGGCTTTACAGATCAGTATGTATTCCGCTTGGCGGAAACTTACTTGATGAGGGCTGAGGCTAATTATTGGTTGGGCAATATTCCTGCAGCAACGGCTGATGTGAATGAGATTCGTAAACGTGCTAAGGCTCCGGAGCTTTTTACTGTATCATTGGATGATATTCTGGACGAAAGAGCTAGAGAACTTTATATAGAAGAACATCGTAAAGTGGAGTTGACTCGTATTGCTTTCTTGAAAGCGCAGTTGGGCAAAGATGGGTATTCACTTCAAAACTTTTCAGAGAAAAACTGGTATTATGATCGCATCATGGAAAAGAATAACTTCTTTGCCTCCCAATATTTTTATTCAACCAATGCTTTCATTATGAAACCTTATCATGTTTTATGGCCTGTGCCTTTAACTGCGATAACTTCAAATACTCAAGGAAGAATTAATCAGAATATTGGTTATTTTGGTGCTGAAGATAATATTCCAGTAGAATAAAAGCGGACAATATATTTAATTAATAAATAATAGAAAAATGAATACTAAGATTAAAAATCGTGTTGGCAAGCTTATTGTTTGTTTCCTTATAATAGGTTTATTGCCTGCGTATGCGCAAAAGAAAGGCAAAGAAAAGATATATCGCCTTCCTGATGATTTGGAAACACTTGCCGGAGATCCGGCATTGCTAAAGAAGCCGGAAGGGTTGACAGTTGCGGCCTATGCTTTTCCTAATTATCATCCGTCGGCTTTGCATAACAAACTTTATGCACAAGATTGGACAGAATACAATCTGATAAGAAGTGCACGTCCTTGGTTTGAGGGACATCAGCAACCTCGTACCCCTTTACTGGGCGAACTTGATGAAAGCAAACCTTCTACATGGGAAACTTATAATAAACTTTGTAAGCAAAGTGGCATTGATGTGTTGATTTGGGATTGGTATTGGTATGATGGCAAACCCTGTCTGCACGAGGCTTTGGAAAATGGCTTTCTGGAATCCAGTAACGTGAATGATGTGAAGTTTGCCTGTATGTGGACTAATCATCCTTGGTATGTATTATATCCGACAAAAAGGACTGATGGAAGTAATGCTTATCCTCCCAGTTATGATGCACCTGACTTTTCCAGAGAAGAGTGTTGGAAGAGCCTTTCATATATGATTTCCAGATATTGTCATCTGGATAATTACTGGAAGATTGATGATAAGCCGGTTATTTGTATTTGGGATGCTCGTCGTTTAGAATCTAAATTGGGCGTTGCGGGAGTAAAGCAGTTATTTGTAGAGCTAACGGAATATGCGAAGAAACTAGGTCATAAAGGACTTCATTTCCATGTAACAGGTTTCAGCTGTGGAAATATGAAAGAAGAAGGATATAGTACAGTCGGATCATATAACCCGATGGATTGGATTGCAGGTCGTTTCCAGCCGAAAGAAATAGAATTGCCTGATTATGGAACAGTGGCGGCTGACGTTGCATTTAAACTTTGGGATGAGCATCATGCTCAGTTTGATATTCCTTATATTCCTGCTTTAGCTCCGGGCTGGGACTCTACCCCGCGTTATATTGCTCCGCAGAGTCGTCCGGAAAAGGCGAATCGTAGTCAGTGGCCGGCGTGCACTATTTTTAAGAATGAGAATCCGGCTTCTTTTAAAGCTTTTGTACAGTCTTCGTTTGTATACTTGAATAAGCATCCGGAAGTACCTCGCATTCTTACTATTGCTTGTTTTAATGAATGGTCCGAGGGACATTATTTGCTGCCGGATAATCGCTTTGGATATGGTATGCTTGATGCGCTCGGAGAAGCACTGGGTAAAGGAAGTAATCATCAGAAACACGGAAAATAAATATATGAAAAGATTGTTTCTGGTATTGGCATTTCCTGCCATAAGCATATTGCTTATGGCAGGAGGTTCTGATAAGAACTATAAGAATCCGGTGGTAGATTATAGCTTGCCGGATCCTTCAGTAATCAAGGGAGACGATGGTTATTTTTATTTATATGCAACGGAGGATATCCGCAATATGCCTATTCATCGTTCAGAAGATTTGATTAGCTGGGAACCTGTGGGTACGGTTTTTACTAAGGAAACGCGTCCGACTTTTGAACCGAAAGGGGGATTGTGGGCTCCTGATATCAATAAAATAGGTGAGAAATATGTGCTTTATTACTCCATGTCCCGTTGGGGAGGAGAATGGACTTGTGGTATCGGTGTTGCAACGGCTGAAAAACCGGAAGGTCCTTTTATTGATCATGGAATGATGTTTCGTAGTAGTGATATTGGTGTTCAAAACTCTATTGATCCTTTTTATATTGAAGAAAATGGAAAGAAGTACTTGTTTTGGGGTAGCTTTCGGGGGATTTTCGGAGTAGAATTGACTTCGGACGGACTTGCTGTAGCTCCGAGAGCGGTAAAGAAACAAATTGCCGGAACAGCGTACGAAGGGACCTATATCCACAAAAGGAATAGCTATTATTATTTATTTGCTTCTACTGGAACATGTTGTGAAGGGTTACAGAGTACATACCAGACGGTTGTAGGGCGCTCTGATAATTTATGGGGGCCTTATGTTGATAAACAGGGTAATTCTATGCTGGAAAACAATCATGAAGTTCTTATTCATAAAAATAAAAAATTTGTTGGTACGGGGCATAATGCAGAGTTGATTACAGATAAGACTGGGGCAGACTGGATTTTATATCATGGAGTCAGTGTGGCTAATCCTCACGGAAGAGTTTTACTACTGGATAAAGTACTCTGGAAGAAAAACTGGCCGTTAGTGGAAGGAAATTCTGCTTCGACAGAGGCAAGAAAGCCTTTATTCTAAAAAATGAAATAATGGGTGATAGTAGATGCGTCAAAAGATTGTTTACCGTATTTCTAGGATGGATTGTTGGGGGTACATTAGCATTTTCTCAACTCCTTCCAACGCCAATCTATCAAAAGGCGACTTATTTTTCTTTAGAGGACGTACGTCTTCTTGAGAGTCCCTTTTTAGACCTTCAACAGAAGGGAAAGGAATATTTGCTTTGGTTGAATCCTGATTCTCTTCTTCATTTTTATAGGATTGAAGCGGGATTACAACCCAAAGCAAGAGCTTATGCCGGTTGGGAATCGCAGGATGTTTGGGGAGCCGGGCCTTTGCGAGGTGGCTTTTTAGGTTTTTATCTTTCGTCGGTTTCTATGATGTATCAAGCTACGGGGGACAAGGAACTATTGAAAAGACTGCAATATGTACTGAATGAACTGGAACTTTGCCAGAAGGCGGGAAAAGACGGTTTCTTGTTGGGAATTAAAGATGGAAGAAAGTTATTTAGCGAAGTTGCCTCCGGAAAAATAAAAACGAATAATCCGACAGTCAATGGGGCATGGGCGCCGGTTTACTTGATTAATAAGATGTTGCTGGGGCTTTCGGCGGCTTATGCACAGTGTGGACAGGAAAAAGCTTTACCTATGATGATTCGGTTGGCAGATTGGTTTGGATATCAGGTTCTGGATAAATTGACCGATGAACAGGTACAGCGGTTGTTGGTTTGTGAGCATGGTTCTATCAATGAATCTTTTGTTGAAATATATAAACTTACCGGTGAGATACGTTTTTTGGAATGGGCCGGGCGTTTGAATGATAGGGCTATGTGGGTACCATTGTCGGAAGGGAAAGATATCTTATTCGGATGGCATGCCAACACACAGATTCCAAAGTTCACCGGCTTTGAAAAATACTACGAGGCCACCGGTGATAAACGACTTCTGAATGCTGCAATGAACTTTTGGGATATTGTGAACCAAAACCATACATGGGTAATAGGAGGGAATAGTACAGGTGAGCATTTTTTTCCCAAAAAAGAATTTGAGGAGAGAGTATTATTAAAAGGAGGACCGGAAACTTGCAATTCCGTGAATATGCTGCGATTGACTGAAACCCTCTTTTCTTATCAGCCGGATGCAAAGAAGGCAGCTTATTATGAGCGAGTATTGTTTAATCATATTCTGTCGGCCTATGATCCTGTGAAAGGAATGTGCTGCTATTTCACATCTATGAGGCCGGGGCATTACAGGATTTATGCTTCGCGTGACAGTTCGTTCTGGTGTTGTGGGCATACAGGTCTGGAGAGTCCAGCTAAATTAGGTAAGTTTATCTATAGCCGGGATAAGGGTGGAATAAGGGTGAATCTGTTTATTCCGTCTGTTCTCACAAGCAAGGAATTGGGGATGGAATTGGCGCAATATAGTCATATGCCGGAATCGGATAAAGTAGAATTTAGGTTGAATCTGCAAGATGAGCGTACTTTGACGCTACGTATTCGTAGACCGGATTGGGCAAAAAATCCGATTCTTGTTATCAATGGGAAAGAAGAAGCAATTGATACGGATACCTCGGGTTACTGGGTACTGGACAGGAAGTGGAAAAAGAAAAACAGAATTATTCTGAAGCTCCCGATGGAGCCATATACTGAGAATCTGGTAGGATCTGATAAATACGTGGCTTTATTGTATGGACCTTACGTCTTGGCAGGACGATTGGGGATGGAGAAACTCCCTGTAAGTTTTTGGAGTACGATGAATAATATGGCAAATAATGAGATTGGTTTGGAGAAGGTTCCTACATTTACTTGCCCGTCTGGGGCTATACCTTCTCTGTTGAAGGTTGTGAAAACCAATCCATTGCATTTCAGAATACAAATGAAAGGATTTGAAAATATAGATATTGAACCTTTTTATAAGATTCATTTTGAGCGTTATGCAGTATACTGGCCTGTTACTTTGTAACGAAAAAGCGAGATATTTTGATAGAGTATAGTTGTAAAATATAGAATATGGGAAGATTAGTAAAGATTGTTATGTCTTTGGTCGTAGTTTCTGCTACGACTTTCAGTTTCGCAGAGGCAGGAGGGTATTATCCTGGGAATGTACGGGTAGCCTTGGCGTTGAAAGTGCCGGGAAATCCGTCTATATCTTATGAGCTTAGGCCGGTGAAACTTGAAGATAACTATTTCAATTATGAATGGCGGTCGGATAGCAAGTTGCCGGTTATTGTTTTTCATAAGGTAGAGAAAATGGATAATCGGACTAAGTTGACTGTTCAACTGTCAGCAGTTCAGGATGTGTATTTTAGTTATAGGCAGCAGATAAAAACCGGTTATAAGCATGATGACTGCCAGTTCTATATGCCCGGTTTCTGGTATCGTCGCAATCTGCGTTCACCCAAGGAAGCACCTTCATTCCATACTTCCGATAGTTGGTTGGTGCGCGAGGACCGTCTGAGTACTCCGCTTACAGCAGCTTTCAGTCCTGCAAATGGTAAATCAATGTCGGTTATCCGCATTGATAAGTTTGACAAGGAGGCGTTGGCCACTCACAAAGAAGGAGAGGTCATTGTGTCCGGAGAAACATCCATAGGCTATACCGGATTTGAAAATGTGGGAGGCATGACTGTGCTTTCTTACGGCTTTCCGTATCGGGAAGCTCCGAAAACTTATATTCGTAAATTGACTTTAGCTCCTGCCGTTGAGGCTTTCCAGTCGCTTCGCAAGGGAGACAGCATTACTCTGACCTGGGAGTTGGCGGAAATAGATGCTGCCGATTTCTTTGAGTGCGTGCAGCGTACCTGGGAGTATTGCTACGATACCAACCGCCCTCAGCCTGTTGATACACCTTATACGGTGGACAGAATGAAAGAAGTACTCAGCAATTTCTTTGTAGAAAGTTATGTGGACAATACTCCTACTCATTACTACTCAGGCGTGGAACTGAAAACGGCTACTTGCGATCATGTGGATGTTGCCGAAATCGGATTTGTGGGACGTACGTTGCTCAATGCTTTCAATGCACTGGAATATGGTACGCAACAGAACCGCCGGGAATTAATGAATAGTGCCAACAGTGTTTTTGATACGTATCTTCAGAACGGTTTCTCTCCGGCAGGGTTCTTCAATGAGGTGGTGCATTACAATCGGGGCTTTAAAGAATCCAAGCACAGCATCCGTCGTCAGTCAGAGGGTGTGTATGCCGTGCTGAATTATCTGAGTTACGAAAAGCAGCAGAAGCGCAAACCTCCTGAGTGGGAGAAGCGTATCAAAGGTATTTTGGATAGCTTCCTGCGTTTGCAGAACGAGGACGGCAGCTTCCCGCGCAAGTTTAAGGATGATTTCTCCATTGTAGACGGAACTGGTGGAAGCACTCCTTCGGCCACCTTGCCTTTGGTGATGGCTTACAAGTATTTCAAGGATAAACGTTATCTGGAGAGTGCGAAACGCACGGTGGGCTATCTGGAGAAAGAACTTATCTCCAAGGCCGATTTCTTCTCTTCGACCCTGGATGCAAATTGTGAGGATAAAGAAGCTTCCCTGTATGCCGCTACCGCTACGTATTATCTGGCTTTGGTTACTAAAGGTGCAGAGCGTGCACATTATGCCGAACTGTCGAAGAAAGCGGCTTATTTTGCTTTATCCTGGTATTATACCTGGGACGTTCCCTTTGCCGAAGGTCAGATGCTGGGTGATATCGGTTTGAAAACCCGTGGCTGGGGAAATGTATCGGTAGAGAATAACCACATCGATGTGTTTGTTTTCGAATTTGCCGACGTATTGAATTGGCTTTCCAAAGAATACAGTGAACCTCGTTTCTCAGAATTTGCACAGGTGATTTCTACTTCCATGCGCCAACTTTTGCCGTACGAAGGTCACATGTGCGGTGTAGCCAAAGTGGGCTTTTATCCCGAAGTTGTGCAGCATACCAACTGGGATTATGGTCGCAATGGAAAGGGATATTATAACAATATCTTCGCTCCGGGCTGGACGGTGGCCTCTTTGTGGGAACTCTTCTCTCCGGGACGTGCGGAGAAGTTCTTATTGAAATAAAAAGATGGATATAAAATATAACGTGCATGGGTCATAATCTCATGCACGTTGCATCTATATATCCTGCATATCCGATCTATATATCCTGCGTATCCGATCTATAGGTCCTGCGTGTCCCATCTATATATCCTGCGCGTCCCATCTATAGATGCTCTAAACAACTACTTTCTTTCGTTTCTTCATCGCATAGCCAGCGCTTTATTTTCTGCTGCCTCCATAATCTCCCGTTACCGAGGATAATAACCCGGTGCAGCTCCTTGTCATAGTCACTGCCGAACTGCTCTGCATTGGTGCGTACCGTATCGAGGCTGATAAATAAATCACCGCTGAGGCGATTGCCCTCGCAATAATCAAAAGTGATGATATCCGTGTAATAATCATGTTGCAGATACTGGCGGTTCACCTCAAGGATTTTCTCGTCGGAACAGAAAATATAAGCGATTTCACCGACTCTTTTCCCGTAAGTGGCGGCAACGGCTTTGATCCATTCTGTGGTTTGGCTCTTTTTGATGGCGGGCATTTCTACACCGTCTGTCTGATAGGAAATCATATCAATTAAAAATTATAAATTAAAAGAAAAACAGATAGCTGATGATGATGGCGGCAATGATACCTGCAAGGTCCGCTATCAGTCCGCAGGTGACGGCATTACGCGTTTTGGTGATGCCTACGCTTCCGAAGTAGACAGCCAGGATATAGAAGGTGGTATCCGAAGCACCGCGGGTTACACAACTCATTCGCCCTACGAAAGAATCTGCGCCATACTCCTTCATGGTGTCAATCATCAGACCGTTGGCGCCGCTGCCACTCAGCGACTTCATCAGTGCGGTTGGCAAAGCGCCTACAAAGCTGGTGTCTGCGCCGAACAATACCACAACGTAACCGATGCCGCTTACCAGCATATCCATTGCGCCGGAAGTGCGGAATACGGCAATACCCACCAGAAACGCCACCAGGTATGGAATGATGCGCACGGCGGTGGTAAAGCCTTCTTTTGCACCTTCTACGAAGGCATCATATACATTTATTTTCTTCCACAATCCCCAGACTATGAACAAAAGAATAATGCTGAACAGGATAATATTCGCAATCAGTGTGGAATACGTGCCGATTTCTTCCCGGCCAAGCCTCATAAACAAGTAAATCAGCCCTGCAAAGAAAAGGCTGATGCAACCGATGAGGATAAGGATGGGCTTGTTGATCAGGTTGATACGTTGGGCAATGCTGACGGCAATCACTCCCACAAGGGTGGAGATGGCTGATGTGATCAGTATGGGGATGAATATATCGGTAGGCTGTGCAGCGCCCATCTGGGCACGATACATCATGATGCTGATAGGGATCAGGATCAATCCGGAAGTATTGAGCACCAGGAACATGACCATCGGATTGGTTGCCGTATCCTTTTGGGGATTCAGCTCTTGCAGTTCCTTCATAGCTTTCAAACCCATTGGGGTGGCTGCATTGTCCAGTCCCAGCATGTTGGCGGAGAGATTCATAAAGATGGAACCCATGGCAGGGTGTCCTTTGGGTATTTCGGGGAAAAGACGGCAGAACACCGGACTCAGCCAGCGGGACAGTGCGTTAATCATACCGCTTTGCTCACCGATCTTCATGATACCCAGCCATAGAGAAAGGATGCCCGTCAGCCCCAGTGATATTTCGAAGGCTGTTTTCGAGGAAGTGAATGTTGAATTGACAAGCTCCGTAAAGATTTCAGTGTTGCCCATAAACAGGAGCTTGATAAGTGCCACAATGAAAGCAATTACGAAGAATGCTACCCAAATGTAATTTAAAACCATAAAATAACGCGTTGATTTTCGTGCAAAAGTAGGAATATCTTTCTATTTAGCGTGATAAATGAAAAGATTATTGCATTTATTAGGGCAATAACATTATTTCGAATATGAAATTCTGGCTATCTTTGCTTTCGGATATTGCGACGGTGGTATGCGATTAAAGCAACTGTTTGCAATGCGTCTGTTTAAACCAATAATTAACTGATATGAAAAACAAATGTATGTTAGTTGCAGCTTTGCTGTTGTTATCCGGTACAATCTCGGCCAAGGTGGTATTGCCGCCGATGTTTTCGGATAACATGGTGTTGCAGCAACAGGCGGATGCCCCTATCTGGGGTGAGGCAAAACCGATGAAAACGGTGAAAGTAACCACTTCCTGGGACGGGAAGACGTATGAAACGCTGGCTGATAAGGAGGGTAAATGGAAGCTTTCCGTTCGTACCCCTGAAGCGGGTGGCCCGTATGAGCTTACACTGACCGATGGTCAGAAACTGGTGTTGAAGAACGTAATGATTGGTGAGGTATGGATCTGTTCCGGACAGTCCAATATGGAAATGCCTCTGAAAGGATGGGGAAAGATTATGGATTATGAGAAGGAAATAGCTGCCGCTAATCATCCCAATATCCGTTTATTGCATGTGGAACATGTAACCAGTACACAGCCGGAGACGGATATCAAAATCCGTGATAATGGCTGGCAAGTATGCTCACCGCTGACCGTTCCTGAGTTCTCGGCTACCGCCTATTTCTTTGGTCGTGAAATCTCTGAAAAACAGAATGTACCCGTCGGGCTGATTCATACTTCCGTGGTTGGGACCAATGTAGAGTCCTGGATAAGCGGGAAGGTGTTACAGGAAATGCCGGACTTTAATAAAGTAGTGGAAGATATTCGTGCAATGCCCGATAAAACTGCGATGAAAGCGGACTATTTGAAAGCTTTGGAAGCTTGGAACAATCGCGTTGATGAAGGCTTTGCTGCCGGAAAACCGGTACGGGCTGAGGCATCTCTGGATGATAAAGCCTGGGGCAAACTGAACTTCCCCGGAATGGTGGATCAGCAAGGGCTTGGTGATTTTGACGGACTGATCTGGCTTCGCCGCACCGTCGATATTCCTGCATCCTGGGCAGGTAAGAAGGTGCAGTTAGTTTTAGTAGCCATTGATGATAAGGATATAACGTATTGGAATGGTCGGGAAGTGGGCCGTACGGATGGCTATTCCGTTCAACGCAATTACACCGTTCCGGGTAAGCTGGTGAAAGCAGGACCGCTTACGCTGGCTGTCCGTGTGACAGATACAGGCGGTGGCTGTGGCATGCCGGATGAGCTTTATCTCCGTTCAGACAATTGAGAACAAATCAGCCTGGCCTGTGAATGGAAATATCAGATAGCCGCCGATGCCCGGAAAGAGGGTATGTTTCCGAAGGATATGTCCGAGGACCCCAATCTGCCGACATCTTTATACAATGCTATGATCCATCCGCTGGTGCCTTACAGTATCCGTGGTGCTATCTGGTATCAGGGGGAAAACAATGCTTCCCGTGCCTATCAGTATCGTGAGCTTTTCCCGCTGGTTATCGAGAACTGGCGTAAGGACTGGGGGCAGGATTTTCCATTCTATTTTGTGCAGTTAGCCAACTTTATGCAGGTATCTCCCAACCCCGTTGATTCTGACTGGGCGGAACTTCGCGAAGCGCAAGCGCGCACATTGTCGGTAGCGAATACCGGAATGGCTGTGATTCCGTTGGGCATCGCCTGGCATTGGTGGCCCGTGCCAAGACGTACGGAGAACAAATTCCTTATTCCGGTCCCGTCTATCGTTCCTATCAGGTGGATGGGGATAAGATTATCCTTTCTTTTGATCATACGGATGGTGGTTTAAAGAGTAGTGACGGGAAAGCATTGCAAGGCTTTGCCATTGCCGGTCGTGATCATAAATTCCACTGGGCGAAGGCAGAAATACAGGGTGATAAGATTGTGGTGAGTTCTCCCGATGTGCCGTATCCCGTTGCCGTGCGCTACGCATGGGCCAACAATCCGGTTTGTAACTTATATAATGGTGCCGGCCTTCCGGCTTCACCTTTCCGTACGGATGACTGGAAAGGGGTGACGCAGAAATAGTCAATGCGTCCGGTTGTATGGCGACTCTGCTTATTATCGATTGTAAATTATTGATAATAAGCGGAGTCTTTTTTTAATGTTACTTGTTGATAGATACTGTGAAGATGAACGTTTGCTTGCTTATTTGCTGTTATTGTTCTAAATAATGCTTATTATATGCAATAAAAAGGTAAAAATCATCAATTAGTCTGTCTTGTGAGATAGGGGGATATTTTATTTCATAGATAAAACATATCTTTATCATCGTATAACATACAACAGACAAATAACTTATGCTGAAAAAAACGATTCTTGCCTGTGTTCTTTTGCATTTGGTTGTAGGAACTATTTCACCTCAAAAGATAGATTCTATCGATATTAAAAGCATGCGTGCTTACTATAAACAGTATTTTAATGATCCGACTGATCCCATTGTTCTGACAGCATCGGATACATTATTTGATATGGCAATCAGGTGCAATGATACGGTGATGGCTAAGATAGCTTTGGGAGCCAAGGTAGACTATTACTATTACGGACAGGGCGAGAACCGCACGGATAGCATCATAGCCGGAGTAAATCGCTTAAAACAATATGCCAGAAGTGTCGGTAACGCTGAACTTTACTACTGGGCATGGGCTGCCAGGTTGGTTAACTATTATATTATACAGGGAGAATATAACATTGCTCTTCTTGAAGCTGAAAAGATGTTACTTGAGGCTAAAGGTGAGAAAGATCAGGGAAGTATTGCTGAGTGTTATTATGCATTGGCCAATGTGTATGCGGCTAAAGGTTTAGTAAAAAAATCTCAGGAGTTTATGCTTAAAGAGATTGATATTTTTGAGAATGCCAATGTTTTTAGATATAATATATCCTGCCAGTATAGTGATGCCGCAAAGATATACATTGATCTGGGCGAAGCAGAAAAAGCTCCCGAATTGCTTAAAAAGGCACTCAAAACTTCTAAGTCTACTTATCATGAAGTGACGGCCAAGCTGGTTTATGTATCACTCTATCTTGCGCAAGGAGATACGGCAGCTGCCCGCAAGGCATTGGAGGAGTGTAGACAAATGTATATGGGAGAACCTTCAATGAAACGTCATATACACTATTTGTATGATGTAGAGATTGATTATAACTGGAGGGTGGGCAACTATAATAAGGCTCTTAGTGTATTGGATGAACGGGAAACCGAATTGAGGAAGAAAAACAATCTGACAACTTTGATGGCATTGAGAAAAACAAAGGCGGATATTCTTTGGGATATGGACCGTAAAGAAGAAGCAGCCGGGCTGTACCGCGATTTCCTGTTGGAACAGAAGAAGGAGAAAGAAAGGAATGAAGAAATCACTACCAGCGAGTTTGCTACCATGTTGAACTTGCAACAGCTCAATGCTGAGAAGGTACGGTTGGAAAAGATTTCTCAGAAGAAACAACTGCAAAATACCCGGACTATTTTATTCTCTGTATTAGGTCTTTTATGTATCGTCGTTATCTTTTTGTGGCAACAGAGAAAACTCAATGCAAAGTTGCATCTGGCAAAAAATAAGCTGGATGAGCAGAATCGTACATTAATCAAAGCCGAGGAGGAACTGCGCAAAGCCAAGGAAGTTGCTGAACAGAGCAATTGGTTGAAAACAATGTTCATTCAGAATATGTCCCATGAAATCCGTACTCCGCTTAACTCCATTGTCGGGTTCTCCGGGGTATTGGTTGATATGCTTGATGAAAAGGAAGACATCGGGCAGTATGTTGCATTGATTGAGAGTAACAGCAAGTTATTGCTGAAGTTGGTAGGTGATATCCTTGATATTTCCATTCTCGACAGTGAAGTTGAAATCAAGCATAATGCTGTTGATGTCAATGCCTGTTGCCAGGCTTCGATAGATGCGGCGGGGGCATCTTTCGATCCGGGCGTAAGGCTCATTTTTGAACCTGCCTGTGACGAGCTGATCATAAACAGTAATTATAATTATATAGTGCAGGTACTTGATAACCTGTTGGGCAATGCATCGAAGTTCACTCATGAGGGTTCCGTTACATTAGCCTATGAGGTTAAGAAAGAAGAGAATCAATTGATTTTCACGGTTACAGATACCGGAATCGGTATTCCCGTTGAGGAATAGGAACGTGTTTTTGAGCGCTTTGTGAAGTTGGATAACTTTAGTCAGGGAGCAGGGCTCGGTTTGTCCATTTGTCGTATTGTTGCCGAAAGGCTGGGTGGATACCTGATGATTGATAAAGGCTACACTCAGGGTACCCGTGTTATTTTCTGTGTGTCGATGTGAAGAATAAAATAAAAGCGATATTTTTGTATACTATTAAGCTCATATTATGCAGAAAACAAAGGAAATACAGCAGGAGCTGGAACAGTACATTGACCCGGTGAAACGGGAGTATCTTCCCAACTTCTTTAAAACCGGGAAAGGACAATACGGAGAAGGTGACAAGTTTCTCGGTATTGTGGTTCCCAACACCCGTATGGTAGCGAAGCGGCATAAGGATGTGCCGTTTGAGGTAATAGCAGAACTATTGCAAAGTGAATGGCACGAATGTCGCCTGTGTGCCTTGCTGATGCTGGTGGAGCGCTTTAAAAAGTGCGATGAAAAGGGTAAAAAAGAGATATTCGACTTCTATTTGTCGCAGACTTCCCGTATCAATAACTGGGATCTGGTGGACTTGTCTGCTCCGGGTATTGTGGGCGAATATTTGAAGGATAAACCCCGTGATGTTCTTTATCGCTTGGCCGGTAATGAATTGCTTTGGGACCAGCGCATAGCAGTGGTCTCTACTTATACATTGATTAAAAATGACGATTTCATCGATATTTTAGCCCTCTCCGAGCATCTCCTTAACACTCGTCATGACCTGATGCAGAAGGCCGTGGGATGGATGTTACGGGAAATGGGGAAACGGAACAAAGATTTGCTGGTGCAGTTCCTTGAAAAGTATTGTAAAGTGATGCCACGCACGATGTTGCGCTATGCGATAGAGAAATTTCCGGAAGAAGAACGGAAAGAATTTATGAAGCGGTAAGCGGTAGACATACGCTGTTGGCTACACTTTCGTCATTTCCGCTGCAAAAGCCCAGATAAGTAATCTGTGTGTCGTCTTCCCACTAGGACTGAGGGTACTTCCCACTAGGACTGAGAGTACTTCCCACTAGGACTGAAGGTACTTCCCATTACGACTGAACTGGTGTTCCACTGCGACTGATCATGGTGGAACATCAAGCGTGTTGTTATACAGTAAGTTACAACGTATATGAAACTCCTACTTGCTCCTTTCCGGCGGGATATGAATTAAATGAACTATTTAATCACTTTTATTCCTTTCCATCCCGAAATAAATCAATTCTGCCAACAGGTAAAGGATAAATCTAAAATAGTGATTAGTAAGTTTGAAAATAAATGATATGTGGTAAAAATGCCGGATAAAAATATACCGGATAGTTTTTATTTTAAATGAAGAGTCTTAACTTTGTCACAATTTCAGCTGACTGGAAGATGAAATTCCATATGGCATTATCATTATGTTGAATGGGGGAGTTTATAGTGTATGGTAAATTGTGATGAAGATGAAATTACTACCTCTATTGATGTTTGTTCTGGCAGGGTGTACGAAACCCGCTACCTTGGATCTGCAAATTAACAGTGAAGCCGATAGTCTTTACGAGGAAGCTTGTGCACATTATGAAAATGAAGAAATAGATAGTTGTACCTATAAACTGGCAAAAGCCTTAGAACTATATCGTGAGAGTGGAGAAAACGAAAAGGTGGCTATCACCTGTTTGTCGTTGGGGCAATCCTACAATGGAATAGCTCAGACCGATTCGGCAAGACCTTATTTACTGGAAGGACTGAAATATTGTGAAGGGAATACAGCACTTGATAGTATCCGTGGACGGTTACTTACCGATTTGGCAAGTTGCTATATGATTGAGGGGGATATCCGGGAAGCAACATCACACTATCTGACAGCTTTGGATGCCACCTCTAAATCCGGTGATAGCGAAGCTTATCTGACCAATTGCAGTTCGTTGGGCGTCGCCTACCGTAGAATAAACCTTCCGGATTCTGCTCTTTACTATTACAGCAAAGGGCTTGAGGCAGCCATGAAAAGCAAGGACTATAGTGCTGTATCCAATTTGCATGCCAATATTGCCGTGATGTATATCTCTTTCAAACAACTGGAAAACGCGAGGGAACATGCACAGGAAGCCATTACGTATGCTCTGAAAGAAGAAGATGCTTTGGACTGGTTACAGGCTTACTACATCTGCGGTTCTCTGTTGGTAAAGACAGGGGAATACGATCAAGCGATCAATTATCTGCATAAGGCTTATGGAATAGCTTCCCAGCAACAATCACCGCGTTTCCGGTTAAAAGTATTGTCAGTGCTGTTACTCGCTTTTCAGGCTACTGCACAAGATGATTCGGTGCGTTACTATCTGAATGTATGTGACCGCTTTCTGGATGAATTACCAGAAACGAGCCATGAAGCTATCGGTATTTATGAGACAAAAGCCCAGCTCTTACTAAAGGAAAAGAAATATCGGGAAAGTTTGGATTTTTATCGAAAGTTGACGGGATTGATAAGTGCGAATTCGCCTACCGCTCCCTACGTGTGGTACAGCCGTATGGCCGAATGCTATCATAACCTGCAACAGCCTGATGAGGCCTACAGATATATGGGGCAAGCTCTCGAATTGCGTGATTCCCTGGCTGCGCAGGAGGTGGAGAAGCAAATGAGCGAGCTGCAAGTGCGCTATGATACTCAGAAGAAAGAACTTGAAATTAAGCGTCTGAAAGAATTACAACAACAGGAAGAACTTCGCAGTCTTCGGCTCACAATTTGGTTTATAGCTTTTATCAGCTTTATGATTATCCTCTTGATCGTCCTCTTGTATAAACGCAAGTTGCAGCTCAGCCGTAAATATATTGACGGAATGGAGAACGAGCGCGCCCGTCTGGCACGCGAGCTGCACGATGGGGTTTGCAATGAACTTCTGGGACTGGAAATGGAACTTAAATCGGGATTTAATAGAGAAGAGGATAAATGTGAGTTGCTGGACAAACTGGGACGGAGCCGTGCGAATATCCGTAGTATCTCGCATGAACTGATGCCTCCTGTATTTTCTGATGCCACTATTGATGAAATTATAACAGACTATATCGATCATCTGAATATTCCTTCATCCATGCATCTTTCATTCGATGCCTCTACGTCCGATTGGAGTCTGGTATCCTACAATGTGGCCTATGAATTGTATCGTATTGTGCAGGAAAGCATGAATAATATTCTCAAATATTCTTCCGGCACACAGATCTCCATTTCACTGTTGATGGATGGGGCGCATGTGCGGTTGGAGATATTCAGTAATGGAGTAATGAAGCGCTCTTCTTCCAAGGGCATCGGGATGCGCACGATGGAAGATAGGGTCAGATGTATGAATGGTACGCTCCATGTGACTGCTGATGAGACCGGTGTGTGCGTTACGGTTACGGCTCCTATTAAATAAAGATTTATTCCATAATAGCTTTCATGTATGGAAAGTATACCATTGCATTTACATGCTGCCTGTTGAAAAACTACGGAAAACAATAGTAGATTTAAACTAAAAATACCCTTCCTTTGCACAAAATAGTAAACATGATAACAGGGAGGACTAATATCTGACCACAAGCATATAAATAAAAGAAATATGGTGCAACTTCCATCGGATACATCGAAATACCATCTTCTTCTTATAGATGATCACCCTATTGTATTGGCGGGCATCCGTAACATTCTTGAAGTCTGTCCGGAAATAGGTGAGATATATGCGGCTGACAGTGCTGCGAAAGCTTTGGAACTTCTTAAATCCCACGATATCAGTATTTGCATGGTCGACATAGAATTGCCGGACATGTCGGGTTTTGAGCTGATAGAACAGATACGTTTGCTCTATCCGGGTATGCGTATTATTATTGAGACGATGCATAGTGAGGTGTGGGTGGTTCGTCGGATGGTAAAGGCGGATGTAGATGCAGTGATTCTTAAACAGTCTGATCCGGAGAACCTGCAAGAGGCGATTCAATCGGTTTTGGCAGGTCGTAAATACTACTGTCCACACTTCCAGAAATCCCGGAAGAAGCTTCCTCCTGAAATGCCACAGGTTCTCAGCAAACGCGAACTGGAGGTGCTGAAATGCATATCCGAAGGTCTGAAGAGCAATGAGATAGCAGAAACGCTGTATATATCAGTCAATACAGTGGAGTTCCACCGTAAGCAGATCATGCTTAAGCTGGAAGCCAAGAATGCGTCTGATATGTTGATAAAGGCTATTAAGGGCGGTTGGTTGGAAATATAGGCGAGTAATAACTAATTGGTATGGATATGTATTCGAATGAAAAACATAGGGAAAATGGTATTTATGATATCATTTTATCAGTTTTATTTTACGCCATGATTTTTTGTGCTCCTTTTGTGGAGGTGGTGGTGAACAGACAAGTTGCTGAGACAAAGACATTGGCGGGTTTTTTGGAGGAACATAGCGATAATGCTGTTTCGCTGATTTTGAATATCTTGCCTGGGCTGACTTTAGTGATAGGGGTGTTGAAATTCGCTTTTTCCAGGCTTTTTTACCATTATGTGCTGGTTGTGTTAGATTTGTATAATGGTTTGTTTGCTCTCGCAATGGGGATAGGATTATGTTGGGCAGCATCCACTGTTGCAGGTCAAGCACCGGTGGACATGCTTTTCTATAGTGTCAAATATCAGATGGGCTTCGGTCCTCTTATTCTGCCTTGCCTCGGCATAGGGTTCTTCGTTTATACTCTTGGCACTTTCTGTGGGTATTATAAATGGTATCCTTTGCAAACACTGTTCTGGGGAGTTTATTTACCTTTAATTCGTCCGGCCATTGTCTATTCATTGTATGCAGTAATAGCTGTGATAATTTCAGGCGTCGGTACGAGTGAGAAATTGACTATAGTTATTTCAATAATAATTTCCATTCTAATTTTGGTTTTCGAGTTCTGGCTGCTGTATACTTATCGTAAGGAGTGGAATCGGAAGTTAAGAAGCCGTGCCAACCGCGGTCAACAGGAAGCTGTACTAACCGTGACTGCTACAGATGGGGAACCGGAAGGCGGTACAGAGATCTTGCTGCCTTCAGAAATGATTCCGGCTACTGTGGTCGTGCCTGTTAGTGAAGAGAAACAAAAAACGGAAGTTCCGGTTAGGCGGAAAACTTCTTTTTATTACATGATAGGGCTGGTTATATTAGTGGTAGTTATAGCTTTGGTTTATATTATAGGAAGAAGAGGGGAGGATAGGCCTGTTGATATTCCGGCTATTAAGGAAATGGTTTTAAGTGGGCAGGTAGCTGGTAAAGAAGTACAAATGGCATTGACGCAAATTGGAGATTCGCTTTATGGCAGTTATTCTTATAAGCATATCAATAACCCGATACAGCTGATGGGAAAGAAGATAGGCGTGGATTATATCATTGATGAAACTGTTAACGGCAAGAAAACAGGTACGTTTAAATTGTTTGACGGGGAGTATAATGGTGACTCTTTTTTCTCAGGAGATTGGAGTAATGGAAAGAGGAAATTTAATGTTCAACTTAATTATACAAACTACAAAATACTGCCTTCTACTGATGCTGACCACCCATTTGTAGGTGAGTGGAAATATGAAAAGGAGGACGGGACGGAGGTAAATTGTTCCTTGAGTTTATATAATCGGGATATTGATGATGATTATGGTAAGATAACTTCGTGGGTGAATGATGACTGGCATGAATATGAGATCGATTCTATTCTTTCGTTGGAAGGTAGGAAGGCGGTAGTACAGGCGAAACATGGTAATCGGCAAAAGATAACGCTGGTGTATGATTCTTCGAACCGGAGCCTCTCAGTAGATATAGATCAACAGGGGACTTATGTGCTGAGTTTGAATCAGGAGGGGAATAACTTACGATAGTAGAAGAAGATGAGATGAAAAGTCTTAATTAAGACAGACTGTATGAAAGTCAGGAATCTTATTATGTAATAGAAGTACAAAAGATATATGATCATGAGAAAGTTATTTGTTTTACTTACAATGAGTTTGCTGGTAGTTGCGGCTTCTGCCCAGAAGCTTTCGTGGCCACCTAAGAGTTATCCTGTGAAAGTGCCTTTTACTGTGTCGGAAGCGGTGAAGTATTATTGGGATGTGCAG
>ENA-ORIJ01000549-ORIJ01000549.1-human-gut-metagenome-genome-assembly--contig:-NODE-549-length-22655-cov-8.94938_pt1 | contig 22655 bp, 19 predicted proteins | sample MGYA00243030_ERZ508746 | MGnify/ENA primary metagenome ERZ508746 (study PRJEB26277, sample SAMN04329826) | human gut metagenome | biome: human-associated habitat | host: Homo sapiens | place: USA... | reverse complement strand
ACCGGGTATCCTGCGAGTTGCGGCCTTTCGGACACGCTGCCAGATACATGGTATCGCCCTCACTGATCAGGTGTGCCTGTCCTGCCTTGATCTTGTCCATCAAGATCTTCCAGTCATTACGGATGACCTCTAAATCTTCGTCCGGAAACTGGAACAGCACCGCCTTGTCGATGGTGAAATCGACTTTTGGAACACCATCCTTGTGTTCATAGGACATCAGGAGCATACAGGCGCACTTTGTCCAGAAAGCACTGGTTGCGAAGGTCTTGCCATATTCTTCTTCATAGTTCAGCATATCGCAGACCAACCGCTCCTTGGCCTGAATGCCACGAGGTGTCCGGCGATAGGGAGTCACTTTCAGCTCCACGCCAGCTTCTTCAAAGTCCGGGGCGGGTTTGCTATTGGGCTTGTACCCGAACCAGCTTTCTTCTACCACCGTGCCGATTGCACCTTTACCTGTGGCGATACGCCCGGTCTTGTCGATCTCGCCCAGCGTTTTACCCACCGCTTCCTGTCCGCGAATGAGAACTTCCTGCTTGGTCTTGTACTTCCGCTGCTCCATCACACCTCTTGACCTCCTCAAAAAAATAGCTTGATCTTTTTATCTATTTTTGCTATAATCATATCGAGCCATAGAAAGCCCACCGATATAAAAGAAAGGCTTTCTATAAAAACTTTCAAAAAAGTCTTGATCTTTTTAACGAAAAATTGTATACTTATCACTAAGTATATCACAAAACGAGGTGTTATGAAAGTGTCAGCAAATAGCGATATCCGTGTTGTCGAGCTATTTGCCGGCGTTGGCGGTTTCCGCGTTGGATTAGAGCGTTGTTCCGAAAGATTCAAAACGATTTGGGCAAACCAATGGGAACCCGGCCAAGCTGGTCAATGGGCTTATAAATGCTACAGCAAGAACTTTGGCGAAGATTCCCACTGTGTGAACGCAGACATCGCCACTGTTATCGATCAAGTGCCGCCGCACGACCTTCTGGTGGGCGGTTTTCCATGCCAGGACTATTCCGTTGCCAGCACAGGTGCCAAAGGCATCGAAGGCAAAAAAGGCGTCCTCTGGTGGTCTATCTATCAGATCATCCAGAAGAATCATCCGAACTATGTCCTGCTGGAAAACGTAGATCGTCTGCTGAAGTCTCCTGCATCCCAGCGTGGCCGTGATTTCGGCATCATCCTGAAATGCCTACAGGAAGAAGGCTATGGTGTCGAATGGCGCGTTATCAATGCTGCCGATTACGGCTGGGTGCAGCGCAGACGACGCACTTTCATCTTTGCCTTCAAAAATACCACGCCGCAATACAAGCACCTGACTTCCTACTTTGCCGATGGCGAGAATAAAGACCGCACTTGGCTGACGAACAAAGGTTTCTTCGCAAAGGCGTTCCCAGTCTATTCCGAATTGGCAGACCCTAAGAAGATCACCAAGGTGGATTTTACCGAGTATACCGATACTGTCGATGTGACCAAACGGTTCAAGGCAGCTTTTTATAACAGTGGTGTGCTATACAATGGAAGTATCCTTTCGCTGGAAGCTGTCCCGCAGAGTAAAGAACCGATGGCCCTCCGCGAGATCGTTGTCGATGGCGATGTGGACAAGAGCTACTTTATCGAGGACGAGGATCTGGAAAAATGGAAATACATGAAGGGGTCCAAGACCATTGAGCGTACTTCCAAAACCGGTTTCTCCTACACCTTCTCGGAAGGCCCTATTGCATTCCCGGACCCTCTCGACCGTCCCGGTCGCACGATGCTCACCAGTGAGGGCACCAAGAACCGCAGTTCCCATGCGATCACCGACCCTAAGACTGGAAAACTGCGTATCCTGCTGCCGGAGGAATGTGAGCGCATGAACGGTTTCCCGACTGGCTGGACGGATACCGAGATGCCCAAGCGTCAGCGTTACTTCATCATGGGCAACGCTCTGGTCGTCCCTCTCATCACTGAGATGGGCAAACAGTTATTGAATATATTATAAATGGACCGCAAGAGACATGTAAAGTAGTCTCGCTATAATATTGATACAAAATCCGGGATTTTTAGACCGAAACGGTTTGAAAATTCCGGATTTCTGTTTACAATGGTGTTTTCTGTGTATTTTCAACTTCTTTCTTTTATGGTACAATAGTTACAGAAATTCAAACGGGGAGATGTTATTTTATGGCCGAAAATGCAAAACAGTATCTAAACATCATCAGCCAGCATTTGCAGGAAAACCATGCTGCTCTTTTTGTTGGAGCTGGCTTCAGTCTCAATGCTGATAAGGTAACATCGGATGTGCCAGCTATGCCGTTGTGGAATGACCTTGCAACAAAATTTAGGGAAAAACTCGGCCTTGATGGCCAGCAGCTTGACTCACTTACTCTCGCAGAAAACGTAGAAATTGCCTATGGACGCCACGAACTAGACCAGTTGCTTTTGGACAATATCCGGGACGCCGACTACCTTCCATCGCAACTCCATAGCGACCTGCTACGGTTGCCGTGGAGTGACGTTTTTACAACAAATTACGATACCCTTTTGGAGCGAGCTGCTGAAGTGCTTCCGGAAAAGGTATTTACGGTTATCACCAACAAGAGCGATTTGGTCGGCACTTCCGGTGCCACACGAATCGTCAAGCTCCATGGTTCTTTTCCTTCGCAGCATCCGTTCATCATCACGTCGGAAGACTATCGGACTTATCCGGTAAAGTTTGCTCCCTTTGTGAACACTGTACAACAGTCTTTACTGGAAAACACACTTTGCCTCATTGGCTTTTCTGGAGATGACCCTAATTTCAACAAATGGGTCGGCTGGATCCGAGATAATTTAGGCGAGGATAATGCACCGCAGATGTATCTTTTGACGCATCAACACATTTCGGATGTGGATCGGAAACGATTCTATAAACGAAACATTATCATCGTGGAGCTGCAAGAATGCTTTCCTACTGCTAAAACGCCATATGAAATTTACCAGAAAGCCCTCGAATATCTCTGGAAGCAGTATCTTGCCTCTCAAGATGGCTGGCGAAACTGGAAACCGCACCCCCTTGAGATTTATGCTGAAAAACCAACTTTTCTGATGGATAGTGATGTTCCGATTCCTCGACTACAACATTATCTACCTATAAAAGAGGTCCTCCCTGTCCTCCGAAAAAATCACAAAACCCTACCAAACGTACTTTTTCTTTCGGAAGATAGACGCACCCAACTGCGAAGTTTCATTCTTTCCCCTGCGGAGCAGCATTTACGGCATTATTGTAAGAAGGAGTCTATCGATTTCAAAAATGAGCTGGAGTATCTGTATGAATACGACTGGTTATACTCAAAGACGCTTCTTCCACTTTTTGATTCCACGATAAAATGCTACCAAAAAATCCTAGAACGACATCCGGATGAGCATAGCGAGAAAAAGATTTCCGTCTTACTTTCTCTCCTTCGGGCTTTCCGAATTGATGGCAATTCAGAAAAATGGAAAAAGCAACACAATGAATTGATTACCTGTGAGCCATACTTCACACAAGAGCAACGAAACGAGTTCAAATGGGAATGCTGTCTTTACCACGCCTCACAATATGAGTTCAATCAGCTCAAAAAGGACTTAGACGAATGGGCCGTTTCTCCCAATATGACTCTGTGGGCACTACGTAAAGCTGGTCTTCTGGCCGAGTATTCGGATACCAACATGGCTACAGTACTTCTGCAAAGTGCCATTAAAAATCTGCGGAAGCGGTTAGCGCATCAATCGATACCCGACCGATTTCTTTTGTCATTGGAAAGTGCCATAATGGAGTTATTGGATTACATCACACAAGCCGAGCATTTTGCCAACTCTTTCGGTGAACCGATGCCAGAAAATCAGGAAGTCCAAAAATTCGTAAACCGGCAGCGTCAGATGCTTCACAGACAGTATGAGGTTTCGTGGGAGGATGAGAACATGAATTTTATACCTCGCTTAGAGGCAGAATGGACCTCCTTCCAAACCCACCAAAAAAATGCGGATTTCGATTTCGGTGTTACTTCTTCAACTACTATTTTCGGCGATGACAAGAACGTAATCAATGCGCTTACTTTCTTGCGCTTCCGTGATGAAACTGGTATTCCGTTCCGAATTGGACATACGTGCTCCGATAACAAAGCCGCTGGTGGAGCGGCTGAACGTCTAGCACGATATTATCCTGATACAGCAATTTTGACACTCGTCCGCGCCGACGCCGAAAAGACTGTAGAAAAGACACTCACGCGCAGTCTTCTCAGCACTTGGACTCAAGAGGATGCCGATTTGTTCTGTCAGCTTTATATTAGTGCTTTAGAACGAGCTGATGCCGACTTTCCTGCTGCTGACTGGCCAAAGGATGGTACCTTTTCCAAACGTGCAGCAAATGTACTTCCTGAGGTGCTGTCCAGACTTTGCAGCAAATGCTCTGATGATGTAATGGAAAAGCTCCTAAATCTTCTGAAAAACATTTGCTGTTCTGAAAATAAGAAATGCTATCCTAAAATTTCTTCACTAATGAAGCGCCTCCTTCCTATTTATCCAGTTACAAAGCGTGATGAGATGTTACGAACATTGCTGTCTTTTCCAATCAAACAAGGAAAAAGTCCTTTCGATTCTCCGGAACCTTTTAGTCTCTTACCGTCCACCTCTACTGAGCATCAGCACGATAGCCCAAAGACTCCGTTTCCTGAAATCTCGAACTGGATTTCTATGCTGGAAAAAAGTGAGGATACAGAGAATCTTCTGGAGCGACTAATTTATTGCAATCAACAGAGCCTTTTAACCACTTCTCAGAAAATAGAGTTAGGCAATTATATCTGGAACAACGGTAATATTCGCCTTCCGAAACATTGGCGACCTACCCTTTGTCTTGATCTGCCGGCACAGCCAAAAGAAGAAGAGTTCCGCTGGCTTCGTGAAACGCTAGTCAGCCAAATCGTATCAACTTCAGACATTTTATCACATACTCCGGAATACCGTGGCATTCTCTGGTCACTATCGAGATTTTCTCTTGATCAGGTAGACGCTTTTGATTCGACACAAATTACTACCATTTTGCTGTCAATTTCCAATCAACTTTCCAGCCTACTCAAAGATATTGATGCTCATGCACAAACTTCGGAGATTGATAACTTTTCTATTACGATAACTTATGAAGCACTGCATACCTTATGGCTCCTTTTATCAAGTCAAAACGGCTGGACACCTACTGAGAATGACAAAAAAGTTATAGAAAGCATCCTGAATGAATGCCATAATCATAATATCCGACATTGCGGACTAGAACATTTTTGCTACTCCGTATTGGAATGGGGATTTTCGTTTCAGAAGGAGCTCGAACGCTCCATCCATTCCACAAGCAAAGAACGCACTTATTATGTCTACGAAACTCTCGCTATTGCAATCTGCCACCCGGAAAAAAATTTGTTTTCCAAAGAGGAAATTCATCTTGGTATCGGAATTGCAGCGCAGCAGATTATGTGGGGAGCCTGGAGCGGCTCACAGCAACTTGTCCATGCGTTACAGTTCATCACATTAGCCGCCAATATTCTTGACACTCAAGAACTAGAGTTGATTACAACTGGCCTTGCACAGTTGCTTGACCGAAGCACTATTGGCCCCAATGATACCATAGAGAGTGCATCAGAAAAGGGAGATATCCGCAGGAATGCGGTCAGATTATCCAGAAAACTGTCTACCGAAAAACTTTCTGAATACATGAAGGATATTCTGCTACGGTGGCAGAGAATCGGGCAAGATAAAAATGAATTTGCTGAGATAAGAACTGCTTGGTAATCACGCTCTCACACAAAAACTTCCGAAAAACCTTATAATCCTTCTTAACACGTTACGAGGTGCCTGTCATGGAGAAGATCCGTGTCGTTGAGCTTTTTGCCGGAGTTGGAGGCTTCCGTCTTGGACTGGAACAGGCTTCTGCCAACTTTCAGACTGTCTGGGCAAACCAGTGGGAACCATCCATGCAGGCGCAATTTGCTTTCGATTGCTATGAACGGCATTTCGGGCATCGTCCAGAACACGTTTGCCAGAACATCGTGACCGCCAAAGAGGGCATCCCTCCACACGACCTTTTGGTCGGTGGCTTTCCCTGTCAGGATTATTCCATCGCCAAAAAGGGCGCACGAGGGATAGAAGGGAAGAAGGGCGTTCTTTGGTGGGAGATCAACGCTATCCTACGGACACACAGGCCTCGCTATGTCCTTTTGGAAAACGTAGACCGGCTCATCAAATCTCCGGCCTGGCAAAAAGGGCGTGACTTTTCCATCATCCTGCGGTGCTTCTATGAAGCAGGCTATGCCGTTGAATGGCGGGTGATAAATGCCGCCGACTATGGCGAAGCACAGCGCAGGCGGCGCACCTTTCTCTTTGCCTTCCGAAACGATACCGCCCTATTCCGAAAGGCTGCGGACCTCATCTGTGTGGAGGGTCTGAAGGGTGCCCACCAGTTGCTCCTGCAGGAAGGCTTCTTTGCCCCCATCTTTCCCTTGTATGGTTTTGAACGGAAATACAGCGAGGGATGGCTCGATGAGTTTCGTTACCTCGGCTTGAAGGATCTGTCTGCCGCACAATCCTGCCACTTCTACACCTCCGGGCTTATGGTCAACGGACGCTTTTATTCCGTCGAGAGCATCCCCCTTCAATTCCCATATAAGCCGCTCTGCTCCGTGTTGGAAATCACCCCACTTGCAGAGCGATATTTTCTTTCCGCCGCCGACATCGACCACTGGCGGTATCTCAAGGGCGCAAAGCAGGAGACCCGCCACCGCAGAAACGGTTCTACTTATTTCTTTTCGGAAGGCTCCATGGCGTTCCCCGATCGTTCCGACCTTCCTGCCCGCACGATGCTCACCAGCGAAGGCTCTGTATCACGCAGCACCCATGTAGTCGCAGACCCACGGACCCAACGTCTGCGTACGCTAACGCCCATCGAATGCGAACGGCTCAACGGCTTCCCGGATGATTGGACAGCTGGGATGCCGGAACGACTGCGCTATTTCACCATGGGGAATGCGCTTGTCGTTCCGCTGGTCAAGGCCATGGGCAAGCGGATCAGCGCACTGGCCGAGGACGAGCAGTGCAGTTGATGGGCGTTTCTCTTGGGTTTCCAAAGGGGCCGCAGCACCCCTTTGGCACACGACTTTGCTTGCAAAGTCTAGTGTGTTACACCTTGGTTCCGGCTGACGCGGAAAAGGGGCTGCGAGAGGCTCCGGCAAGCACCTGTTCTGTGGCAGAAGGATGCGCGGATGGGCGTGGCAGTTGACGGTCTTTGCCACCCAGCGCAGGCTTGCGGAGGAACCAATGGTGTACGTCCTCCCGTCCTGCTGCAGCAGCGTTTTCCCTTATAAGCCGCAGAGCAAATGATCAGCGTCTGTGCTTGCCCCGCATCCCTGCCTTTGTGCGGTGCTTCAACATAGAGGATTTATTGAACACCCGCAGCAGGGTCATCTGTTCTTCTTTCGTCAGCTTGGAATAGTCGATGCCGATCTGTCCCATCAGGACATTCATCTTCTTTTCCAACGGTGAACCTTCAAACTTCTCTGCATTTTCAAGCTGCTTCCTCGCTTGCTCGATCGCTGCGCCGTCCGATGTGGTCTTATCGGTTCCATGTGCCGCTTTGATCTGCTTTAAGATCGCCGCCAGCTCATCATAGAGGATTCGCCCGAAATACTCGTCCTCGTTGATCTGCGCTGCCTTCAGCGTCCGCATGGTCAGGTCCTCTGTATCGACATGGTATCGCTTTTCCAGCTCCTGTCTGGTGGCTTCTACCATGGCATTTATGTCCCGGATGCGGTCACTGACCAGCCCGTCCACACAGATCTCAAGGTCGGTCATCCACCGGGCAAAATCGGGATGTTCCAGAAGTTCGCACAGCAGCCGATGATTGAATTTTCCATTCCTTAATACGTCCACTGCGCCATCGCTCAGATGCAAGTCCGAAAGGACTGCATCTGGGCGTTTTTTGTTTTCCGTCACCCCCAGCAGGTAGTCCGTGGTCACGCCATAGAACTCAGCCAGCGTTGTCACCGCATAAATGCTGAGGTCGGTCACATCGTCGCTCTCATATTTCGACAGTGCCGATTTGGACAGACCCGTCTGCTCTGCCAGCGTTTCCAGCTTCAGATGCCGCTCCACACGCAGGTCTTTGAGCCGTTCTCCCAGTGTCAGCTTGATGTTCATGGTCGCACCTCCGATGTTTTTTGCACAGTATACCACTTCCGGCGGTTCCTGTCCATAAGCGTGGAATTTTGCAGTTTCTGCACCTGTTTTCCGACATTATGGATATACGGCACAGCGGCCATTGCGGTGCTATCCTATAGACAGAAAGAAAACATATTAACTCCCCAGCAGCGAACATATTAAGGGCTTCCCGCGAAAGCCCTCTGAAATATCTTTCATAACAGAACCTTGAGAACAGAATGACCGTCCGAACTGCCCAGACCGCCAAGACCTCCCATCGGGGGAGCGAGCGCCCTGCATGGGGCCGACACAGAGTCCAAAAAGATTTCCTGTCGGGAGGCAGCAAGGGAGACCGGCTTTGAACGTGGCAGGGATCAAATTGATCCGTGCCAGAGCCTTTGACCAAAGGAGAAATTTTGAGCTTACAGAGTATCGAGGTCTTGAATGAACTCCATTTCTTTTCCTAAACTAATCCATTTTTCCTGTATATATTGAAAAGGGTTATTGGTGTCTGGAAAATTCATCAGCAACCTTTCTAAGAAGGTCGCATAGTTTCTTCTCTGCGGCTTTAATGAACTGTGCATTATTCTGTGATCCAATCCAGAATATGGGTAAAAATAATACCGAATATCAATAAAGCCAAGTGCTGACAAATGTACAAGGTATTCTTCAATTGCACAGCGGAGAAGATCTTCCTTGATTGGAAATTGGGGTTTTCCTTGCTTTTTCCAAATGTAGACAAACTTTTGATTCAGCAGTCCCTCCCGAGAGCCTGCAAAACAATAATATATTCTCGCACTATTCACATCGTCATATTGCCATTGATAGAACACTTTTTCAAATAAAATCGTTTGCCAGACCCTCCGGTCACAATTAAACACGACCTCTCCAAAAACCGGGATATTCAAGAAGAAGGGTATCTCATCTGTCGTCTTAAACCTCAGATTGCAGATTCCCAGACGATTGATGCAATTCAGAACGGCAGTATCCGCCCCTTTGGTTTTAGCCTTGCAGTTCAAATAATACGGTTCATCCATGTGAAGCCGCTCTACTTCAACATCGATCTGATCCCGGAGCCTTTGTTGTTCTTGTATCCAATTCTCCTTCTGTTCCTCCCGCTTTTTCCGTCCTTCCTGCTCCTTCAGTATCCTTATGCGATTTTGTTGAAATTCTTTTTCAAGTTCTCGGTTTCGCTCACAGAGTTTTGGGATTCCTTCGTTTTCGCTTGGATGACAGATCCACGTTTTGTTTTCAATGTTGTCTATTATCGCATTTTTCAGTTTTTTCTTAAAATCATTTATCGATTCTGTTTCTTCCGCTTTATAGTCTTTTATAAAATCAGCGATGTTGATTTCTACTGTTGGCATCTGCGCCATTTTTATCTTGCTATATTTTTCTGCATCAACATAGTGCGTTACAGCAATCTCAATAAGGATATTTTTCGCTCTCGAAAAATGCAAACATCGGGCTTGAATCCATCAAATGGCACTTCTGTTTTAGCATTTTGATAGTGAAGCTTAAACTTTTCTCCCAACAATAATGGCTCTTGCTGTTTATAGTCCTCCACATTACGATCAGGATCATTTTGTTCCGATATCGTCACTGGGGGCAACCAAATGTATTCACTCTTACAAACGATTTCTTTTGCTATTTTATGAAGTCCACTTTCATTTGCTACATCTGCCAAACACGTTGTTCTTTCTTCTTCCGCCAAATGTGCAAAGTGTGCAGTCTTTTTTCCGCGCCCCAATTTAGCAACCAACGGGTGACCACAACAGAGACAAATGCACTCACACGCCTTTCCTCTATCTTTTTCCACCATCTCAGAGATGTGTACCACTTGATTAGATTCTTCTTTTAATGCGAAATAAATCATTCCGCTATGATTCAATTCCATATTCTGCACCTCTGCAACGTTCCAAAGAAGCCGTTTTTATCATTCTAACATACTTTTTCCTCTTGTCTATCAGTTGATATTACTTTTTGTAGGCATCGAGCCGCTTGTCCACCCCTGTCCGTAAAAAGTGCATTTTTTTCACGGAAGAAGTTCGTACAACCTGTACGGTCTGTACTTGTACGCACCTGTACGGCAAATTGAAGCAAATTAAAGCGCATTATCGTTTATATTTTAGATTTCTGTACGCCGTACAGACCGTACAGGTTATTTGAAGTCCGTACAGATTTTTTGTACACCCCAAGAAGGAGCGTGATCTATGAAAGCCCAATATGGCATTTTAAGGTTCAAAAAGTATAAGGGGCCAGCAATCAGCCCCATCGAAGCCCACAACGAGCGCACCAAGGAGCAGTACGCCAGCAACCCGGACATCGACACGAGCCGGAGCCGCTACAACCTCCATCTGGTGCAGCCGCAGGGCAGGTACCGGGAAGAAGCCGACCGCATGATAGCCGCCGCCCACTGCCGTGTCCGCAAGGACAGCGTGCGGGTGGTGGAGGCTCTTGTCACCGCCAGCCCGGAGTTTTTCAAGGATAAAAACAACCGGGAGATCAGGGCGTACTTTGCGTACGCCCTGAAATTTTTGGAGGGCAGACAGTGCCCGGATACCTTTCTCTCTGCTGTTGTCCACATGGACGAGAAAACGCCCCACCTGCACCTCTGCTTCGTGCCCCTGACTGCTGACGGACGGCTGAGCGCCAAGGAGATCATCGGCAACCGCAAGAACCTTGTGAAGTGGCAGGACGAGTTCTGGCAGCACATGGTCAAGCAGTATCCGGAACTGGAGCGTGGCGAAAGCGCCAGCCAGACCGGGCGAGAGCACATCCCGCCCCGCATCTTCAAGGAGATGACCCAGCTGACCAAGCAGAAGGAGCAGTTGGATGCCCTGCTGGTGGGTATCACCCCCTTCAACGGCAAGAGCCGTGCGGCGGAGATCAGCAAGGTGCTGGACAGCTATATCCCCAACGTGGCACGGATGAAGGACCAGCTGCGAAAGTATAACGTAGCCTTCACCAAGACCGCCGCCGAAAACGAAAAGTTAAAAGAGAAGAACAAGACGCTCTCTGCCTCGCTGGACAAAGCGAAGGAAGGGAGCGTCTTGAAGCGTCTGGAGGATGCCAAGCTGCGGCAGGACTACGAAGCCGCCCTGAAAACGCTGGACAGCATCCCGCCGGAGGTCATTCGATTTTATGAGAACCGCACGCAGGAGTCTGCGATGCGCCACGATAAGTAAGGAGCAATGCCTATGTGTAATAAAATGTACGAGAATGTGAAATCTTTGGATTATACGAAAAAGTTCTTGCAGTCGGACTCTGATCCGGCTACAATGGAGGTGGTCACTCGAACCAATGCCGTCAAGTCTCCGACCAACAGCCCTGAGACCACAAAGCTGGTGTACACGGTGAAGGAAGTCGCGCAGATGCTGGCCATCAGCCAGCGTGCCGCCTACAACCTGTGCAACAGCACCACCGAGTTCCGTGTCCTGCGGGCAGGCGGAAGCATCCGCATCCCGAAAGACAGCTTCGATGCGTGGCTCTACCGGGCAGCTTGATAAGGAGGCAAATCTATGGCATATATCACGAAACGCGGCAGCTCTTACAGTGTCCGCTACACCTATCAGGACGAGCACGGCAAGAGCTGCGACAAATGGGAGAGCTTTCCCACCAAAGAGGAGGCGGTGAAACGCCAGAAGCAGATCGAGCACGAGCTGGCGACCGGCAATTTCCTGATTCCGTCCACCGTGACGGTGGCAGAGTTCCTGATGGACTGGCTGCCCAAGCAGTGCAGCAAGCACAAGTGGGCACCCAAGACCTACCAGTCCAATCTGGCGCTCATCCAGAACCTCATCATCCCTTATATCGGGGAGATGCAGATGCAGAAGCTGCGACCCTACCACATCGAAGCCCTGTACGACACCCTGAGCAAGACCCCTTGCGGGCAGTATGTGGGCGGCAAGCGGCGAGACCTCTCGCCCAAGCAGCAGAAGCGCACCCTTTCCGGCACCACCCTCCATGAGGTCCACCAGCTTCTGCACAATTCCTTTCTGCTGGCGGTGGAGTGGGGCATCCTCATCAAAAGCCCCGTCCCGGTGGAAGCGCCCAAAAAGACCACCCAAGAGCGCAGCATCTGGGAGGTGGAGGAGATGCGGGCAGCACTGGACAGCATGGAGGACCCTATCCTGCATCTGGCGGTGCACCTGACGCTGGTGGGTGCGCTGCGGGAAGGGGAGGTGGCAGGTCTGACCCCGGAGGACATCGACTTTGATGCCGCCAACGGCATGGGCACCTTCACCGTCAACCGTTCCATGCAGCGGGTGCAGAAGGACACGCTGGCACAGGTGGACAAGGGCTGCATCCTCCGCATCTTCCCGGACAAGCTGGAGGGCAGCAAGACTTCCCTCATCCTGAAGGACACCAAGACCGAAGCCTCCTGCCGCACCATCTTTATGACCGCTGCCCTGCGGGAGGAACTGAAGCAGTGGCTGGAGCGGCTGAAGCGGGAAGAAGCCCTCGACCCGGAGCGATACTGCAACAGCGGGATGCTGCTGCGGCTACCCAACGGTCTGGCGGTGGAGCCGGTGCTCATCCGCAAAAAATTCCTGAAATGGCAGGACGCACACCCGGAGTTTCCCCGCATCGTCTTTCACGGTCTGCGGCATTCCAGTGCCACCTACCAGTTGATGATCTCCGGCGGCGACATCAAGGCGGTGCAGGGGACCACAGGACACGCCAGTGCGGATATGCTGGTGAACACCTACGCCCATATCCAGCAGTCCTCCCGTGTGGAGCTGGGCAAGAAGTTTGAAAGCGGCTTCTATGCCAAGCCCGACACCCCCAGCCCGCAGGCTGTACCCGCCGCAGGCGAACCCACCATCTCCATGACGGCTCTTTTGGAATTGCTCAAGGATGCCGACCCGGAAATGAAGGCAAAGCTGCGCCTGGCCCTGCTCACCTGATGCAAAAAAGGGCACTGATTGCAATGCAATACAGCGCCCTACATCATCGGACATGGATAACACCGACCGTGCAGAAACCGTGCAGCCATGGCTTACAAAACAAAAAAGCCATGAAATCTTTCGATTTCACGGCATTTTCTGGTGCGATGGAAGGGACTCGAACCCCCGGCCTACTGATTCGTAGTCAGTCACTCTATCCAGCTGAGCTACCAACGCATACGTTCCGGTCGGAACAAGATGTATTTTATCACGCAGGGCGGGGTTTGTCAACAGTTTTTTGCAGATTTTTTGATTTTATTTTCGTTTTTTATTTTTCCGCACAGAAAAGTACGTCTTTTCAACATTTTCCGCGCGGACCTCAGGCTTCCTCTGCCAGACGCTCGGCGATGCGGACACCGGTCGGCGTTGCGGCAAGGCCGCCCTGGCCGGTCTCCCGCAGATCGGGGGAGAGCAGACTGCCCACGCGGCCCATGGCATCGATGACTTCATCGCAGGGGATGGCGTAATCCACCCCCGCAAGCGCCATATTGGCGCAGGAAACGGCGTTCACGGCACCAACAACATTGCGCTTGATGCAGGGCACCTCCACCAGACCGGCCACAGGGTCGCAGACCAGGCCCAGCAGATTGCCCAGTGCCATAGCGGCAGCGGCGGCGCACTGCTCCGGCGTGCCGCCTTTCAGGTGGCAGAGGGCGGCGGCGGCCATGGCACTGGCGGCTCCCACCTCAGCCTGACAGCCGCCCTCGGCACCGGCCAGAGTGGCCCGGGCGGCGATGACCTGCCCGAAGCCTGCGGCCACATAGAGGGCATCACAGATGGCTTCTTCATCGGCCTCGCCTGCACGGGCAAGGGGAAGCAGCACCGCCGGTAGCACACCGCAGCTGCCCGCCGTGGGGGCAGCAACGATCCGTTTCATGCAGGCGTTGCACTCGGCGGTCTTGAGGGCTTCGGCGGTCACCTCGGCAAGGTAATCCCCGCCATAGCTTCTGCCCGCCTGATGGGCCTGTTCCACCTTGGCGGCATCGCCGCCGGACAGGCCGCTGCGGCTGCGCTGAGCAGGGTCATAATCCCGGCTGGTGGCCTCCATCACATGCCACAGGTGATGCATGGCATGGCGGCTGGCCTCTTCGGTCAGGCGGCTCTCGGCCAGATCACTGCGCAGGATGGCCTCGGCAAGGGAGAGGTTCTGGCTGCGGGCAGCGGCCAGCATTTCTTCACAGGATAAAAAGGACATGGTCATTCCTCCGCGTCTTCTTCGGGCTCGTCGATGTTCAGGCAGGTCACCTTCAGGATGCCGGGCAGGGTCGCCAGCTTCTGTTCCAGCGGGTGGGGGATGTGGGAATCGCACTCCAGCACCATAACGGCATAGCCGCCGGTTCCTGCGCGGAACACCTGCATCGATGCAACGTTGATCCTGCGCACGGCAAGGCAGGTGGTCACCTCGGCGATGCAGCCGGGGGTGTCCTCATTGTGAATGATCAGGGTGTTGCTGTCGCCGCCGAAATCGGCGGGCACGCCGTCGATCTCGGTCACGCGGATGCGCCCGCCGCCTACCGAAGCGGCTTTCATGGAAAGCACCCGCCCCTCCCGGCCCGTCAGGGTGAGAACAGCGGTATTGGGGTGCGCAGAGCGCAATTCCACAGGATGGATCCGGAATGCCATGCCCTGCTCTGCGGCCAGGGCAAAGCTGTCGGGCAGGCGGGGATCATCGGGCCGCAGGCCAAGCAGGCCGGCGACCAGGGCTTTATCCGTGCCATGTCCCTTTCCGGTGGTGGCAAAACTGCCGTACAGGCCGATATCCGCCTGCACCGGGATCTCACCCAGAAGCTTCTGGGCCGTGTAGCCGATCCGGGCGGCACCCGCTGTATGGCTGGAAGAGGGGCCGATCATAACCGGCCCGAGAACGTCAAACAAGCGCATCCGATGCACATCCTTTCGTGCTCCGCCGGGCAAAAATCGCCCGCTTCGCACTTTTTTCTCTCTTTTATTATACCGCTTTTGCCCCACTTGTGCTATAATAACTTTATTAATGTTTGAAATCGCTCCTTTGGGGGCAACACGGAGGTTGGATTCCTATGAAACTGGTAAGCGTGGAAACTCCCGAAAAGAGTGTCTGCAAGATGACCTTCAGCGCAACAGCTGAGGAGCTGGAGGCCGCATCCAATGCGGTGTATGAGCGCACCCGCGCCAGCTACACCATCAAGGGCTTTGCCAAGGGCGAGGCTGACCGTGCTCAGATCGAGGCCGACCGCGGCGAGCACACATTCTGGTATGATGCCATCAACGACCTGATGGATCGCGATGTTCCTGCCCTGTACGAGGCCGCCATGGCTGAGCACGGCTTCAAGGCGGTGGATGAGCCCAGCTATGACCTGGTCAGCGTTAAAAAGGACGAGGGCTTTGTGGCCACCGCCACCACCCCGCTGCAGCCGGAGCTGAACCTGACCCAGACCACCGGCTTCCATGTGGAGTGCGTGACCCCCACCGTCACCGACAAAGAGATCGATGCCGTGCTGGAGCGCCGCCGCAATGCTGCCGCTGAGCTGGTGCCCCACAAGGGCCCGGCCGTTAAAGGCAACATCGTTCACATCGATTACGAGGGCCTGCTGGACGGCAAGCCCTTCCAGGGCGGTTCCGCACAGAACCAGCCCCTGCAGCTGGGCAGCGGCCGGATGATCCCCGGCTTTGAGGACGGCATTCTGGGCCACAAGGGCGGCGAGGAATTCGAGATCAACGTCACCTTCCCGGTACGCTATCACGTCAAGGACCTGGCCGGAAAGCCCGTTGTCTTTAAAATCAAGCTGATCGATGTCTGCGTCCGCCAGCTGCCCGCCCTGAACAGCGATTTTGCCAAGAAGGTGGGCAAGGTGGACACCATGGAAGCGTTCCGGGAGCAGGTGCGCAAGCAGCTGCACGACGGCAAGCACGCCAGCGCCCTGAACCGCGCCAAGGATCAGGTGTTGACCCAGCTGGCCTCTGCCGCTGAGGGCGAGCTCCCCAGCGTTCTGGTGGAGAGCACCTACCAGCAGGAGATGCAGAACATCCAGCAGCAGCTCCAGATGCAGCGCATGAGCCTGGACCGCTACCTGAGCCAGATCCACCAGACCCGCGAGAACTTCACGGCCAACGTTCACGCCGCCGCCGAGAAGAACACCCGCGCCCGGATGGCTCTGCTGCAGGTCGCCCAGAACGAGGGTCTGGGGCCCACCGATGAGGAGATCACCAAGAACCTGCAGGAGCGCGCCGACCGCACCAAGAAAACGCTGGAAGAGGTCAAGGCCAACGCCAACATCCCCGCCATGCAGCGCAGCGAGGCCATCCGCCGCGCCGCCGACTGGGTGATCGAGCACTCCACCATCGAAGAAAAGTAATTTCCCAAAGTACAACAAAAAGAGCCTGTCTCCAAGGAATTTCGGGAGACAGGCTCTTTTCTTTTGCAGTTTATTTTGTCAGAAGATTGAAGCCCATGACCACGATGCCCAGCACGACCAGAACGATGCCGGTTGCACGGTTCAGGGTCTTGGCATCGGCCTTATTGGCAAAGACAGCGGCGATGCGGGCCCACAGCAGGGTGAACAGGACGCAGAGGATGAACACGGTCCAGTCCGGTGCGCCGCCGATGGCAAAGTGGGAGACCGCGCCGGTCAGGGCGGTGAAGGTCATAATGAACACGCTGGTGCCCACGGCAGTCTTGAGCTCGTAGCCCAGGACGCTGGTCAGGATGAGCAGCATCATCATGCCGCCGCCGGCACCGATAAAGCCGCAGATCATCCCGATGACCACACCGCAGACGATGGACTGGAGGGCACGCTTCTTAGCAGAGACCCCCTGCATGGCTTCTTTGGTGGTCATAACGGGCTTGACGATGAATTTAATACCCAGCAGGAATGTCATAAACACCGAAAAACTGCCCATGGTGGTGGAAGGCACCAGGCTTGCCACCCAGCTGCCCACCACGGTGAACAGCAGCACGCTGGCCATCATAATCAGGCCGTTCTTGATATCAAGGTTCTTGTTTTTGTGGTAGGTGTAGGCAGATACCGCACTGGCCAGCACATCCGAGGAAAGGGCAATACCGACCGCCATGTAGGGGTCCATCCCCAGGAAGGTGATGAGCATCGGGCTGATGACCGCGGCAGCGCTCATGCCCGCAAAGCCGGTGCCCAGGCCCGCGCCCATTCCGGCAAAAAAGGTAACAATGATGGTAAACAGCAGGTTCATCTTATTCTTCTCCTTCTAGGATCGCATCCAGGTTTTCGTTCATCGTATCGATGACTTCAAAAAATATCTCGAGTTTTTCTTCCTCCAGCCCTGCCATCAGGCGACGGATGAAATCATCCTGCATCCTGCGGCCCTGTTCGATGATGGACTGCGCCTTTTCGGTGCAGGCAAGCTCCGTTTTGCGGCGGTCACCCGGCACCGGGCGGCGCTCCAGAAAGCCCTCCTGCACCAGCTTGTCCACATTCACCGAGACAAGGTTCGCCTTGATGTGGCGCACTTCCACGATATCGCGGGCGGTCGTGTAGCTGGGGTTGTTGGCAAGGAACATCAGGATATCAAACGCTGTCTGCGGCAGATGCAGCTTCTGGCACAGCGGCTTGCAGACGGCGCTGTACACAAGGCCCGTCTTGTTGGCAAATTCCACACTGGGGTTCAGCTCACGCATTCCGCGCCCTTCTTTCTCTCTTTTTGAATTGTTCACTTTTGAAGCATTTTAGCACAGGGGAGGGGATTTGTCAAGGGGAAGGGATAAAAATTCCCGTGCAGTCGTGGTGATTGCACGGGTCATTCTGATTCTGATTGTAAAATTTACGGATTCAGCAGAAAGTCAATGATATTCCGGTGAATGATGCCGTTCCGGCTCAAATCGACCAGATCACTACTGATCACATACTTGGGATAATTGTCGTTCAGGCGTTCAAGATTTCCAAACTCCCGCTCTTCGTCGGCCGGAGTGATCAGATAGGCAACCTGAATATAGAGCTTTTCATTGCCACGATAGCAGATGAAGTCGATCTCGGTATCGTCCAACTTGCCGACCTGGACCTCATAGCCACGGCTCCGCATTTCCAGATAGACGATATTTTCGTATAGCTTGTTGCTGTCGAGCTTTTCGCTCTTTTTGATGACGTTTCGTAAGCCGAGATCAACAGCATAGTATTTCTCTGTGCTGGAAAGAAGCGCCTTTCCCTTGATATCATAGCGGCTCGCATTCAGGAGAATAAACGCTTCTTTGAAATAATCCACATAGTTCAAAACCGTAGCGGTGGATATTTTCATTCCCTCCGAAACCATGCGTCCGCTGATATTGCGTGCAGAGAATGGATTGCCGATGTTGTCCAGCAGGAACGCAAGGACATTCCGCAGTGCCGTCTGTTCCCGGATGCCGTGGCGCAGCATGACATCCCGGACAACGATTGCTTCATATAAATCATCCAGATAGGTAGCGATGGAATGTTCATCCGGCAGGAAGAATCGCTGAGGGAAGCCGCCATACTTCAGATAATCGGCAAAAAGTTTTTCGTCTGAGGTATAGGTTCCATTCTCAAGGCACTGCTGTTTGGCCTCGGCAAGTGAAAAGGGAAACACTTGAATCTGGATGTATCGGCCTGAAAGATAGGTTGCCAGCTCACCGGAAAGCAGCTTGGAATTGGAACCTGTCAGGTAGATATCACAGTCAAAATCCACCCGCAGGGAATTGATTGCAACCTGCCAGCGCTCTACCTCTTGAATCTCATCCAGAAGGATATAGATTTTGCCAAAACAGCCGCTTGCCTTTTCGGTGATATAGTCATATAACGCTTCCGCTGTTCTGGCATTGCGGAAACGCATCGACTCAAAGTTCGCCTGAATAATATTTTGTGCCGGAGCACCGCGCTGAATGAGAACATCTTTGATCTGTCCGAGCAGGACAGTTTTCCCACAGCGGCGGATACCCACCAGAACTTTGATCAAGTCCTGGTCAATAAAAGGGACAATTTTATCCAGATAGCTTTTTCGCAGCACCATCATACATCACCTCACATCCTTATCTTAGCATACAATTTTCGGGATGTAAACAATTTTGTTCAGTATAATTAAACAAAATCCCATATTTTGATGTTTTCGTTCAGTTATGCTATACAAAATTGTGCCATAGCACTGCATGGACGCAAAAATCCCGTGCAGTCGTTGTGATTGCACGGGATTTCTGCTCAGTCATCGTCAGGCGTTTCTGTTATACAATCGCAATCGCCATTGTCATCATACCAGGTCGTAGTTCCGTCTCCATTGTCACTTCCCCAGAAATGCTGACCATCACTGTTTGTTTCTTCACGGTCAAAATCGCTCCATCCAAACGGGTCTTTTTCATTTGAACACATTTTTCACACTCTCCTTTGTCATTATTAAACCATGAAGTTCTCCATAGTTTTCACCTCTATACTATATCATAAGTATAATTCAGTCAAGCAAAAATATCAAAACACTATAAGTTTCTCTCTTTTGACTATTACAACCGGCTATACTTTAGTTAGTTTGTAGCAAGGGGGAATTGCAATGTTTGGGGAACTATTACGTGAGTTGCGAAAAGACCATGGAATGACCCAAGTTGACCTTGCAAAAGAACTTTCCCTTTCACCTTTGACGATCTCAGCGTATGAACGTAGCCGCTGTGTCCCAGATGATTCTACTAAGGTCAAAATTGCCAAACTCTTCAATATCTCTCTCGATTACCTGCTGGGTCTCATCCGAGAACCTTTGCCTTACGAGCGCTCTGACCATGCGGTGCAATGCCCGCAAGACTTTACCGCAGAAGACATCCAGAAAGTCCGGGAGTATATCAAGTTCCTCGAATTCCAGAAAAAAGCCAAACAATAAAAGCCCGCACCATGAAGATTTTCACGGTACGGGCTTTTGATATGCTTCAGGGCAGGGTCACAGCACCGCCACGGCAAGGAATCGCACAACGAGCGCGGCAAGCCATGCCACAACGCACTGGTTCACGACCATAACGGTGGCCCAGCGGCCGCCCATCTCCCGCTTGACCGATGCCACAGCGGCGATGCAGGGGGTGTAGAGCAGGCAGAACACCAGCAGGGGAGCCGCTGCCGCCGGGCTGAGCGCCGCGCCCAGTGCGGCAGAGGAGCCATACAGGATGGTAAGGGTGGAGACAACGCTCTCCTTTGCCATAAAGCCGGTGATCAGCGCCGTGGACACCCGCCAGTCGCCAAAGCCCAGCGGTGCGAACAACGGCGCGATGCCGCTGGCGATCCAGGCCAGGATGCTCTCCTGCGGGTCTGCGGTCAGGCTGAGCTGGAAGTCAAAGTTCTGCAGGAACCAGATGATGATGGTTGCCAGGAAGATGACTGTAAAGGCACGCTCGAGGAAATCCCGGGCCTTTTCCCAGAGCAGCTGGGCCACATTTTTCAGGCCGGGCAGGCGGTAGTTGGGCAGCTCCATGACAAAGGGCACGGCCTCGCCTTTGAACAGCGTTCCCTTGAGCAGAAAGGCCATACCGATGCCCACAAGGATGCCCAGGAAATACAGGCCCACCATGACCAGTGCGGCGTACTCCGGGAAGAAGGTCACCGCAAACAGGCTGTAGATCGGGAGCTTGGCCGAGCAGCTCATAAAGGGCGTGAGCAGGATGGTCATTTTTCGGTCCCGCTCCGAGGGCAGCGTGCGGCTTGCCATCACACCGGGGACCGTGCAGCCAAAGCCGATGAGCATGGGCACGATGCTGCGGCCCGAAAGACCGATGCGCCGCAGCAGCTTGTCCATCACAAAGGCCACGCGGGCCATATAGCCGGTATCCTCCAGCAGGGAAAGGAAGAAGAACAGGGTCACGATGATGGGCAGGAAGCTCAGCACACTACCCACACCGGTAAAGATGCCGTCGATCACCAGCGAATGCACTGCATCGTTGACGTTCCACGCCGTCAGGGCATTGTCCACAAGGATCGTCAGGTTCTCAATGCCCAGTTCCAGCAGGCCTTGCAGCCCTGCGCCGATCACGCCGAAGGTCAGATAGAACACCAGCGCCATAATGCCCACGAACGCCGGAATCGCTGTGTACTTTCCGGTGAGGAAGCGGTCGATCCTTGCGCTGCGCAGCTGCTCCTTGCTCTGGTGGGGCTTTACCACAGTCTGATTCACCAGCTGATGGATAAAGTGGAACCGCATGTCTGCAATGGCGGCGGCGCGGTCCAGACCGCGCTCCTGCTCCATCTGCAGGATGATATGCTCGATCATCTCTTTTTCGTTCTGATCCAGCTTCAGGGCCTCCTCAATGCGGGGGTCGCCCTCCACCAGCTTTGTGGCGGCAAAGCGCACCGGGATCCCCGCCGCCCGGGCGTGGTCCTCGATGAGATGGATGATGCCGTGGATGCAGCGGTGAACCGCACCGCCGTGGTCATCCTCGCCGCAGAAGTCCATCCGGCCCGGGCGCTCCTGATACTTTGCCACATGGATGGCGTGATCCACCAGCTCATCCACGCCCTCGTTCTTGGCGGCGGAAATGGGGACCACCGGGATGCCCAGCATCGCTTCCATCTCGTTGATGTTGATGGTGCCGCCGTTGCCGCGCACCTCATCCATCATATTCAGTGCCAGCACCATGGGGGTGTCCAGCTCCATCAGCTGCATCGTTAAGTACAGGTTGCGCTCGATATTGGTGGCATCCACGATATTGATGATGCCCGTGGGCTTTTCGCCAATGATGAACTGCCGGGTCACGATCTCCTCGCTGGAATAGGGCGACATGGAGTAGATGCCGGGCAGGTCGGTGACTTCGGTATCGGGGTGTTCCCGGATGGCACCGCTCTTGCGGTCCACCGTCACGCCCGGAAAGTTGCCCACATGCTGGTTGGAGCCGGTGAGCTGGTTGAACAGGGTCGTTTTGCCGCAGTTCTGATTTCCGGCCAGCGCAAAGGTCAGCACCGTTCCATCCGGCAGCGGGTGTTCGCCCTTTTTGGTGTGGTAGCGGCCGCCCTCGCCCAGGCCCGGGTGCTCCACCATCCGGCCGGCCTTCCGTGCCGGGGCTGCTGCGGGTGCTTCCGCCGGGGTGATCTCGATCCGTGCCGCATCGTCCAGCCGCAGGGTCAGCTCATAGCCGTGGATCTGCAGCTCCATGGGGTCCCCCATGGGCGCGAACTTCACCAGCGTGACCTTCTCGCCGGGGATCAGCCCCATATCCAGAAAATGCTGGCGGAGTTCTCCCGTTCCGCCCACTGTATCGATCACGGCACTTTCGCCGATCTTCAGTTCCTTTAATGTCATGGCAGATGCCTTTCCTTCGACAAAATGTTAGTGTATGTGAACAGTCTTAATATAAGCTAACTCAAAGGCATTGTCAAGGCAGGAAGCGGCAAAAATTCTCGCCTGTCCCCGCTGTTTTTTGTAGAAATCTTTCTCCTGTTCCGGCAGATTTCCGGGCAAAAGAAAACGCACCCCTGAATTTTCACGTTCAAAGGTGCGTTTTGAGAACAGTTCTGTTTACTTCACGGTGTGGTAGCCGACGGGGTTGTACTTCTGCCAGTTCCGGCTGACGGCACACATCTCCCCGATGCCGTACTCAGCCAC
>ENA-ORIJ01000521-ORIJ01000521.1-human-gut-metagenome-genome-assembly--contig:-NODE-521-length-23684-cov-7.44246_pt1 | contig 23684 bp, 25 predicted proteins | sample MGYA00243030_ERZ508746 | MGnify/ENA primary metagenome ERZ508746 (study PRJEB26277, sample SAMN04329826) | human gut metagenome | biome: human-associated habitat | host: Homo sapiens | place: USA... | reverse complement strand
GCAAGCTGCGGGTGGGCAGCATTTCCAGCATCACAACGCTCTGGATGCCGGAAGTTGTGCATTATTTCAAGGAAAACTACCCGAAGGTGAAGATAGAAATTCTGGACGGCAACTATGATGAGATCCGGGAATGGATCATCCGTGGGCAGGTAGACTGCGGTTTTCTCTCGTCCATTGTGGCAGACGACCTGAAATTCTACCCGCTCCGGGACGACCCGCTGTGCGCTGTGTTCCCGGAGGGGTATCCGCTGGCTGCACATTCCAGTGTGACCCTGCCGCAGCTGTTTCAGTATCCGCTCATCATCGAAACGCCCGGCTGTGATAACGACATCCAGCACCTGATGCTCAAATGCCCGGTGAAGCCGAATATTTTTTACAGCTTCCGGGACGATACCCTCATCATGGCGTTCGTGCGCAGCGGGCTGGGCGTGACCATCTCACAGGAGCTGGTGATGCAGGCATTTGGCTGCCCCGGTGTGGTGTCCCGTCCGCTGGAGCCTGCCTGCTGCCGGACGCTTGGGCTGGCGTTTTCCAAAACTGCCAGCTCGGTGGTGAGCCGGACGCTGCTGGAATATCTGAAATCCACCCGGCAGCGAAAGGATGCACCGCAAATAAAATAAGAACAAACTGACCTTTGCATGGTCGGCAAGCTGCTGACGGTTCCAGCCTTTTGACTCTCGGTATCTGCGGAGGAAGTCTCCGCCGCCCCGGCGCAGAAACAGGGTGTAGTCGTCCAGAATGTCCTCCACCGGGATGCCGTAAAGGGCGGCGTACATATCCTCTTTTACAATGGGATTGGGTGTGGTATACTGGACGCAACAACTGGAAGGCCAACGAGGGAGCGCAAAATGATTACGAAACATATTGTTGTCGAACCATTCGATGAACATTGGAGACTGGATTTTCTTAAAATACAGAATGAACTTACGGATGCTCTTGGGCAGCTGGTAATCAGGATCGAACACGTGGGGAGTACGTCCGTGCAAGGACTGTCTGCAAAACCGATTATTGATATAGATGTAGTTATTAAGGATTACAACGCTTTGAAAGATACTATTTCTGCCTTGGAGAAAATTGGTTATCAATATGAAGGAGACCTCGGTATTCCGGGACGAGAGGCATTTCGCTACGATGGTAAAGATCACCTGAAAAAACATCATTTATATGTGTGTCCGGCTGATTCACCGGAGCTGAAAAGACACATCGCATTTAGAAATTACCTTCGGACACATCCCGATGCTGTGCGAGAATATTCTCTTATAAAAGAAGAGGGAGCGAAAAAATACCCTGACGATATTGAACGTTATATTGAATATAAATCTCCCTTCATCGAAGGGGTTTATTCGGAAATGGGAATCTGAAATCTCCCGATCTGTCAGGTGAATAGATCATTCTGCACCTTTCGGCAGATAACCCTAAAACGGTTGTGCCGGATGCTATTCTGGGTGAAAACGATGAGAAACAATAACAGAATTCGCAAACCAGCTTCTGGACGGAAATTGGATGCCGGGAAAGGACGTTATTTATGAGCGATTCTACCTTGAAAGAGCTTTGGCAGCAGGTCGCAGAAAAGAAAAGCTGTGAAGCAAAGCAGAGAGAACTGACCTCTCAGCGGAACACGCTTGCTGAACGCCTGAAAAAGCTGGAAAAATCCAAGCTGGCAGAACAGGCTGACGTTGACCGCCTGGAAGGACACAGTCTTGCCGCATTTTTCTATCAGGTGATCGGAAAGATGGATGAAAAGCTGGACAAAGAACGGCAGGAAGCCTATGCAGCCCGTGTGAAATACGATGTTGCTCTCCATGATCTTTCTTCCGTTGATGCCGACCTGGAACAGATTCAGAATAGGCTGGCGCAGCTGTCCGGTTGCGAAAGGCGGTATCAGGCGGCTCTTTCTGAAAAGATCAAAAATATCAAAGTCTCCGCCCACCCTGCCGCACAGCAGGTTGCTGAAAGCGAAAGCCGCATTGCAGTGCTGAAAGTCCAAAAGCGGGAGCTGCTGGAGGCCATCAACGCCGGAAAGACTGCTTTGCATACGGTCAACGAAGTTCTCGAAACCCTAGACAATGCCGAGGGCTGGAGCACATGGGACGTAATGGGCGGCGGTCTTGGGGTGGATCTCGCAAAGTACGAGGAGCTGGACAATGCACAGGAGCAGATCGAACAGCTTCAAGTGGAACTGCGGCGGTTCAAAACCGAGCTCGCCGATGTTGAGATCACCGCAGACCTTCAAATCACGGTGGACGGCTTTCTGAAATTTGCAGACTTTTTCTTTGATGGGCTGTTTACGGATTGGGCGGTTCTGGACCACATCAATCAGGCACAGAGCAGAGCAGAAAACACTAAGGGCCAGATCAAGCGTGTCCTTGCACTTCTGAAAAAGATGAACGAGGATGTTGATGTCCAAATCGCCGATGAAAAAGAAAGACAGGAGCAGCTTGCGGTGGAGACTGAGCTGTAAGTTTGGAGCGTTTGCTTATGAAGTCAAAAGTTATAAAAATTCTGGATATCGTTGTTCATTCTATAAATCTTCTGCTGATCAATTATGCACTATCGAATATGATGGCTCTTTTTCAGAGCAGCCTCCTCTACATTTTGTTTTTTACCTCTGAGATTTGGGCCTTTGCCAAATACCGGAAAAGTATTGAAATGTTGAGCAACAGCAAAACTCTTGCAAATCTTCTGTTGGTGATCTGTGCGGCTATCGAGATCGGGCTTGTATATTTTTTTGGAATCGTTTCTGGCAAACTGGTTTCATTTAATCAATAAAAGCGATTTCTACAAAGGAGTAATTTCTATGGGCTACGGATGGGCGACGTTTTTTACTATGGGAGCATGGCTTGTCGGCGGCTTCCTTGAGGGTCTTTTGGGTGCGGATACGCTGGGTTTGCGCACTCTGTTCGCTATTATTGCAATGGGCTGCTGCATTATGAAATTCATAAAGGATAATGGCACGCGATGATCAACTTTACTACATTGCCTGCGGGCGGCGCATGGAGCGGTCAACGGGTCAACAGCTCAAAATGGTTCCGTTTGGTGACCAGCAGCCCTTCCCTTTGCAGCTTGGAAAGCTCCACCGACATGGCGGCACGCTCCACGCAGAGAAAATCCGCCAGCTGCTGACGGTCAAAGGGAATGTCAAAGGAAAGGGAGGACTGCCGGATGGATTCGGCAGACAGGTAGGACAGCAGCTTTTCCCGGGTGGTGCGCTTGCTGACATGGGTGATCTTATCGTTAAAAAGCAGTATTTTGTTTGCCAGAACGCTGACCAGATTGCGGATGAGTTTCTGGTGATGGTCGCAGGCGGTGGGGCAGGCGGTGAGCAGCCGCTTGACGTTCAGCAGCAGGATCTCGCAATCCTCCTCTGCCACCACGCTGATGTTCAGGATGGCACCGGGGGTGGCGGCGTAAGGCTCCCCGAAAAAGTCTCCGGTATTGCACTTGGACAGGATGTTGCGGTGTCCCCAAAGATCCTCCTGGATCACAAGGGTGGAGCCGGACAACATAAGCCCCATGACCTCTGTGGAATCTCCGGCGCGGAAAATGTAGGAGCCCCGGGGCCGGGTGATTTTCGCTGCACTGACACAGTGCAGGATGGACAAAATCTCATCATCGGTAAGCCCGGTAAAAAAGGGGCAGTTCCGCAGAACAGGCAGATATTTTTGCATAAAGTCTCTCCTTGTTGGAATTCAAACATACAAGTTACCTTTAGTATACTATAATAAGGATGCAAATGCAAAAAACACCCACAACAGGAGAGTATAGATATGATTCGGAAGATCATCCATATTGACGAAGAAAAATGCAACGGCTGCGGCTTGTGCGCAACCGCCTGCCATGAGGGAGCCATTGATATCATCAACGGCAAAGCAAAGCTGGTGCGGGAAAATTTCTGCGATGGCTTTGGCGACTGCCTGCCGGGCTGTCCCACCGGAGCCATTACCTTTGAAGAGCGGGAAGCCCCTGCCTACGACGAGGCGGCGGTGCAGGAGAACAAAAAGAAAAAGGAGCTGCAGGAGAAGATGAAGCATCTCCACGAGGGAGGCTGCCCCGGCTCCCGGATGCGGATGCTGGAACAGCCGGAGGCTGCCGAAAGCGCAGCTTCTGCCCCCGTGCAGCCAGTTTCCCGCCTGCGCAACTGGCCGGTGCAGATCAAGCTGGCACCTGTCCATGCGCCCTACTTTGCAGGCGCAAAACTCCTGATCGCCGCGGACTGCACGGCATACGCCTACGCCAATTTCCATCAGGAATTTATGCGCGGCAAAGTGACCCTCATCGGCTGCCCGAAGCTGGACGCTGTGGATTACAGCGAAAAGCTCACCGAGATCCTGCGCAGCAACGACATCCAGAGCGTGACCATCCTCCGCATGGAGGTGCCCTGCTGCGGCGGCTTGGAGATGGCAGCGAAAAAGGCACTGCAGACCAGCGGAAAGTTCATTCCGTGGCAGGTGGTCACCATTTCCATTGACGGAAAAATTCTGGACTAAATGCGGCAACACAGATCGACCGAGTGTCTTTGACTTTGGGTTATTCCAAGGCGGTGCGGGCAGTGCGCACAAGATACTCCATGGCCTCCACCGGGTACTGCCCGGCGGCGGTCTCCCCGGTGAGCATCACGCTGGAAGCGCCATCTGCTACGGCGTTGTAGATGTCGCTGACCTCGGCGCGGGTGGGGACCGCCCGGCTGCACATACTGTCCAGCATCTGGGTCACCACCATAAAGGGCACCCCGGCAGACCGGCAGACCGCCGAAAGCTGTTTCTGGCACCGGGGCAGCTCCCACAGGGGCATGGCGTTGCCAAGGTCCCCGCGGGCAATGACCACTTCATCCACAAGGGGCAGGAATTCCGGCAGGGCCTGTACCCCCGCAAGACTCTCGATCTTGGCAAAAATGCGGATCTGCCCGGCCCCGGCCTGTTCCAGCGCCCGGCGCAGGGTGCGGATGTCCTCAGCCCCCCGCACGAAGGGCAGCATCACCCCGGTAACACCGCAGGCTCCCGCCAGCTGCAGGTTTTGCAGGTCCTCCTCCGTCAACGTGGGGGAGGCCACCGTCAGTCCCGGCGCCGCAAGGCTTTTGCGGCTTTGCAGGGTGCCGCCCCGTACCACAGTACACTGCAGGGCAGCGCCATCGGCTTCGGCCACCTGCACAAGGAGCCTGCCGTCGTCCAGCAGGAGGTTCTGGCCCGGCCGGGCTGCATGCACCAGCGCCGCCGGGCAGGGGACACCCCCTTGCCCCAGCCGGAGGCTCTGGCCTGATTCCAGCACAAGGGGCTGGGGCAGCGTGCCAATGCGCAGCTCCGGCCCCTGCAGGTCGATGAGCAGCTGGGGGATGCCCACGGCGTGGATGATATCCAGCCAGTCTTTGTGGGCCGAAAGGGGCCCGTGGGAAAGGTTCATGCGGATGCCCGTCATGCCAGCTTCCACCATTCGCTGCAAGGTCTCCAGCTGGGCACAGGCGGGACCGATGGTACCATAAAATTCCAAAAAAATCACCCGGTTTCGTTTTTTCCTATTGTAACACGGAACGGGACCGTTGAAAAGTGCCAAACCAGGCGGCAACGAAAAAAGGCGTGGCAGCCCGCCCCAAAGGGGAAAGCGGGGAGAGCCAGAACCAAGAAATTGTTGCAAAAGTGTTATTTTTTCGTGAATATTAGCACTCTACTATTGACACTGCTAACGCGCTGTGCTATAACAGTGGCGTGCTCAGGAGGAAGGGCAAAAGGAGAGCCGCAAGGCTCCCCGGAAAGCCTTTCCGAGTGGACGCTTCAGATTTTTTGCCCCGACCCGAACGCCGGGATTGGAGGAATGATTTATGTTTATGCCGACTGTTTTTCATGAGAACCTGTTCGATGATCTCTTTGATCCGTTCTGGAACGAGGGTGCACTGGAGCGTGCGATGAACCGCGAAGCCCGCGACACCTTTGGTAAGCGCGGTGCAAACATGATGAAGACCGATGTCAAGCAGACGGACAACGGCTACGAAGTGGACGTTGATTTGCCGGGCTGCAAGAAAGAGGACGTTCAGATGGATCTGAACGACGGCTACCTGACCATTCAGGCAGTGCGCAGCCACAGCAATGACGAAAAGGATAAGAATGGCCGCTATCTGCGGCGCGAGACCTTCTCCGGCAGCTGTGCCCGCAGCTTTTATGTGGGCGAGGTGAAGAAGGAGGATATCCACGCAAAGTTCGAGGATGGTGTCCTGCACATCCAGCTGCCTGCTCCTCAGCAGACGAAGGCTTTGCCTGAGAACCCGAATCTGATTGAAATCGAGTAAAACGCCGGTCGTGTGCGCCAAGTCACACACGCACATAAAGTGGCCCCGGAGAGCTGCAACAAGCCCTCCGGGGCCATTTTTGTTTCCTGGTATCTTTTCCGCAGAGAGAAATCATGGTATACTGAGAACGACAACTCGGAATTTATGAAATCGGAGGCATTGATATTATGATGTGGAATGAACTAGGAATCAGCGGTGGAACCGCAATCGTTATTTTAATTGCGCTGTATTTTGTTATCAAGTGGGCAGTGAAAAATGGTATTAAAGAAGCATATAGTGCTATCACCGGAAAGAAAACTGATGAAGACATCAAAAACGAAAAAGAACTGAAAGAGCTTGGATTGGATTCAGAAAATCAATAACTTCTGATTTATCAAAGAAGAAAACTGAGATCGTGGGTTCCATGTTTGCCAAGTGCGAGATGCAGATGGTGAATTTCATGGGCACAGAGCTGCACGAAACGGAATTTTACCAGTGTGATCTGCGGAAAGCCGACTTCCGGGATGCCACAGGCTATAAGGTGGATATTCTGGGCAGCCGCCTGAAAGATGCAAAATTTTCGCTGCCGGAGGCCGTGAATCTGCTGGCAGACCTGAAGATCAAGCTGTCCTGAACGAGTCCTCTGCCACGGCAGCCGGTCACCCTCTCCATTGACGGGAAAATTCTGAATGGAGGAAAGCACTTTAACGCGGGATTTTTATAACCCCCAAAGGGAGTTCTGTTCGGACGTTCGTCCGTAACGGAACTCCCTTTTTTGAAAGACACAATTTTTTAACATCCCTTTCCGTTTACACCCCGGCGAAAGAAGTGTATAATAAAATAATGTAATTGTGCGGCTGTGCATTGCGAAATGATGTGAGAAGGGAACCGATATCGATGAACCAAAACAAGCAAGCGCCCCGGCGGCGGATGACCCGGCGGGAGTGGAGAATCCGGCGCTGCCTGCGTCTGGCACGGAACTGGGCCGTGTTTCTGGCGGCCTGCGGCGCGGCTGTTGCCCTGATGACCAGCGGCATTTTATGGCTGCTGCCCAAGGCCCACGCCCTGATCGCGGGGCCGGAGGCCTTTGTGGCCAGAAACTACGATGGCACCGAATACCAGCTGAACCTTGCTGATGTCCGGCTGGTGCTGGTGAACGGGAATCTGCCGCTGGACGCAGAGCCTGCCCCGGCCCTTGCGGTGGCGGATGATGCCACGGGCCAGCAGCTGGAAGCGGAAGCCGCAGAGCAGTACCGCGCCATGGCGGCGGCTGCGGCGGCAGACGGCATCACGCTGGAACTGGTGACGGGCTATCAGGATGTTTCCGCACGGGAAGCGGCCTTTGATGCCAGGAAGCAGGTGTATCTGGAAAAGGGGCTTTCCGAGGAGGATGCCGCGGCCTATGCCGCCTGCGTCTGCCCTCCGGCCAATGCCAGCGAGCAGGCCACCGGCTATGCGGCGGACATCCTCAGCCCGGACTGCACCGAAAAGACCACCCGCTTTGCCGATACCCGCGCCTACGAGTGGCTGACCGCCTACGCTGCGGAGTATGGTTTTGTCCTCCGCTGGCCGGAGGAGCGGCAGGCCGCCACCGGCATGGTATACGAGCCCTGGCACTGGCGCTATGTGGGGGTGGAAAATGCCCTCGCCATCCGCGCGTCCGGGCTCTCGCTGGAGGAGTTCCTTGCACTGGAGCGCACAAAGCTGTAACAAAAAAGGAGAACGACTGTTGAGACGAACCGAGATCGCGCCCGGGGTCCATCTTTCCTGGGACCCGGCGCAGAAATTCAACCGCTGCCGGATCAGCATCCACTTTGCGTTTCCGGCACGGCGGGAGACGGCAACCGCCCACGCCCTGCTGCCCCTGTTGATGGAGCGGGGCTATGCGGATTGCCCGGATATGACCCAGATGACCAAAAAGCTTGCCCGGCTGTACGGCGCGGACCTGACCGTGGATGCCCGCCCGCTGGGTGCAAACCACAACCTCTGCGTCAGTGTGACCGGCATCAAGGACCGCTTTGCACTGGAGGGCGAGGCCCTGACCCGGGAGTATGCCGCGCTGGCGCTGGGCACAGCGTTCCATCCCTATTTTGAGGGCGGTGTGTTTGACCCGGAGGCGGTCGCTATTGAAAAGCAGATGCTGAAAAAGGCGCTGGAGGATGAGATCAACGAAAAGCGCATCTACTGCCAGCGGCAGGCCAACCGGGAGTTCTTTGGGAGCAGCCCCGCCGGCATCCGGCAGGAGGGCTATCTGGACGAGGTGGACGGCCTGACCCCGGAGACGCTGACCGAGGCTTATCGTGAGATGCTTCGCACCGCCAGCATCGAGCTGCTGGTGCTGGGCTGCGGGGAAGCGGAGACCGAGCAGGTGAAGCAGGCCCTGCTGGAAGAGCTTTCCCACATCGGGCGGGCCCCGCTGCCATTGTGCGAGAACCTTGCCATGCCCCGGCAGGATGCCGTGCGCAGGGTGGAATGCTTTGACACGGTGCAGGCCAAGCTCTGCATGCTGTTCACGCTGGGCGTGCCCATGCGCCCCGACCAGATGGCGGCGGTGCGGCTTGCCATGGCGCTGTATGGCGGCAGTGTGACCAGCCGCCTGTTCCTGAACGTGCGGGAACGGGATCATTTGTGCTATTACTGCTCGTCCAGCTTCCAGAGCTTTACCGGAAGCATGGCTGTGAACAGCGGCGTGGAGCACGCCGACGCGGCCCGGGCCGAAAAAGCGATCCTGAAGGAGCTGGATGACCTGCGCAGCGGCCCCATCACGGCTGAGGAGCTTGAGGACTGCCGCCGCTCCCTGCTGAGCGGGATGGCGGGCATTGAGGATACTCTGGGCGGCATTGAGACCTGGTATTACATGGAGGTGCTGCGGGGCGGCCCGGTGCAGACCCCGGACGATGCCCGCGCGGCCCTGCAGGCTGTGACCGAGGAGGATGTCCGCACCGTCCTGCGGCAGCTGACCCTTTCAGTCAGCTATCTTCTGACCCGAGAGGAGGAGAGCGCCCATGCCTGAACAGAACACGAACCGTGCCCTGACCGAGGCCGCCGCCGATGAGTGGAAGGTGCTGCCCTCGGGCCTGACGGTGCTGGTGCGGCCCATGCCGGGCTATTCCGGCACGCATGTCATCTATGCCACCCGCTTTGGTTCCATCGACCGGGATTTCCGGGTGGACGGCAGGGAAGTGCACCTGCCCGCCGGTGTGGCACATTTTCTGGAACACAAGATGTTTGAGGATGAGGACGGCGATGCCTTTGCAAAGTTCGCCAAGACCGGTGCCAACGCCAATGCCTTTACCAGCTTTGACCGCACCTGCTACCTGTTTACCGCCACCGAGCAGCTGGACGAAAGCCTGGATGTGCTGCTGGGCATGGTGGGCCGTCCCTACTTTACGGAGCAGACCATCGCCAAGGAGCAGGGCATCATCGGGCAGGAGATCAAAATGTATGATGACAGCGCCGACTGGCGGCTTATTACCGGCCTGTGTGAGTGCCTGTATCACAGCCACCCCATCCGCAGCGACATTGCGGGCACGGTGGAAAGCATTGCAGAGATCACGCCGGAGATGCTGTACGACTGCTGCAAGGCGTTCTATGCCCCCAACAACATGGTGCTGGCCGCCGCAGGCAGCACCAGCATGGAACAGATCCTGGCGGCCTGTGCGCGCCACGGCCTGATGGAAGCGCGCCCGGTGGAGCGGGTGCAGCGGCTCTGGACAGAGGAACCCATGACGCTGGCCGCTGCCGAAAAGACCATTACAATGCCGGTGTCCAAGCCCTGCTTCGGCATCGGCTTCAAGGAGCAGCCGCTGCAGCATGACGACCTGCGCAGCGAGATCCTGTATGACCTCATCCTCTGCTGCATCTCTGGCGGCATGTCGAGGCTCTACCGGAAGCTCTATGATGAGGGCCTGACCAACCCCGGCTTTGGCGGGGAGGTGCTCCGGGTGGACGGGTGCTGCTGCATCCTGTTCACCGGCGAGAGCGATGTGCCCGACACTGTGAAGCAGCTGCTGTTGGAGGAGATCCGGCGCATCCGTGCTGAGGGCGTGGACCGGGAGATCTTTACCCTGTGCAAGAATGAAAAATACGGCCAGCTGATCGAAAATCTGGAGAACGTGGAGGACTCGGCCAGCCAGATGGCAGACTTTGCCCTCAGCGGCCAGACCGTGGCCCAGCAGATCGCCACGCTGGCGGCACTGACGGCAGAGGATGCCGACGCAGCGCTGCAGAAGATCCTGAGCGAGGAGCGGATGGCTGTGATGTACATCCAGCCCGACGGCACGGCCGGGGAAGAGCCGGACGATGAAGAGGAGATGGAAGAATGACGAATCTGGTGCAGTTTCCGGGGCTGGGGCTGAGCTTTGAGCTTGACCGCGTAGCCTTTTCCATCGGAAGCATGAACATTTACTGGTACGGTGTCTGCATTGCCGTGGGCATGTGCCTGGCGCTGGTGTTCGCCTTCCGGCACAGTGTGGAGTTTGGTGTGGATGCCGATGCCATGGTGGATGTCATCCTCATCGGCGTGGTCATGGGCATCCTGTGTGCCCGGCTCTACTATGTGGCCCTTTCGCCCTATCAGTACCACAGCCTGAAAGATGTGCTGGCCATCCGGGATGGCGGTCTTGCCATTTACGGCGGCATCATCGGTGCCTTTCTGTTCGGAGGTCTGGCCTGTAAGTGGCGGAAAGTTCCCGTGCTGCCCATGTTCGATCTGGCGGCCATGGGCTTTCTCATCGGGCAGGGCTGCGGCCGCTGGGGCAACTTCTTCAATCAGGAGGCCTTTGGCTGCAACACCACTCTGCCCTGGGGCATGTACAGCCAGGCGACCCACGATTACCTGACGAGCAGCGTGGTCACGGTGCCCAAAGGCGTGACCATCGACCCGAACCTGCCGGTGCATCCCACCTTCTTATATGAGAGCATCTGGTGCTTTGTGGGTCTGTTTTTGCTGGTGCGCTACCTCAAAAAGCGCAGGTTCGCAGGGGATATTGCTCTGCGGTACCTCATCTGGTACGGCGCAGGCCGCTTCTGGATCGAAGCCCTCCGCACCGACAGCCTGCTGCTGGTGCCCAGCATCGGCCTGCGGGTGTCCCAGCTGGTGGCGGGCATTGCCGTTGTGGGCGGTGTGATCGTTGAGATCCTCCTAACAAAGAGGTTCAGGGACAAGCCCCTGATGGTAGAGCTGCCCCTGAACAGTGAGAACCGGGCACGGATGAAAAAGCTGGACGGCCCCACCGCCTTTGCGGGGACAGACGCTGCTCTGCCGGCCTCTGCATCCCGCGCGGAGTTCGTTGAGAAAACGGCAGCGTGGAATGAAACAGTAAAGAAAGCGCTGGACCGGCGCGAACACCCGGAAAAGAACGAAAAAAATCCGGAGTAAAGTGCAAAAAGCCCTTGCAAAGCGGACTTTTTTCTGCTATAATATTCTAGCCGCATGGTGTGGGCACCGGAAACGGCCCCGTGAGGGCCTGCCTTTACGACCAGCGAGTACAACGAAAAGGAATGAAACAAATGTACGCAATCATTGTTACCGGCGGTAAGCAGTACCGCGTGGAGCAGGGCGACATCGTCTACATCGAAAAGCTGGACGTTGAGGCCGACTCCGAAGTGAAGTTTGATCAGGTTCTCGCTATTGGCGAGGAGGGTTCTGTGAAGGTTGGCGCTCCTGTTGTTGAGGGTGCTACCGTTTCTGCCAAGGTCATCAAGAATGGCAAGGGCAAGAAGCTGAACATCATCACCTATCGCGCAAAGAAGCACAGTGCTCGCCGTATGGGCCATCGTCAGCCCTACACCAAGGTTGAGATCACTGCGATCAACGGCTAAGGAGGTAAATTACAATGGCACATAAAAAGGGCGTAGGCAGCACCAAGAACGGCCGCGATTCCGCAGCACAGCGTCTGGGCACCAAGCGTGCAGACGGTCAGTTCGTTCTGGCCGGCAACATCCTGGTTCGTCAGCGTGGCACCCACATCATGCCGGGTGAGAACGTTGGCAAGGGCAGCGATGACACCCTGTTTGCTCTGGTTGACGGCACTGTCCGTTTTGAGCGCGTGGGCAAGAGCGGCAAGAAGTGCAGCGTGAAGCAGTAACTTCTGCCTGAAAAACTGCAACCCGAAGAGCCGGACCCTCGTGGCCCGGCTCTTTTTAGGTAACGAAAAAGCCTTTTCTGTTTGGAAATCAAACCTCTCAGTCCGCGCTTTGGTGCGGCCAGCTCCCCTAGTAGGGGAGCTGAATATAGGATAAAGGCTTTTTAAGAATAGGAGGGGCTGTATGGCAGCACAAACCAATTTTATCGATATCGCCACCATCTGGCTCCATGCGGGCAAGGGCGGCGATGGCGCAGTGAGCTTCCATCGCGAGAAGTTCGTGGCCGCTGGCGGCCCGGACGGCGGTGATGGCGGCCGCGGCGGTGACATCATCTTTGTGGCGGACGATCATCTTTCCACCCTGATGGACTTCCGCTACAAGCGCAAGTACACTGCCCCCGAGGGCGGCAAGGGCGGCGCAAGCCTCTGCCACGGCAAGAATGCCGAGAACCTCATCATCAAGGTGCCGCTGGGCACCGTGATCAAGGACGCGGAGAGCGGGCTGGTCATCGCGGACCTGTCCGACCACACCCCCGTCACCATCGCAAAGGGCGGCCGCGGCGGCTATGGCAACGCACATTTTGCAACGCCTACCCGCCAGATCCCCAAGTTTGCCAAGCCCGGTATGCCCGGTGAGGACATCCAGGTGACGCTGGAGCTGAAGCTGATCGCTGATGTGGGCCTGATCGGCTTCCCCAATGTGGGCAAGTCCACCCTCATCTCTACCATCAGCGCAGCCAAGCCCAAGATCGCAAACTATCACTTCACCACGCTGGTGCCCACCCTGGGTGTCGTGTCGGTGGGTGAGGGTGCCAGCTTTGTCTGTGCCGACATCCCCGGCCTGATCGAGGGTGCCAGCGAGGGCATCGGTCTGGGCCACGACTTCCTGCGCCATGTGGAGCGCTGCCGCCTGCTGCTGCATGTGGTGGATGTCTCCGGCAGCGAGTGCCGTGAGCCGGTGGAGGACTTTGAAAAGATCAACGAGGAGCTGGCAAAGTTCAGCCCCAAGCTGGCACAGCGCCCCCAGATCGTGGTGGGCAACAAGTGCGACCTGGCCACCGAGGAGCAGATCGAGAGCTTCCGCAGCTATGTGGAGGGCAAGGGCCTGACCTTTGTGCCCATCTCTGCCGCCACCATGCAGGGCGTGCGGGAGCTGCCAGGCCTGGTCTACAACCGTCTGAAGGATATCCCGCCGGTGCCTGTGTTCACCCCCGAGTACAAGAAGCCCGAGCCCAAGGCCAACGACCGTGCTTATACCATCCAGCGGATGGAGGCCCATGTGTGGAGCATCGACGCGCCCTGGCTGGAGTATATCCTGGCCGGCAGCAATGTGGATGACTACGAGAGCCTGCAGTATTTCCAGCGTCAGCTGGACGAGAGCGGCATCCTGACCGAACTGGTGGAAAAGGGCGTGCAGGAGAACGACACCATCCTCATTGGTGAATATCAGTTCGATTATATCTTCTAAAGGAAAGGTTTCAGCTCTGTCCAACCTCTCCGTCATCATCGCTTCGCTCGATGCCACCTCCCCTAGTAGGGGAGGCCTTGGCATATCGTCGCATTTTCGAGTGTTGGCGCTTCGCTACTTTTGGCCCTGCTGCCGTCGTTTTTTGCCTTGCGGCAGATGATGGTTTTGGAGCCATAGGCGATGATAGCGAAAAATGAATCTTCTGCCAAAGGCTCCCCTACTAGGGGAGCTGTCACGGCGTTAGCCCGTGACTGAGAGGTTGAATGAAGGATCACCTGATCGGGAGGACAGAGACGAAGGGTATTACTACGATGAACGAATCGGAAACCATCGATCCCCGTGAGCTGAACCCGCTGGCGTTGGCCTTTGTGGGGGACAGCGTGCTGGAACTGCTGGTGCGCACCCGTCTGGCACGGCACCACCGGATGTCCGCAGGCAAGCTCAATGTGGAAAAGGTCAAGTATGTCTCGGCCCGAGCACAGTTCCGGGAGGAGCAGCTGCTGGAGCCGCTCTTCACAGAGGAGGAGCTGGCCGTGTTCAAACGGGGCCGCAACGCCAGCAAGGCCAGTGTGGCCAAGCACGCTTCCCCCGAGGAATACCGCGCTTCCACCGGCTTTGAGTGCCTGTTGGGCTGGCTCTACCTCACCGGGCAGATGGCCCGTGTGGAAGAGCTGTTCGATGCCTTGTGGCAGCAGTTTGACCCGAACCAGAAATAAAACGCGAAAGCCCGCTGCTTTCCGCACTGGAAAACAGTGCAGGGAAGGCAGCGGGCTTTCTTATGCGGTGTTACTTCTTGTTCTTGGCACCCTCGTCGTCAGCACCCTTGGTATACTGGTTGGGGTGCTTGTGCTCGTTGGTGGTCTGATTGGTGGTGCGGTTCTGGCTCTGGTTCTTGCAGTTGTTCGTGCGGTTTTCGGTGCGATTCTCGCTGTGGTCCTTCATGGTTCGTTACTCCTTTCGTGAGGGGGCTTTCCCTCACAGCCTTAGTTTTGCCGCGAACGGCGGCTTTATTCATGGGAGGATAAGCTTTCATGCCTACGGAATATTTTGAGCGCCGGGAGCGCGCTCTGCTGGGTGACCGGTTCGATGTTCTCTATGCCGCCCCGCAGGAGACTGCTGCCCGGGGCGTGACGGTCTCGGCCCTGCGTGCTGCGCCGGAGCAGTTTGCCGCGCAGGCAGATTTTCCGGTGGAGCCCTCGCCCTTCTGCAAGGCGGGCTTTGTGGTGCAGGACCCCGCCTTCAAGCCCGGGCGGCACCCCTACCACCATGCGGGTGTGTTCTACTCGCAGGAGCCTTCCGCTTCCAGTGCCGCGCCCCTGCTGGGGGTCCGGCCCGGGATGCGGGTGCTGGATACCTGCGCGGCCCCCGGCGGCAAGAGCAGCCAGCTGGCGGCAGCGCTGGGCGGGCAGGGGCTGCTGGTGAGCAATGAGTTCGTTGCCGCCCGAGCCGAGGTGCTCCGGAGCAATCTGGAGCGGATGGGCGTGCCCAACGCCGTGGTGCTGAACGAGGACACTGGCCGCATTGCCGCCGCTCTTCCGGAGTTTTTTGACCGTGTTCTCGTGGATGCGCCCTGCTCCGGCGAGGGGATGTTCCGCAAGGAAGCCGTGGCTGTGACCCAGCATTGTGAAGCGCTGATAAAGCAGTGCGCCGCACTGGGGGCACAGATCCTGGACAACGCGGCGGCCTGCCTGGCCCCCGGCGGCGAGATGATCTACTCCACCTGCACCTTTGCCCCGGAAGAGGACGAGGGACAGGTGGCGGCATTTTTGCAGCGCCACCCGGAGTTCACGCTGGCCGATGTGTTCGGCAATGTGGATTACAGCTTTGGCAGCCCGGGTGAGGCAAACCGCACCGGCGGCCTGCCGCTGGATGTGAGCAAGGTGCGCCGGATTTGGCCCTGTCAGGGCGGCGAGGGGCATTTTATTGCCCGGTTGGTCAAGGCTGGCACGCCGCGGCCGCTGCCTGCCCCCGGAACCTATACGGCAGAGGAAGAGCTCTGGCTGGCTGCTGCCGCAGAGCAGAGCAAAAAGCAAAAGGGAAGCAAGGGCGGCAAGCCTGCCAAGGCCCCGGATGCCCGCAGTGCCCGCCGGGAGAGCAGCCGTGCCCTGCGGGAGGCGGTGCAGGGCCGCAGCACCCGCAGCCGGGATGCCGGGGCAGGGGAGGCCACCCCGGCCCAGAGCCTTGCTGCCTGGCAGGAGTTTGCCCGGCAGTATTTCCCGGCGCTGGCGGACCGCCCTGCCGTGGTGCATGGCGGCAGCGTTCTGCTGCCCGTGCCTTTCCCGCAGACGGGACTGCATGTCCTGCGGGCGGGGGTGTTCGTGGGCAGCGTGCAGAAGGGCCGTTTCGTGCCGGAGCACCACCTGTTCACGGCATTCGGCGCGCTCTGCACCAACCGCGAAGCACTGACCCTTGCCGACCCGCGGGTAACGGAGTACCTTTCCGGCCGTGAGATCGCCGCGGACACTGCCGCCGATGGCTGGTGCTGCGTGACCGTGGATGGCTGCCCCATGGGCGGCGGCAAGGTGTCGGGCGGACGGGTCAAAAACCATTACCCCAAGGCCCTGCGGCTGCTGTAAACCGGCCTGAAAAGCCGGTTTTCCAACACGAACAAGCGAAAAACACGCCCGGAGCCCTTGAATGGGATTCGTGATTGTGCTACAATAATAGAGTTAGATTTTGTGTGCTGCCACAAGCGGGCGACCACAGCCCGTCTGCCCGCAGGCGGAGATTTCGATAAAACTTTAGGAGGTTCCCCATGTCTGGACATAGCAAATGGAACAACATTAAGCGCAAGAAGGAAAAGACCGATGGTGCAAGAGCAAAGGTCTTTACCAAGATCGGCCGCGAGATCAGCGTTGCCGTCCGTGACGGCGGCCCCAACCCGGCTTCCAACAGCAAGCTGGCAGACCTGATCGCCAAGGCAAAGCGCATGAGCGTGCCCAACGATAACATCCAGCGCATCATCAAGAAGGCTGAGGGCGGCGACAAGACCGAGTTCGAGGCCATCACCTACGAGGGCTACGGCCCCGGCGGCGTTGCAGTCATGGTCGAGACCCTGACCGACAACCGCAACCGTACCGCTGCCGACCTGCGCCACTACTTCGACAAGAACGGCGGCAACCTGGGCGCTATGGGCTGTGTGGCCTTCCTGTTCAGCCAGAAGGGTGTCATTGACATCTCTCTGGAGGATAAGGATGCCGACGAGGCCATGATGGATGCTCTGGATGCCGGTGCCGAGGACTTTGATGCAGGCGAAGAGGCTGCTGAGATCACCACCGATCCCGAGAACTACTCCGCTGTGGTCAAGGCCATGGAAGAGAAGGGCTACGAGATCCTGAGCGACGACCTGGCCATGGTCCCCATGACCACCACCCGCCTGACCGACCCCGATCAGCTCAAGGCAATGGGCAAGCTGCTGGATGCCCTGGAGGACAACGACGATGTCCAGAATGTCTGGCACAGCCTGGAGAACGAAGAGGATCTGCCGGAATAAGGTGTATCTGCGCCTGCTGACTCTGTAATAGAAAATCAAAGCGCTGCCCCCTGTGAAAAAACTCAGAGGGCGGCGCTTTTTTGCTTTTCGGATTGCGCGGCAGGGGCAAATATGGTACAATAATTTGAAACAGACCACGAAGAAACGAGGTGGCGCATATGGAAGCAAAACGCATCTGCCCATACTGCATGGGTGAGCTGGAGAACCGGGTGTCGGTTTGCCCGCACTGCGGCGGGGTACTGGCCGGGCGCAACCCGGCGGGCAGCCTGCCGGTGGGCACGCTGCTGGCCGGGCGGTATACCGTGGGCGAGATGCAGAGCATCGACGGCGAGGGCATCCTGTACCGGGGCGTGGAGAACGTCGGGCGGTTCCGGGTGACCATCAAGGAGTATATGCCCCTGACGCTGTCGGCGGAGCGGGGCACGGACGCGCTGCTCCGGCCCAAGCTGGGCAGCGAGGTGTTGTTCAAGACCACCCGGATGGACTTTGCCGATCTCTACCGCTCCATCCAGCGCATCACCCCCGCAAACGGTCTGGAGGCTGTGCTGGACGTGTTCGAGGAGAACAACACCGTCTACGCCGTGATGGAAAACCCCGGCGGCATCCCGCTGCAGCAGTGGCTGGATGAGCGCCCCAGCCCGGTTTCAGCTGAGACGGCCCGCAATATGCTGCAGCCTGTGTTTGACGGCGTGGCGGCCATGCATCAGGTGGGGCTGGTGCACCGGGGCATCTGCCCGGAAAACATCCGGGTGCTGGAAAACGGCCGGGCACGCCTGACGGGCTACGCCACCGTGGGGCTGCGCACGGCGGGCAGCGGCCTGCACGAGCAGCTGTACGAGGGCTATTCGGCACCGGAGCAGTATTCCACCACCGAATTCGAGGGCCGCTACACCGACGAATACAGCCTTGCCGCCGTGGTCTACCGGATGGTCTGCGGGCAAAGCCCTGTTCCTGCGGCACAGCGGCTGGTGTCGGACTCCAACCCCCGCGCCCGCACGCTGGAACGGGCGGTGCCGGAGTATGTTTCGGATGTGCTTTGGATGGGCTTGCAGCTCGGGCCTGCCGAGCGCATCCAGACCGTGCCCCAGCTGTTCCGGGCACTGAGCAGCCAGGAGTATACCACGGAGCTTACCCAGACCCTGCAGCAGGCCGCGCCGCGCCCTCAGTCCACCGAGGAAGAGGAGCGGAAAAAGCATATACTCAGCCTGCGCAACCTGCTGGCGGCCATCCTGATCCTGCTGGCCATCCTGACATTGCTCATCGTGTGGGGGCTGGTGAATCAGGGGCTGCACACCACAAAGCCTGCGGAATCCACTCCGGCCTCCGAACCGGCCAGTTCGCTGGTGACAGAGCCGGTGAATCTGGCCCCGGACTTTGTGGGGATGGACTACGATTCGCAGGTGCGCAACAACAACAGCTATGCCGGGGATTACCTGTTCTATGTGACCATGGAATACAGTGATACTGTGGAAAAGGGCAAGATCATCCGTCAGACCCCCGAAGCCGGAGAGGTCATCGAAAAGGGCAGCACCATCGATCTGGTGGTCAGCCGCGGTCCGCAGATGGTGGAGATGCCCAACGTGGCAGGCTTTACCCGGGACGGCGCGGAGCAGCAGCTGGCGCAGGTGGGGCTGAATGCGAGCTTCTATCCCATTTATAACGATGGCTCCTATGTTTCGGGCTGTGTGGCCTATTGCAGCGAGGAACCCGGTGCCATGGTGGAGGTCGGCTCGACCATCATCGTCTATATGGCGGCAGAGGTCGAGGCTGAGGTGCCCGCCACCCCGCCCGAGACCACGACTCCTTCCGCCGGTACCACACCGTCTGCCGCGCAGACGGAGCCGCCGACCGGTGGGGCCGGTACCGAATACGATACGGATTGACGCAAAGCGGCCTGCCGGAGAGGGCAGGCCGCTTTTTTGATGAGAACGCTTGAAGAAAATGAATGATTCTGATAGAATTATATTAGAATCATTTAGGGGAGTGTGCACTATGATCATTAAGTCGTCTACGGCGCTTCGCAATGACTACGGTTCCATTTCAAATCTGGCGCACGGAGCGGGCGAGCCGATCTACATTACAAAAAATGGAGAGGGTGACCTTGTTGTGATGAGCATTGAAGCATTTGAACAGCGGGAAGAGGCGTTGAAACTCCGGGCAAAGCTGGAAGCAGCGGAACAGGGAAGGCTTGCTGGTGCTCCGGCTTACACGCTGGAGGATTCCAGAAAACGTCTGGAGGAGATCTATCGTCGTGGCTAAGATCGAAATTCTGGAGTCGGCACAGCGAGAACTGGAAGCAATCGCAGAGCTTCACATGAATCTGGTAGGGCCGAATTCTGCCCGAAAAATCACGGATCGAATCTTGGATTCTCTTTCGCGGTTGGAACGTTTCCCGCTGTCGGGTTCGCTTCCAAGAGATGCCGAACTGCTGAAAAGCGGCTATCGCTATGTGATCGCCGGGCAGTATCTCTGCGTCTATCGGCTGATTGTGGATACTGTGTTCGTCTACCATATCGTGCATGGTGCAAGTAATTACCCTGTTTTGTTCAAACGGCTGCTGCAAGAAGAATTGAAGAGAGAAGATTGAACGCAAAGCGGCCTGCCGGAGAGGGCGGGCCGCTGTTGCTGTTTCTGTGTGGGTTTGTCATTTGCAAGTGGCTTGACAGATGGTTCAAGGCCGGTAAGCACTAACCCCCAGCAAAGCAGGAAGCCCCGTCGGTATAGGCACTACCGATGGGGCTTCTTGCTGCTTGGTGATACCATGGATACGCACCAATTTACATTCGCGACCTTATTATGTGCTGCACAGGTGCAAAAGTCAAGGAGAAATCACCGCCTTCCTCGGGACGAAATGCAGGCTGAAAGGCCATTTTAACGGATATTCGACAATTTGCCCTAAAACATTGCCAAATGCTCCAAAATTTGTTACAATGGTGCTGATGATTTGCCCACCGTGGGCAAAAAAGCAACGGATGCGTCCGGCTTTCCTGCCGGGGCAGATCTGCGGAACATATTTTTATAAGGGGGCTTTTGCAGATGAAAAAACGATTGATTAGTATGGCACGGTGACCCAGGTTTGCCATCAGCCCAATGCGCGCGCCATCCGTGTCAACCTGGGGGGGGGGGGGGTACAACCCTGGGAGATGATGCGATAACGCTGTCGGACGCAACGGGCGGCACTTCGAGCGGTACAGCTACACTGGTTTCAGATTTGACGGGGCTGACAGATGCTGCTACAAACGGCGGAAATGTCCAATTGAGCGGCGATATTATGTTAACAGGCACTCTCTCTATCAATAATAAAAAACTGAGCATTGATCTGAACGGCCACACCATTACAGCGGCAAAGAACCAGAGAGCGTTTAACATCTCGAATGGCGGCACGCTGGAAATCAAGGATAGTGTGGGCAATGGTATCATTCAGGGCAATGGTACGGTAACAGGGCACGGCGGAGCAATCTATATGGGAGGCTCCGGCAGTGCCCTGACGATCAGTGGCGGCACCATTCAGGGCTTTACCGCAAGCACAAGCGGTGGCGGTGTGTACATGAGCGATGGCACCTTCAACATGACCGGAGGCGCAATTGAAAATTGTACAGCACCAGAAGGTGCAGGCGTAAAAATGTATCCTGACTCTGGGAACACCTGTACTTTTACCATGAGCGACTCGGCTGAAATCAAAAATTGCAGCAATGATGGTGTTTCGATTGCTTGGAGTGGAACATCCAAGTTCATAATGAGTGGAGGAACCATCGACAACAACAAAGGATATGGTTTATGGACTTCCGCTCGTAGCAATACAGAGATCTTACTGAGTGGCGGCACCATTACAAACAGTGAACGCTATGATATGGTCATTCATACTGGTGTTCAGCTGCGTGTAAATAATGCTACCGTCAGCGGAAAAATCCAAAACCGTGGAACGATTACCGGAACGGGGAATGCTGAGTTTACCGGAACAGTCGTAAATGAGTCTGCGGGAAAGATTGAAAGCGGAAAATTCAAAAGAATTGAAGATGCTTCCACTGCTGGTGTACGCAATGCGGTAGAATATGAGGCGTATGTCAAACTGATTGGCTACAGTTGGCCGGATGAATCAACCTTAAAAGCGATTCAAGACAAAGCGCATGGGAATGCTCAGCTCAAATTCCTGAGCTATGTGACACCGAACGGCATACCACCGTACGGCATGGATAATACATTGACCATCCCCGAGGGCGTTACAGTTACTGTTGATCTGACGGGCAAGCAGGTTGCTGGAGAAAACGCCGAAAAGAAAATCATCAATTATGGTAATCTGACATTGATTGACAGTGGTACGGGTGGTACCCTGAACATTCCCATTGAAAACAACGGAACCCTGAACGCCAACGGCGGTACCGTAACTGGTGAAGTGACCAATAAGGGCACAATCACAACGACCGGAGAAAAGGCGACTCAATTCTCTGGAGGCGTGACAAACGAGAGCAATGGTAAAATTGAGAATGGTACGTTTTCCGGCGAAGTGACCAATAATGGCGCAATTAACGATGGTACGTTTTCTGGCAAGGTGACAAACAACGGAACCATTGGCAACGGCAACTTTACCGGTGCTGTGACCAATGAGAAAACCGGTGTGATCTCCGGCGGCAAGTTTGACGAAAGCAAGCTGACCAACAACGGCGGCACCCTGCCCCAGAAGCCGGGCGACAACAAGCCGGATGACACCAACAAGGACAATGACAAGAAGGAAGATACCGAACCGGTTGCTCCTGTTGTCAAGCGGTACGACCTGACCGTCAAGAACGCCGAAGTGACCGTGAAGGATGCTGACGGCAAGGCAGTGGAATTTACCAAGGCCGAGGATGGCACCCTGACGGCAAAAGTGCCGGAAAATGCCGAAGTGACGGTGAAATACACCGCCCCCACCGATGCGATTGTGTTTGACCTGTGGAGCATTAACAGTGATGCGAAGCTGGATGTGAACGTCAAGGAGAACCCCTTGACCTTCAAGATGCCTGCACAGGCTGTGACCATCGAGGCCATGACGCAGGATGCCACCATTGAAAGCGAAGGTCCCGGCGTGCTGGGTACCGCTGCCATGATCGGTGTTGCCGGTGCCGGTACGGTTGTGCTGGGTTATACCGGTTACATGATCGGCACGGAACTGTACCTGAACACTGTCCTGCCTGCCGGTGCAGCTATCCCCCAGAACACCACCGAACTGGCAAAACTCCTCTGGACCGAAGCTGGCAAACCCGCCCCTGCCGCTGTGATGGCTGAGGATGCCACCGACGAGCAGAAGGCTCTGACTTGGGCTGTTGAAAGCCAGCTCATCTCCGCCGATAAGCCCGCAGACGCTTCTGTGGGCCGGTGGGAAGTGATCCGGGGGTGGAATAGGGTGAAAGAGATGAAGTGATCCTTCGTACAACCTCTCAGTCGCCTGCGGCGACAGCTCCCCTACTAGGGGAGTTGGCAAAGCTGTTAGGCTTTGACTGAGAGGGCAAGGCAACTGCCCGGAGAGGGTTCGCCCGCTCCCCTTCACGAAGAGAGAAACCCCAAGAAAATAACGCAGAAAGCCCCATCGGTACGAAAAATACCGATGGGGCTTTCCGCTTGTTTAGGATAGGAAAGAGAATGGTTCAGTAATGGCCGGGATGCGGGCTTACAGGTTGGTGTAGCCCATGAGGTAGCGGTCTACCTCGGCGGCGCAGTCGCGGCCCTCGCGCAGGCCCCAGACCACAAGGCTCTGGCCCCGGCGCATATCGCCGCAGGCAAACACTTTGTCCACGTTGGTGCGGAAGTGGTCGGTGTCCACACAGCCGCGGCCAGTCAGGCTGACACCGAAGGCATCGGCCACATAGCTCTCACAGCCCACGAAACCGGCGGCAATGAAGGCAAGCTCACAGTTGTAGGTGAACTCCTCGCCGGTGGGCACCATGTTGGTGCGGCCGGTCTCGGGGTCACGCTCGGGTTTGAGGTAGGAGATGCCGGCGGCGGTCAGGTTTCCTGCATCGTCCTTGAGGAATTCTTTGACCGTGGTCTGGTAGACACGGGGGTCCTTGCCGAACTTTGCCATGCACTCGGTCTGGCCGTAGTCCACCTTGAGCACCCGGGGCCACTCGGGCCAGGGGTTGCTGGCGGCACGCTCCTTGGGAGGCTGCGGCATCATTTCCAGAGCCACCAGATCAGTGCAGCCCTGCCGCAGGGCCGTGCCCTGGCAGTCGTTGCCGGTGTCGCCGCCGCCGATGACCAGAACGTTCTTGCCCTTGGCATCAATGGCCCTGCCGTCTGCAAATTTGCTGTCCAGCAGGCTCTTTGTCACGCTGGTGAGGTAATCCACGGCAAAATGCACGCCGTTGGCATCCCGGCCCGGAACGTTAAGGTCACGGGCCTTTTTGG